>Ga0302314_10005830_pt1 | contig 22386 bp, 20 predicted proteins | sample III_Palsa_N2_3_FD_200533 | JGI IMG/M metagenome (GOLD analysis project Ga0302314, IMG submission 200533) | Peat permafrost microbial communities from Stordalen Mire near Abisko, Sweden - III_Palsa_N2_3 | ecosystem: Environmental > Terrestrial > Soil > Palsa > Peat permafrost | place: Sweden...
TCCCCCATGGGGGGTGGGGGACCATCCGAAGGATGGTGGAGGGGGCCTTGCCGCTACGCTGGCGGTCGGGCGCTGATAGTCGCCCCCCTCGGCGGGCTTTGCCCGCCTGCTCCCCCCAGCGGGGGGAGAATTGGCTCAGTATGGCCGCGATGACCTCCGTCTACCTCGACAACAACGCCACCGCACCGATCCGCCCCGAGGCGGCGGAGGCGGCGGCCTGCGCCCTCGGCATCGGCGGCAATCCGTCGTCGATCCACGCCGCCGGCCGCCTGGCCCGCGCCGTGATCGAGAAGGCGCGTGAGCAGGTGGCGGCGTTGATCGGCGTCAAGCCCGGCTCGCTCACCTTCACCAGCGGCGGCGCCGAGGCCAACAACCTGGCTATTGAGAGCGCCATAATCGCCGGCGCCAAGCGGCCGCTAGTTGGCCTGACCGAACACGCCACTGTCATGGCCACCGCCATGGCCTCCGGCCTGATGGTCGAGGGCTGGCCCGTCGCGTCGGACGGTCGCGCCGATCTGGCTTGGTTGGCTGACCGCCTGGCGAAATGGAACCCCAAGGACGGCGCGCCCTTTGTCGCCATCTCCCTGGTCAATAACGAAACCGGCGTGATCCAGCCCGTCGCCGAGGTGGCGGAAATCGTCCACGGCGCGGGCGGTTGGCTGCACGTGGACGCGGTGCAGGCGGCCGGCAAGATCGCCGTAGACTTCTCCGCCCTGGGCGCCGACACCCTCTCCCTCTCCGCGCACAAGCTGGGCGGACCGCAGGGCGCTGGCGCGCTGGCGGCGGGAACGCGGGCAATCCTATCGCGGCGGCTGCACGGCGGCGGCCAGGAGCGCGGTCGGCGCGCGGGCACCGAAAACCTTTCCGGCATCGCCGGCTTTGGCGCTGCGGCCGAGGCGGCTCTGCGCGATCTGCCGACCGCTCAGGTTCAGGCGGCCTGGCGCGATGCGGCCCAGGCGCGGATCGTGGATGCCGCTGAGGTCGAAGTGTTCGGCGCCTCGGCCCCACGCGTGCCCGCGACCCTCTGTTTCGGGTGCGATGGTTTCGACGCCGAGCGGCAGGTGATGGCGATGGATCTCGACGGCGTCATGGTCAGCGCCGGGGCCGCCTGCTCCTCCGGCAAGATGGCCGCCAGCATGGTGCTGATCTCCATGGGCTTTGAGGGGCTGGCCAACCAGTCGATCCGCGCCAGCGGCGGCTGGGCGACTACCGAGGCGGACTGGGATCGGTTCGCCGAGGCCTGGATCGCCGCCTACACCCGTCATCAGGCGCGTCGCCGCGCCTCGGCCGCGTAAGGAATTTCATCAATGGCCGACCAACAGACCATAGACCAGGTCGAGGCGCTCGAAGCCTACAAGCACGGCTTCGTCACCGACATCGATCAGGAGTTCGCCCCCAAGGGCCTGAACGCCGACACCGTCCGCTACATCTCCGCCCAGAAGAACGAGCCGGAGTGGATGCTGGCCTGGCGGCTGGAAGCGTTCGAACGCTGGCTGACCCTGGACGAACCCGACTGGGCCAAGGTCAACTTCCCCAAGATCGACTACCAGGACAGCTACTACTACGCCGCGCCCAAGACCAAGGCCGGCCCGATGTCCCTGGACGAAGTCGATCCGGAACTTTTGGCCACCTACGCAAAGCTGGGCATCCCGCTGAAAGAGCAGGAAGTTCTGGCCGGGGTTCAGGGCGCGCCGAAGTACGCGGTCGATGCGGTGTTCGACAGCGTCTCGGTGGTCACCACCTTCAAGAAGGAGCTGGCCGCGGTCGGGGTGATCTTCTGCTCCATGTCGGAAGCCATCCGCGAACACCCGGAATTGGTGCGCCAGTATCTGGGCTCAGTGGTGCCGGTGTCGGACAACTACTTCGCCTGTCTGAACAGCGCGGTCTTCTCCGACGGCAGCTTCGTCTATGTGCCGCCCGGCGTCCGCTGTCCGATGGAGCTGTCCACCTATTTCCGCATCAATGCGGCGGAGAGCGGCCAGTTCGAACGCACCCTGATCATTGTCGATAAGGGCGCCTACGTCTCCTACCTCGAAGGCTGCACCGCGCCGATGCGCGACGAAAACCAGCTGCACGCCGCCGTCGTCGAGTTGGTGGCGCTTGATGACGCCGAGATCAAATATTCCACGGTCCAGAACTGGTACCCCGGCGACGCCAACGGCAAGGGCGGCATCTATAACTTCGTCACCAAGCGCGCTGACTGCCGGGGCGACCGGTCCAAGGTGTCCTGGACCCAGGTGGAGACCGGCTCGGCCATCACCTGGAAATATCCCTCCTGCGTCCTGCGCGGCGACGGCTCCAGCGGCGAGTTCTATTCCATCGCCGTGACCAACAACCGCCAGCAGGCGGACACTGGCACCAAGATGATCCACCTGGGCCGGGATACGAAGTCGCGGATCATCTCCAAGGGCATCAGCGCCGGCGGCTCGTCCAACACCTATCGCGGCCTGGTCTCGGCCCACCCCAAGGCGGCCGGCGCCCGCAACTTCACCCAGTGCGACAGCCTGCTGATCGGCAAGAACTGCGCGGCCCACACCGTGCCCTATATCGAAGCCCGCAACGCCAGCGCCAAGTTCGAGCACGAGGCGACGACGACGCGGCTGTCGGAAGATCAGCTCTTCTATGTGATGCAGCGCGGGCTTTCGCAGGAAGAGGCCGTGGCCCTACTGGTCAACGGCTTCGTCCGCGAGGTGCTGCAGGAACTACCGATGGAGTTCGCGGTCGAGGCGCAGAAGCTGGTGGCGATCTCCCTTGAGGGGTCGGTCGGGTGAGCCCGCAATTTCAAGCTACAGGCAAAATTCACACGATCCGGGTCGATGGTGCGCGACTAGGTGGCTGGGACGATTTTCACAGTGAATTCGCCCGGGCCTTTGGCTTTCCGGACTTCTACGGGCGGAACATGGACGCTTGGGTCGATTGCATGACGCGCCTCGACGAGCCGTTTTCAGTGTTCCAGATCGATCAAGGCGATCTTGTGATGCTCGAAGTTGAGCATTCTGATGAGTTTCAGCGTGAGCACCCTGCCTTGTCGGCGGCGCTTTATGAGTGCGCGGCGTTCGTGAACGGTCGGCGTGTAGAGATCGGCGAACCACCAATTCTCTTACTATCCTCGTACCTATCCCCAACTCTTCCCGCTGCCGGGAAGGGAGAAGAGGCTTCGCGTGCTTAGAATCCAAAACCTCCACGTCCGCGTCGGTGAAACCGAGATCATCAAAGGGCTGTCCCTCGACGTCCCCGCCGGCGAAGTGCACGCTATCATGGGGCCGAATGGCGCCGGCAAGTCGACCCTGTCCTACTCGCTGGCCGGCCGGCCGGGTTATGAGGTCACCGCCGGATCGGCGAGCCTGAACGGCGACGATCTGCTGGCCCTCGATCCCAGCGAGCGGGCGGCCAAGGGCGTCTTCCTGTCGTTCCAATATCCCCTGGAAATCCCCGGCGTGCCCGGCCTGACCTTCCTACGCACGGCGCTGAACGCTCAGCATAAGGCGCGCGGTGAGGACGAAGTCTCGGCGCCGGCCTTCCTGAAGATGATTCGCGCCCAGGCCGCCGCCCTGAAGATCGACTTCGAGATGCTCAAGCGACCGCTCAATGTCGGCTTCTCGGGTGGTGAGAAGAAGCGGATGGAAATCCTTCAGATGGCGGTGCTTTCGCCCCGGCTGCTGATCCTCGACGAGACCGACTCCGGCCTGGATATCGACGCCCTGCGGATCGTCTCGGAAGGCGTCAACGCCATGCGCGCGCCCGACCGGGCCATGCTGGTGATCACCCACTACCAGCGCCTGCTCGACTACATCAAACCCGACCGGGTGCACGTGCTGGCCGACGGCCGCATCGTCGCGTCCGGCGGCCCCGAACTGGCGCAGGAGCTCGAGCGCGAAGGCTACGACAAATACGCAAAGGCGGCGGCATGAGCTTAGCCGCCGCCCTCCGGACCGACGACGTCGCCAAGCTGCCCAGCCGCCGGGACGAGGACTGGCGCTGGACCGATCTGCGCGGCCTGCTGCGTGAGATTCCGCCGCTATCGCCGCAGATCGAGGTCGCCGAGGGCGGGCCGTTCGCGGCGCTCGGCGGCGATGAGCTGACCTTCGGCAATGGGCGCACATCCAGTGGCGCGGACTATAGCAACCTTGCCATCATGGGCGACGAAACCCTACGGCTGCGGTTTGTGTCCGACGCTGCGGCGACCCGCCACTCAACCTTTGTCGCCATCACGGTGGAGGAGGGCGACAGCGTCACCCTGCTGGAGAGCTACGAGGGCCAGGGATCGGCCTATGTGGCCAGCGTCGAGATCGCCCTGGAGGTCGAGCGCGACGCCCATCTGACGCGCATCATCCTGGTGGACGAGCCGGCGGACGCCATCCTGGTCTCCGAGGCGCGGGTGATCCTGCATCCCGGCGCGACCTTTCATCAGACGGTGCTCACCACCGGCGGCAAGCGCCAGCGGATCGAAACCGTCGTCACCCATCCCGGCGCTGGCGGCTCGGTGCGGATGGACGGGGTCTATCTGCTCGGCGACCGCCGCCATGCCGACATCACCACCGAGGTGACCCATGCCCGGCCCGACGGGGTCACCAACCAGCTGGTCAAGGGCTGCGTCTCCGGCCAGGCCCGCGCGGTGTTCCAGGGCCGGATCGTCGTCGCCAAGGGCGCTGACGGGACCGACGCCAAGATGGGCCACCACGGCCTGATCCTGTCCGAACGCGCCGAGATCGACGCTAAGCCGGAGCTGGAAATCTATGCCGACGACGTCGCCTGCGCCCATGGCAACACGGTGGGCGCCCTCGATGAAGAGGCGATCTTCTACGCCCGCTCGCGGGGCATTCCGGAGGCGGAAGCCCGCGCCATGCTGACCCAGGCGTTTGTCGGCGAGGTCGTCGATCGGATTGAACACGACGGCGCTCGCGATGTGGCGAGGGCGTGGGTGGCCAAGCAGCTGGGAGCGGTGGCGTGAGCGCGGGCGCCAGCGCGCGAGGCGGCAAGTATTACCCGCCGAGCGCCGCAACGGCGGCAAGGCCCCCTCAGTCGGCTTCGCCGACAGCTCCCCCAGCGGGGAGCAATTAGAAATGACCAAGCCCTTTTCCCCCACCCTGATCCGCGCCCAGTTCCCCATTCTGTCGCGCCAGGTGAACGGCAAGCCGCTGATCTATCTGGACAGCGCCGCCTCCGCGCAGAAGCCGCGAGCCGTCATCGACGCCATGACCGCGGCGATGGAAGGCTCCTACGCCAACGTCCACCGCGGGCTGCACACCCTCGCCAACGAGACCACCGACGCCTACGAGGCCGCTCGGGAATCCGTGCGACGGCTGATCAACGCCGAGGCCGGCGCCGAGATCGTCTTCACCAAGGGCGCCACCGAGGCCATCAATCTGGTCGCAGCCTCGTTCGGCCTCAGCCTTGAGGCCGGCGACGAGATCATCGTCTCCGAGATGGAGCACCACGCCAACATCATCCCCTGGCACTTCCTGCGCGAGCGCAAGGGCGTGGTGTTGAAGTTCATTCCGGTCACCGACGACGGACGGCTGGACCTGGAGGCCTATCGCGCCCTGCTGGGCCCGCGCACGCGGATGGTCGCCGTGGCTCACATGTCCAATGTGCTGGGGACCATCAATCCGGTCGCCGAGATCATCGCTGACGCCCACGCGGCCGGCGTGCCGGTGCTGATCGATGGCTGCCAGTCCATCGTCCACCTGAGCGTCGATGTTCGGGCGCTGGACGCGGACTTCTACGTCTTCTCCAGCCACAAGCTCTACGGCCCCACCGGCATCGGCGTGCTCTACGGCAAGGCCGAGCGTCTGGCCGCTCTCCCGCCATACCAGGGCGGCGGGGAGATGATCGGCGAGGTCTCGATGGACAAGATCACCTATGCCGACCCCCCGCACCGCTTCGAGGCCGGCACCCCGCCGATCCTCGAGGCCATCGGACTCGGCGCGGCGATCACCTGGCTGGAAAGCCTCGACCGGGACGCCGCCGCCCGCCACGAGCACGCCCTCTATGACCGGGTGAAGAGCGGCCTGAACGGCGTCAACTGGCTCACTGAGATCGGGACCGCGCCGGGTAAGGGCGCGATCTTCTCGTTCAATGTCGCCGGCGCCCACCCCCACGATATCGCCCAGATTTTGGACCGCTATGGCGTCGCGGTGCGCGCCGGAACCCACTGCGCCGAACCTTTGATGCGCCGTTTCGGCGTCACCTCAAGCGCGCGGGCCTCCTTCGCCCTATATAATACGCTCGAGGAGGCGGACGCCTTTGTCGACGCGCTCACCAGAGCGCAAACCTTTTTCAGCTAGAGTTTGATCACGATGGATGACGCCAACCTCAACGCCGAAGCCGCCAAGGCAGCACCGCTCGACCAGGCGGTGCTGGACGCCATGACAGATCAGTTGATCGACAAGCTGAAGACGGTGTTCGACCCGGAAATCCCGGTCGACATCTATGAGCTTGGCCTGATCTACAAGGTCGACGTGTCGGACGACAAGGACGTCGCCATCGACATGACCCTCACCGCGCCGGGCTGCCCGGTCGCCGGCGAGATGCCGGAATGGGTGCGCGATGCGGTGCTGACCATCCCCGAAGTCCGCTCCTGCACGGTCGAGCTGGTGTTCGACCCGCCATGGGATCCCTCGCGGATGTCCGACGAGGCCAAGCTGCAACTGAACATGTTTTGATCATGGACATTCAAGCCGAACCCACACCTCGCGCCCGTCGTCCCCGCCCCAAGGTGGTGACCCTGACCGACCGCGCCGCCGAGCGCGTCAAGGAGATCATGGCCAAGGCCGAGCAGCCCTACATGGGCCTGCGCGTGGGCGTGAAGAACGGCGGCTGCGCCGGGCAGGAGTATGTCCTGGAATACGCCGAGACCCCCGGCGCCCTGGACGAAGTGATCGAGGACAAGGGCGTCACCATCCTGGTCGAGCCCAAGGCCGTGCTGTTCCTGATCGGGTCGGAAATCGACTATGAGACGACCAAGCTGTCGTCCAAGTTCGTCTTCAACAACCCCAACGAAACCGACGCCTGCGGCTGCGGTGAAAGCGTGACCATCGTGCCGGCTGGGGCGGCGGACTGATCCATTGGGTTGCGCATGCGATCGGGTGGAGCGTTAGAAGAGGGGCGCCTCCGTGGAACTGCTTTCCGAGGGCAAGCGTGCGATGGCTCAGTGGATCGTCGTCGACTTCAACGCGCCTCGCGAGGACCGTGGTTTCTGGCACATGGTCGGCAATTGGCAGGAAGACCTATGGCGCACTCTTCGTGAGGATAGCCGGGCGTTCGCCGATTGGGATTCAAACCGAATCGAAGGGCCGTTCTCAATTGCAGTGCCCCACAAGCGTCACGTAGGCGGACTTCAGGCGCTGCTTAATGCAAGCTTGGAGGCTCATAGCCTCGCTGACGCGGCCAATGTCTCCGTATCGGCGTCCGCCTAGCAAAGTTCCAATTTGCTTCAATCGGTCTCGAAGTGTCGAAGGTCGATTTCAGCCATCGGGCAGCACGTCAGTGGGCTATACCCCTTCGTCAGCTTCATTGGAGGACGCCGCCATGACCACCACCGCCGAAAAGCGCGCCGCCTTTCACGCCCTGCACGCGTCGGGCTGTTTCACCCTTCCCAACCCCTGGGACGCCGGCTCCGCCAAATATCTGCAATCGATGGGTTTCAAGGCGCTTGCCTCGACCAGCGCCGGCTTTGCCTGGTCAATCGGCAGGCCTGACGCCAAGATCACCCGGGATGACGTGCTGGCCCACCTGACATCGCTGTGCGCCGCCACCGACCTGCCGGTGAACGCGGACTTCGAGAACGGCTATGCCGAGGACCCCGAGGGCGTGGCCGCCAACGTTGGGCTGGCCGCCGAGACCGGTGTCGCGGGCCTTTCGATCGAGGACACAAAGGATCGCGTCCTGTTCGACCATGGGCTGGCTGTCGAACGGATCGCCGCCGCGCGGGCGGCCATCGATGCGGACAGGTCAGGCGTGCTCCTGGTCGCGCGCTGCGAGGCGGCGCTGGTGGGTGGGGGCGACCTGGATTTCATCATCAAGCGCCTGGCCGCCTTCGTGGACGCCGGCGCGGACTGCCTCTACGCGCCCGGCCTTGCAGACAAGGCCTCCATCGCCGAGGTAGTCGCGGCCGTCGCGCCCAAGCCGGTCAATGTACTGCTGGGGTTTGGCGGCCTGACGGTTTCCGACTTGGCCGCGCTCGGCGTCCGTCGCGTCAGCGTGGGCGGCTCGCTCGCGCGGATGGCCTGGAGCGGGTTCGACCGGGCGGCGCGGGAGCTGCTGGAGAGCGGCTCAATCACCCCGCCCGCCGACGCGGTCGGTGGCGGGGCGTTGAACAAGCTTTTCAGCTAAAGCGCGGTGAAATCGGGTGTGGTCTGACGCCGATTGACGCCAGCTTTCCAACTTCACCCGTTCCCCAGGCCTTGTGCCTGCGGTCCATTGAGCGCGAGAGCATAACGATAGGGGCGCAGGCGGCGCCGTCGCTGCAAACTCGTCACCGTTCCAGTCCAATGGATCCCAGGCACGAGGCCTGGGGAACGGCGGAAATTTGAACGCCCGTCCGCCTTACGCCGCCAGGGTTACTTCGCTGGCGGTGGTGGTGCAGTTGCGGCCGGCGTGTTTGGAGGCATAGAGCGCCTCGTCCGCGCGTTCGAGCAGGGTGTGGAGATCATCACCCTTCCTGAACTCAGCGAGACCGGCCGAGACCGTGATCGCGCCCAGGTCCTCATTGGTCGAGCGCCGCTTCAGGGTGCGCGACGACACCTCCAGGCGAATTTCTTCGACCACCGAAAGCACATCCTTGGCCCGCTCGCCGGGGAAGATCATGGCGAACTCTTCGCCGCCGAAACGGGCCGAGAAGCGCGGCGCGGCGGCGATGCGGCCGATGACGTTGGCGACATAGCGCAGCACCTGGTCGCCGGTCTGGTGGCCCCAGCTGTCATTGAAACGCTTGAACAGATCGATGTCCACGAAGGCCAGGGACAGGGCCTGGCCGGTTTCGGCGGCCTCCTTGCAGGCGCGGGTCAGTTCGTCGTCAAAGGCCTTGCGGTTGGCCAGGCTGGTCAGGGCGTCGGTGGTGGCGTCGCGCCGGACCTGTTCCAGATGTTCGCGCAGACGGCCGACCTCGGCGGAGGAATCGTCCAGCCGCTTTTCCAGGGCCTTGGTTTCCAGGTGCACCCGTCGGGTGGCTGTCGCCAGGCTTTGAACGAGGTCCTTCAGGGTGCTCGGCTTGACGTCGGCGGTGAGTTCCTGTCCGGCGCTGGCCAAGGTCTCACCGTACTTTTCGCTGGATGTCTGGGCCTGTTTGATCGCCTGGGCTACCGCCGCCAGTTCGCGGTTCAGCTGGGCGCCGGCGTCTCTGATCTGTTCGTTGAGCTTGGCCTTGGGCAGGTAGACGGCGGCTAATTCCTCGACCACGCCCTCGGTGATGGTTTCGCCCTGGGCCAGCAGCCGCTCGATCTCGCGGCCGAGGGGACCTTCGGGATTGGCCATGAAATGCAGCCAGAGTTCGTAGTTCAGGGGCGTCGGCCAGATCTGGCGCCGCTCCATGTCCTCCAAAACCCGTCGGGCCAGGGCGTAGGCTTCCGGGCCGCGCACGGCCGTTTCGATATCGCCCGACATTCAGATATTCCCCGACAGACCGCGAACCCGAGCCGCTTTGCGACTTCTCCGAGAATATAGTCTCAGAGATGAAACGAGCGGTTAAAGCCGGGGGCGAATTGCCGGGGCGACGAAAATAAAGTGGCGCGGTGCGTGCTATTTCTTCGTGGGCGCGCCGGGCGCCGGGCCGCGCTGTAGAAAGGCGGGGATGTCCGAGCCAAAGCCCTTGACCCCACGTTCTTCCCGCTCAGAGCGGTCCTCCCGGGCGGGCCGGTCGTCCGCGCGAGGCCGATCTTCTCCGCGAGGCCGGGCTTCTTCGCGGGGCCTGTCTTCGCCTCGGGGTCTGTCTTCGCCCCGGGGTCTGTCCTCGCGGCGAGGACGGTCTTCGCGGGGCGGACGAGCGTCGCGGGCCGGCCGTTCGGCCTGGGCCGGCGCCGGGGCAGGGGAGGCGTCCGTGCGCGCGGGCCGGCGTTGGCGCGGTTCGCGCGGCGGCCGGGCGGACTCGGCCGCTTCGACCGCCTCTGGCGCGGGCGCTGCATCAGCATGGGCTTCAGCTTCGACGGGGCGAGGGCGATCGGATCCGCCACGGGCGGGCCGTTCGCGGTCGCGCTCTCGTCCACGGCCGCTGCTGCTGCGTCCGCCGCGTTCCGGGGCGCTCTTGCGTTGGCGTTCGCCTCGCTCGCGCGCCACGTCCCAGTCCAACTCCATCTTCAGCTCTTCCGGGGCCGCGCCGATCAGCTTGATCACCTTGTCCAGGTTGCGCGAGTCCGCCGGGGTGGCGATCATGAAGGTCTGGCCCGACTTGCCCGCCCGGCCGGTGCGGCCGATGCGGTGGACGTAGTCGTCGGCATGGTGCGGGACGTCGTAATTGAAGACGTGGCTGACGTCCGGGATATCCAGTCCCCGCGCCGCCACATCGGACGCCACCAGCAGGCGAAGCTCGCCCTTGCGGAAGTTGTCCAGGGTGCGGGTGCGGGTGGTCTGGTCCAGATCGCCGTGAATCGCCGCGGCGTCAAAGCCGTGCGTTCTCAGGGACTTGGCGACGACGTCGACTTCGCTCTTGCGATTGCAGAAGACGATGCCGTTCTTCACGTCCGCCCGGTTGACCAACTCGCGCAGGACCATGCGCTTGGCCGCCGGTTCGCTCAGGGGAATACGCACCAGGAACTGGGCGATGTTCTCGTTGGTGGTCGCCGGCTTGGACGCCTCAATCCGGGTCGGCTCATGCAGGAACTGCTTGGTCAGCCGGGTGATTTCCGGCGGCATTGTCGCGGAGAAGAACAGGGTCTGCTTCTTCGGCGGCGTCAGCTTGAAGATGCGCTCGATGTCCGGGATGAAGCCCATGTCCAGCATGCGGTCAGCTTCATCGACCACCAGGGTCTGCACCCCGGTGAGCAGCAGCTTGCCACGGCCGAAATGGTCCAGCAGGCGGCCGGGGGTGGCGATCAGCACGTCGACGCCGCGATCCAGCAGCTTTTCCTGGTCGCCGAACGACACGCCGCCGATCAGCAGCGCCCAGGTGAGCTTGGTGCCCTTGGCGTAGCGCTCGAACGCGGCGGCGACCTGGTCGGCCAGCTCGCGGGTCGGCTCCATCACCAGGGCTCTGGGCATCCTGGACTTGGCGCGCCCTGACGACAGCTTGTCGATCATCGGCAGGGTGAAGGCCGCGGTCTTGCCCGTCCCGGTCTGGGCTATGCCCAGCACGTCGCCGCCGGCGAGGGCGACAGGGATCGCCTGCGCCTGGATCGGCGTGGCGGCGGTGTAACCGCTGTCGGCCACCGCTTGAAGGATCTGGGGGCTTAGCCCCAACTCGGAAAAATCTGTCATGTCTTGATGATGATAGAGCCTGGCCAAGCGACGCCACCGGCGCGGTCCAGCCACTCACGCGCGCGGACCTAAAGGAAATCGCTCGACGATGTCAACGCAAAGCCGGGAATGAAGGGCCCCGCACCATCACCAAATGTATGGGATGAAGCGATAACGGACCCTGCGGGTGTAGATATCGTAGTCGGTCAGGCGGGAGCGGAGCATGCGCTCCTCTCCGACCGTGCGGATTGCTAGTCCGACCGCGAAGACAGGGAATAGCACGAAGCCGCACCAAGATCCCAGCAGAAGTGGCGCGCCGAGGAAATAGAGCAGGGCGCCCGCGTACATGGGATGGCGGATGACGCGATAAGGGCCGGTGGTCACCACCTTATGGCCGCGCTGACCCTGCATGCGCACCTGCGGCGCGGCGAAGGTGTTGGCCGCGAAGGTTCTCCAGCAGAGCAGCATGCATAGGGCGATGAGGATCAGGCCCGCCAGTTCGCACCAGACCGAGGTCTCGGACCATCTGAACCGGCGGGCGTCCAGCGCCATCAGGGCCAGCCAGCCGACGAATGACAGCAGGGCGATCGCCATGAACACCCGATCCCAGGGCCGCTGGTCGCGCTGCATCGGCGAAGACAGACGCGCCGCCAGCAGCGCCTTGTCATGCCCGTTCAGCCAAAGGCCGATGGCCAGGGAAAACGCTCCCATCTCGGCGAGAAAGATCCAGCCCTCGCTCCAGCGCCAGTCGCCGGCGGACGCCAGCAGGATGGCGCCCATCACCACCATCGACAGACTGGTCTGAACCACCATTCGGACGATCAACGGCACAACCCCAAGAAAACTATTACGCGACTCTGACGGAATCGATTCTGTCGAATGCCGACATATCTGCTCCGCCTCTCACCCGCCAGGACCCCGTATTGGCGCGCATCGCGCCAATACGGGCGTGGCGCCCATAGCGACCGGTTGACGCACCGACTTGGGCATGGCTGGTTTGGCGCATGAAAACACAAGCTCCGCAACCCGATCCCTATGTCCGCGTCGTCAAGCGCTTCTCCCTGGCCGCCAAGCTGGAGGCGGCCGGCGACATGCTCAACTGGGACGCCAACGTCAACATGCCAAGGGGCGGAGCCTGGGCGCGCGGCGAGCAGATGGCGGCGATCACCGAGGTTTCCGTAGACCTGATCGGCTCGAGCGCCGCCGGCGACGAGCTTGGCGAAGCCGAGGCGATGGCCAATGCCCTGGAGGCGGGGGAACAGTCAGACCTGCGGGAGATGCGGCGCAAATGGGCGCATGCGTCGGCGGCTCCGGCCGAACTGCAGACCGAAAAAGCGCGCATGAGCCAGACGCTGCAGACGCTCTGGGTTCAATGCAGGGCGGAGAACGACTTCAAGACCTTCGCCGGCCCGCTGGCCGAGCTGCTGGCCGTGGTCCGCGAGATCGCCGCCGCCAAGGCCGAGGCCCTGCACACCACCCCCTATGGCGCCCTGATCGACGAGTTCGATCCCGGGGTCGGCGAGGCGATGATCGACCCCATCTTCGACGACCTGGCGAAATATCTCCCGCCCACCATCGCCGAGGTGAACGAGCGCCAGGCGCGCTGGCCGGCGATCATTCCCACCGGGCCCGTGCCGGAGGATCGCCAGGCGATCCTGTCAAAGCGGCTGACGCAGGCGGTGGGGATCGATTTCAACCACGTCCGCATCGACCAGGCGCCGCACCCCTTCTCGGTGCCCCACAGCCCCGGCGATGTGCGCTTCACCACCCGCTATGACGTGGACAATGTGAGGTTCGGCATCATGGCGACCCTGCATGAGGCGGGGCACTCCATGTACGAGTACAATTTGCCCCGCGACTGGGCCTTCCGGTCGGCGGGGGTGGCGCGCGGGGCCTCGGCGCACGAGAGCCAGTCCCTGTCGCTGGAGATGCTGGCCGGCCGCAGCCGCGAGTTCCTGGGATTCCTCGCGCCGCTGATGGCCGAGACCCTGGGGGTCGATCCGGCGTCCACCACCTATGACAATGTGCTCAACATCTGGCGGCGGCTGGACGACGACTATATCCGGGTCGAGGCGGACGAGCTGTCCTATCCACTGCACGTCATCCTGCGCTACCGGCTGGAGCAGGCGCTGATGAAGGGCGATCTGCAGGTGGCCGATATTCCGGGCGCCTGGGACGAGCTGTTCGAGAAGCTGCTTGGGCGCAGGCCGCCGACCCTGAGCCAAGGCTGCCTGCAGGATATCCACTGGTCCGCCGGCCTGTTCGGCTACTTCCCCAACTACGCCATGGGCTCGATGCTGGCGGCGCAGCTGTTCGAGAAGGCGGTGGCGGACGATCCGGACATCCTGCCCAGCCTGGGCCAAGGCGACTTCGCCCCCTATTTCAACTGGGTGAAGCCGAAAATACACGCCCGCGCCAGCCTGGTGGACTTCGCCACCCTGGTCAGCGAAGCCACCGGAAAGCCGCTGGGGACGGAGGCCTACAAGCGGCACATCCAGAAACGGTACCTGGAAGAGGCTGGGCTTTAGCCGGACACGACGAAGCGGGGAGGTTCGCATGGTTTGGCGTCGCAAGCTGATCTCGGCAGCGGCCCTCGCGGCCCTCTGCGCCAGTTCATCAGCCGCGAGTGCGGCGATCAAGCCTGGCAAATACTGCTCCCGGGACGCCCTGACGACCTCTTCGGGCGACGACCTGGGCGAAGCGACCGCCGACGCCGAGATCAGGCGGGCGGGTTCTGCGCTTACGCTCTCGTTCTCGAATAGCATGCCGGACAGCGGCCAGGACGTCGATATCGGGACCGTTCAGCTGCGCCCGGCGCCGAAGGGCGGCTTCAACTTCCGATTCAAGGACAATTGGGGCGCTGACGGAGTGGGCACGCTCAAGCCGATCCGAACCGGCATAAGGGTCGACATCGAGCGGACGGGGAAGGCCTCCGACGGCTGGGGCGACAACGCGGGCCGCAATTATGGCGTGACCGATCTCAGGCGGGCTCCCTGCCGCTCATCCCGCTGACAGGTGCGCTCTCCCGCATGAACAGCATGGCCACCAGACCCGCCGCCGCGCCGATCACCAGGTACCAGGCTGGCGCCAGCACGCTGTGGGTGTGGGCTGTCAGCCAGGCGACGTTGAACTGAGCCGAGCCGCCGAACACCGAGATCGACAGGGCGTAGACCACGGCCAGGCTGGTGGAGCGGCTGGGCTTGGGCAGTTGTTCGGTGATCGCCACGATCACCGCCGCGCCGGAAATCCCGCCGAGCAGGGACATGACCGCCGTGACGGTGAAGAGCGCGATTCCGGTCCGCGCCTGCGACAGCCACATGAAGCTCGGCATGATCAGCAGGAAAAGCAGCAGCCCCGGCGCCAGCATGACGGTTCGCCGACCGTACCGGTCCGCAAGCCAGCCGCCCAGGGGCGAGCCGATGATCGTGCCCAGGCCCCTGATCACGGTCGCGGTGAAGGCCAGTCGGGTGGCCATGTGCAGCGTCGCGGTCGCATAGGTGGTCAGGTAGTTGAGCACATAGGTGATGGTGGTGCCGCTCGCCAGCAGCAGCAGGCCCAGCACCAGCACCCGGACCGTGGGGTGAGTCCGTTCGGTTTCCACCCTGGCCTCGGGCGCATGCAGGGTCTCGGTCAAGCCCCGTCGCAGCATCAGCCCGAATGGGACGATCACGACGCCCAGGCCGAGCGCGACGCGCCAGCCGATCGCGTGCAGGTCCCCGGCGCTGAGGGTCGCCGACAAGGTCACGCCGACAATGCCGGCGGTCAGGGTCGCCATGCCCTGGCCGAGATACTGCAGCGAGATCATCAGCCCGCGTCGTCCCGCGCTGGCGGCCTCCGCCAGATAGGCGGTGCTCGGCCCAACCTCGCCGCCGAGGGCAAAGCCCTGCAGCAGGCGCAAGGCGACCACGATCGCCGGCGCCGCGCCGCCGATCTGGGCGTAGGAGGGGGTGAGGGCCAGGCCCGCGATCGCCAGGCCCATCAGCCCGAAGCAGATCAGCATCGCCGGCCTGCGCCCGATCCGGTCGCCCATTCGACCTAGCACAAAGGCGCCCAGGGGCCGGGTCAGGAACCCCGCGCCGAAGGTGGCCAGGGAGGCCAGCAGGCTGATGGTCGGGTCGGTGGACGGAAAGAAGGCCTTGCCGATATCGACGGCGAAGAAGGAGAAGGTGAGGAAGTCGTAGAATTCCAGCGCGTTGCCGGCCACGACGCCAGCGATCTGCCTGGGCGAGGCCAGCGATGCGCCGGCGGGCGGCAGGGTGTCGATCAGCAGCGCTTCAGCCATGGACCTGCGAAACTCCGCGCGCCGCCCTGGCGCGAAGGGCCAGTAGGAACGCGCCGCGCCCCACGAGGCAACAGGCCGATTTGACTTCGCCGCCCTCAAGCTTGAGGTTGCCGCTCGCTTGGCCAGCGGGGAGTCCAATATGCGTCTGATATCCAAGGTTTTCGCAGGTGCGGTCGCCGCGGCCCTGTTGGCGTCGCCGGCGATGGCGGCCAAACGGCTGAGCGCCGGCGCCGTTGCCTCGCCGGATATCTACGGCGCCCTGGCGGCCAAGGATGTGCTGCAGCATGGCGGCAATGCGGTGGACGCGGCGGTGGCCACGGCCTTCGCCCTGGCGGTGACCTATCCGGAGGCGGGCAACCTGGGCGGCGGCGGGTTCATGACCCTCTATGTCCACGGCAAGCCCTACTTCCTGGACTATCGCGAGACCGCGCCGGGCAAGGCCACCGCAGGTATGTATCTGGACGCCAAGGGCGACCCGATCGCGTCCTTGAGCCTGGTCGGCAACCTCTCGTCCGGCGTCCCCGGCGCCGTGCGCGGCATGGCCGAGGCGCACAAGCGGTTCGGCAAGCTGCCGTGGGCGCGAGATCTGGCGCCCGCCATCCGCTACGCCCGCGAAGGCTTCATGGTCACCCCCGAGCTGATCGGCATCCGCGACGGCGAGAAGGCCGACCTGAGCAAAGACACCAACTACGACCGCTACTTTGGCGCCATGACCGCCGGCCAGACCTTCCGCCAGCCGGAACTGGCCGCGACCCTGCAGCGGATCGCCAAGGGCGGCGACAAGGAATTCTACGAGGGCAGGACCGCCGACCTGCTGGTCGCCCAGATGGCGCGCGGGCCGGTCAAGGGCCTGATCACCAAGGCCGACCTCGCCGGCTACAAGGCGGTCTGGCGCGAGCCGGTGACCGGCGACTGGCATGGGTTCCAGGTCATCACCGCCCCGCCGCCCAGCTCCGGCGGCGTGGGCCTGCTGCAGATGCTGGACATGAAGGCGGACGCAGCCCCACTGTTCAAGGGCGTGGCCCTGAACTCGCCCCAGTACATCCACCTGATGTCGGAGATCGAAAAGCGGGTCTTTGCTGACCGGGCCGAATATATGGCCGATCCGGACTTCGTGAAGGTGCCGGTCAAGGCGCTCACCGATCCGGCCTACACCGCCCGGCGGGCGGCGGAAATCAACCCGAAAACCCCCTCGACCCTGGCCCAGGTCAAGGCCGGCCTGGAGAAGCCACAGACGACCCACTTCTCGGTCATCGACAAATGGGGCAACGCCGTCTCCAACACCTATACCCTGAACGGCTGGTTCGGCTCGGGGGTGACGGTGGAGGGCGCCGGCTTCCTGATGAATGACGAGATGGACGACTTCTCGGCCAAGACCGGCGTCCCCAACCAGTTCGGCGTGGTCAGCGGCGGGGCCAACGCCATCGCTCCCTACAAGCGGCCCCTGTCCTCCATGACGCCCACCATCCTGACCAGGGACGGCCAGGCAGCCATGGTAATCGGCACCCCCGGCGGCTCGCGCATCTTCACCTCGGTGTTCCAGGTGCTGGCCAATGTCTATGACTTCTACATGCCGCTAAAACCGGCCCTGGCGGCCTTGAGGTTCCACCACCAGCTGCTGCCGGAAAATGTGATCTTCTCCGAACCTTTCGCGCCTTTCCCCGCCGATCTGACGAAGGCGCTGGCGGCGCGGGGCTACAAGGTCGAGGCTCAGGACTTCAATGGCGATATCGAGGCGATTGAGGTCAAGGACGGCGTCCCGATCCCAGGGGCCGATCCGCGGGCGCGCGGTGTGGCGATGGTGGTGAGATAAGCCGCCACATCGCCGCAGACAACGAGCCCTTGATCCTCGTTCAGGTTGCAAATGAGCAGGCGGTGTTTTAGGCGTGTAATTGCGGGACTCGAGCCTGACTTGTCTGACAGTGGAAGGTTGAAATGACTGAAGCGGTCAAAGATTATTTCCCGCAGACCCAGACTGACGTGGTGCGGCGACGCAAGGTCTGGCGCGCGCCTGAAATCATAACGGCGGTGCTGCAGGACCACACTAAAAAGATTTTGTACCACTACGAAATCACCCAGGGCACGAAGGCTTACGGCACCTCGTAGCTATTCGAACCCGCCTGAAACGCCCAACGCCGTGGCTATCCAGTCGGCGCTGTCATCTTTCCGCATCACGCCACCGGCCCCGCCCGAACAGGTAGAGCGGCCCGGCCACCGCCAGCAGTAGGGCCGACCAGATTCCGGTCTTCCAGTCGCTGATCAGGAAGAAGACCAACAGCAGCAGATTGAGCACGGCGCTGAGGATGGCGGGGAAGGGGAAGAGCGGCATCTTCCACGGCCGATCGAGGTCCGGCTCGGTAAAGCGCAGCCGGATGGCCGAGATGCTGAGCAGGAAGAAGACCACCATGACCATTGGGGCGTAGAGGTTCAGCAGGATCTCGTAGAGCTGGCCTTTCGCCAGGTCGGCGGCGACGATGATGGCGCAGGTGCAGGTCAGGGCGGCGACCAGGCTGCGTCGCGGCGTGCCGCCCTTGGCTACCGGCGCGAGCGCGGGCGGCAGCATGCCGTTGCGGGCCATGGCGAAGGTGATGCGGGCGTGCTCCATCACCTGCAGATTGGCCAGGGTGGCCACCGCGATCATGGCCAGGGCGGTGACCACGACGCTGCTGGTCGGCCCGATCACCAGCTTGGCGGCGTCGGCGACCGCCAGCGTCGAGTGCGCCAGGGCGCCGATCGGCAGCACATGCAGCACAGCGGCGTTGACCAGGAAATAGATGGTGGTGACCAGGGCTATGCCCATGAAGGTCGCCCGGCCCACATTCTGCTGCGGCTCCTTCACCTCCTCGGAGAAGTAAATCGCCGCGTGCCAGCCGCCATAGGCGCCATAGATCGCCCGCATGGCCACCGCCGCCGCAGCCCAGGTGAAGACTGGCGGCGGGTAGACCACCGCCACCGCCGTCGAGGGGCGGGCAAAGAAGAGCAGGGCGACAAGGATCACCAGGCCGATCGCCTTGACCGCCGAGCCCAGGTCCTGTGACAGGCCGCTGACCTTGGCGCCGATCCAGTTCACCAGGCCGCAGGCGATGACCAGGCCGATGGCCAGCTGGCCCGCCGTCAGTCCCGGCGCCCAGCCCAGCCGGTGGACGTATTCGCCGAAGGCCACGGTGATGAAGCCGGTGGAAATGCAGATCTGCAGCCAGTCGGCCCAGCCGACGATGAAACCCCAGAACGAGCCTAGGGCGCGCGTCGCAAGCGGGTAGGGGCCGCCCGCCTGCGGAATGGCCGCACCCAGCTCCACGGTGGGCATGGCGTCGATACAGACGAACAGTCCGCCGCCCAGCCAGGCCAGCAGCACCAGGCCCGGAGAGCCGAAGCCGGCGGCGACCACCCCCGGATTTCGCATGATGCCGGAGCCGATGACCCCGCCGATAACCACGGCCAGGCCGAAGCCCAATCCGAAAACCCTGAGCAGATGATTGGCGAGTTTGGTCGGGGCTGGGGCCTCGAGCCCTTGCACATTCGCCAAATCCGCCTCCCTCGCCCCGACGACTGTTTCAAGCCGTCGTCGAATGAGTGTCCGGTTTTGGCGGCCCAGGCAACCGCCCGCTTAAAACGCCCGGCGCCGCAACGGACGGCGCCGGGCTTTAAGGCAGAAGCTTACCAGCCGCTGTTGCCGCCACAGTTTACCAACGTTGTCGCTCAATATGAGACACCCGCCTGAGGCGCCGTCACGTCAGGCTGGACCTGACCGTGCGCCGCTCTAAGCTCCCCCGCATCGAAACGCCTGGGAGGGGCGCGCCATGACCCTTGAATTGATGATCCTCGCCTGGACCTTGGTCCTGGCCTTTGTGCAAATCCTGCTGTTCGACTTCGCCCGCACCGGTCAGTACGGCCTGAAGTGGAACACCGGTCCGCGCGACGAAACCATGCCGCCGCTTTCGGCCCGCGCCGAACGGCTTCAGCGGGCGCAGAACAACCTGTTCGAAACCTTGCCGCTGTTCATCGCCGCGGTGCTGATCGCGGCCGTCGCCAAGGTCCATAACGAATGGACCGTGGTCGGCTGCTGCATCTACCTGGGCGCCCGGGTCGCCTATGTGCCGCTCTATGCCTTCGGCGTTCGCCAGATCCGCTCGCTGGTCTGGCTGATCAGCATCGCCGGCCTGATCATGGTCGCGGTCCAGATCCTGATGGCGCCAATCGTCAGCTGAGGCGTCGCTAAACCACCGCCCGGATCGCTTCGCCCAGTACGGTGACGATCCGGTCGATGTGGCCTTCCTCGACGATCAGGGGCGGGGACAGGGCGATGATGTCGCCCGAGAACCGCACCGCGACCCCGCGCTTGAAGCACTCGTTGAACACCGCCTGGCCGCGATGGCCGGGGCCGTGCGCGTCGGGCTCGAACTCGATGCCCGCGACCAGGCCGTCGTTGCGGATATCGATCACCGCTGGCGACTGCTTCAGCGAATGGACGGCGGCCTGCAGCACCGGCGCCATCTTGGCGGCCTGGCCGAACAGGTCCTCGTCCTCATAGATTTTCAGGGTGGCGAGGGCCGCGGCGCTGGCCACTGGATGGCCGGAGTAAGTGTAGCCGTGGAACAGCTCGATCCCTGCGTCGGCGGCGTCGAAGATGGCCTCGCGGATGCCTTCGCGGCAGGCGACGGCGCCCATGGGCACCGTGCCGTTGGTCAGCCCCTTGGCCATGGTGACGATGTCGGGGGTGACGCCATAACGCTCCGACCCGAACGCCGCGCCCATGCGGCCAAAGCCGGTGATGACCTCGTCGAAGATCAGCAGGATGCCGTTGGCTTTGCAGATGGCGGCCAGCCGGTCGAGGTAGCCTTTCGGCGGGATGATGGCCCCGCCGGAGCCGCTCATGGGCTCGACGATGACGGCGGCGATGGTGTCGGCGCCATAGAGGCCGATCACCCGGTTCAGGTCGTCGGCGAACTCGGCGCCATGCTCGGGCTGGCCCATGCTGAAGGCGTTGCGGGCCGGATCGTGGGTGTCGCGGATATGGCTGACATTGCCCAGCAGCGGGCCGAACTGTTTGCGGTTCTTGGGCAGGCCGCCCACTGACAGGCCGCCGAAATTGACTCCGTGATAGCCCTTGGCCCGGCCGACCAGCATGGTGCGGCGGCTGTCGCCCTTGGCCATGTGGTAGGCGAGGGCGATCTTCAGCGCCGTGTCCGCCGACTCCGACCCGGAGTTGGTGAAGAAGACCGAGCCAAAGCCCTTGGGCAGCAGGGCCTTGATCTTTTCGGCCAGGGCGAACGCGCCTGGCGTGCCGAGCTGAAAGCCACAGCTGTAGTCCAGGGTCTCGATCTGGTGCGCGACCGCCTCGGCGATCTGTTTGCGGCCGTGGCCGGCGTTGACGCACCACAGGCCGGCGGACGCGTCGATCAACTCATGCCCATGCTCATCGTGCAGGATCATCCCCTTGGCCTGGGTGATGATCTTCGGGTCCTTCTTGAAGGCGCGATTGGCCGTAAAAGGCATCCAGAGTGCGTCGCGAGCGTCCATGGCGTCCGGGGCCGGATCAGCCCCGCCTCCTTACAAGTGATCGGCTTTCACCTTAGCCGGCAAACCTCCGGCGAGGCCAGCAACCTTGTTCAACCTGCGCCAGCTTTGCGCAAAGGCGCCGCGCTGCGGGCGCGCCGGGTGACGCTGTCCAAAGCTGGCGAGCAGATCGACCTCTATCTCGTCGGCCGTATCCCAACAGTCCTGGACCAGCGACTTCAGCTGCGCCGAACTCTCGTTTGCTTCCAAGGCCCGCTGAATGAGGAGTTGAAACAGCAGCTCCTTCTCGTCCCGCAGGTTGGCGAAGTCGGCCAGGGTTTCCGCATAGTGGTCCAGGGCGCCGCGATGCAGCCGCTCATGGCGCCACCACCGGCTGGAATTGTCGGCCCGGTCGGTGGGCGACGCACCCTGGTCGGGCAGGCCGGTCTCGAACAGCACTGGCCTGAAGATGCTCAGGCAGGGCGCCGAGGCGCCGGTCACCCAATGGATGGCGCGGCTCGCGGTCAGCTGTGACACCATCGAGCCGACGCTCTGGCTGCGGCGAAGGATTTCACCGGCGTGCATGCAGATGGTCCGGCCGACCGTCTGGGCCGGCGTCCAGGCTGGATCGTGCGCCGCCGCCTCGCCGTGGTCGCGCAGGATCGTCCGCATATCGGCCGGGGTGAGCTGTCCGCGCCCCGCGTCCAGCAGCGACTGGCCCCGGGCGCAGCGGGCTCTGCCCCAACTGACGGTGTCGCGTTCCTCGTCGAGCAGCTTGCCGGCGAAGTCGAACCGGCCGTCCGCGTCCGCCCAACCCTCTTTGCGGGCGTGGTGGGAAACGCCATCGCTGCAACGGTCGAAGTCGGCGCCGATGGTCAGGGCGTTCGACAGCGCCCGCGCGCCCTCCACCCGCTTGACCACCCACCAGCGTCCGACGGTCTCCAGCACATAGGCCTCGCCTGGGTCGGCGACGATGAAGCTGTTGTTGTAGTAGAATCGGTGCAGGTGGCCGCAGTCGCCGCCCTGGCCGTGGCGCTCCAGCAGGGTGATCATCACCTCCACCGCCTCGGCCGCCGTGGCGCCGCGCTCCAGACCCAGGCGAACCAGGTCCATGCCGATCAGGGCGCGGCGGCGCTGGGCGGGGAGGGTGGCGTGCACCGCCTCGTTGCCGATGGCGACCCCATGCTCGTTGGCGCCCATCTCCGCGCCCCACATCCAGA
>Ga0302314_10005833_pt1 | contig 22382 bp, 23 predicted proteins | sample III_Palsa_N2_3_FD_200533 | JGI IMG/M metagenome (GOLD analysis project Ga0302314, IMG submission 200533) | Peat permafrost microbial communities from Stordalen Mire near Abisko, Sweden - III_Palsa_N2_3 | ecosystem: Environmental > Terrestrial > Soil > Palsa > Peat permafrost | place: Sweden...
ATCACCAGCCGCTGGGCCACGCCGGCGTCGCCCCAGCCCTTCACCTTGACCCATTTGCCGGGCTCGAGGTCCTTGTAGTGGGCGAAGAAGTGCTCGACCTGGGCCAGGATGTTGGGCGGCAGGTCCTGGTAGTCCTTCACGCCGTCATAGCGCTGGGTCAGCCAGGATGACGGCACGGCGATCAGCTTCTCGTCCTCGCCGGCGTTGTCCTCCATCACCAGCACGCCGACGATGCGGCAGCTCATCACCGCGCCGGGAAAGATGGCGCGGGTGTTGAGCACGATCACGTCGCACGGGTCGCCGTCCCCCGACAGGGTGTGGGGGATGAAGCCGTAGTTCCCGGGATAGCGCATCGAGGTGTAGAGGAAGCGATCGACGACCAGGGCGCCGGACGCCTTGTCCATCTCGTACTTGATCGGCTCGCCGCCGATCGGCACCTCGATGATCACATTGACGTCTTCGGGCGGATTGCGGCCGACTGAAATGGCGTCGAGGTTCATTTAGACTCCGGGTGGGCGAATACACTGGTCGGCAGCCAGGCGGGCTTTTCGTCCGCGTTGGCGACCCGGGCGGCGATGGCCGCCACATAGGCGTCGAGCTTGACCGCCTCATCCTTCAGCACGCCCGGCTGGTCGAGATCGTCCGACGGGGCGTGATAGCGGTTGGCCCGCCACTGGTGCTCGATCTCGAACTCGGGCGTGCCCTTGGCGAAGCCGAACTTGAAGGCCAGAGCCGGCACGCCCTTGCGCACGAAACTGTACTGGTCGGTGCGGGTGAAGCTGTTGCGATCCGGCAGGGGATCGGGAACCAGGCTGAGCCCCTGGGCCGCGGCCACGGCCTGGGCGTCGGCGCCGAGGGTGCTCTCATGGTCGCCCTGGGCCAGCACGGTCTTCAGCGGCCAGAGCGGCAGGGGCATGTCGAAGTTCAGGTCGGCGACGATGGCGCTTTTGGGCACGGTCGGCCGGGTGGCGTAGTAGGTCGAGCCCAGGAGGCCCTTTTCCTCCGCCGTCACGATCAGGAAGATCACCGACCGCTTCGGACGGGGCCCGGTGGACAGCCGTTTGGCGATGTCGAGCACCGAGGCGACGCCCGAGGCGTCGTCCATGGCGCCGTTGTAGATCCGGTCGCCGTTGATCGGCTCGCCGATGCCCAGGTGATCGAGGTGGGCCGACACCGCCACGTATTGCGACTTCAGCTTGGGGTCCGACCCCGGCAGCAGGGCCACCAGGTTCGGCGATGTCACCGACTTGCGCGCGGCCGACACGGTCGCTTTCAGCTTCAGGGCCAGGGGGAAGGTCGGCACGGCCCCCGAGGCGTCGGCCAGGGCGGCCAGCTCGGCGAAGCTGTGGCCCGAGCCCTTGAACAGCCGCTCGCTCTGATCCGGATCGAGGCTGGCGCTGAAGAAACCGTTCGGCGTCTCGCGCAGGCCCTTGCCGGCCAGGTACATCGACGCCTGCGAGGACAGGAGCTTGAGCCGCGCCCAGGGGATTTCGACCTGTTTGGGCGTGGTCAGTCCGATCAGGCCGACCGCGCCGGCGGCGGCGAGCAGCTTGCCGCGCCCGGAACGGTTGCTGGCCTTGACCGGCCCCGGGATGTCGGCCGGACCGCCGGAGATCACCACGGCGATCTTGCCCTTGAGGTCGACACCGGCGAAGTCGTCGTGGCCCTGTTTCGGCAGGTGCAGGCCATAGCCGATGAACACCAGCGGCGCCGCGATGGCCTTGGGCGCGGGCCCGCCGCGGCCGGAGATCAGCATATCCTGGCCGACCTTGAGCGGCTCGACAGCGCCCCCCGGGCCGACCAGGGCGGCGGTCGAGGCTGACTGATCGACGATCTGCTGCTCGAACGCGACCGGCTGCTTGTAGCCGTTCACGCCCAGCGGCTTCAGCCCCAGGCCCTTGAAGCGCGAGATCACGTAGGTCGCGGCGCGGTCGTAGCCCGGCGAGCCGGTCTGGCGGCCCTCGTTGGCGTCGCTGGCGATGGCGCTGATGTCGGCCCACCACTGCACGGCGGCCGGCGAGAGCGGCTGGGGATCGGGCGCCGATCCGATTTGGGGGGGCGCTGCCGCAGCGGGAGCAGCCGTCAGGGCTGCGCTCAGCAGGAGGGCGAGAGTTCGAGCGGTCATGAGGCCTGCCTCAGCGGGTCGGGATCGGCTTTTCGCCACGATAATCATAGAAGCCTCGGCCGGTCTTCTTGCCGAGCCAGCCGGCCTCGACGTACTTCACCAGCAGCGGACACGGGCGGTACTTGGAGTCGGCCAGGCCGTCGTGCAGCACGTTCATGATCGCCAGTACGGTGTCGAGGCCGATGAAGTCGCCGAGCTCGAGCGGCCCCATCGGATGGTTGGCGCCGAGCTTCATGGCGATGTCGATCGCCTCGACCGTGCCGACGCCTTCGTACAGGGTGTAGATCGCCTCGTTGATCATCGGCACCAGCACGCGGTTGACGATGAAGGCCGGGAAATCCTCGGCGTTGGCGGTGGTCTTGCCGAGCGACTGGGCGAACAGGGCCGCGGTCTCATAGGTCTGCACGTCGGTGGCGATGCCGCGGATGATCTCCACCAGCTTCATCAGCGGGACCGGATTCATGAAGTGCAGGCCGATGAACCGCTCCGGCCGGTCGGTCGTCGACGCCAGTCGGGTGATCGAGATCGAGGAGGTGTTGGAGGCCAGGAGGGTCTTGTCGGCCAGGTGCGGGGCGATGCTCTTGAAGATCGCCTTCTTGAGCTCCTCGTTTTCGGTCGCCGCCTCGATGATCAGGTCCGCCTGGCCAACGACGTCGAGCCCGGGGGTCGCCGAGATGCGAGGCATGGCCTCCTGCATCTGCTCCATGGTGACCATGCCGCGCGCCACCTGACGCGCCAGATTACGGTCGATCAGGCTCAGGCCGGCTTCGATGCGGTCGTCGGAAACGTCGTTCAAAAGCACATTGTAGCCGGAAAGGGCGCAGACGTGGGCGATGCCCGACCCCATCTGGCCCGCCCCGATGATGGCGACCGTCTTGATCTCAGTCATTCAAACTCCGGCGAACGCGGCCCAGCCGGCCCTGGCTCTGGAGGACTCGGCGGCTCGCCGTTCTAACATGACAAACCGACGCCACCGATAGGCCTTTGCTGCGCCGCAAACAACGGGAAACAGTCCCGCGGACGATCAGGTGGATGTCCCTCCCCCGGCAGGTTTCGCCAGGCGGAAACGGAGCGCCCGCCAAGCCTTCGGACTCTCGGGGACACGAATGAATCAGGCGTTGGCGAGCGCGCTCAAACGGGCGTAGGCGCCGCCGCGGGCGACCAGGTCGGCATGCTGGCCCTCCTCAACCACTCGCCCGTCCTGGAACACCAGGATGCGGTCGGCGCTGCGCACGGTGGAGAGCCGGTGGGCGATGACGATGGTGGTGCGGCCGGCCATCAGGGCCTCGGTCGCCTCGGCCACCTCCTTTTCGGTCTCGACATCCAGCGACGAGGTCGCCTCGTCGAGGATCAGGATCGGCGCGTCGGCCATGAAGGCGCGGGCGATCGCCACCCGCTGCCGTTCGCCGCCCGAGAGCTTCACGCCGCGCTCGCCGACCAGGGTGTCGTAGCCCCTGGGCAGCCGGCGGATGAAGCCGTCGGCGCGGGCGCGCCGCGCCGCCGCCTCGATCTCGGCCTGGGTGGCGTCCGGCCGGGCGTAGGCGATGTTCTCGCGGATCGAGCGGTGGAACAGGATCGGCTCCTGCGGCACCACGGCGATGGCCGCCCGCAGCGAGGCCTGGGTCACCCCGGCGATATCCACGCCGCCGATCAGGATCCGGCCGCCGTCGAGGTCGTAGAGGCGCTGGATCAGCTTGACGAAGGTCGACTTGCCCGAGCCCGTGGGCCCGACCAGCGCCACCCTCTGGCCCGGGTCGATCACCAGCGAGAAGTCGCGATAGAGGGCGGCGCCCTGGCTGGCGTAGCCGAACGTCACCCGGTCGAACACCAGCTGGCCCACCAGCGCCGCGCTTCGCGCCAGCGGGGTCGCGCCCGGCGTATCCGCCACCTGCGGCGGGGTCTGCATGTAGACAGCCACGTCCAGGGTGTCGTCCATGCCCTTCTGCAGCATGCGTACGTTCTCGCCCATGTTGCGCAGATAGCCGGCCATCAGCATGAAGGCCGAGATGGCGAAGGCCACATCGCCCGGGCTGGCCCGGCGGTGCATCCACTGCCACAGGATCAGGCCCGACAGGCCGGCCTGAAGCGCCGCCAGCAGCAGGTTCTGCACCAGCCAGACCAGCTGGAACCGGTTCCAGGTGCGGGTGACCGCCGTGCGCCAGGCGGCCAGGATGCCGGCCATGCGCGAGGCCTCGCGTGCTTCGGCGCCGAAGCTCTTGACGATCGGATTGGCAGTGATGGCGTCGGCCAGGGACGCGCCGATCTTCGAATCCAGCGCGTTCGACTTCAGGTTCGCCGGCCGCACATAGGCGACGGTCAGGAACAGGTTCTGGCCCACGTAGAGCACGCAAACCGCCAGCGAGAACAGGCCGACCAGCGGCCAGCGCAGCATCATGCTGAGGCTCAGCCCCGCCAGCACCAGCACCGAGGGCAGGATGAAGATGACCAGCGAATCCGACGCGGAATCATAGCCCCACATGGCGCGGCTCAGCCGCCGCACCGTCGCGCCGCCGAAGGTGTTGGCGTGCCAGTCGGACGAGAACGACTGCACCCGCTCGAACGCCTCGTTGGTCATCGCCTCCATGTTGCGGGCGGCGAACGGGTTCCAGATCCAGCCGAAGCTGTTCCGCGCCACGCAGAAGGCCAGGTAGAGCCCGACGAACACGCCCCAGGCGCGCCAGGCGCCCGCCTCGCCCACGCCCGGATGCGCCACCGCGTCGACCAGCCGGCCCGAGGCCCAGGGAATGCAGAGGTCGAGGCCGACGGCGACCAGGGTCAGGACGAACGAACCGCCGAGGGCCGGCGGATCGCGCATCCACTGCCGCCACAGGAAGCCGAGCATGGCGAGATTGGACAGCGGCCGCTTGCGCGCCCTGCCCTCCTCAGCCTCGTCCTCGTCGTCCCAATCGCTCATGGCTCCGCCCCGAGGCGCGGGGAGATACGCTTCCGGAGGGATCGGCGATAGGGCGCCTTGAGCACACCGGCAGGTCCTCAAAGGATTTACCGCGGAGGCCGCAGAGAGAAGCGCGGAGCGCGCAGAGATTCAGGCTCCTGGCCGAAGGGCGGGCGTCGTCAATCAGTCAGCCTCTGCGCGCTCTGCGCTTTCTCTTCTCTGCGGTCTCTCCGGTAAATCCTGCTGCCAGAGAAACTGGAGCGCAGGCTGTTGATCTTGAGCCTGCACCGACGGCCCGGCCGACGCAGCGACTGCGATCCTAAGGCAGTTCCGCCCCGGTCTCTGCTCAGGGAGAGACAAGGCTTCGAAGCGGATAGCGTGCGATCGTACCCTTGTTGTAGTCGGTCACCCAGACGGCGCCGTAGCCGAAGGCGAGGGAATCACCGCCCGGACCGACCCATCGGTGGATCACCGTGTCCGTCTTCGGGTCGATCTCTGTCAGCGGCGTTCCGGAAAGTGTCGCCCACACGCGCCCGCCGCCGAAGCCGATATCGCCGCCGTGCCCCTTGAGGCCGGCCTCGATCGTCGCCGTCACCGTACGCCGCCGCGCGTCGACATGGGTCACGGCGCCGTCCTCCTGGCTGAGCACCCACAGCGAGCCTGGACCAGACGTCAGGAACCGTGGCCCGCGCCCCGTGGGCACGGCCGCCAGGACACGGCCCGTGCGGGCGTCAACGGGCGTGACAGAAGCGCCCCCGTGCTGCGTCACCCAGACGAGGCCGTTGCTGTAGCGCGGATTGAACGAGCCCGCCGGAAGGCGCACCATCTGCCGCACCCGGCCGGTCTTCGGGTCGATCCGCGCCAGCGCGCCCTGGCTGTCGGTGACCAGCCATAGGCTGTCCGGCGAGGCGGCGACCCCGCCCTCCCCCTCCGCCGGGCCGATCGGCAGGACGGCGACCAGCCGGCCAGTCTTAAGATCGACCCGGGCGAGCTGGCGCGGCTGGCTGCATAGCGGCGCCCACACGCTGCCGAAACCGGCCACGAGGCCCGCGCACGGTTCACCGGGCAGCACGGCGACGGCCGAAACCCGGTTGGCCCTCGGATCGATCCGATGGACGGCGAACGGCCCGGTCGAGCCGACCCACAGCGTCCCGCCCGTGGCCAGCACCCAGTCGGCGGTCTTGCCGAGCTTCAACTCCGCCGTCGGCTTGAGGTCCGTGAACGGGGTCGATGCGCCGGTCGGCGCAGCGCCCGCCGCGACCCGACCGGCCAACAAAAGGGCGACGAGTAGGGCGGACTTGAACAGCGGCCGCTTGCGCGCACGGTCGGCGTCAGCCTCGCTGTCCAGATTGATCATGGCGCCGCCTCCACTATCCTCTCTATCATAAGCAGGCGGTTATCCCGTAAGAGGCTGTGATTGCAGTGATCCTGCCGGCGGCGGCGCCCCATGCGATGGACCACTGGCTGTTGCAGGCTAGCCACCAATTACCCTCACGAACGGCGGCATGCTGAAATGGACCTTGGGGTTTGGGGACGTCCGAAATTGCAAAATGGTCGCGCCGAAGCTCGTTCGTCAGATCGATTTCTGATGTTCCGACTCCGAAGCGTTCCGCCACTCTTCGGTTAAAGACTGCGCTTGCTTCTACTGGGTTTGAAGGGAGCCATGCTCCTAACCCCTGCGAGGTCGCGCAACCTGCAAGGACGACTGTCGCGGTCAGCAGCGAAACTAGCGTCGCCTTAGCCATCAATGGATCGCCCCCAGTGCTGCGACAGCGGAATGTGGGAGCCCATGACCTCGACCTGATCTACGGCTCGGTCCGCACGGGGCTGCCACTTGGTACCAAGTTGCGCTCCTCCGGTTTATAAAACGAGGTCAATTTCCGCTTTCCACTCTCTGCCCGCGTTGGGGATCTCCGGTCCCCGACTCTTCCGACGAGGCTGGCGCGCCGGCGCCCGCAAACGATGGACGCGGCAGGCGACGCTCTGCATAGCCCGTGGAATATGGACCAAGGTGTTGGACCATCGGGCCTTCAAGCGTATGATCCGGGTATGACCATCCAGATGAATGTCGCCGAGGCCAAAGCCAAGCTTTCAGAGCTTATCTCCCGCGCCGAGGCCGGCGAGGAGGTCGTCATCGCCCGGGATGGAAAGCCGGTGGTCGCGCTCGTCCCACAGGTCAAGGTGGGTAAGCCTGGGGCGCGGCGGATGGGGGTATGGGATCATTTCGGCGCAGGGTTGCCGGAAGATCTGTTCATTGGACAGGACCCCGATACCGAAGACGCCATGACGCTCTGGGACTCGGCGGACATCGCTCCGACTCGATGAGGCTGCTGCTCGATACCCACGCCTTCGTCTGGGCCATGGCGCAATCGCGCCTGCTGTCGCCGAGGGCCGCCGCTCTGATGGAGGATGGCGCGAACATCGTCTGGGTCAGCGTCGCGAGCGCATACGAGATCGAGTTCAAGCGCAGTCGCGATCCGGTCCTGTCGGCGCTTCCCGCCGACCTCGACGAAGCTGTCAGACTGCTGGGCTTCGAATGGCTTTCCCTGCACCCCGCGCATGCGGTCTCGGCAGGGAGATTGCCGCGACTGCACGGCGACCCGTTCGATCGGATGCTGGCCGCTCAGGCCCTGGTGGAGAACGCCACTCTCCTGACGCGGGATCCGCTCGTCGCCGCCTACGGGCCGGTCGTCGCATGGTAAGCCTGGACTCCGACAGTTCCGCTCATCGCTCGACGGAGCGCCCGGACTACAGCGGGGGAAGCCTCACCTCCCCTTGAACACTGCCGGCCGCTTCTCCAGCAGGGCGTCGACGCCCTCCATGTGGTCTTCGGTCAGGTGGGCGATGGCCTGGGTGGCGGCGCTCATGTCCATGATGGTGTCGTAGCTGGCGTTCTGGCCGTGCTTGAGCAGGTTCTTGGCCAGGCGCAGGGCATGCGGCGGCTGCTGGGCGATGCGGCTCGCCAGTTTCATCGCCTCGTCCATCAAGGTGTCGTGCGGGACGACGTGGCTGACCAGGCCCCATTCGCCGGCGGTCTTGGCGTCGATCACGTCGCCGGTGAACAGCATCTCGCTGGCCCGGCTCATGCCGATGGTGCGCGGCAACAGCCAGGCGCCGCCGTCGCCGGGGATGATGCCGAGCTTCAGGAAGGTGACGCCGAACTTGGCGGTGTCCGAGGCCATGCGGATGTCGCACATGCAGGCCACATCGCAGCCCAGCCCGATCGCCGCCCCGTTCACCGCCGCGATCGAGGGGACCTCCAGGCCGTAGATCGAGCGCACCACCCGGTGGATGTTGTTGCGGTAGTTGTCGCGGATGCCGACCCCGCCGCCGCCGAACGCCCCTTCGCGGTTCTTCATCGCCTTGACGTCGCCGCCGGCCGAGAAGGCGCGGCCGGCGCCGGTGAGGATCACGGCCCGGATGCTCTGGTCGGCGTTGACCTCTTCGCAGGCGGCGCGGACCTGGTCGCCGTCGCCGGGCGCGCCCAGGGCGTTCAGGCTCTCCGGCCGGTTCAGCGTCAGGATGGCGACCGCGCCTTGGCGCTCCAGGGTGATCAGGCTCATGGCCACGGCTCCGTCCTTCGTTTCGCAGGCTGGGTAGAGGCTGCGGCGGGCGGCGGCAAGCGCGCACGAAAAAGGCCCTCCGGTGGACCGGAGGGCCTGGGGGACGGGATACCTGTCTCGCTCAGGACGAGCGGCGCGACTTGAACGGACTTAGCGACACCGGCCGCGGCGCCTCATAGTCGGTCGGGCCGCGATGCGGGGGCATCACCCCGACCTGGAAGAATGAGAAGAGCGCGCTCTTCAGCGTGGATTGGGTGTTCATTTGGCGTGGTCTCCTTCGGCCAGGAAAGAGACACGGAGCGGCTCTCAGGGGATCGCACCCTCCCAGTCGTCGCGTCGAGGGTGAATATGACATCTTCGTGACAATGATGCAAGGGATTTACATCCGGGTTCGGAGTATATTTTGACGCACCGACGTCGGGCGCCGACTGAAGTGTGGCGTTGAAATCCCCTTCCATCTCTGATGGTTGCACGAGGGCAACGACGCGCCCCCGGCCGCAATATGGATTTGTCGGCAGCGTGAATCAGCGTGATTCGAGCGAAAAAGTCCGAAGAGATCCTCCCCTCGAGGACACGGCGGCCACACATGGCGCGTCAGCGCTCGTAAAGATTCACCACAAAGAACACCAAGCTCACGAAGAAAAGAAGAAGCTGGCGGGGGCGGCGGGCCTTGGAGCAGCTTGGTGTTCTTCGTGCTCTTGGTGGTGAATCTTTACCGGCGCTACGCACCGATCCTTCTCGCCGCTGAACGGGGGACGCTCTGGGAGAAGTGGCCGCAAAGCGGACGAAGGGGGTCGCGACGCCACCCCCTAGAGCGTGTTCCGATCTGATGGAATCAGATCGGCGCTCTAGGCTTTTGTTTTGACGCGCGTTTGGTCCGAAAACCGGTTCCCACTTTTCGGAACGCGCCCTAGGTCACTTCGTGGCTCCCCCACAGGGGGAGCAGCTTTGTCGTGAGAGCCTTACGCGGCCTTGCCGAACGACAGGTCTTCGTAGCGCTTCAGGTGGTGGTCGACCGAGCCGAACAGGCCTTCGATCATGGTGGCGCGCTTGAAGTAGTGGCCGATGGCCAGCTCGTCGGTCATGCCCATGCCGCCATGCAGCTGGATGGCGTTCTGGCCGATGAACTTGTTGGCGCGGCCGATGTGCACCTTGGCCGACGACACGGCCTTGCCGCGCTCCTCGGCGCTCTCGCCGAGCTTCAGCGTGGCCATGTAGGTCATCGACACCGACTGTTCGAGGTTCATGAACATGTCGACCATCCGGTGCTGCAGCACCTGGAAGGAGGCGATCGGCACGCCGAACTGCTTGCGCTGCCGCGTATAGTCGAGCGTGCCCTCATGCAGCTTGCGCTGCACGCCGACGGCCTCGGCGCAGAGGGCTGCGATGGCTTCGTCGACCACCTGCTCGACCAGCGGATAGGCGTTGTCGGCGATCAGGGTCGCCGAGGTGTTCTCGAACTGGATCTCCGAGGCGCGCGAGCCGTCCACGGTGGGATAGTCGCGCCGGGTGATCCCCTTGGCCCCGCTTTCGACCAGGAACACGCCGACGCCGCCGGTCTCCTTCTGGCCGCCGCCGGTGCGGGCGGTGACGATCAGGTGCGTCGCCCACGGCGCGCCCCACACCACCGCCTTCTGGCCCGACAGGGTATAGGCCGAGCCATCCTTCTTGGCCGTGGTCTTCAGGTCGGCCAGGTTGTAGCGGCCCTGCGGTTCGGCGTAGGCGAAGGCGATCACCGTCTCGCCGCCGATGATCGAGCCGATCACCTCGCCGGCCCCGGCGTAGCCCGAATGCTTCAGGAAGCCGCCGCCGATCACCACCGTCGACAGATAGGGCTCGACCACCAGCGCCTTACCGACCTCCTCCATGACGATCATGTTCTCGATCGGCCCGCCGCCGAAGCCGCCGTGCTCTTCGCTGAACGGCGCGCCCAGGATGCCGAGCTCCTCGGCGAAGGCCTTCCACACCTCGGGCCGCCAGCCGCTGTCGGACTGGGTCACCTTGCGGCGCGTGTCGAAGTCGTAGCGATCCTGCAGATAGCGCCCGACCGAGTCGCGCAGCATGGTCTGGTCTTCGGAGAAGTTGAAATCCACGGGGTTTCCTCAGCGATAGTTCTGCAGGGGGTGGTTGGCGGTTGAGATCATGCTCTTGCAAACTTGAATGATCGTCCCGCCGTCAAAGTGCAAGATGCCGCCGCCCCGGATAGACGACAGGCAGGAATGACCGCGGAGGTCGCAGAGAGAAGCGCGGAGCGCGCAGGGCGGGCGAGAATGGGATCGACGCGGCGACCACCAGATCTGAACTCCGCGATCTCTGCGTCTATCTCCGCGACCTCCGCGGTAAGCCTTTCTGGATGCAGGCGGCTCGCGCCGCCCGCACCGGTCGAAATCGCCAAGCAACGCGCTAAAGCCCAAGCACCATCTTGGCGATGATGTTGCGCTGGATCTCGTTGGAGCCGCCGAAGATCGAGGTCTTGCGCATGTTGAAGTAGGTGGTCGGCGCGCGGGCGGCGAAATCGGGGCCGATCGGCAGGGCGTTGCCGCCCTCCACCGGGAAGCCGCGGAAATACGGCGCGCCATAGTGGCCGGCCGCTTCCAGCACCAGCTCGGTCAGGCGCTGGCCGATCTCGGTGCCCTTGATCTTGAGCAGCGAGGATTCCACGCCCGGCCCCTTGCCCTGCGCCTCGCCGGCCAGGGTGCGAAGTTCGGTGTACTCAAGGGCCGTGAGATCGATCTCGAGTTCGGCGACCTTGCGCTTGAACATCGGGTCGCTCAGCAGCGGCTCGCCGTCGTCGGCCGGCTGGCCGGACGCGATGCCACGCAGCCGTTCGATGCCGCGCTTGGAGCGCGCCACGCCGGCGATGCCTGACCGCTCATGGGCGAGCAGGAACTTGGCCGCGGTCCAGCCCTTGTTCTCGTCGAAGATGCGGTTCTCGACCGGCACCTTGACGTTCTCGAGGAAGACCTCGTTGACCTCATGGCCGCCGTCGATGGTGATCAGCGGGCGCACGGTGATGCCGGGCGTCTTCATATCGACCAGCAGGAAGGAGATGCCCTCCTGCTTCTTGGCGGTGGGATCGGTGCGGACCAGGAAGAAGCCCCAGTCGGCGTACTGGGCCAGGGTGGTCCAGGTCTTCTGGCCGTTGACCAGGTAGTATTCCTTGCCGTCGTCGCCGGTGATGCGCTCGGCGCGGGTGGAGAGGCCCGCGAGGTCGGACCCGGCGCCGGGCTCGGAATAGCCCTGGCACCACCAGATTTCGCCGTCGTAGGTGGGCTTGAGGAACTTCGCTTTCTGCGCTTCGGTGCCGAAGGTGTAGATCACCGGCGAGACCATCGAAATGCCGAACGGCAGGATCGGGATGGTGTCGGCCCGGGCCTGCTCCTCGGACCAGATGTATTTCTGCGTGGGGCTCCAGCCGGTGCCGCCCCACTGCGTGGGCCAGGACGGCGCCACCCAGCCCTTCTTCGCCAGGATCTTGTGCCAGGCCAGGAAGTCCGCCTTGGACAGCTCCTCGCCCTCATCCTGCTTGCCGCGCAGCTCCGGCGGATAGTTCTCGGCGATGAAGGTGCGGACCTCTTCGCGGAAGGCGATGTCTTCCGGCGCGAAATCGAGGTTCATGGCGGCTCTCCCACGCGCCCGGCAAGGGTCGCGGGGCGGTGGGAGAATGATACGGGCGGCGCTCCAGGCGATGCAAGGTGACGCGAGCGTCAACGTAAAGCAGGGTCAGCCCACATAAGCCTTGCAAACGCCGTCGTGCTCGACGGCCACTTCCGATTTTGCCTTCGAGTCGCTGCGCCGGGCGAGGCGAGCGCCATCGTTGCGGGCGTTGTCGGCGGCGTCCATGACGAAGTTCGGGCGGCCGCCGGATTCGATGTCGAGCACCTTGTCGTAGGGCTTGGTGTCGGCGCCGAGGCCTTCGGCGATGCCGGCGCAGCGGGCCGCGGTCAGATACTCGCCGTCCGAGAGGTGGGTGGACTGGCCGGCGAGGGCCGGAGTCACGGACCCGGCGACAAGAAGACCGGCGAGGGCGATCGAGAGAACAACTGACGTGCGCATTGTCTTTTCCTGGGTTTGCTTAGGTCGTCGCTTGGACATCCGTGTGATCGCTCCATTCATGAGTTAGTCCAAGTTAAATCGAGGTCATGTTGAGTTCATGAATTTTACGTAATCTATGACATAACTGTTATAGTCTTTACCGCGGTCGATCTCGCATGCCCGGACGGGAAGTGCTAGGCAGGCGCCGTGACCGCCGCCCCGACCGCCGCCGCCGCCCTGGAGCCGCCCAACGCCGGGCGCCTGCGCATGGACATGGCCGCGCTGAACGCCTTCATGGGCAGGGCCTTCCCGCTGGCCGAAGCCGGGACACGCGGACAGGTAAGGGAGGTCGCGCCGGGACGGCTCATCGCCGTGATGAATGGCGACGACCGCACCCTGCGTCCAGGCGGGGTGATCTCGGGCCCGACCATGATGGGCCTGGCCGACATGGCGGTGTACGCGCTGGTGCTCGCCCATATCGGCGAAGTGCCGATGGCGGTGACCACTTCGCTGAACATCCATTTCCTGCGTCCGGCCAAGGCCGGCCCGCTGACCGCCGAGGCGCGCCTGCTCAGGCTCGGTCGCCGCATCGCCACCGCCGACGTGGCCCTGTGGACCGAGGGGCCGGACCGCGTCGCCGCCCACGCGGTGGTCGCCTACGCCATCCCGGACGGCGTGCGATGACCGACGCCCAGCCCGCCAACTCTCCGCCCACCGACTCTCCGCCCAGGGCGATCGCCACCCCGTGCGTGAAGACCTGCATGGTGGACGGCGAAAGCGGCCTCTGCCTCGGCTGCTTCCGCACCTTGCCGGAGATCGCCGGCTGGGCCCGCTTCTCCGACGAAGAGCGCAGCGCGCTGATGACCGCCCTCCCCGCCCGCCGCAGCCGGATCCGGCCAGAAAAACTGGGCTGAAAAACTGGGCTGAGACGCCGCTCCGGCCCGCGCCGCACTGATTCACCGAATAAAAAGCCGGCTCGGTTAGCTTACCCTTCCTCGGCCAGAACCGGCCGTCCGGGTGCAAGCCGAATGCTGATCAACCGCGCCACGCTCATGGCCGTCGCCACCCTGTCGGCGCTGTTCGCCGGCGGCGGCGTGCTCGCCCTCGCCAGACCCCACCCGCAGGTCGTCCAACCGATTCCGCGCAGCGCCGACGGCCATTTCTGGGCTAACGGAACCGCCTCCAGCGACGTCGGCCACGCCGATATCCGCTTCCTGGTCGACACCGGCGCCTCCACCGTGGCCCTGACCGCCGCGGACGCCGCCCGCCTCGGCTTCAAGACCGACCAGCTGATCTATTCGCACCCGGTGTTCACCGCCGAAGGCGAAGTCCGCGCCGCGCCCGTGATGCTGTCGCGGGTCGTCGTCGGCGGGGCGGTGGTACGCGAAGTGAAGGCGCTGGTGTTGCAGGACGGCCCGGGCAAGACCCAGCCCCGCACCTCCCTGCTCGGCATGAGCTACCTCAGCCGCCTGTCGCGCATGACCGCGACGCGCGACAGCCTCGTGCTGGAACCCTGACGGATCCAGGTCACGCCGGAACGGCGGGCGCCGCGACGGCCTCCAGCGCCCGGTCCAGCACCTCGAGCCCGGCGCCGGACTTAACGCCTTCCACCGTCAGGATCCGCCGCCAGGCCCGCGCGCCGGGTCGGCCCGAGAACAGGCCCAGCATGTGCCGGGCGATGGCGTAGAACGACGTGCCGGAGGCGATGGTCCGGGCGATGTAGGGCCGATAGGCCTCCACCGCCGCATGGGCGTCCACCGGTTCGCCCTCGCGGAACAGGCGGGGGTCGACCTCACCGAGCAGGCCCGGGGTATGATAGGCGGCGCGGCCGAGCATGACCCCGTCCGCCCAGGCCAGGTGGCGCTCCGCCTCGTCCAAGGTCTCGATCCCGCCGTTCAGCACCACAGTCAGCGCCGGCCGCTCGCGCTTCAGCCGCTCCACCAGGCCGTAGTCGAGCGGGGGGATGTCGCGGTTCTCCTTCGGGCTCAACCCCTTCAGCCAGGCCTTGCGCGCATGCACGACGAAGGTCGAAACCCCCGCGGCGGCGCAGGCGTCCACCAGGGTGAACAGGCTGTCCTCCGGATCCTGGTCGTCGACCCCGATCCGGCACTTCACCGTCACGGGGACCGCGACCGCGGCGCCCATAGCCGCCATGCACTCGGCGACCAGCATCGGCTCTTTCATCAGGCAGGCGCCGAACCGTCCGGACTGCACCCGGTCGGACGGGCAACCGACGTTGAGGTTGATCTCATCATAGCCGAAATCCGCGCCGATCCGCGCCGCCTCGGCCAGCCGCAGGGGATCGGAGCCGCCGAGCTGGAAGGCCACCGGGTGCTCCACCGGATCGAACCCCAAGAGCCGCGCCCTGTCGCCATGCAGCACCGCCTCGGCCGTGACCATCTCGGTATAGAGCAGCGCCCGATGGCTCAGCGCCCGATGGAAGGCCCGGCAATGCCGGTCCGACCAGTCCATCATGGGGGCGACGGACAGTCTATAGGCTTGAAACTCTTGCACTTTTCCTGTAACTTCAACTTGTTAGATCGGCTTCGTGTACACCGATTTTACGACCCAATACGCCATTCCACGCCACGGTTCTCCGCCTGACTGTACACATAGGGGACACGAAATTGGCCTCCTTCGTGAAGCTTCCATCCGGGTCCTGGCGGGCCGTCGTGCGGCGCAAGAGCCGCTATATCAGCGAGACCTTCCGGCGCAAGGATGACGCCCGCGCGTGGGCCTTGGACGCCGAGCGCCAGATCGATCGCGGCGAGGCGCCCAAGGCCTCGCGCACTGCAAAGCTGCGGACCTTCGGCGATCTGATTGACCTGCACATCGAGGACATGAAGGAGGTCGGCAGGGCGCCGGGCCGATCCAAGGACGCCACCCTCGCGATGCTCAAGCGCGAGTTAGGCGCGCGCAACATGGCCGAGCTCGACCGCGACCGGATCATCCGCTTCGGCCGGGCGCGCGCCGAACAAGGCGCGGGACCGGTGACCCTCAGCATCGATATCGGCACGATCAAGCTGGTGCTGTCCCACGCTGCCGCCGTGCATGGGGTGGCCGTTCCCGTGGAGCCGGTGGACCTGGCGCGCATCGCGCTCAAGCGTCTCGGCCTGGTCGGCAAGGGCAACGAGCGCGACCGGCGGCCGACCGACGACGAGCTGGCCAAGCTCATCGCCCACTTCGACGGCAACCCGCGCCAGATCATCCCCATGGGCCGGATCATCAAGTTCGCGATGGCGACCGCCATGCGCCAGGAGGAAATCTGCCGCGTCACCTGGAGCGATCTCAACGCGCGGACAAAGATGCTGACGATCCGCGACCGGAAGGACCCGCGCGAGAAGAAGGGCAACGACCAGCGCATCCCGCTGCTGGCCGTCTCAGGCTTCGACGCCCTCGCCCTGATCGAGGAGCAGCGCGCCATCCGCGGCAATGAGGACGACCGCATCTTCCCCTATCACCACAAATCGGCGGGAACGGCCTTCACCCGCGCCTGCCAGGACCTTGCGATCAAGGATCTCCACTTCCACGATCTGCGTCACGAGGGCACGAGCCGCCTGTTCGAGGCGGGCTTCGCCATCGAACAGGTCGCGCTCGTCACCGGCCACAAGGACTGGAAGATGCTCCGGCGCTACACGCACCTGAAGCCTGAGTCGCTGCACGCCTTGGCCGCGTCGAGGGCGGCGTAATGGCGCGCTTGAAAACTGTAGCTCTTAGAGCTATATATCGCGAGGTGCTCTAACCTATGAGCGTCTACAAGACCAAGGAGTTTTCGAAGTTCGCCCGCAAGGCGGATTTGGGAAGCGCGGAGTTGCTCGAAGCCGCCAACGCAGTGGCGTCCGGTCAATGGGACGCCGATCTGGGAGGCGGCGTCTTCAAGCAGCGGATCGCCCGCGAAGGCGGCGGCAAATCCGGCGGCTTTCGGACGATCATCCTGTTCAAGGTCGGCGGACACAGCTTCTTCGTCCACGGCTTCGCCAAGAACGAGAAGGCGAACATCACGCCCAAGGAATTGAAGGCGCTGAAGAAGTTGGCGGCCAGCTTCCTCGGCCTCGATGACAAGGCTTTGAAGAAGGTGAGCGCCGCCGGTGAGATTGCAGAGGTCAGGAACGATGGCGACGACGGCAAGCAAGACTGAAAGCGGCATCCTCGGCACGGTTCACAAGACCGCCGCGGGCCTGCACCGCGCCGGCGTCATCGACAAGGCGACGATGCGCGAGTTCGACGCCCTGTGCCTGACGCCGGTGACGCCGATGGCGCCGGAAGAGATCAAGGCCTTGCGGGAGCGCGAGCAGGTCTCCCAACCGGTGTTCGCCAGCTATCTGAACGTCCGCAAGGATGCGGTCAGCAAGTGGGAACGCGGCGAGAAGCGCCCGGACGGGCCGTCGCTGAAACTGCTGAATTTGGTGAGGACGAAGGGGCTGCGTGCTATCGCCTAAGCAGCGAGGTCGTCATGCAGTGCTACGCTGGGGCAACGCGTGCGAAGGTAACTGACGAAAGCTCCGTAGCCCTTGTAGAGATAGCTCCAATAAATCCGTCGGCGGTCCTTCGTTTCGATAAACCAATAGCCGGTAGCCGTCTTTCCGGTGCTAACAATATCCCCCCATTTGATCTGGGTTTTGGCTAACCCCAGCGTGGGGCCAAACATCTTGCTTGGCCCTTCGACATGATCGCCAGTCCAGGTAACAACGTGCGCATTGGTCAGCGATGGCGCCATGAAGCCACCGATGGCCGCACCCATGACAATCGCTCCGAGTCCGAGCGGCCACTGCCCAGCGAACACGGCGACCCCGCCCCCCACTACGAAGATCACGCCGAAAAGCACCGTGAACAACGCGCTCCACTTTTCGGGCGCGATAGTTCCACTGTCGGCCGAAAGAGCCGAAGGCCGAGCACGACCAATGAGCCACGCCAGGCCGCCGGTGATCAGGGCGGTCAAGGCCGCGACCAATCCGAAGTGAACGAAACTCTGCATCCGACCCCCCAGATGGCCGCAACGATCCTTAAGCGCATGGCCAGCTTCCGCCGGGTTGGGGACGGGCTGTCAAGGGCGGCTTGGCCGTCGCTGCGCGATGCGCGCCGCAGGCGCGCACCCTTGACTGCCCGTCCCCAACCCGGCCCTTGTTCCACCATGCGCTTAAGGCTCAGCTTGTAGTGATCCGCCGCCGCGAAGGCTATCCTGCCATCCTCCCTCAAGCCCTCGGATCGCACCATGGCGGAGGGCTGGGGCGTAGGGCTCCGGCGCGCTCGGCGGCGCACCTCGCGCTTTGCCACGCATGTTCAGAGGCATCGGAGACTCCGCACCTCGCGGACGGCCCGACCGAGGTGCAAAAATCCCTGGCGCAGCAAGGGCCTACGCCAACCGCACCTCGCGGCTTTTATCCTGCCATCGAGATTCATGGCTGATCTGGACCGCCGATTGCGCGATATGCTGCGCCATCCCCTCCGTCGCTGAACTCGGCCCCTCGCTAGCAACGGACTATGCGGACGGATAAAGTCGGGCGATGGCGACCGATCTCACAAACTTGGCCGACGACGTGGTCGCAGCGCTCAACTCGTTCTCGATTCCGGAGGCCCATCCTCCGGAAGCGCTTGGCACGCCATTGCCGCCGGAATGGTACAAGACTGGCCTGGCTGAGATGCGGGCCTCTCTCGTTTCCCCGTACTGGATCGAGATGCGAGACATCGACCCCAAATCAAAGGCGCTGGTGATCTTGAAGGTCGCCGTTGTGGCAGACGATGGGGACGGCAGTCTCATCGGCTTTGACCCCAATGGACAGGGCGAATTCGTGCTCGCGCTGCGCGACCCCGACCCGGATAGTGCGCGCGGGATCGACGTCGTTTCCTGCGGCGTCCGGGGTGATGCGGTCGGGTGTTTTCTCTCGCGCTAAGAGGGCTCCCGCGTGCAGAATCGGACCGTGTCGCAAGATAGAAAACTCTAGCGAAGGTGAACGCCTCGGGTACAGAATCCGTACACGCGCGGCGCTAATCCATTGAAATAACTCCCCCATCTGTCCAGTCCATCATGGGGGCGACGGAGAAGGTATGCATTTGCTTCGTATCTGCCTTGCAAATCGGCGCGGCACGCGGGCCGGGTCTCATAGGCAATTCCACATCCTATGGCACGCCCATTCGCCTCGCTTCGCCGCCTCGCTGAAGCGATAGGCGATCAGGTGCACTGTCACCGTAATTCTAATTCTACTTCTGCGATGGGAAGTGGAGTTTGCTGGTATCGTAGCCTAGCGCGCCGATCCGGCTCACCAGGGCCGTGCGGGCAGCGTCTTCCACGTCGGGGGAGCGGTCCAGCAGCCAGACGAACTCACCATCCGGATCGCCGAGGATCGCCCACTGGTAATCCTCGCCGTGATCCAGCACCCAGAACTCCTTGGATGCCAGCAGGTAGAAGTTCAGTCTTAGCCGGGCGTTCACACCTGGATCGAGAATTCGGCCGGCGGCGCGAAAAGTGCGGACCATGCCGGTGGGCGAGCCCTTATGACAGGTCTGGACCACACTCACGGCGCCCTCTCCACTCTCGCGATAATCGGCGGTGGGCGCTTCGCAATCCGTTGCGCGCTCGAAGGCGTTGTCGACGCGTGCGATCTCGTACCACCGCCCGGCATAGCGTGTGAGATCGACCAGCTTGGTGGGCATCGCCGGAGGCTGGCCGCTCGCAAGGCCCGCGGCGCCGATCCAAGCAAGGCTTGCGACTACAATGACTCTGAACACTGAGACTCCGACACTTCGATGGTCCGCACCCGTGGCCCAGTTAGGCGAAGCGTCGCGATCTTCCAGCCGCGCTCGGTCCGCCAAGCCCGAGGTGTGGCGCCTATGCGACGCCGTGGGCCATCTCGCCAACGGATGCGTTCGCAAGGAAGCGGGTTGATCGATGTCGCGGGTCTTACCTCGTTGGGCGTAGCCCCCCTCGCCGCTTAGGACAAGCCGACGACGGTCGCACGGCGCCAACCGACTTCGAGCCGGCGAAGCCTGCGATTAGCGCTGTCCGGCCATGCGGCCGGTTCCTGGCCAGCAAGGTCCGGGTGTTCATCGATTTCCTGAACGAGGTGTTCGCCGAGGAGTCGAGACTCATCCCGCAAGCGTAAAGCTCACCGCGCTTGCTGGCGAACCAGATCGATGAACGCGCGCAACCGGGCCGGGATATTGTGGCGGCTCGGATAGTAGAGGGAGAGGCCGGGAAATTCCGGCGACCAATCTTCTAGCACCGGCAGCAATCGGCCGGCCTCGATCGCCTCCGCGGTCGTGATGTTCGAAAGATACGCCAGGCCCTGGTCGGCCAAGGCGGCCTGCAGCATCAGCTCCTCTTCATCCAGTGTCAGAGGACCGGGGACTTCCACCGCAACGGCCTCGCCGCGTCTTTCAAACTCCCATCGATAGATCGTCCCGCTCCCCAGGCGCCGGCGGATACATTGGTGGTTCGCCAGGTCAGCCGGCGTCTTGGGCCGCTTGCGTCCTGCGAAATAGGCGGGCGAACCCACGACGATCGAGCGAATGGGGCCGGTGATCGGCACGGCGATCATATCGGGCGGGACAAACTCCTGCAGGCGCACGCCGGCGTCGAACCCCCGCCCCACGACGTCCACCATCGCCGCTTCGGTGACCATGTCGACCGCCACCTGTGGATAGCGACGCATGTACTCGAAGACCAGCGGCGCCAGGATCATCCGCGCGGCCCCAAGCGTCAGGTTCAGTCGCAGGACCCCGGCGGGCTCGGCGCGATGCTCATCGATCCGCTCCATGGCGGTGCGGATCGCGGTCAGGGCGGGACTGATCTCGGCCACGAACTGCTCGCCCTCGGCGGACAGGGCGACGCTGCGCGTGGTGCGGTTGAACAGGCGAACGCCCAGCCGCGCCTCCAGCGCCGCCACCGCATGGCTGAGCGCTGAGGACGACATGTCCAGCTCGCGCGCCGCCACACGGAAACCACCATGACGGGCGACCGCCACCACGGCTTCGAGCTCAAGCTGGCTCGCCCTCATTGCGCGATTTTTCGTATCACTCTGTGCCAATCTGATCGGCTTATCAGATCAGTTGCGCGGTGTCACATCTGCCCCCATCAGCAGAGGAGACGCGCCATGCGCACCATCGACACGGTCTACATCGACGGCCAGTTCGTCACCCCGCACGGGCGGGAGTTGTTCGACCTGTTCAACCCCGCCACCGAAGAGAGGATCGGCCAGGTGCGCCTGGGCGACGCAGCCGACGCCAGGGCCGCCGTCGCCGCGGCCAGGCGGGCTTTCCCGGCCTACTCGCGCACCTCGAAGGCCGAGCGGATCGCCCTGCTCCGCCGGCTGCATGACGCCGTCGCGGCGCGGACCGATGCGCTGGCTGCAGCCATGGTCGAAGAATATGGTGCGCCGCAGGCCTTCGTGAGCTTCTCAGCCGCCCACGCCGCCAACCTCTTCCTCGACCAGGCCAAGACGCTGGAGGCGTTCGAGTTCACCCAGACCGTCGGCGGGGCCGAGGTCACCAGGCAACCGGTGGGCGTGGTCGCCGCCATCAGCCCTTGGAATAGCAACATCGGCTCGATCTGCAGCAAGCTCGCGACCGCCCTTGCCGCCGGTTGCACCTTCGTCATCAAGCCCAGCGAGATGAGCGCCATCCAGACGCAGGTCCTGGCCAAGGCTCTGCACGAGGCAGGCGCGCCGGCCGGCCTGTTCAACATCGTCAACGGCCGTGGCGACGTGGTGGGCGCCGAACTCACCTCCCACCCCGACGTCGCCAAGGTGACCTTCACCGGCTCGACGGCGGTGGGCCGTTCCATCATGCGCTCGGCAGCCGAGACGATGAAGCGCGTGACGTTGGAGCTGGGCGGCAAGGGTCCGAACATCATCCTGCCCGACGCCGATCTGGAGAGCGCGATCTCGACCGTCGTGGCGGTCGGCTTCCTCAACAGCGGCCAGGCCTGCATCGCCGGCACCCGGGTCCTCGCGCCCCGGTCTCGCCTGCCCGAGATCCTCCAGCGCCTGAAGGCGGCGGTCGCAGCCCTCAAGGTCGGCGAGTCCACCGATCCCGCAGTCAGCATCGGGCCGATGGTCAGCCAGAAGCAGTGGGATCGGGTGCAGGGCTATATCCGCATGGGCCTCGAAGAAGGAGCCGAGTTGCTGATCGGCGGCGAAGGCCGGCCGTCTGGCCTTGAACGGGGCTGGTTCGTGCAGCCCACCGTCTTCACCGGCGTCGACAACGACATGCACATCGCGCGCGAGGAGATCTTCGGCCCGGTGCTGTGCGTCATCCCCTACGACGATGAGGACGAGGCCATCGCCATCGCCAACGACAGCCCGTACGGCCTGCAGGCCTACGTCGAGAGCGCCGACCGGGCGCACGCGCATCGGGTTGCCGAGCGGCTGGACTGCGGCCGGGTGACGATCAACGGCGCGCCGCACGCGCCGCTGGCGCCCCTCGGCGGGTTCAAGCAATCCGGCATCGGCCGCGAATACGGCCGCTACGGGCTGGAAGCCCATCTGGAAGTACGGGCGATCCTCGGCTGAGGCGCAAGGAAGGGTCCGAACCCTGCGTTCGGGCCCAGACCCTAAGGCCAGCCCCTAAGGCTAGACCCTAGAGCGTGTTCCGATCTGATGGAATCAGATCGGCGCTCCAGGTTTTTGGTTTGACGCGCGTTTGGTCCGAAAACCGGTTCCCACTTTTCGGAACGCGCTCTAGTCTTACTGAGTCACAAAGTCGCGGATTATGGGGGATTCGCTCTGGGTGCGGATTTGTTAGCGTGTCGCATGGTGAGCAGCGAAGCGAG
>Ga0302314_10005834_pt1 | contig 22381 bp, 16 predicted proteins | sample III_Palsa_N2_3_FD_200533 | JGI IMG/M metagenome (GOLD analysis project Ga0302314, IMG submission 200533) | Peat permafrost microbial communities from Stordalen Mire near Abisko, Sweden - III_Palsa_N2_3 | ecosystem: Environmental > Terrestrial > Soil > Palsa > Peat permafrost | place: Sweden...
TCTCCGCCGGAACACCCCCCCAGCCCACCCAGGACGTCACCGCCACCGTCTCCCACCTCAACGAACGCCCCCTGACCGTCGGCGACCGCGTCCTGCTCAAACACACCACCCGCACCGTACGCGCCATCGTCAAACACATCCCCTACCTGATCGACATCGACACCCTCGAACACATCGACCAACCCGGCGCACTACGCGTCAACGACATCGGCCGGGTGGTGCTGCGCACCGCCGAACCACTGGCACTGGACCCGTACGCGGCCAACCGCCGTACCGGCTCCTTCCTGCTGATCGACCCGGCCGACGGAACCACCCTGACCGCCGGCATGGCCGGCGAATCCTTCTGAGGTCGGCGCGTATGACGGCGATGTTATCGGCAGGCGACGGGGCCTGAGCAGGATGGTTCCTGTCCGGTCGTCGGCTCCGTAAGGCGGAGTCGGCGGCCCCAGGACAACCAACCCGATCCGGTGCCTGGTGCTTCACCAACAGGCACCACTGTTTCGATTGGAGACGGCATGCCGCTCGATCTGGACCTGGACGTCGAGGACGTCACCGAGGAGGCCTGGCAGGAACTGGTGCACCAGTTCCTGCCCGACTTCCAGCCCACCGACCACAACTCGGCGGGCAGTTCGTGCTCGACCGCGCCCTGCACCGGCACCGGCGGCTGCGCCGGCCTCGGTGGGTGTTCCTGTGGCTGTGGCAGCCACCTGAACCCGGAGTGACGAGGGTCCGCGCAACCAGGTGATTCCGACGCCCGGGGTGAACGGGGCCGATCCGGCCCGGTGCCCACCCCGGGCGTCGTCCGCGGACGCGTACCGCGCGCTCGACCGACAACGCTCATAGGGAAAGGGTTACCTGCACGTGCGAACAGATCCCATGGCTCCCCTGGAAGCCCTGCTGTCACCCTACGGCGTCGCCTCCGCGTGCTGGTCCTGGCCGCCGGTCCGCGGCCTGCAGCGGCTGTCCAACGCCGCCTGCTCGATCGGCAGCGGGGTACCGGGACGCGCTGCGGCTCGCGGGCCGATGGGCGGCGGGCGGGCGATCGACGACCAGGACCGGGCCCGCCTCGTCGCCATCGCCGAGGCGGCGGAGCGGTACTCGGCCCTGGACCTGCCCTCGGACCGCGTGGTGTGGGCACGGGCCGACGAACTCACGGGTGCCGTGCTCGATCTGTCCCGGATACCCCGGTGCTCGGAGCTTGAGTACGCGCGCCCGGACTGCCCGCTGCTTCCGTTCGACCGGTCGGCGCGCATCCGCTGGGAGCAGGGGACGGATCTGATCACGGGCGCCGCCACCTGGGTGCCGGCGGTGATGTCCAACTACATGCTCGGGAGCCGGGTGCCGGGCGAGCGCTTCAGCTACTCGATATCCACCGGCTGCGCCGTCCACACGGATGCGACGGAGGCCCTGGTCGGCGCCGTCTGCGAGGTGGTCGAGCGGGACGCCATCGCGCTCGTCTGGCTGCAGATGCTGCCGCTGTCGCTGACCGGGCCGCTGTCCTCGGACCATCTGGACTACCTGCTGGAGTGGTCGGAACGGCACTTCATCACCACCTATCTGTTCGACGCCACCTCGGACCTGGGGGTTCCCACGGTCTACTGCCTACAGGTGGCTGAGCACGACAGCAGAGCCCGTTCCATGGTGGGCTGCGGAACCGACCGGACACTGGCCGGGGCCGCGGAGAAGGCACTCATCGAAGCCATTTCCTTCCGGCCCTCGATGTACACGGCCGAACCGGTGCCCGCGTCGGCCGAGGAGTGCCGGGAACTCACCGACGGCGCCCGGTTCATGGGCACCGCGGAACGCTCCGAGGCATTCCGGTTCCTGACCGACGGCGTACACGCGCGCCTGCCGCGTGAACACCGGGAACTGCCCGCGGACCCGCAGGCGGCGCTGGCCCGTCTGATCGGCACGCTGGCGGCGAAGGGTATGCAGGCCGTGGCCGTCGACCGAACGACGCGTGAGCTCGCCGAGGTCGGCCTGACATCGGTGTCCGTTGTCATTCCCGACCTCCTCCCGATGACCCTGACCCCGCTGGCCCAGTACCGTGCCCACCCTCGGCTGCATGAGGGACCCACGGCGATGGGCTATGCCGTACGCACCGAGAAGGACTTCAATCCATGGCCTCAGCCATTCGCGTAGCCCCCGGGACCACGGTGGTCTGCGCGGTCGGAGAGTTCGGCGCAGCCGTCGCCGGAATCCTCACCCGCGTACTTCCGTCGACTGCCGAGATCGAGCCGGAGCGCCTGCCCGCCGCTTTCACGGCACGGCCCAAAGCCCTGGTCCTGGCCCTGTGGCGTCCCGTCCCCGCGCTGTGCGAGCAGGCGGACGCGCTCGCACACACATACGGTGTGCCCTGGCTTCCGATCACCGCCGAGCATCCCGTCACCCGGATCGGTCCCTGGATACGGCCCGGGGCGGGTCCTTGCCACCGGTGCTACGTGGAGCGGCGCATACAGCACGACACTCATGCGCTGACGACCTCCGCCCTGCACCAGGCATACGACGCCGACGCCGACTGCGGACCGCAGGGCTACCTGCCACCGCACGCCCAGGTGGCCGCGGCCGTGGCTCTGGCGCTCCTCACCCGGTCGCCGGAGCAGGAACGCGCGGGGGACGTGACCGTCTACAACCCGGCCCAGGGTCTGCTGGCCACCAACCCTGTGGTGGGGCGCCACCAGTGCGACCGCTGCGGCCCGCCTGACAACACGGAGACCCTGAACACCCTGCGCGGTGCGATCCGTCGAGCACACGCATAAACCCGTGGGAGATCATGTGCACAACCCCCAGAACCGCCCGCAGGTACGCTCCGGGCTCGCCGTCGTCCCGGCCCCGCACGGGCTGATCGTGGAAGGCAGCACGCGCAGGCATCTGCTGACCGGCAGGGCGGCCACCGAGGTCCTGCCACGACTGCTGCCGTTGCTGGACGGAACGCGCGACCTCGCCGCCGTCCAAGCCGCGAGCGACCTGTCCGAACGTCAACTGCGGCAAGTGCTGGCCCTGCTGGCGGCACGCGACCTGCTGGCACCGCAGAACCTCACAACCCCCGGGCACTCGGCGGCAGAACGCTACTTCGCCCGGCTGCAACCCTCCGCGGAGCCCACGGCCCGATCAGCCGCCGACGAACTGAAGCAGCATCACATCACGCTAGTGGCAGGGGGATTGCTCGCGGAGCGGATCCGGGAGTCGCTGCTGGGCTGCGGCATCGGGGCGGTCAGCGTGATCGATCCGGATGCTGCTCGGCAGACCCCTGAAGCCGGGCGCACTCCCACGATCATTGTCGTCCAGGACGGCCCCGGGGGCGGCAACGCCCTGGAGGACGCGGTCGCCCCCGGCGCGCGGACCGGTCCCCGCCCTGAGGTCCTCCGGTTCAGCGTTGTTGCCGGCACGGTCGAGGTCGGCCCGCGTTTCACCGGCGACAGCCACACCGCATGCCTGGGCTGCTTCCGCCGGGGCCACGCCGAAGCCTTTCCGGCCGAAGCCTTTCCGCAGGACGAGACCCAGCCTCTCCCCGAGCACTCCGTCGCGGAGTCCGAACTGGCGGCGGGCCTGGTGTCGGCCGCCGTCCTGGACGCCCTGCTCGGGGCCGCGGCCGAGGGAACCGGGGCCCGTGCACTGTGGCGGACCGATACGACCGCCGCCTCCACCGAGAGATTCACCGTCGCGCCCGAAGCCTCCTGCGACCGCTGCACTCCTCGCAGCAGTGAAGCCGACCTCTACGAGTGGTTCGTTCAGCTCCCCTCCCCGGGCAGGAAACCCATGCAGGCGGACGCGGCGCAGCAGCCGCCGGCCATCGCCGAGAACGCCATGGACTACGCGACATCCCCGAGACGCCCCTTGGCGCCGCCGGAACCGGTGTCCGGCCAGGCGTCGCACCGGGCCGAGGCCCTGGCCAGTCTGCTGCTCTCGCGGACCGCCGGCTTCAGACCCGCCGAAGGCGGCACGCGCCCGCAGACCCGCTGGGCTCCCACCGGTGGCGACCTCGGCTCGGTCGAACTGTTCCTGTTGACCGACGGCACCTGGCCGGAGCTGCCCGGAACCGTCTTCCGCTACGACGCGCACGCCCACGCGCTCGTCGCCGCCCGCTCCGACTCGGTACCGATGTCGACGCTGCTGGAGACCACGGGGATGGCCACGGCCGGAATCAGTTTCGCCGTCGTCTTCGTGGCGGCGACCTGGCGACTGGCGTCGAAGTACGGAGACTTCTCACTCCGCCTGGCGCACCTCGATGCCGGCTGCGCCGTGACCCAGTTCGGACTGCTGTGCCGGGATCTGGGGCTCCGAGCCACCACGGTGGTGCCCGCCGCCGGGGCCTTCGCCGAGCACTTGGAACTCACCCCGGCAAACGAGCTTGCGACCGCGCTGGTCGCCGTGCACGAAGGAGGGCCAGGCCGTGCCGGTCGTGCCTGAAGCAACTCTCACCCGCGAGGTCATCGCGAGCCTCGGCGACCGCCCCGGTCCCACGGTGGCGCACGAGTACCGGGAAGACGCGGTGCCGACCCCGCTGCACGGCGTCGAACGGCTGCTGCGCAAGCGTCACGCCGTCCGTTCGTTCGACTGCCAGGACCTGCCCGCCGAGCAGCTGGCACAGATCATGGGCACCGCCCGGGACTGCTACCGGGCGCAGTGGCCGGCGGCCGGTGACGACCTCTGCCTGCTCCTCACCACCCGGTCGGCGAGCGGACCGGGGAACGGCGCCGTCCACTCCGTCGACCTGTCCGCTCCGCCCCGAACGGACCCGGTACCGGTCGGCGACTGCCACGAACTGCCCCAGCTCTACGCCGATGCCCCCGCACTCCTCCTGGTCTGCGGTGACCTGGGCGGCCCCGCGGCAGCGGCATATCCGGACCTGCTGGTCCGGGCCGGTGCCCTCGGGCACGCCATCTGGCTGGCCGGTCTGGCCGCGGGGCTGGACGGCTGTGTCTTCGGGCGGGCCCACCACCGGATCAGTCAGCTCGCTCACCAGGTCCGTCCCGGATACCGGCACCTGTTCACGGTCGCACTGGGACACCCCGATGAGTGAACCCGGACCAGTCACGCATCCGCACCGCGGCGGGGGCCGCACGCTGCTCCGAGCCGTCCGGAGGCTGGCACCCCACCGCTGGTACGTCCTGCTCTCCCTGCTGCTGGCCGTGGCGGCAGTGACGACCAGCATCACCGGACCTCTCATCCTCCGCCAGATCATCGACAGCGCCCTTCCCCAGCGCAGAGCCGGGCAGTTGGGCTTCCTGTGCGGTGCCATGGTCGTGGCGGGAATACTGTCGAGTCTGGCCTTCGTGGCCCAGGGAGCCCTGGTCAACCTCATCGGGCAGCGGGTGGTGCACCGGCTGCGGGTCGACATCTACGCCCGGGTGCAGGACATGGGGCTGGGCTTCTTCAGCTCGGTGCCGAACACCGACATCCAGGCCAGGATCGTCAGCGACGTCGGCGCCATCAGCGATGTCATCACCTTCTCGGCCCAGGGCTTTCTCTCCGCGGTGGTCACCCTCGGCGCCGCCATCGTGGCCATGCTCTTCCTCAACTGGCCCATGGCACTGGTGGTGCTCTTCCTGGGCTGGGTCCTGAACCTGGTCAACAACCGGTTCGCCCTGAGGCGCAGGGTGCTGTCGAACGACCACCAGGAACGTGTCGCGGACATGCTCCAGAGGGTCGGCGAGGACCTCTCCCTGGGGGGAGTCATCCTCGGACGTACGCTGCACGTCAGCCGCAAGCAGGCCGAGGGGTTCGCCGCGCTCTCCGGGGAGGTCTCCGAGCTCGTCTACCGCCAGCGGCTGGCCGGCCGGACGGCCACCGGGCTCGCGGCAGCCGCCTTCACCTGCCTGCCACCGGTCATCTACCTGCTGTCCGGCACCGTGCTCGCGGGCCTCAGTGTCGGCACAACCGTCGTGATCGTGCTGCTGCAGGCCTACATCACCGGTCCCATCGGGCAGTTGATGCAACTGAGCGGAAGCGTCTCGGAATCGCTGGTGGTCTTCGACCGCATCTTCGCCTACCTGGACATGGAGACCGAGACACCCCCGGGGGCCGGGACTTCGAGCACCCTCCCCGAAGCGGTCGGCGACATTCGCGTCAGCGGACTCTCCTACACCTACCAGGGGGAGGCGTCCGGCGGCCTGCACATGGTCGACCTCGACCTGCCGGAGGGGTCCACCACGGTCGTCGTCGGCGAGTCCGGTTCCGGCAAGAGCACACTCGGGCTGCTCCTCGCCGGACTGCTGCGCCCCGACGCCGGGAGCATCCGCAACGCGGCCGGGCGCGCAATGCCCGCCAGGACCGCCTGCCTCGTGCCGCAGGAGGCGACGATGTTCAACGCCAGTATCGCGGAGAACCTGCGGATCGGCTGCCCGGCGGCCACTGAGGGCCAGCTGTTCGAGGTCCTGGACGTGGTACGGCTGGGTGAGACCGTCGCACGGCTCCCGCTGGGGCTCGACACCCAGGTCGGCGAGCGCGGATACCAACTGTCCGGTGGCGAACGGCAACGCGTCGCGCTGGCCCGCGCGCTGCTGTCGCCCAGCCCGCTACTGATCCTGGACGAGGCCACCAGCGCCGTCGACGGGTCCAGTGCCCAGATCCTGCACGAGAACATCCGCGCCTACTGCGGGAAGCGGACGCTCGTCATCGTCGCCCACCGCATCCCGCGACTGCTGCCCAGCGACCGCATCGTCGTGCTGCGGCACGGAAAGGTCGTCGAGACCGGGCAGCACGCGGCACTGTACGCGAGCGAGGGAGAGTACAGCCGCATGCTGTCCGCGCAGGCCGCAGTGACGGACACGACCGTCGCCCCGCAACCCGTCCCACGATAGAGGACCCCATGCCCCAAGCCCCGTACCCGCCGCCGGTCTTCATCCTGGCCCCGGCCCGCTCCTGTTCGACGGTCACCCTGGCACTGCTGGCCGGGCATCCGGACATCTTCGGCTTCCCCGAGATGCTGCTGTTCACCCAGGAGACGGTCGGCGAGGTCCTCGACTCGACCGTCTTCACGCCGGGCGCCCCCGACGATCTGGTCAGGATGCGGATCGGCGGAATCTGCCGCGCCGTGTCCGAGATCAGGGAGAACAGCCAGAGCGCCGATGCCCTCGACCGGGCCTACCGGTGGCTGCGCGAGCGCTCCGACTGGAGTTCGGTCCGCCTCTTCGGGCACCTGCTTGAACGGGTGAGCCCTCAGGTCGGCCTGGAAAAGTCACCCAACACCTCCAACAGCACCGAACGACTCATGCGCTGCATCGACGGCTTCCCCCGGGCCCGCTTCATCCATCTGGTGCGGCACCCGGTCGCCACCCAGCGGTCCATGCGCGAGCACTGGGCGGCCAGCCACGCCGACCTGAGCACGGAGGAGAGTTCGCTGCAGTGCGCGACCAGCTGGTACCTGAGCCACCACCGCATCCGCAAGGCACTGGCGGGACTTCCCGCTGACCGTGCTCTCACTGTCCGTGCCGAGGAACTCCTGGGCGACCCGCGGAACGCCCTGGGGCCGGTGTTCGCATGGCTGGGGCTCAGCTCCGACGACGCCGTCGTCCAAGGCGCGCTCCGGACCGAACGATGGAGGTTCGCCGGCACCGGTGAGGCCGGGGGTCTGTACGGGGGCGACAGCAAGTTCATGCACGCTCCCGAACTGCGACCGCTGCCGGACCCCGGCCCGCTGACGTTCCCCGGGGAATGGCAGCTGCCGGAGCGCATCTGCGAACAGATGAGCGACATGGCCCGCTCGTTCGGCTACTCCTGAGCGTGCGGCCTGCGGCGTGCGGCAATGGGTACGGCTCACCCGGCGGCGCCGGGCTCCTGCTCCTCAAGGGCGGTGAGGAGCGCCGAGGCGATGGCCGCTCTGAAGGACTCGATGTGTCGGTACAGCGCTGTGGCCTCTCGCAGGCGGGCGACTGCGGCGACCCGGTCACCCAGGCGGGCGGCGCAGCTCGCGGAGCCCTCCAGGGCTCTGGCTTCGTCCATCGGACTGTTGACGCTGCCGGCCAGTCGCAGGGCCTGCCGGTGCAGCGCCAGCCCCTCCGTGGCCTCGCCGGCCTCGGCCATGAGCGCGCCCATGCTGTTGAGCACCTCGGCTTCCCCCTGGGGGTCGCCGAGCTCGCAGAAGATCGCCAGGGCCTGCTTCAGCAGGATCTCCGCGGCCGGAAGGTCAACGGCCGCATGGCGGGCCCGGCCGAGCTGGTGGAGCGCGTTGGCCTCGCCATGCCGGATGCCGAGCGTCTGGAAGATCGCCAGGGCTCGCTCCTGCAGAGTCTGCGCGCCCGGTATGTCATGGGTCTCGTAGTGCACACGGCCCAGCCCCCAGAGCGTGTTCGCCTCGCCATGGCGGTTGCCGAGGTCCTGGTAGATGGCCAGCGCCCTTTCCAGAAGCTCTGCGGCGTCCCGGAAACCCCCGACGTCATAGTGGGTCAGGCCCACGTTGAACAGGGCGTTGGCTTCCCCGAGCGGAGTGCCGAGCCCTCGATAGATCACCAGGGCACGCTTGTAGAGAGCAGTGGCGCCGGCGTTGTCACCGGTGATGCGCTTCAGGTAGCCCAGCTCCTGCAGGGCGTTGGCCTCGCCCTGGGGGTCGCCGAGCTCCTGGAAGATGAGCAGCGCCCGTTCGTTGAGTTCTGCTCCGGTGGTGTTGTCCCCGGACATGTAGTGCATGCGTCCCAGGACCACCAGCGTGTTGGCCTCACCGAGGCGGTCTCCGACAGCCTGGAAGATGTCCAGCGCCCGCTCGCTGAAGCGCATCCCGGTGGGGTTGTCCATCATCAGCGCCTTGAACTTCCCCAGTTCCTGCAGGGCCGAGGCCTCACCGCGACGGTTGCCCAGAACCTGGAACGCTTCCAGCGCCTGTTCGCAGAGGTCTGTTGCCGCCTGGTAGTTCCCGACCAGAACCTTGATCCGGCACAGGTCCTGGAGGGCCATGGCCTCATCGAGACGGTTGCCGAGGCTGCGCGCAGCGGCGGCTGCGGCTGCGTGCAGTGCGGCTGCCTGATCCCATGGGCCTTCCTGCTGGAAGAACGCGCCGAGAGCGGCGGTGACCGCCACAACGCGCGGGTGCTCTGCCTGGGCGCCGGCCTCCGTGACGGCAGCGACCAGGTTGTGGCGTTCGGTCTGCATCCAGGCCAGCGCGTCCGCCCGGTCGGCGAAGGAAGGACCCACGGCGGGGGCCGTGCCCGCCGCGTGTGGACCGGGGCGGGTGTGGCGGGCCAGGAAGGTGTCGGCGGCCTGAGCCGTGTGCTGGTAGTAGTCCAGCAGCCGTTCCCGGGCGGCGTCGCGCTCCCGGGCCTCGCCGGACTCGGCCGCGCGGTTCAGATCGCGTGCGTAGAGCCGGACCAGGTCATGGAGGACCCAGCGGCCCGGGGTCCGCTGGGTGAGCAGATTGTGGTCGAGGAGGGACTCCAGCAGCAGCTCCGCCGTTCGGTCGTCGGTGCCGTTGAGGGCGGCTGCGGCGTAGACGTCGATGGACTGTCCTGGGAGCAGACCGAGGAGGCGGAACAGCCTGCGCTCGGCGACCGGCAGGACCGCATAGGACGATTCGAAGACCGCCGTCAGGCTGCGGTCCTCGTTGAAGAGCCGGCTGAGGCGGACGTGGTCGTCCTGGAGCCGGCGGAGTATGTCTTCCAGGCCCAGGGCAGGGCGGTGCCGCAGCTGCGCGGCGACGATGCGGATGGCGAGCGGCATGTGTCCGCACAGGGCGGTGAGTTCACCGACGGCGGGGTGGTCGCGGGGGATCCGGCCGGGGCCGGCCACCGCGTGCAGCAACCCCACCGCCTCCGAGGCGGAGAGCACGTCCAGGGCGATGCTCTGCGCCTCGTCCAGGCCGGTGAGCCGCCTGCGGCTGGTGACCAGCACCAGGCAGCCGGCGGTGGCCGGGAGCAGGGGGCGGATCTGGGCGGCCCCGGTGGCGTTGTCCAGGAGGATCAACGTGCGGGTGCCGACCAGCCTGTCCCGGTAGAACGCGGCACGCTGGTCCAGCTCCTGGGGGACGAGCTGCGGCGGGACTCCGAGCGAGTGCAGCAGCCTGTCCAGCGCCTCCGCGGCGGTCAGGGGCGCGGCTCCCGGGGTGTGACCGTGCAGGTCGAGGAACAACTGCCCGTCGGGAAAGCTCTCGCGTACGCGATGCGCGGCGTGCACGGCCAGGGCGGACTTCCCGATCCCGGCCATACCGTCGATCGCCGAGACCACGACCGTCCCGGTGTGCTCGCCGTCGCGGACCTGCCGGGCGTGGGCGACCAACTGGGCGAGCTCGACCGTGCGCCCGGTGAACGCCCGGGTGTCGGCCGGGAGTTGCTGGCGTGGACCGTCGTCGTGGGCGCGTACCGGTGTCTCGGCCACGGGTTCGGCGGGACCGGCGGATGCAGGGCTGTCCGGGGTAGGCACGGGGGCGGCGAGCTCGGGGTCGGCATCCAGGAGGCGGCGGTAGAGCTCCTGGATCGGTGGTGAGGGCTCCACGGCCAGTTCGTCGACGAGTGCCCCGCGCAGCGCGTGGAACACCTCCAGCGACTCGGCCTGGCGGCCGGCGCGGTACAGCGCCAGCATCAGCTGTCCGTGGAAGGCTTCATGCATCGGGTAGGTCAGCGTCAGCGCACGGGCCTGCCCGATGAGCTCCTGATGGCGGCCCAGGTGGAGTTCGGCGTCGATGCGGTCCTCCCAGGCCTGGATCCGGGTCTCCTGCAGCCGTCGGGCCTCGGCCTGGATCTCGGGAGTGCCCCGGACGTCGGCGAACGGCTCGTCCCGCCACAGCGCCAGTGCCCTGGCCAGGGTGTCCGAGGCGGTGGTCCAGTCGCCGGCGCGCAGGGCCTTCCGGCCCTGTGCGCACAGCCCGCTGAACACCTGCTGGTCCAGTTCCTCGTCGCCCACCTGGACCAGGTATCCGGGAGTCACCGTCCGGATGCACTCCGCGGCGTCGGCGCCGAACTGCCGCCGCAGCCGCATCACATGGTTGCGCAGGGACCATTCGGCGGACTCGGGCGGCCTCTCCTCCCACAGTGCCGAGATCAGATGGTCCTTGGACACCACCTGATTGGCGCGGAGCAGCAGGGCCACCAGCAGGTCGCGCGGTATTCCGGTCGGCGATACGACCCGGCCCTCAGTAGTGGTGACCATCACTGGCCCAAGCACGGAAAAACGCATGCGACCCCCCGCAGTTCGCTGTCGACCGGCTGCTGGGCCGGTCCTGGCGATGATATAGCTGTCCCCGATATTTCTCGCCCAATTTGCGAGCGCGGGGCGGAACACCGCGCTGCGACACTCTCGTACACGAATTGTCTGCTGACGAAAACGCCCCCGTGACGACAGAGAAAGGGCATCCTCGATGAGGAGGGGGCGTGCCACCCTCCTCATCGAGGATGCCAGGACGCGGCCCGGCCGTGTTGGCACTGCGTCCACAGTTCCTTGGCTTTGCGTCCACCCGCCCGCGGTGCCGGGCGCCCGCTCTCCGGCGCGTCCGCCGACGCACCGCTCCGGACGTCCCCACAGGGATCGGTATGATCGCGGCCGTACCCCGAGGAAAGGTGATCATGTCGGAGCAAGCGGTCCGGCCCAGTTCCCTGATCAACACGGTCTACGGGGAGTTCATCCGCCGGCTCGGCGGCTGGGTCTCCATCGCCGACCTGATCACGCTGATGGCGGAGCTGGACGTCGACGGCCCGGCCGTGCGCTCGGCGATCTCCCGCCTGAAGAAGCGCGGGACGCTCGTCCAGGAACGGCAGAGCGGCACCGGATACCGCCTCGCCCCGGCCATGGGGCCGATCTTCGACGAGGGTGACCGCAGGATCTTCGGCCATCTGCAGCCCGCGCGCCTGGAGGACGGATGGGTGATGGCGGTCTTCTCTGTCCCGGAGTCCGAGCGGGCCCACCGCCACCAGCTGCGCACCCGCCTCACCTGGCTCGGCTTCGGCAACGCCTCTCCCGGAGTCTGGCTGGCCCCGGCCCGGCAACTGGACGACGCCCGCAACACGCTGCAACGCGTGGGCCTGGGCGAGTACGTCCACCTGTTCACCGCGCACTACGCCGCCTTCGCCGACCTGCGCGACACCGTCGGCAGCTGGTGGGACTTCCCCGCCATCGAAGCCCAGTACCAGACCTTCACCGACACCCACCGGCCCACCGCGGAACGTCTGGCCCGGCAATCCGCCATCGACCCCGCGGAGGCTTTCCGGCACTACGTACCCATGCTGACCGAGTGGCGCAGGCTCCCCTATCTCGATCCCGGCCTGCCGGCCGAGCTGCTCCCCGACGACTGGAACGCGGTCGCCGCCCGGCGGGTCTTCCAGGACCTCCACGGGCTCCTGGAAGACCCGAGCCTTGAGCACGTACGTCGGGCCACCGGCCTGACCGTGCAACCGCACCACAGGGTCCGGTCCCTCAAGGCGGCCGGATGAGCGACCGTCAGCGGGTCCCGTCCGGCGAGGTGCGGAGTTCCTCGAAGCGGTGGCAGGCCACGGACGCGTCGCCGTCGGTGGGGCGCAGCGCCGGGCGCTCGGTCCGGCACAGGTCCACGGTGTGGGGGCAGCGGTGGGCGAAGGGGCAGCCGGTGGGGTTGGGGGGCTGCAGGGAGGTGGCGGTGCGGGCGGCCCTGCGGGCGTGCTGCTGCTGCGGGTCGGGCACCGGCGCGGCGGCCAGCAGCGCCTGGGTGTAGGGGTGGGCGGCGTGGGTGTAGACGTGGGTGGCGGGGCCGGTTTCCATGACCTGGCCGCGGTAGAGGACCATGACGCGGTGGGACAGGTGGCGGACCACGGCCAGGTCGTGGGCGATGAACAGGTAGCTGAGCCGTAGTTCCCGTTGCAGTTCGCCCAGCAGGTTCATCACCTGGGCCTGGATGGACAGGTCCAGGGCGCTGACCGGCTCGTCGCAGATGACCAGGTCGGGCGAGAGCATGAGCGCGCGGGCGATGGCGATGCGTTGACGTTGGCCGCCGGAGAACTGGCTGGGGTAGCGGTCGGCTGTGTCGCCGGGCATTCCGACGAGGTCGAGCATGGAGCGGACCTGTGTGTCCGTCTCGGTCCGGCTGAGTTTGCGGTGGACCAGGAGGGGTTCGGCGAGGGTCCGGCCGATGCTGCGGGTGGGGTTGAGTGAGCTGTAGGGGTCCTGGAACACCACCTGCATCCGGGAGCTGAGCGCGCGCCGTTCGCGCGGTCCCGCGTGGGTGATGTCCTTGCCGTCGAAGTGGACGGAGCCCGAGGCCGTCGGGGTCAGGCCGAGGATCGCCCGGCCGAGGGTGGATTTGCCGGACCCGGACTCGCCGACGAGGCCGAGGGTCTCTCCCGCGTCGATCCGCAGGGACACCCCGTCCACGGCACGCAGTGGCGGGGTGCGCCGGTGCCGGCGGAACTCGACGGTGAGGTCGCGTACATCGAGGGTCATCTGCGACCGCCTTCCGGGACGAGCCGATCGGTGTGCAGGCATCGGCTGAGCCGGTCGGCCTGCTGCTGGACGAGGGGGACCGGCCCTGCGGAGCATTCCGCGGTCGCGTAGGGGCAGCGGTCGGTGAACCGGCACCCCGACGGCCAGTCACGCGGGGCGGGTACGGTGCCGGGGATGGTGGGCAGCGGTTCGCCCTCGACGGCCAGGTGCGGGTTGGCCGCGAGCAGCCCCAGGGTGTAGGGGTGGTGGGGCTCGTGGAACATGTCGCTGACGTCGGCGTACTCGACGACCTGTCCCGCGTACATCACCACGGCCCGGTCGCACAGGTCCGCGACCACGCCCCAGTCGTGGGTGACGATCAGCACCGACATCCCGGTTCGGGCCTGCAGGGTGCGCAGCAGCGCGAGGATCTCGGCCTGGACGGTGACGTCCAGGGCGGTGGTGGGTTCGTCGGCGATGAGCAGGCGCGGTTCGCCGGCCAGGGCCAGGGCGATGGCGATGCGTTGGGCCATGCCGCCGGAGAGCTGGTGCGGGTAGCGTCCGGCCACCGCGGCCGGGTCGGGGATGTTGACCAGGCTGAGCAGCTCCAGTACCCGGGAGCGAGCGGCCTTGCGGGAGAGCCCGCGGTGCCGCCGTACCGCTTCGGCGAGTTGGGCGGACACGGTGAAGGTGGGGTCCAGGGCCACCATCGGTTCCTGGGAGACGAAGGCGATGCCGCTGCCGCGTACCGCGGCCAGTTCCGCGGGCGACAGTGCGGCCAGGTCCCGGCCCTCGAAGAGGCAACGGCCGGCGCTGATCCGGCCGCCGCCGGGTACCAGGCCCAGCACGCCCAGCGCGGTCACCGATTTGCCGCAGCCCGACTCGCCGACCACGCCCATGGTCTGCCCTGGCATCAGGTCGAAGCTGACGTCCTGCACCACGACCGTCCCGGAGATCTCGATGGACAGCCCGCGCACCGACAGCAGTGCTTCGGGGTCCGGGTCCGCCGGCGCGGCGGCGGGGGAGTCCGCGGTGGCCCTGGCCGGTGAAGCGGCCGGGGCTCGCGGTGGCGCCATGGTGGAGACCGACCAGTTCGCGGTGGCGGAGTCGCGGATGGCGTCGCCGAGCAGGCCCAGCGCGATAACGGTGAGCACCAGCGGGACGCCGGCGGGTACCAGCATCCATGGGTCGGTGTCGATGACGTTGGAGGCGTCGGCGACCAGGCCGCCCCAGCTCGGGTTGGGTGGCTGTATGCCGAAGCCGAGGAAGCCGAGGCCCGCCTGGATGGTGACGACGATGGCGGCGCACAGCGCGGCCTGCACGATGACCATGCTGATCATGCGCGGCAGGATGTGCCGCCGCAGGATCTGGGCGGGGGCGAGCCCCGAGACCCGCGCGGAGGCCACGTACAGTTCCTCGCGCACGCTCAGGGTCTGCGCGCGCAGCAGCCGGACCAGACCTGGTGAGCCGAGCGCCCCGAAGGTGATCATCGCGACGGAGAGGTTGTCGGGGAACACCGAGAGGACGACCAGGACGATGATGATGCCCGGCAGCGCGAACATCAGCTCCGCGGTCCGGGTCACCACCCAGTCCACCCAGCCGCCCAGGTAGCCGGCCGCGAGTCCGAAGGTGATCCCCAGGAGCAGGTAGACCAGCAGCGCCTCGACCACGCCCAGCAGCGTGCTCTGCCCTCCGTACAGGAGCCGGCTGAGGATGTCGCGGCCGAGTGCGTCGGTGCCCAGCAGGTGGCCGGAGGAGGGGCCGGACAGGACGTGGGTGAGGTCCTGGTCCAGCGGACCGTGCGGTGCGAAGAGCGGGGCTCCGACGGAGCTGACCAGGACCAGGCACAGCCAGGCCGCGGACACGGCGGCGGTGGGGCGTCGCAGTACCCCTCGGGCGAGTGCGGTCATGCGGCACGCACCCGTGGGTCGAGGAGGCCGTAGGCGAGGTCGACCAGCAGGTTGGCCATGACCACCAGCAGCGTGATGTACAGAACCGCTCCTTGGATGACGGGGATGTCGTGCTGCAGCGTGGCCTGCTGGATCAGCAGTCCGAGGCCGGGCATGGCGAACACGGTTTCGACGAAGACGGTGGAGGCCAGCAGGCTGACGAACACCACACCCAGGACGGTCACCAACGGGATGGCCGCGTTCTTGAGCACGTGTCGGTACAGGATCGAGCGCTGGGAGAAGCCGTTGGCCCGCATCACCCGGATGAAGTCCCTGTTGAAGGTGTCAAGGACCGAGTCGCGGGTCTGTTTGGCGATGATCGCGATGGTGCCCACGCTCAGTGAGATCACCGGGAGCACGAGCGACTGCGCCCATTGGGCGGGGTCGGCGGCGAAGGGGACGTAGCCGATGGCGGGGAACCAGCGCAGTTTGACCGCGAGGATCTCGACCAGGACCAGGGCCAGCCAGAAGGGCGGGACGCCCAGGCCGAACAGTGACAGGCCGTCCACGAGCTTGACCATCGGGCCGCCGCGCCGGGCGCTGTAGAGGCCCAGGGCCACTCCGAACACCCCTGACACGACGGTGCCGGAGATGATCAGTGACAGCGAGACGGGCAGTCGGCTGCTCAGGAGCTGGGTGACCGGTTCGCCGCTGAACAGCGAGGAGCCGAGGTCGCCGTGCACGGCCTGGTCCAGCCAGTGCCAGTACTGCAGCGGCAACGACCGGTTCAGGCCCATCTGTTGGCGGATGGCGGTGTACTGCGCGACGGTGGCGTGTTCACCGGCGATGGTGCGGGCCGGGTCCCCCGGGACCAGCGACACCAGTACGAAGGTGAGGGCGGACACGGCGAACAGCAAAGGGACCGATGAAAGCAGACGACGCAGGACCATGCGGAACACGGCCATACTCACCTCCTGGGGGACGGGCATCCGCCGAGGGCTCGGCGAGGGCATGCGGTGGCGATGGTCGATCCGGCGGGGAGGGCGGCCGGGCGGCGGGGGTCCACCGGGCCACCCGGGCCGGCCCTCTCCTGGGGCGGCCGTCACTTGGGGGCGATGGTCCAGGCGATGTCGGGCAGGAGGTTGCCCGGGCTGACGTTGAAGCCGGTGAGCTGCTTGCCGTCGTAGGCGTAGACGCCGTCGAGGCGGGCGACCGAGACGAACCAGGCCTGGCCGACGACGTAGCGCATGGCGGCCTGGTCGAGCGCGGGCTGCTCGGCGGCGGGTGCCGCGGCGGCCTGGGCCAGCAGGGAGGTGAGTGCGGGGTCGGAGGTGGCGAAGGGGTTGTACGCGGTGGCGTGCGGCAGCATCCAGTCCAGCGACAGCAGGTAGGTCGGGGCCGCGCCGTAGCCGAAGCCCAACGCCGGGAACTTACGGGAGGTGGCGTTGCCGAGCCACTGGCCGACGGTGGTGTCGGTGGTGACGTCGGTGGTGACGCCGATCTCCTTCCAGTCCTGCAGCACGGCCTGGGTGAGCAGGTCGATGCCTCCGCCCTGCTGGGTCTCGACGTTCAGCGAGAACCCGTTGGGGTAGCCGGCTTCGGCCAGCAACTGCTTGGCTCTGGCCGGGTCGTAGGGGTACTGGTTGTCGTCGTCGGGGGCGTAGCCCAGTTGCCCGGGGATGGAGATCTCGTCCGTCGGCGCGCCGTACTGGTGGAACAGCGCATTGGCGATGGCGGTGCGGTTCACCGCGTAGTTCAGGGCCTGACGGACCTTCAGGTCGGCCAGCGGCTTGGACACCACCCCGTCGCGGTCCGCCAGGTTGACGCCCATGAACGCCACCGGTGCGTACGCGACTGTCAGCCCGTCCAAGACGGCCGTGCTGACCTGGGTAGCGCCGATGGAGAGGGCTTCGGCCGCGCCGGTCTGGACGGCCTGCAGCGCGGAGTTGGGATTGGAGACGACCTTGACCACCACTTCCTTCCAGTGGATCTTCGTCTTGTCCCAGTAGTCCGGGTTGGGGGTGTAGGTGTAGTGGTCGCCCGCCACCGTCCTTGCCGCGTCCAGGACATAGGGACCGGCGCCGAAGGACTCGGTGCCCATCTTCGAGGGGTCGGCCAGCCCGGCCGGGCTGATGATCGACCCCATGAGCGAGACCTGGTTCAAAAGCCCCGGGAGGTCCGGGTTGGGTGTGGCGCACTGGATCCGCACGGTGTCGGGGCCGGTGGCGGTGACCGAGCTGATCGCCGACGTCCACGACACGTTCAGCCCGTTCGTGCGGGCGTAGTTGAGCGAGGCAGCGACGGTCCGCGCGGTCAGCGAAGTGGCGTCCGAGAACTTCACCCCCTGTCTTATGGTGAGGTCGAAGACCTTGTTGCCTGTTCCGACATAGCCCCACGTGGTGGCCAGGTCGGGCTCCTCCTGCCCGTTCGGCCCCAGCCGCAGGAGCGTGTCGTAGGTCAGGTTCACGAACCAGTTGTCGGAGCCCACGTTGGCCTTCACCGGGTCCAGGCTGGCCGGCGGACCCCCGGCCACCACGGTCAGGATGCCGTCGAGGCCGCCGCCGGCACTCGCGGACGAGCCGCTGCACCCGGTCGCCGTGAGCGCGACCGACGCGGCGAGGGCCAGCCCTCGCAGCACAGCGCCGCTCACCTGTGTCCTGCACGTCCTGGACATCGAGTCTTCTCTCATCGAATCTTCTCTCATCGAGGTGGAACACGACCGGGCGGTCGCCGCGGACGCGGGGTCAGGAGCGGGCCTGGGGCTGGAGCAGCCGGGCCCGCAGCTCGGCGAGAGTGCCGCGGTCAAGGCCGAGGCCCCGGGTGAGGTAGCCGTCCATGGATCCGTACTGCTGCTTGACCTCGGCGAACGCCGTGTCCAGGTCGGAGCTGTCCACGGTGAGCAGCGGCACGATCAGCGCCGCGTCGTAGCCCGCGTCGTTCAGCTCCGCTTCCAGGGCCGCGTTGGAGGCGGCGAGTTCCGGGTTGGAGAGCAGGTAGTCGGCGTAGACCTGATTCCTCGGGACGCCGAGTGCGGTGAGCAGGACGGCGCTCATCCAGCCGGTGCGGTCCTTGCCGGCGCTGCAGTGATACAGCAGGGGTGAACTGCCGCCGTCGGCAATGGTCCTGAGTGCGGTGCCGAACTGCAGGCGGTCGGCGGCGGAGGTGACGAACTGCTGGTACACCTGGTGCAGGTCGGCGGCGGCCTGCCCGTTGCCGAAGAGTGCGGTGAACTGGGCCCTGGTGAGCGAGCCGGGGGAGCCCCCGCTGTCGCCGGTGTCGATCGGCAGGTGCACGTCGGTGACGCCGGGCGGGAGGATGTCCGCGCCGCTCGCGGCTGTCTCGGCCGGGGTGCGGAAGTCGATGGCCTCGCGCAGTCCGAGATTGGCGAGCACGGCGTCGCCGGCCGGGGTGACGGCGCCGAGGGCGGCGGACCGGTAGACGGTGCCCCAGCGGACCTGCATGCCGTCGGCGGTGGTGTAGCCGCCGAGGTCGCGGACGTTCAGGGCGCCGGGGACGGCGATGTCGCGCACGGCGGTCTCGGTGCCCAGCGCGGCATCGTCCGGGACGAGTTCGAAGTACCACCGCCGGGTGGGGTCGAGGCCGGTGACGCTCGCCGAACCCTTCGTGCCGGTCCCCGTGGAGGTGGCCACCGGACGGCCGTCGGCGCGCGGGTCCTGCGGCCGGGTGGAGGCGTAGACCGAGACCCGGCCCACCTCAGGACTCTGGGTCCAGCTCAGCCGGAAGGCGCCGGTGGCGGGGTCGAGCACGGTCGAGGCTTCGGAGAGCAGCGGCCCCCGGTGGAATGCCGCGGCGTCGGCGGTCACGCCGGCCGGGGCGGCCCAGGCGGGAGGCGCTGCCGACAGGACGGTTCCGAGGCAGGCCGTCAGGACGGTCGCGGCGATGAGCGGGTGCGGTGAACGAGCGTGCATGGGTGGTGCCTTCCTGTCGGGGGACCGTGCGGACACGGGTGCGGTCCGGGAGGGCTTGGCAGGTGCGGAGGGCGGCGCCGTGGCGCGCCCGTTCTCGGTGGGGTTCACCGGCGGGTGCGGACTCGGGTGAACTGATGGTCCGTCGGGCAGCGGGTGGGGCCGGTCGGCTCCCACCAGTGCCAGGGGACCTTGAGGCGGGGCGAAGACCGGGACGGCGAACCGCGGTGGCGGTGACCGTGGCGGTGAAGTGTGCCTGGCCGTCGGGCGACGGGGAGGTTCACGGTGGAAACGGTCCGCGCCGGGGGCGCGGGTGGAACTGACCTGGTGCGCGCCGGCCGGTACGACCGCCTGCCCCTGGCGGTGCACCGAAGGGCTCCGTGGGGGGACCATAGAGCGGCTTGCCGAGTGACCGATAGGTTAGTTATCCATTCGTAATAATCTGGTCACTGAGTGCAGCCGCTCGGCGCCCGGGTAGGGTGGATCACCGTGACCAGGGCACAGCCGCGCAGGCGTACGGGGAACTCGGCCGGAGAGGCCAGGCGTAGCCGGATCCTCCATGCAGCGCTGCTGGAGTTCGCGGAGAACGGCTACCGCGGATCCGCTCTGGCCGCCATCGCGACCAGGGCCGAACTGACCCAGGCCGGCCTGTTGCACCACTTCCCCTCCAAGCAGCTCCTGCTCATCGCCGTACTGGAGCTGCGCGACGAACTGGACGCCGAGCGCTTCGGCCTGCTGCGGAACCGCGATCAGACCGGCACCGAACAGCTCCGGGCGCTGGTGGGCCTCGTCGAACACAATGCCCGGGTGCCCGGGCTCGTCCAGCTGTTCACCGTGATCAGCGCGGAGTCCGTCACCCCGGGCCACCCGGCGCAGGCGTGGACCGTGGCCCGCTACCGCCGCCTGCGGGCCGATCTCGCCGACGGACTGCGCCGGGCCGCGGCGTCGGGCGAATTCCGGTCGGACCTGGACGCGGACGCACAGGCCGAGCGGGTGTTCGCGATGATGGACGGCCTCCAGCTGCAGTGGCTGCTTGACCCGGAACGAGTGGACATGCCGGGCCTCTTCGGCGCCTTCGTCGAGGACCTGCTCGACCGCCTGCGGCCGACCGGGACGCAGTAGCCACTCGCAATTACATCGCGAGATATTGACCAGCGTAAAATTTGGTGAATACTTGGCGGAGCGCGCCATCCCCATCCGGATGGGCCGCCGTACCCGGCGGCCTTCCGCGGAGCCGCTCCCCGCAGGTCCCATCGGGCCGACCGGGCGGCCCTGACCCGCAGTCGACCCAGTAGCCCCCGCGTGCGGGAACTGCGCCCAGCAGTACGAGAACTGATACAGCGTCAGACCGAAGTGCACTGGCAGCCGGCTGCGGGCACAGCGCGTGCAGGACGCCCGGTCAAGGGCATGCCCCGCCCCGACGACCGGCCCTGCCCCGCGGAGTCCCTCGCCTCCGCACCACCCACGGCAAGAACGGGCCTGCCCCGGCCGCGAACCGAACGAGACGTTCGCCGCACACCTGCCCGAGCATCACAAGCCTCCGGCGCGCTCCCCGCGACCCGGCCTCCCCCTCACCTGCCTCACCTGCGACCCGTGTGATCCCCGGGAACCACGAGCATGCCCACCCACAGGAAGAGATAGGCACCATGACCCAGCCCAGCACCGACCAGCCGGACATGACCTGGCCACCGCCGGCCTTTCTGCCGCTGCCGCCCGCGACCGTCACCGACAACGGGACCCGCCGCTACGAGGGTGCCACCTACGCGTCCACGCCCGGCTACCGGCCGCGGCTGCTCGACGTCCACGTCCCCGCCTCCTCCGCCCCGGTCCCGCTCGTCGTGTGGGTCCACGGCGGCGGCTGGCTGGACGGCGACCGGCGCTACCCGCCGCCCACCGTCTCCGCCGACCTGCTGTTCGGATCGATACTCGACGCGGGGATGGCCGTCGCCACCATCGACTACCGGCACAGCCTCGAAGCGCCCTTCCCGGCGCAGCTGCACGACCTCAAGGCGGCCGTCCGCTACCTGCGCCGCTGCGCCGACACCCTGGGCGTCGACGGCGACCGCGTGGGCGTGTGGGGCGAATCGGCCGGCGGGCACCTGGCCGCCCTGGCCGGGCTGACCGGATCCGGCGAGGCGGCCCTGGAGGGCATCGAGGGGCCGCGCGAGGGGAACACCACGGTCCAGGCGGTCGTCGACTGGTACGGGGTCGCCGACATCACGCCCCTCCTCGGTTCCGTCTTTCCTCCCTCGCCGCCCGGAACCCCGCCGTTCCCCAACCCCTGCGCCGCCCTGTTGGGAGGCACCGAGGCCGACTGGCCCCGGCTGGCGTCCGCCGCCAGTCCCGCCTCCTATGTCACGCCCTCCGCGCCCCCGTTCCTGCTGACGCACGGCACGGCCGACAGCCTCGTCCCCTACGCACAGAGCGTGCTGCTGGCCGAACTCCTGCAGGCACACGGGGCCGAGGCCACCCTGAGCCCGGTCGAGGGGGCCGATCACATCTTCCTGGGCGCAGACGTGAAGCCGATCGTCGCCGAAGCCGTCGCCTTCCTCACCCGCCACCTCCGGCCCTGACCCCGGATCCCCTGCCGCGGCTGGACGCGTCCAGGCAGGGACAACGCAACAGAATGGGAGCTTCCCGATGAGTGCTGCCGTCGTCAGGACGACCGGAGGGGTGGTCGAGGGCATCGACCAGGACGGCCTCGCCGTCTTCAAGGGCATCCCCTACGCGGCCCCGCCCGCGGGCCCGCTGCGGTTCCAGGCCCCGGTCCCGCCGACGGCCTGGGACGGGGTGAGGCCGGCCAGGGAGTTCGGTGCCGCACCGCCGCAACTGCCCCTCGCCCCCGGGATGCCCCCGCTCTGGCGCCCGCAGGACGGCCTGGACTGTCTGAGCGTCAACGTCTGGACACCAGGGTCGGGCGGCGACCGGCTCCCCGTCATGGTGTGGATCTACGGCGGCGGCTGGAAGTCGGGGAGCTCCAGCGACCCGGCCCACGACGGCGCGACGCTGGCTCGCGGTGGCGTCGTCCTGGTGACCTTCAACTACCGTGTGGGCTTCGAGGGCTTCGGAACCGTCCCGGGCGCCCCCGCGAACCGCGGATTCCTGGACCAGATCGCGGCCCTCGGCTGGGTACGTGAGAACATCTCCGGCTTCGGCGGCGATCCCGACAAGGTGACCGTCTTCGGGGAGTCCGGGGGAGGGGCCTCGATCGCCGCGCTGCTGTCCGCGCCCGCCGCGCGCGGCCTGTTCCGC
>Ga0302314_10005835_pt1 | contig 22380 bp, 17 predicted proteins | sample III_Palsa_N2_3_FD_200533 | JGI IMG/M metagenome (GOLD analysis project Ga0302314, IMG submission 200533) | Peat permafrost microbial communities from Stordalen Mire near Abisko, Sweden - III_Palsa_N2_3 | ecosystem: Environmental > Terrestrial > Soil > Palsa > Peat permafrost | place: Sweden...
TCAAGTCCCGTCACTCACCCTCTAGTCCAGCCCCTGAACTGCAAAGTCGGGGGCTGGACTTATTTCGGTAGAGCACCTGGTTGTGGTGCAGCGATGATGGCGGGTTCAAGTCCCGTCACTCACCCTCGAGAAAAGGTCAGGCCCCGGAGCTCACGCTCCGGGGCCTGATTTGTTTTCGCCTTGATCGGAATATACCCTACAGGGGTATGGTTCCTATGCAGGGAAGGAGGCCTCGGATGCACGGAGAAGGACAAGCGCACGGCTACACCGGTGCGAAGGACGACTACCTCAAGCGTCTGCGCCGGATAGAGGGCCAGGTCCGCGGCCTGCAACGGATGATCGAAGAGGACAAGTACTGCATCGACATCCTCACCCAGGTCTCCGCGGCCAAGAGCGCGCTCGAATCGGTGGCTCTCGGCCTGCTCCAGGAGCACCTGGCGCACTGCGTCGCCCAGGCCATGGCCGAGGGCGGCGATGTGGCAGACGCCAAGGTGCGCGAGGCCTCCGCGGCGATCGCCCGGTTGGTCCGGTCCTGATCAGGCCCTTCCCTTAATTCTTAGTCGAACCATCCCCGTACGACCCGAGATTGCGAGACCCCCATGACCGAGATCCAGATCACTCCGGCCCCGTCCGCCGCTCCGGCTGTTCCCGTCCCCGCCATCACCAGCCCCGAGCAGCTCGCGGGCAGCCCCGTCCTCGGCGTCTACGGCGTGCACGGCATGAGCTGCGGCCACTGCGCCGGCGCCGTGACCCGCGAGCTGTCCGCGATCGACGGCGTGACCGGCGTGTACGTGGACCTCACCGCGAAGAAGGTGACCGTGGGCTCGACCCGCGAGCTGGCCGAGGACGAGGTGCGCGAGGCGGTCGACGAGGCCGGATACGAGCTGGTCTGAGCAAGGCTTTGCGCCGGTAGAAAAGCGGTTCGAGGGAGGCGGCGGGAGCATCATGGTTGCGATACGGACCGAGGATCGGGTCGAGCTCGAGATCACCGGCATGACCTGTGCGTCGTGCGCGGCGCGGATCGAGAAGAAGCTGAACCGGATCGAGGGCGTGACCGCCTCGGTGAACTACGCCACCGAGAAGGCCGCCGTCGCATACCCCCCGGAGGTTTCCCCGGCGGACCTGATCGCCGTGGTCGAGGCCACCGGCTACGGCGCCGCCCTCCCCGCCCCGCCCGCCCCCGCGAGGCCGGCGGGCCGGACCCCTGCCGAGATCGGCGCCGCGGCTGCCGCGCGTTCTCCGCTCTCCGAGCGCCTGATCGTGTCCGCCGTGGCCGCCTTCCCCGTCCTGCTCCTCTCGATGATCCCGGCGCTCCAGTTCAGCGACTGGCAGTGGGTGGCGTTCGCGCTGGCCTCGCCCGTCGTCATCTGGGGCGGCGCGCCCTTCCACAAGGCCGCGTGGACCAACCTCAAGCACGGCGCTGCGACGATGGACACGCTCGTATCCCTCGGCACGATCGCCGCGTACGGCTGGTCGCTCTACGCCCTGTTCCTCGGCGGCGCGGGCGGCCCCGGCATGCGCATGGACTTCTCGTTCACCGCGAGCGGCAGCGGCTCGATGGACATCTACCTCGAGGTCGCGTCGGCGGTCACCGTGTTCATCCTGCTGGGCCGCTACCTGGAGGACAGGGCCAAGCGCAGTTCCGGCGCCGCGATGCGGGCCCTGCTCGAACTCGGCGCCAAGGAGGCGACGCGACGCAGGCCGGACGGCACCGAGGAGCGCATCGCCATCGAGGCCCTGCTGGTCGGCGACTTCTTCGTCGTCCGCCCGGGCGAGAAAATCGCCACCGACGGCGAGGTGGTCGAGGGCATGTCCGCCGTGGACGCCTCGATGCTCACCGGCGAGTCCGTCCCCGTCGAGGTGCGCCCGGGAGCCTCCGTCAGCGGCGGTGCCGTCAACAGCGGCGGCCTGCTCGTCGTCCGGGCCACCAGGGTCGGCAAGGACACCAAGCTCGCGCAGATCGCGGAGCTCGTCGTCCGGGCGCAGAACGGCAAGGCCGCGGTCCAGCGCCTCGCCGACCGGGTGGCGGCGATCTTCGTCCCCGTCGTCATCGCCCTCGCCCTGGCGACCCTCGCGGCCTGGCTGATCATCGGCGCGACCGACGGTGTGGCCCACGCCTTCACCGCGGCCGTCGCGGTCCTGATCATCGCCTGCCCCTGCGCTCTCGGCCTCGCGACCCCCACCGCCCTGCTCGTCGGCACCGGGCGCGGCGCTCAGCTCGGCCTGCTGATCAAGGGCCCTGAGGTCCTCGAGTCCACCAGGAAGGTGGACACCATCGTGCTGGACAAGACCGGCACCGTGACGACCGGTCAGATGACCCTCCTCTCGACGCACCCGGCCGCCGCCACGTCCTCGTCGGAGCTGGTCAATCTCGCCGCGGCCGTCGAGCACCTCGCCGAGCACCCGATCGCCCGCGCCATCGCCGCCGCCGCGACCGCGCCCCTCGCTCCGGCCACCGACTTCCGCTCGACCCCGGGGCTGGGCGTCACGGGCATCGTCGAGGGCCACGCGGTCGTCGTCGGCCGCCCGAGCCACCTCGCCGAGGAGTGGGCCATGCCGCTCACCCCAGAGCTCGAGGCCGCCGCGGCAGAGGCAGCCGCCAAGGGCCGGACCCCGATCGCCGTCGGCTGGGACGGCTCCATCCGCGGCGTGCTGGTCGTCGCCGACGCGGTCAAGCCCGGCGCCCGCAAGGCCATCGAGGCCCTGCGTGCCCTCGGCCTCGACCCCATCCTGCTGACCGGCGACCACGAGGCCGCCGCGCACGCCGTGGCCGCCCAGGTCGGCATCCCCGCGACCTCCGTCACCGCGGGCGTACTGCCCGAGGGCAAGGCCGAGGTCGTGACCGCTCTCCAGGCCGAGGGCCGCGTCGTGGCCATGGCCGGCGACGGCGTCAACGACGCGGCCGCCCTGGCCACCGCCGACCTCGGCCTGTCCATGGGCACCGGCGCCGACGCCGCGATCGAGGCGGCCGACCTCACCCTCGTGCGCACCGCGCCCGACGGCACCGGCGTGGACCTCTCGGCGGCCGTGGACGCGATCCGGCTGGCCCGCCGCACCCTGGCGACGATCAAGGGCAACCTCTTCTGGGCCTTCGCCTACAACCTCGCCGCCATCCCGCTGGCCGCCCTGGGCCTTCTCAATCCCCTCATCGCCGGCGCGGCCATGGCCGGCTCCTCCCTCTTCGTGGTCTCCAACTCGCTGCGGCTTCGCAGGTTCCGCTCGCTCGGTCCCTGAACCCGCAGGTGACAGGCCCATCCGCAACCGATTTCCGCCTCGACCGGAACTGCGGTAATCTCTAACGCGCACCACACAACTTCACCAAGTGGCCCGGCAACGGACACTCGGAGGTTGCGATAAGCGCCGTTAGCTCAATAGGCAGAGCAGCTGACTCTTAATCAGCGGGTTCGGGGTTCAAGTCCCTGACGGCGCACCACCCGAAAGTCCCGGCCATCATTGCGATGACCGGGACTTTTATCGTTCACGAGCCGATCACAACTTGCCGCATGTCCATATCCCGGACAGATCTATCTCACGATGTACACATGATGCGAGCGTGGTGCGAGCGGGAGTTCAAGATCAGTCCCGCGGGCGCATCATCGACGGTTGACTTACCGCCCGTCGGCCCACGGCGTGCCCGTGCGCGGCGTTGTCACGCATCGGCGGGCGCGTTCCACCCGTACGTCAGGTAGCCTCCGAGCGCGTGCCGGGCTGGAGTCGACGCGGTTTTCAACCCCACTCGGGCGGGACGGCGCGCGGCGCAGCGATGCTTGCGGAAGGAGGCTGCTGGCCGGGCTCGTGTATTGGAGGTGTCGCTATTGGCCGAAGCGCTTGAGTTGTTCCCAGGATCCCTGAGCGTCTTCGACGTCCTGTTCGCTGACCAGGAGGTACTTCCAGGTGACCTGGATCTCCGGGGAGGAGTTGGCGGTGTTGGCCCAGCGTTGCGCGGCTCGTTTTTTGGCGAGCACTTCGGCTGAGGGCATGTCCCTGTCGGCCTTAGTCTCCATGAGCCAACCGCGGCGCGTGCCGTTGTCCTCTTCGATGATAACGAAGTCTGGGTTGTATCGGCGTCCCTCCGATGTCCAGGTAATTGGTACGTCGTTGATGTGTAGGCGCGCCCACACGACGACGCTCGTGCCGCTGTCGATCGCGTTGGCTGCCTTGTACTCCAGCGAGGTGTCGAACCAGGCGTGGCTGTAGAGGTTCTTGTTCCACCCGTTGAACGCGATCGCCTTGTCAAACTGGCCGTCGGCGTGACCGGTTGCCTGGCGCTTGCGTGCCTCACGGGTCTTTTCGAGGGCGACCAGTTGCACTTCGTCGGAGTATGTGACCTGGGCTGAGTTCGCGTCGCGCAGGGCCTTGGCCACTTCGATGGCCAGGCGTTGTCCGCAGCGTTCACCGAACGCGGAGAGGTGTTCGGCCGCTGTGTCTCCCATCGCCTCGACGAGATGCTCGACAATGCGTTGGGCGGCGCCGAGTTCCAAGGCGCGGCTAGGAACGCCCTTGACGGCCATGATCCGAGCCACCAGCGACTCTTTGGACTGCGAGAGCGGAATGTCGAAAGGGAGTACGGAAGCTATCTTGTCGACTGCTGTCTCCGTGCTCACATGGACCCTGCGTCCGTCATGCTCGGCGACGAGCTTTGTGCGCCTGTACTCGTCGGACAAGTCCGTTGCCAGGGCTTGGCCCAAGCGTTCGAAGGGACTGTAGTCGACGATCGCGTTAAGGCTGACCGCCACGGGCTGGGGCACCGAGATCAAGCATGGGATCAGGATGGGTTCCCGGCTCGGGAGCGGGTCATATCGGATGACCGCCGCGGTGCTCTCGGCGGCCTCCTGCGCCTGCCGTGTGCGGGTCTCGACGTCCACAACGCCCATCGCGCGGGACTCGCCGACCACGGGCCCGACCCGGCTGTCCTGGTGCTCCGCGACCTGCCCTCCGGCCTGCTCGCCATTGACCTGACTGCCGACCAGGGGTGCTCGGACTGCGGGTGTGGCAGCATCCTGCCCGGGGGGCCCAAAGACCTCCGCGTCGGCCCCGACGATCGCCTGACGTACCACTGCGCTGCCGTCGGCCAATTGCCGAACCTCCGCGTAGGTGCCGTAGTCGATGAACGCCTCGTTGAGGACCTTCCGCTTCTCCAGCAGTTCGCTGTACTTCTCATGGGCCAGAACCTCGAGCGTATCGAGCAGTTCGATCTTCGTATATTTGCCGAACGGCAGCCGCATGCCGCGGCCGAGGGTCTGCTCGGTCATGACCTCTGAGACGGATGCGCGCATGGAGGCGATCACGTAGACGCTCTTAACGTCCCAGCCCTCCTTGAGCATCCCGACGCTGATGACGATGCGGACAGGCGAATCCAGATCTTCAACACTCTCCAAGTCGGCGAGTGCCTTCTCCTTGGCCTCCCCGGTCAACCGCGAGTGCACCAGAAGCGTCTTGCCCACGCACCGCCGTCGAACTCACTGGAGTCCAAGACAGCCTGGAACTCTTCGGCTTCGGCGATACTCTGGGCGATGACCAACATGACCGGATTCACGCGCGGCTGGTCGTTCTCGTCGCAGTACGCGTCGGCGGCTCGGGACTTGTAGCGCAGGAGATTGACCCCGTCGAGCAGTTTCGTCGCAACGTCAGCGCGATCGTCGCGCCGACCCACCATCACGGGCGTCTTCACCAGTTGGTCCGCGATCGCGGCGGCCAGGGGATAGCGGTAGGCGATCATCGACTCGTCTGCCCTGACCGGTGTGGCGGTCAGGCCGACCACGAGTTCAGGCTTCAAGTCCTTGATGGTTCGGGAGAACGCCGGACCCCGGTAGCAGTGGTGCTCGTCGGCGAGGATCACCAGATCGTCGAGTTGCGCAAGGTACTGGAAGAACGACGTGCCCAGATTCTCCTGGGCCTCGTGCGTAGCGCGGCCCTCGCCCGTCGAGGAGGTGAGCGCCTGGACTGTGAAGATGTAGAGCTTGGTCGCCGTCGCATCGTCCATCGCGATCCGCGTGGCCTGCGTGTTGAAGTTGTCGGCGGTGATCACGACGGGGTTGGACCGCAGATAGCGGCGCAGCGATTTGGTGCTGCCCGATGTGAAGGTGCGAATCGACTTGTCGCGGATGGTGCGTCCAGGCGCCAGCAATAGGAAGTTGCGGGCGGGCGTGTCAGCTCCAGCCAGGTACTCCATAAGGCCGGCCATCACGTACGTCTTACCCACTCCGGTAGCTGAGTCGACGATGCACTCGTACGGCTCGGTGTTGCCCTGCACGTCATAGTGATCGGAGGTGCGCAGCAGGACCGATTCGACGGCCTTGAAGTTCGGCGCCCGCAGAGCGAGGCGGCGGGCGACCTCGTTGAGCAGGTCGTACTGCACCCGCAATTCACCCATTAGGCGCTCTCCCCTTCGCTCACCAGTGTAGATGCCACGGTATCATCAGCGTCAGGCCTCTGTGATGGCACTGCAGAGCGGCCAGCGCCGAACGGCGACTTGCGAGAAGACTTGCGGCGGTAATTGTCGAGCACCTTGTGCGGAATCAGCGAAAGTCGTGATCCGCTGCGTGCCGCGCTCAAGGCTTCCGCCGCACCGTCCTCAATCTGAGTCGCCCAGACCTCGACCAGTTCGCCCTCGACCAAGCGATCGAGAATCGCCGCGACTGTGCCCGCACCGACCATGCCGTCGATGACCACATACCGGACGCCCCCCTGCTTCGCCGCGAAGATCCCTTCCGGGTTGTACGAGACTGATAGCTGTGCACACATCGCTTCGGCCAGCGCGCCTTGGGCAGCCCAGTCCGCGAGCAGCGTGATCCCTGCCATCTGCACGAACATGGACTCCCCGACCACCATATGTGCGAATCCGCCACCACCATGCCAGAGCTTCGTCTTCTCGTCTCTGGTCTTCGTCAACTCCCTCATGCGCTTGACCGACGGTTCATCCAGCTCGGATCCGACCGCCTTAACGACCTTGGTGAGCAGTCGATTGAACTCTTGCGCCTCCTGCGGGGTCATCCCCTCGGGCAGCGGTCGCTCACCGTCCTCGACCTCGTCGGTCGCAGGAACCCGCTCGGCGACGGTCGTGACGCCTCCAGGGTCCTGGCCACTAACGACCCTCGCCAGCCGGGGCAGCGTGTGTCGAGTCACGGTGTCAGCCTGCAGTTCGCTTGTCACCCACCGGCGGCCCATCTTATGGGCCACGGCCGCCGTAGTGCCAGAACCAGCGAACGCGTCCAGGACGATGTCGCCAGGATTCGACCCGATGTGAATGATGCGCCCCAACAGACCCTCAGGTTTCGGCGTCGCGAACGGGTGCTCATCAGGGAACAGGGCCTTGACCTCGTTCTTCCCGCGAAGACTCCCGCCGACCTCGCTTCCCAGCCAGAGTGTCTCAGGCACCCTGCCGTTGTCTTCCAGGTACTTCTTGCGCTGGATCTTCTCCCTCAGGCCGAGCATGACGATGTCCGGCCAGTGCCCGGCGTCGTAGCGCTTGCGTGCGAAAGCGGACGCCTCCTCGATGGGCACCGACAACATGATCGCTGGCACGCCTGCCCGGACCTTGCCCGGTGCCATCCCGCAGACACGGGCACGCTCGACTTCGTCGCCGATGTCGCGCAGTTCATAGGGCGCGTACTCCGACATCTGCTCGAGGAACCACGACTGGGCCTTGCCCCAGCAGCGACCTGGCGTCGGATACATCAAGTTGCCAGTGACGGGGTGCTGGATCGCATACACCATCGACTGGTGTGTCGATGCGTTACCTGCGGTAGCGTCTCCGTCCCGCCACGGTACGGCGTCGCCGTCGCGGGGCTGGTAACGGCCCGTGTTCGACGCAGCGAGTCTAGACATTCGGTTCGGGACCCATGCCTCGGTCTTGCGGTAGACCAGAATCGTGTCCTGAGAGGTCGACAGCAGCTTCGTGTCGTTGCGAGGCGAGTCAGCCTTCTGCCAGGCGATCTCAGCGACGAAGTTGTTCTCTCCCAACTCCTCGTCGAGGACAACGCGGCACCGGTGGGACTCCGTGTGGTCGAGGTGAACCCAGACGGAGCCGTCTTCGGCGAGCAACGGTCTAATCTGTCTGATCCGGTCCCGCAGCAGCGTGAGCCAGATCGAGTGCGCGATGTTGTCCTCGTAGTGAGCGAACGCCTGACCGGTGTTAAATGGCGGGTCGATATACACCAGCTTGACCCGCCCAAGGTACTTCTCAGCGTATGCCGGGATCTTGGCGAGCGCGTCGAGGACGTGCATCGCGTCGCCCGTGACGAGGAGGTTGTCGACGGTTGGCTGTGGCAGATGTGTCGGACGGTCCTCGGGTGTGGGCGCTTCGACGCGGGCGACCTCGTGAAGTAGGCGCACCTCAGAAACGCGATAATCGGAGGGGTCGACGAACGTGTAGTCATAGTTGCCGTCCCCAGTTGACAAGAGCGTCTTGTCCTTGTCGGTCCAGGTCAGTTCGAGGCGACCGTGGTGCCGGGACGTCGAGCTTGAGGCCATGCAGCCTTCCCCTATTGCTATATAACGTCACTTCTCGTCTCGCTGGAGTGTACTGCACGGCCAACGAGAACCCCCAGGCGAAGGGGGCCAAGCAGGGCGAACCCCGCGGAAAGAACCACGCCAGAGCCAGTTGCCTCCGGGCGCCCGCTAATCGACACCAGAACACTGCGGTCTACTGGGCACCTTATGCGCGTTCGAGCAGCGCGATCAGTCTGTGTGCTTCGCCGGTGGGCATGGCCGGGGTGTCGTGGGTTTCGGTGCGTTCGCCGACGCCGACGCCGAAGGCGGTACGGTGGATCGGGGTCCGGTAGCGCAGCGCCTGGTTCTGGGCGCGCACGATGGCGGTGGTGATGATCTGTTCGTTGCGTCGCCCGGTGGGGGTTTCGGACGGGCGGGGCAGGTCGTGGGGGCCGAGTGCAGCCTGTTGCCGGGTGATCGGGGCGAGGCCGATCCAGTATTGCCCGGTCAGGGCCAGTCCGACGGCTCTGCGTGCGGCGGCGTGGGTGATGATGAACTCGTCGCTCGGGGGCGTACCGTTCGGCCCGAAGGGCAGGACGGCGCCGATGCTCGTGTCGGGCAGGATGAGCACGATCATCCCAGTGAACCTGTTGTCGCGCACCACCGCGGTCTCCGCCGCTTTGTGCAGCTTGGCAACGGTCTCGGCGACCTGCTCCAAGGCCAACACCATCAGCGATCCCTGCGCCCTCCAGAACCTCGCAGCGGGATGCCCGACGGGCACGTGCGCGTCGGACACCGGCCGCCTGACGGGATATCCGGCCGGTGTCCGCGTGCTGTGTTCGACAGTGTTACTCCTCGCCGTCGCCCTCGTCTTCTTCGTCGTCGAGGGCGAGTTGGTCGGCGATCCTGTCGGCGGCGGCCTTCTTGAGTTCGTTGACGACGTCGCCGTAGGTGTCGGCGGTGAAGGCGTAGGAGGAGTGGCCGAGGATCGCGGAGATGGTCTTCATGTCGGTCCCGCCGGCCAGGGCGAGGGTTGCGGCGCCGTGGCGCAGGTCGTGCAGGCGGATCGGGGGCAGGTCGGCCTGCCGGGCGAGCGCCTGGAGGGCGTCGTTGAGTTGGGCGGGGTGGATCGGGTGCCCGGTGTCGGTGGTGAACACCAGCCCGGTCTTCGCCCACGCGTCGCCGACGGCCTGCTTCCGCTCGGTCTGGATCTTGCGCTGTCTGGCGAGGGCCTTCTGGACGGCCTTGGGGGCGATGACGGTGCGGGCGCCGTCGTTGGACTTCGCGCCGTCCTGGATCCCCGCTTCCCAGCCGTACTGCACCAACTGCTGGGTGATCTCGATCTGTCCGGTGGTGAAGTCGATGTTCTCCCAGGCGATCCCGCAGGCCTCCCCGCGGCGCATCCCGGTGTGCGCGATGAGGGTGAACGCGGAGTAAAACCAGTGCGGATACCCGCAGTCCCTGTCCTTGACGGTGGCGAGGAACCGGGTGGTGTGTTCGGCGGTCCAGACCATGACCGGGTACGGTACCTTCCCGGTCTCGCGCCAGCGTTCGACGCGTTCGGCGGTCCACAGCTTCGGCTTCGCGCGCGTGACACCGGTCAGGTAGATGTGCTTGGCGACGTTCTCGTCGGTCAGCTTCTGCTTAACCGCGTCGGTCAGGGCGGCGCGCAGGCACGCGTGGTAGCGGGCGATGGTCGCCGGGCCCTGCACCGGCCGCAGCGGCGGGAGTTCCTTGAGTAGGGCGCGGGCGCGGCGGGCGTCGACGCTGCGGTGCTCGCGCCATGCGGCCTTGGACTCGGCGAGAACGGCGTGGCGTTGGGCGTTCTGGTCGGCGATCAGGACGGCCTCGGTCTCCATCTCGTCGAACGCCTTCTGCACCTGCCCGACCCGCAGTCTGCTCAACGTGTGGTGGCCGAGGCGCGGGGCGAGTTGGGTGCGGATCTGCTGCTCGTAGGACCGCTTGGCGTTGCGGGTGAGGTCCTTGCGGCTGGCGACCCAGTCGGTCAGGAACTGCCCGACGGTGAGGTCCTGGTCGACCGGGCGTCCGAGGCCGATCGCCCGGCGCACCTCGCCGGGATCGGGAAGCTGGCTGCGGGTCTTCAGGGCCGGGCGGATCAGGTCCGCGATCGCGATGCGTGTGGTGTGCGGGTCGTCGGCCGCGTCGGCGAGTTCCAGCAGGGCCATGGTCTTGCCGAGGGCGGTTTCGGCGTCTTCAACGGTGGGGTGCCCGGACTGGCGCAGGTGCGCCCGGTCGGGGCCGTTGGTGCCGGGGACCTGGAGTTGGAAGCCCCAGGATCCGTGGCGCGGGTTCCAGGTGCCGTTGGCCCGGCGCAGCTTCGGGCAGCGCTCTCCCAGGGCCTTGCGGTGGGTGGTGCCGTCGGGGTCGGTCACGGTCTGCTTGCAGCCGCAGCGCTTGAACACAGCGCCTTCGTTCATGGCCCATCACTTCCTTACTGTGCTGGTGACGTGGACCCCGGGCCCGTCCCGCCGGGCGGCAGACGGTGATCGTCTGACGTTCGGCGGGCAAGTCGGCGGGGCCGGGGTTCCCATGCACGCTCGATCCGGGGCCGCCGTCCATGGGGACGGCGGAGATGCTCGTCCAAACGCCGAATTCGCTACCCCGCGCCGGGTGAAACGGGGATCCCGGCGGCATTCGCGGGCCGCACGGCGGCGCCGTAACGGTCGCCATGGGCCGTGATCCGTGCTGTTCGGCGTTGCGTCGGTACCTCGACGGGGCGGGCGGTGCGGGCTGCGGCGAGTTCCGGTCGTCGCCGCCCGCTCTGGTTTTTCGATCTGCCTGAATACAGATCGGCGACCCCGGTTTGTCCCGCCGCAGCGCTGGCAACTTCCGGCCACGTGGCCGGGGTGTGCCGAGCAGGATCAGGCGGCTCATCGGCGGCAGGAGTGCCGGATTCGTCGCCCGAACGGCAGCAGCCGACCGGCCATACCCACTGAGGCCGCGACGGGATCGGCGGCCTCGTGGCTGGCTGTACCGCATCTTCGGGCGTCGGTGGTTCGCCGCGTGATCGCAGTCTCAGCGCGATGGAGTGCGTCGGGTCAAGGGCCAGACGGCCGGGCTTCTGGTTCGCCGTGGCAGCTGGTCTCGCACCGCGTGGTCCTGCTCCGTCGTTTCGGCAACGTCCGCATCTCGCGACACCGCTGCTCACGCACGAGCGGTCTCGATGGGAGCCGAGGACGTGCCCACGCCGTTCACAGGCTGGCGATTCCTGTTCATGATCGGTACTGTGACCGTCTCGGTGAACCTTGGGATGCGGATCGAATACTGCGGACTGACGGCGCTGACGGCTAGGTCGATCGAGGCCAGCTGCGCGAGGTTCCATCCGGGCTGGTCAGACGTGTCTGAGGCACTCAAGAGCCGTCCTGCTCCCCGTCAGCGGCCACGGTGGTGTCGGAAAGTTGGGAAAGATTTTCCTCCCGAATCTGTGACAAACCGGGTCTCCCGATCTGTATAGAGGGTGAGGAAGTAGCAAGGCTCGGCGGCGCCAGATGTCGAGCCAGGTCCTCGCCGGAGCCGGTTACCGGCCCCCTATCCGTGCTTGCGACCTCAAGGAGATCCTAATGCCTCGTACCGGTCGTTTCCCCGCGCCGAACACGGGCCTTCCCTACCTGGTGTTTCGCACCACCCCGCGCGACCGGTACCTGGCCGCGATGGTCTTCGAGCACCGCGTCCTGACCTCCGACCAGATTGCGCAACTCGCGTTCACCACGCTGCGCCGCGCCAACCGGCGCCTGGCGGAGCTGACCGAACTCGGTATCGTGGACCGCACCCGCGCGAACCCGGCCGTCTACGGCTCCTGCCCGTACCTCTACACGCTCGGCCCGCAAGGCGCGCTGCTGGTCGCGGCCGAACGCGACAAGAGCGTGAAGGAACTGCGCTACGACCGCGCCGTACTCCAGCGCCAGGCGGTGCGCCCCGACCTGCCCCACTCCCTCGGCTGCAACACCGTGATGGTCCGCCTCGCCACCCGCCACCGCACCGCCCCGGACACCCGGCTGCGCTCGTGGTGGGGCCCGCTCAACTCGATGTCCGCATGGATGGATGTGATACGCCCCGACGCCTACGCCGTCACCACCGACGAGACCAACCCGACCGCCGCGCACAGCAGGTTCGGCTGGTTCTTCGAGTACGACACCGGCACCGAATCGATCAACCAACTCGCCCGCAAGACCCACGGCTACCACCGCTTCTCCCAGAACCGCCCCGGCACCTACCCGGCCCTGATCCGCGTGCCCAACCCGGCCCGCGAGGCCCGCCTGCACGAGGTGATCGCCGAAATCTTCCCCGGCACCTGCCCCATCCCCCTGGCCACCACCAGCTCCGACGACCTCGGGGCACAGGTCTGGCGCATCGCCGGCGACCCGAGCCTGCCGACCGCAGCGCACGCCGCCCCGCGACACCGGCTGGCCGCACTCGGCCACGCGTTCGCCGCGCTCGGATACCGCCTGATGGAGCCGACCGACAGACACGACCAGGAGATCCCCGCCCCCGCGTGGGACCAGCCGTAACCTCACCCAGACCAGGGAAACGTGGTAACGGTGCCCCAGACGAACTCGACGCCACGAACGGCCAGTAGATCGCGGCGGCGTGAAACGGCGCCGTCCATCGAGCCAGCCATCGTCCGGCCCTTCGCCGGGCCCACCGACCCGCCCATCCGAATCGGCTCGGTGAAGCGGGAAACCGCAGGCCAGAGCGGCTGCAAGTGATCACACGAGGCCAGGCTGATAGGGCTATTCGCCCTATCTTCGCGCGACCCCGCCCCGCGTACGGCGGCCAACCGTCGGCGCCCGGCCCGCACACGCGCCCTCACGGGCTCTCGCCCCGGCCTACGGCCCCGTCGCCGACCGGACGGCCAAGGGGGCGCCACACGCGCCCGCACCGGCCGCACACGCCGCCCCGTCCCGCCAACCCCGTGATCACACGGTGATCACACGTGCGCCGATCGGCCACGCGATGACGCTCACGGAGACGGCTGCCGAGCACCTCGGTACGCATGCTCAGCCGGGCCGTAGGCTTCTCGTCAGGCAACCGGGAAGCACGCCACCACGCTCTTACCGTGCCCGCCGCTGCCGGAGCGCACCTCGACGGTCAGCGCCAGCGCGCGCACGATGTGCAAGCCCCGCCCGTGCTCACCCGCCCCTGCCGACGCCTCACTGGACTGCGCAGGAGCATTCCCGCCGCGATCGGCTACCTCCAGGACCACCGACCCGGCGCGCACCACCAGCAGCACGCGAGCAGGCCCGCAGGTGTGAAGCAGCGCGTTGGCCACCAGTTCACTCAGACACAGCACGATCTCCCCGACGCGCTGCCGTCCGACACCCCACGCGATCAGGTTGACGGTCGCGAGGTGGCGCAGCGGGCTCAGCGCCTCGGGCGCGTCCGGCGGGACGGTCACGATCAACTCACGCCACGAACGCGACGCGCGACGGCGGCGGGACGGTCGCGCGGGACGGCGGGCGGGCATCGGTGGGCGGGTCATACGCGTCTCCCGGGGCGATCACGGAACGGGTCGTGCGCAGCGTCGCTCCACCGCCCCCGCACGGCCATAGCCGGATGCAAGATGCTTGATGATTCGCGCGATTCGCCACCCCGGGCCCGCAAACCGGCGTCGGCGGTCGTCGAAAGGACCCCGGCTGGGCAACCACTCGACCCGTACGGCCAGCCAGTTGCCCGGACGGGGCCGCCAAGAAGGTCAAGGCGGCGGGAGTGGAGTTGTCGACCACCCGAGTCGGCCTGTGTGGAATGCTGGGCTGGTGGCGGATTATGGATGTGGAGGCGAGCGGCCGTGTCGCTGAGCGAGGACCTGCTCGCCGAAGGCGAGCCGGAGCGCGAGTTCAATTCGGGGATCGCTTCGCGCCTGCCGCGCAAGCGGGTCGGCGCGGGGGTGCTGTTCCGCGACTCGGACGGCCGTCTGATGATGGTGGAGCCGACGTACAAGCCGACGCTGGAGATCCCCGGCGGGCTGGCTGAGGACGGCGAGTCGCCTCTCGACGCGTGCGCTCGCGAGCTGCGTGAGGAGCTCGGTATCGAGCCGCCGATCGGCGATCTGCTGGTGGTGGACTGGGTTCCGGCGCACGGGCCGTGGCCCGACGGGGTGATGTTCATCTTCGACGGAGGGACCCTCACCGAGGACGACCTGGAACCCGTCAAGCTCCAGGCCGAGGAATTGTCGGCGTACAAGTTCCTGACACTCGAAGAGATCGAGCCACGGGTGCGTCCCTCGTTCCACCGCCGTCTCGCAGCATGCCTCGATGCGATCGCGATCGGACGTCCGCTCCACCTGCAGTTCGGGCGGCTCACCACAGACCGTAGCTAGCCGCGCGGGATCAGCCCTCGTCCTCGGCGGCCATCTCGTCGAGCAGTTGTTGGGCCCGCGACTGGCCGCGGGCATCGCCGGCCTGGCCGTAGCAGACGGTGGCGGCGGCAAGGTCCTCGACCGCTTGAGCACGGTCGCCGAGGGCGCGTCGGCATGACCCCCGGCTTGTTAGTGTCCTTGCTTCGCCCCAGACGTTGCCCGTCGCGCGCCGTAGCTCAAGAGCCTCGGCATACGGGGCCAGCGCCACTTCGTGCCTGCCAGCCGCGGCTAGGGCGTCGCCGAGGTTGTGCCGGGTGAAGCCCTCGCCGTGGCGGTCGGTGGTCTGCGCGAACATCACGAGCGCGTTGCGCAGCTGTGTGACCGCCTCGTCCGCCCGGCCGAGCTCGGTAAGCACCGTGGCCTGATTGCTCAGTGCTCTGGCCTGTCCGTGAAGGCTACCGGCGGCCCGGTGGCTCTCGACCGCGCGCCCGTACTCACCCAGCGCACCGTCGAGATCGCCGAGCCCATGCAGGACGGCCGCGAGGTTGTTGCGGGCCGAGGCGAGCCCGATCAGCTCGCCCACGCGCTCGAAGCACTCGGCCGCACGGCGCTGGCACACGGCAGCCTCATCGAGCTGTCCGAGGTCCCGAAGCGCGCTGCCCAGGCTGGTCAGCAGCCATCCCTGTCCCGCCGTCTCGCCGAGGCTCTCGGCAGCGGCAAGGCCGATGCGGTGCGAGGCGATCCACTCTCCCCAGTACTTCCGTAGGTTGTAGAAGCTGCCCAGCGCCAGCGGAAGCTTCCACTGGACCTCGTACTCGCCGAGCGCCGCAGCCCACGTGATCACCGCTGCGAGATTGGCGCGTTCGACCTCGCACCAGGCCAGGGCGTCGCCAAGTCCGGTGAAGCGGAGCGGCCTGATCCCGGCGACGTACTGCCCGGCTTCGGCGCGATGGCGGTGTGGAAGATGCCCGGCGGCGGCGTCCGCGGAGTGCAGATACCACGCCAGCAGTCGCTCGATCCCGGCACGGACCTCCGCGTCCGGCTCGTCCTGCTCTGCGCGCTCTCGCGCGTACTCGCGTAGCAGTTCGTGGAACGCGTACCGGCCCCGGGCTACCTCCTCGATCAAATGAACGCCCACCAGCGCATGCAGCAACCTACGAGCCGAGGTTGCCGGGCGGCCTAGCAAGGCCGCTGCGGCCTCGATGCTCAGATCCGGGCCCGGATGCAGACCGAGAAGGCGAAACGCCCGCGCCACCGAGGCGTCGAGCGCGTGATACGACCACGAGAACACCGTTCGCACCGTAGCAAGTTCGTCCTCGTCCAGCTCCAGCGCGCTCAGCCGGTCCTGCGACTGCCCGAGCTCCTCGACCAGATCGGCCAGCCGCGTATGCTCGGAAGACGCGACCCGCTCCGCGGCAATCCGCAGCGCCAACGGGAGATAGTCGCAGCGGCGCGCCAACTCCGCCGCGATCTCGGCCTCCCGCTCCACCCGATCCTCACCGATGATCGCCGAGAGTAGCCCGACCGCCTCGCCCGGCGGAAGCACATCCAGTCCTACCCGCGCCGCGCCGTCGCGTGCCACCAGTCCCGCGAGCCTGCTGCGGCTGGTCACGACCACCGCGCACGAGGACGAGCCAGGCAGCAGCGGGCGTACCTGCGCGGCGGAGACCGCGTTGTCCAACACGATCAGCATCCTGCGCCCGGCCGCCAGCGAACGAAACAACGCCGCCCGGCTCTCGATGTCCGCAGGAATGCTCGGGCCGGGAACGTTCAGGGCGCGCAGAAACCCGTCCAGCACCACCGCCGGCAGCGCCGGAGTCCCCGACTCGTAGCCGCCGAGATCCGCGTACAGCTCCCCGTCGGGGAACCGACCGCTATGACGCTGAGCCCAATGCACCACCAAAGCCGTCTTACCCACCCCCGGCCCACCGGTCACCGCCAGCAGAGGGACACCAGCGCCGACTGCCGCCGCCGCAGAGGCGGTAACGCTGTCGAGCCTCTTGAGCTCGCGAACGCGGTTGACGAACCCGCCCGCGGCCAACGGCAGTTGACGCGGCACCGGCGCCGGGGCACCGGCCTCCGGCACATGCAGATGAACGCCACCGGCAACGCTCCCAGCCTGCACCACGTACCCCGCCTGGCCGGACAGGTCATTGCGGGCCCCACCCTCCGCAGCCTGGCCCACCCTGGCCCACGCCCCTCCCGCTCGACGACCCTCAGCGCTGTATCAGTGTTCCACGATAGGTGGCCGGATGGACAGCGGCAGACCACCATGGCGACCCCGATGGGGTCGCCACAGCGGCGCCATTTGTGGACGTAGGGCATAGCACCGGACGTCACGATAAACGCACCGTTGGAGATCGATCGCCCTACCAAGCTGATCAAGATCGCCCGAGGAGAGAGATTGCCCCCAAGCCCTCGGGCCGACTCTCGACTTGCGTTGTCACGAACTTGGAGATGCGCCTTTTGACGATTCAGGCGAGTTTCCACCGGAGAGTGGAGACATTATCGTCTGTGTCGTTGTCGCGGTGGCCGGACCCGGCGTCGAATAGCATGAGTCGATAAAGATACCCGTGTCGCCGTCGGATTCGACGTCGACTTCCAGAAGGTACACACCATCTTTTGCCGTGACCTGGTCATCGCCAGGGTTACCATGATTTTCGGACACATCGCTATAGCCGTCTGCATGCCAAACAGTGAGCGCAGTGGTTAGAAGTTGACTTCCCTGTGTCCCGGTTAGGTTGTCGATCGACCCAGCGCTGATCACCAGTGCTCCGTGCGCGCTGTCCGTCTCGTCGCACGGGCCCTCAGTTTGTGTCTTGCGCCATGAGCCGGTGAAGTGAGCGCTCCTGAGAAGCTGTTCGATGTCCGTCAAGCTTGTCGTGATCGCAGCGTTCCGGGACGGGTAGGCGACAGGCGAGGAGCAAGCGCCCAGGAGACAAGCGAGCGAGAGGGCTCCCCCCAGCATGACGTACGCCGTTGTGTGACGTCCGTCAGAAGTGCGTTGCAGTTTCAGCATAGGAGTCCTAGAAGCCGCTGTTTATGATGCCCTGTTCGGCGCCCTGTATGACGCCGTCACCAGTCGGGCTGCCCGAGGTGACATTGCTATATTGCCCGGTCATGATCGAGGCTATGTTACTGAGCGAACTGTAGCCACTGTCATGGTTCAAGTTGCCGTACGTGTCGAAGTACTCTCCATGCGTGCCCATGCTGAGGCCGCCACTCGCGTTGACGTTGATGACGTGTGCGCCGAAGTCGGAGGATGTAGGGGATACACCGAAGGCACCGAGCTTCGCGACCGGGTCGCCTGCCGCCGCACCTGCCCATACGTGGCTCGGATCGATGTTCAGTTGGCTGGCTTTGTTGACACTCACCCCTGGGCTGCCGAGTAGGACGATGTTGTTCACGGGCAGGTGGGAGGCACTCGCGGTCTCGCCCACGACCAGGGACCCGTAGCTGTGGCCGACCAGGGTCAGATTGCTGATGTTCTGGTTGACTGTGCGGAGTGATGATACGAAGCTGGTCAGAGCCGGAACGGCATCCGTCGCGTCCTGAGTGCCCGCGACATCGAGCGCGTGCTCGGACGGCGATATCTGCGGGGCGTTGTAGCCGAGCCAGAGGATGGTCGCGTTGTCCTGCGCGCCGGTGTCTTGGTCGGCCTGCATGGTCATGTTCTCAGTGTGCTGGACATCGAAGGAGAAGTGCGTGCTGTTCGAGCTCGTGCCCAGCCCAGGGACGTAGACGGCGACGTTCTTCGCGGTGTCCGGGTCACCACACGCCACGATCGCATGTCCCGAAGCGTTCGTATCGAAGCCGAGCAGGTACATAGGCGGCAGCGGAGTCTCCGCCCCGCTCGGGCCCCACTTGACGGTCGTCTGGTCCAGCTGGGACTGGAGGCTATCGAGCGCGGCGAGTTGACCACTCGTTCCGGATAGGCGCGTCTCGATGCTCTGGAGCTGGTTTTTCAACGCCTGGAACTGGGCGGTGGGCAGTTCTCCGAGTTTCCCCGCGGGACGGGTCGCGTAGCCGGTGCTCACCAGCTCGTTTATCTCGGCTTCGACTTGCTGTTGTTGCGCGCTGAGCGAGTGGACCAGGTTGTTGTCTGCGGTGATGTCGTCGGCCAACACGATGCGGTTCGCCTTGTCGCGCACCATGGCGGGAAGCCCGTTGAGGGCTCCAATCAACGCGGGCTGGTCCTTGATGAGCTGCACCTGGAGCGCAGGGTTCTGTCCTAGCGCCGACCACCAGGCGGCGACCTCGGCGGCGCTGGTGCCCTTGGCAGGTATCTCAGCCTTCTCCAGCGCGGTGTCGAGTGCGGAGACGGCGGACGCGGCCCTGCCCGCGTCGGCCTCCCAGTTCTTGCCCTGCCCGAACTGCTCGGGGTCCTTCAGCGCCGCCGAGATTTGGTCATCGACCGTCTGCGCCGTGCTCAGCGCGCGGTTGAGAAGGTCTTGGAACTCCGCGAACTCGGGGTTCGCGGCCATCGCCTGCCATAGTTGTTCCACCATGGCGCGGTTGTGGACGGTGGGCGGCACGACAGGTTGCGGAAGTCCGTCATCCGTCAGCGTCCAACCGTTGTTCGCAGCGAGCGTCTCGGCCGCGCGCAGATACGCCTGGGCGTCGCCGATCCCCTCCGCGCCGGCGCGCATCAGGCCAACGAACCGCTTCATGTATTCCAAGGTCGCGTTGTAGGCGTCCACGCTCGCACCGATGAAGGCGAGCGCCGCCGTGGCCGCGGCCCCGGTCCACGCGTACTCGATCGGCTGGTAGACCTTCTGGTTCAAATCGACCGCGTCCTGTTCGAACGCGTCGATCACCTGCTGGAACTCGTCGGCAGCCTGGCTGTACCGGTCCGGCTGCGCGGCCTTGAGTTGCGCATAGGTCATCGCCGAGGTCACAGCGCCAACTCCGGTCCACCGAGGCGCAGCATCATGCTCTCCAGAACGCTGCTCTCGGTCTGCGTGTACGCAGTGGCGTTGCTGCTCAATCGGCTTCCTATGTCACTCGCCTCCCCGGCCAGCCGTACGAGTTGCCCGCTCCAGCCCGATTCCGCCGAGGCGAGCGCCGTACCGATCTGCAACCCGCCCAGAGCACCCCCTTCGAGGGCGGCAGACGCTTTCGCGGCAAGCGCGTGAGCATCCTGCCCTATCTGGTCGGCAAGCACTGCGAGCGCCTGGAGATTCTGGGCATCCACTTGATATCCCGAGCCGCCGTCGGCCGCGCGGCTAACAACCATGACCTCTCCGCCCCTTGCCCTGTCGTGGATGCCCGCTCGTGAAGCAAGCCACCACAAAACGATCCCTGGCCACCCCGCCCCCGCCTGGACCGTGGAGACCGCACCGTCCCCCGCCCGTCGCAGCGGTCTCGCACCATGCCTTCGGCCGTGCCTCTACCCATAAGCTGGGCAAGATCACTCGCCCTAGCCGGGGGGAATACGAAGACCGGGGCCGCGGCGCCTTCGCCGACGTATGCACAGTCATCGCTGCTCAAGATATATCACCTGCGTCGCAGACGGCGTCGTTCGCTGCGTCGATACGGCGCCGTATCCAGGTAGGATGAGAAAGAAGCCTGATATGGGGTGCCTTGGGAGGGACACGAGAGCTGTGGGCGGGTTCAACCAGCAGTCGGTCGAGAACAACGGAGGCGTGGCCTGGGCCAAACAGGTCGCGCAGTCCCTGGATCCCGGCGCTATCGAGAGCCAGGTCCAGGCCTACCAACAAGCGGTGAGCAAGTTGGCGGACGTCCAGACGACGCTGCAGAACGTGAAGAACAACCTGGCGGCCACGTGGACCGGCGACGCAGCGGACCAGGCCCAGCAGTCATTCCAGGCCTCGATCAACCATGCGCAGACGACTCAGGAGACCATCACCGGAACAGTCATCCCAGCGCTCCAGAGCGCCAAGGCCGCGCAGCACACCTACATCGAAGCCATGGCGAAAGTGCCGGATGAGAAGCCGGTCCCGTCCACCAACATGGTGGAGTCCGGTTGGGATTTCGTGACCGGTCAGGCCACTCCGACTCAGCAGGTCCAGGCCCACAACATCGGAGCGCGGTATCAGAGCGCGGAGGCCCTCAACACGCTCTCGACCAGCTACGACACCTCGGCGAGCCAACTGAACCAGGTGAGTCCGGACCAAGACTCGTTCACCGAGAACCCCAACGACAGCGCTTTCAATCTCGGCTCGGTGTCCTCCTCCTCCGGTGACGGTGCGGCCAGTGGATACCGGCAGAGCGTGAGCGGTGGCGGCACCACCACCAGGTCCGGCTATGTGCCAGACCCTACTGGGACTATCAACTCCGGGCCGGGCCCACGAGCAGCATCCGCGGCCCCTTCATCTTCCTCATCGTCCGTGTCTGGTCCGGGCTCGGTCTGGACATCGGGGTCCACGGTGACCGCCGGGGCCGGTCCTACGACGTCGAACGGCGCGGGGGCAGGGGCGGCTGGGGATGCAACCGGGCCGGTCAGGACGAGTACGGGCGGCGGAGGGTACGGCGGTATCGGTGTGATCACTGACGAGCCCGTGGAAGGCAGCGGCAATACCTTCGGCGGCAACGGCCTCGGCGAGGAGAACCCGGGCGCAGGCAGATCCGGTTCGGGAAGTGGGGTCTTCGACGAGACCGGAACCGGTGACGGGCAACTGACCGGCGGCACCGGCACCGGTCAACGCTCGGGTGGCACGTCGAGCAACGACGGCAGCTCGCTGGTGGACGATGAAACCGAGCCCGTCGGCAGCGGGGCCGGGACAGGCGAAGCCACGGAATCTGCGACGGGCGGGGGCATGGGCGGCGGGGCGGGCGGCTTGGGGGCGGGTGAAGAGGATCTAGGTTCCTCGCGATACTCACGCGGCCGATACTTCGACACGGAGGAGAACGACAGCCCGGCGCTATCGCGTGTCCGATCCGTGTACGAGGACGCCACCGATGCGGCCGGGAATAAGCTGAACATGATGGCGCCCGAACGCCCAGGCACGGCCCAGGGCGATGACGAGGAGGACGAGCGCGGCAAGCGCCCGTCGTACTTGAAGGAAGACGAGTTTTGGAACACCGCGCGACGCATCGTGCCCCCAGTCATCGAGTAACCCGACGCGCCGAACGCCTGGGCAGCGCGGCCGTGACGGCCGCGCTGCTCGCGCTTCCCCTGGCCACCGCCGCACCGGCCCACGCCGATGTCTCCAGCCAATGGCCCCTGCAGTACCTGAAAGCCGACCAGGTCTGGAACATCACCAAAGGCTCTGGAATGACAGTCGCGGTCCTCGATACCGGGGTCGCGTCGATCCCGGATACCCAGGGGGATCTGCTTTCCGGCGCCGATTTCTCTTCAGGTACGACAAGCAACGGCAACGGGCAGACAGACACAGATGGCCACGGCACGCAGATGGCCGTCATGATCGCCGGGTCAGGGAGCACCTACGAGGGCCTGGCGCCGGATGCCAAGATTCTCCCGGTGCGTATTACAACAGGCGGGGTGGGTAACCCCGACGACATGGCCGCCGGAATCCGGTACGCCATCAGCCAGAACGCCGCAGTCATCAATCTCTCGCAGGGGACTGCAGCGCAAAGCCCGGTAGTCGCCGGCGCGATCCAAGCCGCGCTCGACGCCAATATCGTGGTTGTCGCAGCGTCCGGCAACGCTG
>Ga0302314_10005836_pt1 | contig 22378 bp, 12 predicted proteins | sample III_Palsa_N2_3_FD_200533 | JGI IMG/M metagenome (GOLD analysis project Ga0302314, IMG submission 200533) | Peat permafrost microbial communities from Stordalen Mire near Abisko, Sweden - III_Palsa_N2_3 | ecosystem: Environmental > Terrestrial > Soil > Palsa > Peat permafrost | place: Sweden...
CGCGAACTCGCGGAACAGCCGGCCGACGATGCCGCCCATCAGCAGCAGCGGGATGAACACCGCCACCAGCGACACCGAGATCGAGATGATGGTGAAGCCGATCTCGTCCGCGCCCTTGAAGGCCGCGTCCATCGGACTCATGCCTTCCTCGACGTAGCGGTAGATGTTCTCCAGCATCACGATGGCATCGTCGACGACGAAGCCGACCGCGATGGTCAGCGCCATCAGCGACAGGTTGTCGAGGCTGTAGTTGAGCAGGTACATCGCGCCCGCGGTGCCCATCAGCGCCAGCGGCACGGTGACGCTGGGGATCAGCGTGGCCGCGAGGTTGCGCAGGAACAGGAAGATCACGAGCACGACCAGCACGATGGTCAGCGCCAGCGTCGACTCGACGTCCTTCACCGCGGCGCGGATGGTCTGCGTGCGGTCGATCAGCGTGTCGACCTTGACCGTCGGCGGGATCGCCGCCTGCAGCTTGGGCAGCGCCCGCTTGATGGCGTCGACCGTCTCGATCACGTTGGCGCCCGGCTGCTTGGTGATCACGAGCACCATGCCGCGCCCGTTGCCGACGCTGTCGGGAGCGGCGGCGCCCGAATAGGCCCAGCCGGCCGCCTTGTTGTTCTCCGGCGCATCCACGGCCACGCCGATGTCGCGGATGCGCACCGCGGCGCCGTTCTTGTACGCGATGATCGCGTCGTTCCAGGGCTCGGCGTTGAGCAGCTGGTCGTTGTCGTAGATGGTGAACGACTGGTTCGGGCCGTCGAGCGTGCCCTTGGGCGAATTCACGGACACGTTGGCGATGACGCCGCGCACGTCCTCCAGGCTGATGCCCAGCGCCGCGATCTTGGCCGGATCCACCTGCACCCGCACGGCGGGCTTGTTCACTCCGCCGATGTTGACCAGGCCGACGCCGCTGATCTGCGAGATCTGCTGCGCGAGGATGTTGTCGGCGTAGTCGTTGACCTGGATCAGCGGCAGCGTGTCGGAGTGCACCGCCAGCAGCATGATGGGCGAGTCGGCCGGATTGACCTTGCGGAAGGTCGGCGGCGCGGGCAGCGTGGTCGGCAGCTGGCCGGTGGCGCCGTTGATGGCGGCCTGCACGTCGAGCGCCGCGCCGTCGATCGCGCGGTTCAAGTCGAACTGCAGCGTGACCTGCGTCGAGCCGATGCCGCTGACCGACGTCATCTGCGTCAGGCCCGCGATCAGCGAGAACTGGCGCTCGAGCGGCTGTGCGACGTTGGAGGCCATCGTCTCGGGACTGGCGCCCGGCAGGCTGGCCGAGACCTGGATGGTCGGGAAATCGACCTGGGGCAGCGGCGCGATCGGCAGCAGCGGATAGACCGCGACGCCGACCAGCAGGATCGCGATCGCCAGCAGCGTCGTGCCGATCGGCCGCTTGATGAAGCCGGAAGAAACGCTCACTTCTTCTCTCCCGAAGCAGCCGAGGCGCCGGCCGCGCCGCTCGCGGCGGAGCCGGGCTTGGACAGGACGACGCGCGAGCCCGGCTGCAGCTGGTAGGTGCCGTCGGTCACGACCTTGTCGGTGGAGGCCAGGCCCTGGCCGGCGGCGACGATCGCGACGCCGTCCTCGATCTGCACCAGCGAGATCGTCTGGTTGCGCACCGTCTGTCCGTCCGGACTGAGGGCGAACACGTAGACGCCGGACTGGCTGCGCTGCACGGCGACGGCCGGGATCGTCAACGCCTTCTCATACGTGCCCAGGATCAGGCGCACGTTCACGTACTGGCCCGGCCACAGGTTGTGCTGGTGGTTCAGGAAGCTGGCCTTCATCTGCACGGTGCCGCTGGTCGTGTCGATCTGGTTGTTGACGACCGTCAGCGTGCCGATGCCCAGCAGCTCGCTGCCGTCGCGCGAGAGCGCCTTCACGAACAGCGGCTGGTGCGATTTCGCGACGGCGCGGTTGGTGTCCTGCACGGCGTCGTCCGGCAGCGTGAACAGCACCGAGATCGGGTCGATCTGGTTGATGACGACCAGGCCGTTGGTGTCGGCCGCATGCACGATGTTGCCCGGATCGACCAGGCGCGTGCCGACGCGGCCGCTGATCGGCGCGACGATCGTCGTGTAGTCGAGCTGCACCTGCGCGTACTTGACCGCGGCCTCGTCGGCCTTCACGGTGGCGGCGAGCTGGTTGACCAGCGCCTTCTGCGTGTCGAGCTGCTGCTGCGTGGCGGCGTCCTGCTTGATCAGCGTCTCGTAGCGCTGCAGGTCGATGCGCGCGTTGGCCAGCGTGGCCTCGTCCTTGGCCTGCGTGGCCTGCGCCTGCAGCAGCTGGGCCTGGTAGGTGCGCGGGTCGATCCGGGCGATGACCTGGCCCTTCTTGACGTCGTCGCCCTCGTTGAAGCCGACCGACTCGAGCTCGCCGTCGACGCGCGAATGGACCGTCACCGAGAACGTCGGCGTCACGGTGCCGATGCCGGTGCGGAAGATCGGCATGTCCTGCACCTTCACCGGCGCGACCGTGACGGTCACCGGCGCGGGTCCCTGCTTCTTCTTGTCCTTGTCGTCGGCGGCGTTGGCCGGGCGTCCGACGGACCAGAGGCCGAAGCCGAGCACGGCGGCGGCGACGGCCACGAGAGCCCAGGTGGTGCGGTTCTTGGAGAAGGTCGTGTTCATGGCGTCGGTTCGGTTCATTGCGGCTGCGCGGCGGAGGCGGCAGGAGCGGCAGAAGCGGTTGCAAGAGGATCGGAAGCGCTCCAGCCGCCGCCGGTGGCGGAGACGAGCGTGATGCTGGCGGCCATCAGGCGGCCGCGCAGCTGCACCAGGGTGCGCTGGTTGTTGAGCAGCGTCGTCTGCGTCGTCACGACGTTGAGATAGCTGACGGTGCCGGCACGGTACTGCGCGATCGCCGACTGCTCGGCCTGCAGCGACGACTTCACCGCCTGGTCCTGGAACGTGGTCTCCTGGGCCAGCAGGCGCAGCAGCGCGAGCTCGTCCTCGACCTGCTGGAAACCGCCGAGCACCGTTTCCTTGTACTGCGCGACGGTGATGTCGTAGGCGGCCTCGGCCTGCTTGACGCGCGCGGTGCGCAGGCCGCCGTCGAAGATCGTCTGCGCCAGCGCGGCGCCGAGCGACCACACGCGGCCCGGCGTGTCGAACAGGTTGGCGAGCGAGGCGCCGTTGAAGCTGCCGTTGGCGCTGAGCGTCAGCTGCGGGAAGTAGGCGGCCTTGGCGACGCCGATGAGGGCATTGGCGGCGGCGGCGCGGCGTTCGGCGCCGGCGATGTCGGGGCGATGCTCGAGCAGCTCCGACGGCAGGCCGGCCGGCGTGGCGGGCATCCGCAGCGCCAGCGGCTGGTTGGCGGGCGCCGCGGCCAGCGTGAACTGCGCCGGCGCGCGGCCGGTCAGCACGGCGATCGCATGCTCGAGCTGGGCGCGCGTCGCGTCGAGGTCGACGGCGGCGGCCTGGGCCTGCGCGAGCTGCGCCTCGGCCAGCGAGACGTCGGACTGCAGCGCCACGCCCGCGTTGTGCTGCGCCCGCGTGAGGTTCAGCGCCTTCGTGTAGGCGTCGATGGTGCTGGCGTACAGGTCGCTCTGCTGGTCGGCGATGCGCAGCTGCACGTAGTCCTGCGCCAGTGTCGTCTGGATGCTCAGGCGCGCGGCGGCCAGGTCGTCGGCGCTCGCCTGCGCGCTCGCCACGCCCGATTCGATCTGGCGGCGCACGCTGCCCCACAGGTCGGGCTCCCAGCTGCCGGCCAGGCCCAGGCTGATGCCGTTGCCCGTGCGGACGATGCCGTTGGTGTTGGTGCGGGCACGGTCGGCGCCGAGCGTCGCGCCCAGCGTCGGGAACAGGCCGGCACGGTCCTCGTCGACGATGGCCTTGGCCTGGCGGTACGTGGCCTCGGCCTGGCGGATGTTCTGGTTGGCGGCCTGCGCGTCCGACTCCAGGCGGTCGAGCACCGGGTCGCCGTAGGCCTGCCACCAGGCCAGGCCGCTGGCGGCCGGGCGCGGATCGGCCGGCTTCCAGTTGGCCGACTCCTTGTACGCGGCGGGCACGTCCAGCGTGGGGCGCACGTAGTCAGGCCCGACGGCGCAAGCCGCCAGCAACGCGGCGGCCGCGAGGACGGCAAGAGGGGAACGCAGTGGCATGGCCGGGGTGGAAGGGCGAACTTCGCAGTGAGCTTGACAGGCTGCACTCTAGCCTTCGCACCGGACCGGACGCTGACCGAAAAATGACCGTTTTGTCAGTTTGGGCCGGGCGCGGGCCGTTGCCGCGGCGGGCAAGCGGCGGGCCGGCGGGCGGCGTTCAGAACGAATACGCCAGCCGCAGCCCGCCCCAGTGCCGGCCCTGCACCGTGATCGGCGCCGACAGGTCCTTCATCAGCACCCGCTGCCCGCCGCCCATGTCGCGCCGATAGGTCTGCAGCAGGAAGCGTCGCTCGTTGCGGCCGGCCGCCAGCCCGGTGCGGTCGTTGAAGACGCGGCGGTTGCGCGCGTGCGCCGCGTTCCACACCGGGTCGTGGCCCTGGGGTTGCGAGAACTTGTTGTTGTGCGTGGGCAGGTAGCCGTTGCGGTCGACCGCCGCGCAGAACACGACCTTCGGGTCGAACGCCAGCAATTCTTCCTGCACCGGCGGGAACAGCTCGTCGGTCAGCGCGACGAAGCGCGTCGTGACCTGCGCCGGATTGCTGCCCGCCACGGGCTGGTACTTGTCGTCGAACAGGTCGGCCATCGAGATGCGGCCCTGCGCCACCGCCTCCTCCAGCGCGGCCGACAAGCGCGCCGCGCCGCGCTGCACGGCCTCGATGAACGGCGTGTCGGGCGTGACGGCGCCGCAGTCGTTGGTGATCTCGGCCAGGTTCTCGGAGGCCTTCAGGAAGTTGCGCGTGTTGGCGTTGACGCGCTTGAGCGTCTCGGCGTTCGCCGCCACCGACTGCGCCACGGTGCCGACCTCGCCGGTGACGCCCCGGCAGGTCTCGAGGTTGCGCTGCGTCGCCGCGACGATCTCGTCGACGCTCGCCTGCACCTGCGCCAGCGCCTGGTGGAACGCGCTGTGCTGCGTGGCGTCCTTGCTCTCGGTGATGCTGGCCGCGAGGCTGTCGATGCGGGCGTCGAGCTGGGTGACTGTCGACATGATCAGCTTGGACGACCGCTCCACCTTGGCCGCGAGATCCTTCACCGCCTCGGCGACCACCGCGAAGCCGGCGCCGGCCTCGCCGGCCCGCTTGGCCTCGACCGTCGCGTTGAACGCGACCAGCCGCGTCTGCAGCGCGATCTGCGTGATGTCGGTCGCCGCGCCCGCGACGTCGCGCAGCGAGGTGACCACCCCCAGCACGCCCTCGCCCACGCGCGCGACGGCCTCGCGCGCCTGGCTCATCGCCACGCGGCTCGCGCTGCCGCTGGCCTCGATCGCCCGGTTGGACTCGACCATCGCCTGCATGTCGCTGGCCAGCTGGCCGATCTCGGCCACCTGCTGGCTGCTGGAGGCGACGACGTCCTCGATCGTCCCGTCCAGCTCGGCCGCGCCGCGCCCGAGCTCGGCGGCCTGCGCTGCGATGCTGCGGATCGCGCCGGAGAAGTCGGGGCCGGACTGGAGCGGCGGCGGAACGACGGGCGGCGGCGGTGGCCGGCGATTGAACATGCAGTCTCCTCGTGGCCGGGCAAGACGGTGCCCCGGGGTGTATTTCTGGTGGTCGAGGGCCAGTATGCAAAGAAGGCCGGCCGACGGCAATCCGGAAATCCGGGGCATTCGCCGAGAAGTTCGCGGCTTTCTTCTACAGCTGCAGGCGCACTCGCCGCGTGACCACCGCCGTCGCGCCGAGGACGAACAGCACGAACACGACGCAGAAGCCCACGCCGGCGACGCCGTGGCTGAGCGCGTCGGGGAAGCCGACGTGCAGCGCATCCTCGACACCCACGACCACGAACGGGATCAGGTAGGCCACCAGCGGATGCGCGGCCACCGGCGCCAGGAAGCGCACCCAGCGCGCGCGGCCGCGCACGTCGACCAGCGTGTAAAGCGCGGCGAACAGCGCGATGCAGATCGCTGCCGAATACAGGCACCAGGTGGGCGACGCGTAGATCTTGGAGATCGTGTATGCCGGCCGCAGCAGCGCGCCGGCGACGGCGCACGCGACGACCAGCGCCGCCGCCTGGCCGAAGCGGCGCCGCGGCGCGCGCTCGTCCGGCCGCGCGAAGAACACCACGCTCGTGACGACGCCCAGCAGCGTCAACGAGGTCTCGCAGACGAGGCCGCCGCAGTCGGTGAGGTCGGCCCAGTTCGGCCAGGCCGCCGCCGGGAACGCATGGCACAGCGCATAGAACGCGATGCACGCGGCGGTCGCCGCCAGCAGCACCGACAGCCGCCCGCGGCACGCGAGCCAGGCCGACGCCGAGATCAGGTACGACCAGCCGATCAGACCGAGGATGCCCCACCACTGGTGCGTCATCCAGGCCTTGCCGTCCGGCCCGCCGCGGTACGCGCAGCTGAGCACCAGCAGCCCGATCGCGCCCGCCGCGCGCCAGGTGTTGCGGCCGCCCGGCCGCGCGCTGCCGTACACGCCCCAGATCAGATACGTGCACAGGTACAGGCCCAGCGACCACCAGCCGATGTTGAACGGCATCGCCGCCGGGTTGAAGCCGTCCTCGGCGTTGACCATGAACAGCCCCAGCACGACCAGTCCCAGCGAGCGGCCGAGCACGTGGCGCTGCAGCGCCGCGCCGTCGTCGCCGCGCGCCTGGCGCTGGGCCAGTGCGAACGGGATCGACATGCCGACGATGAACAGGAAGGCCGGGAACACGACGTCGACGAAGCTCATCGCGTCGGCGTCGGCCGGCATGTGGCGCGCCCATTGCGGCACGCCGCTGACGCCGGCCAGCTGGTTGACGAAGACCATCACGAGGATCGTGAGGCCGCGGAACGCATCGATCGAGAGGATACGCTGGCGAGGAAGTGGGGGAGTCAAGTTCGGGCTTTCAGGTGTTCGCGCGCGGGTGCGGCGCGCGCGGGACGCTTCACATCGAGTACTTCAGGCCGAGGTAGAACTGCTTGCCGTTGTTGTAGATCGCGGCGGGCATGTCCTTCTGCACGACGTACTGGCGCGCCAACGCGCCGGCCAGGTTCTTCGCGTCGAACGACAGCGTGAGCTGGTCGGTGAGCTTGAGGCTGACCGAGGCCGACACGTCGCCCGCGCCGGCCACGTATTGCGGCAGCGCGCTGACGATGCCGGTGAGGAAGTCCGACCGGTAGCTGTAGATCAGCCGCGCGCTCACGAAGTCGTTCTCGTACCAGCCCTCGGCGTTGTAGGTGTGGCGCGACGAGCCCGCCAGCGGCGCGCCGTTCGAGTCGCGGCCCACGGCGTAGGTGTAGTTCAGGTTCGCGCCGAAGCCCCAGGCGATCGGCTGCTGCCAGGCGATCTCGAGGCCCTTGTTCGTGCCCTTGTCGTTGATCGGCTGCGCCACCGTGTACGGGTAGGTGGGCGTCGAGACGATCGGGTTCTGCTGCAGGTTGGGCGCGAGGACGGTGGTCTGGCCGTAGCCGATGTAGGAGGTCAGGTCCATGTAGAACACGCCCACCTCGACCAAGGCCTGCGGCGCGAAATACCACTCCATCGATGCATCCCAGTTCGTGGAACGCACCGGCTTGAGCTGCGGATTGCCGCCCGAGCCCGTGCCGTTCTGGCCGTTGAGGCTCACGGCGCCGGCGAGGTCGGTGTAGTCGGCGCGCGTCATCGTGCGCGAGGCGGCGACGCGGCCGATCACGTCGCGCGTGAAGTCATAGCTGAAGTTCGCGCTCGGCAGCAGGTCCGTGTAGGTCTTGCTGGTCGTCACGTGGATGTAGTCGCCGTTGTGCGGATCGCTGTAGATCGTGTCGTTCGGGCCGGCCGCGTCCGCGCCCTCGTTGTAGTGGGCGACCTGCTGCGTGCGCACGACGCGCAGCCCCGCGTTGCCCTTCCACTGGTCGCCCACCAGCTTGGCCATGCCGTAGAGCGCCTGCGTGCGCTCGTCGACGACGAAGCTGCTGGGCCACGAATACGGCAGCGAGGACGCCGGCAGGTTGCCCGGGGCGTTGACGTAGCTCGTGATCTCGCCCGGGCTCAGCTGCCAGATGTTGCTGAGGAAGCCCGGGCCGCCGCCGAGCCCCTGGCCGTAGCGGTTCTCGACCTGGCCGGCCCATTGCGCGGTGCCGACGCACTGCGTGTAGGTGTCGTCGGGGATCTGCGCCTCGCAGCCGTCGTTGTAGTAGTCGAGCACGCTGCGCTGGTGGCTGGTCAGGCGAACGCCGAACTTGAGCGCGTCCAGCACGCCGGTCTCGGTCGCGTATTCCGCGTCGGATTGGAAGTAGGTCTCCTGGTCGGTCGACTTCACCTTGTTGAGGCCGTCGTACGCGAGGAACAGGTGCGGGTCGTTGTAGTTGCCGGTGTTCGCGTAGCCGGGGAACGAGACGTCGGCCGGCATGTAGAGCCCGTTCATCTGGTAGCTCAGGCCCGTGTTGCCGACGTTGGTGACGTACGCGTATTCGTTGGGCGTGGCGCCGATGGCCTGCGTCTTGCCGAGCTTGCCGGTGAAGCGCAGCCTGTCGGACGCGGCGTAGTCGAAGTCGACGTCGGCATACCAGACGCGCGCGCTTTCGTCGGGACGGTAGTACTTGTCGTAGTCGGCCACGTAGGCGCCGGTCGTCGCGTAGTCGGGCATCGACGACTGGTTCCACGTCGCCTGGGTCAACAAGCCGCCGGAATTGACCTGGTAGCTATCCGGCAGCACGCCCATGCCGATCAGCGCGGTCTGCTCGGTCTCGAGGCTCGAGTCCTGGTTGGTCTCGGTGAGCTTCGAATAGAAGCCGTTGAAGTCCAGGCGCAGGCGGCTGGCGGGCTTGGCCTCGAGATCGAGCATCGCGCCCTTGCGCTGCATGTGCATCTCCAGCAGCGTCGCGTTGACGTTGTTGGCGAAGGTCGCGCCGTCCAGCTTCGGGTATTGCGCCTGCTTGGCGGCGAGCGCCGCGGCGTTGGCGGCGTTCTGCGCGGCGATCGCCGGATCGTTGGTCGGGTTGGCGATGGGCGCGAGCCCGAAGATGTCCTGGAACGACACCGTGTTGTAGCCGAGGAATTCCTGGCCGTCGCGGCGGTCGTGGCGGCTCTCGGAGAACGCCTGCAGGATCACGCCGAAGGTCTTGGCGTCGTTCTTCCAGCCGACCAGTCCGCTGACCTGCGGGTCGGTCTTGCGCGTGGAGGTGCTGTAGGCCGCCGTGGCCGAGCCGTCGACGGTCACCTGCTTGGCCAGGCTCAGCGGCGAGCGCGTCTCGATGTCGACCGAGCCGGTGGCGCCGCCTTCGATCAGGTCGGCCTGCGAGGTCTTGTAGACCGTGACCTTGCCGACGATCTCGGCCGGCAGCAGGTCGTAGCTGACGCTGCGTCCCGAGGCGCCGCCGTTGACACCCTGGTTGGCGATGAACCAGTCGGCCGAGCCGACGCTGTGGCCGTTGATCAAGGTCTGCGTCAGCGACGGCGAGGTGCCGCGGATGCTCACGCGGTTGGCGTCGGCGTAGGCGCCGTCGCCGCCCGAGTTCGAGCTGATGTTGACGCCAGGCAGGCGCTGCACGGTGTCGGCGACGTTCTTGGCCGGCAGCTTGCCGATGTCCTCGGCGGTGACGACCTCGACGACCGAGTCGGCGCCCTTCTTGTTGCTCAGCGACGAGGCATACGACGCGCGGATGCCCTTGACCTCGACGATCTGGACATCTTCGGCCGCAGGCGGCGCGGCCGAGGCCGCGGGTTGGGGCGCCGGCGCGGCCTGTTGCGCGAAGGCAGGGGTGATCGCTCCGGACATCAGCAGCACCGCCGATGCGAAGGGGTTCAAGCGAAAGGACATGGCAGCCTCGAAAGGCGGCTACAGAAACTGCGGGGTCAGCGTCTGTCCGCGTCGATGGGATGGAATGATTTGGACGGCGGCGGTTTCCCGTAGGCCAGCGCGCAGAACAGCCACGCGGCGTGCGGAATCCACTGCTCGGTCCAGCGCCAGGAATGCGCCGGTTCGGTCTCTTCGGGCTTGCGGAAATCGATGTCTGATTCGTCGGCCAGGCCGGACGTGATGCCGTTGCACACGCCGCCGGGCGCGTTCCAGAACCCTGGCTCGTAGCGCGGCGGGTTGTGGCCCCAGCCCTGCAGCATGCAGGTGTCGAACGGGTTGGCGCCGAACAGCCAGTCGAGCGCGCGCTGCGCGTACGCGGCGAGCTCGGCGTCGAAGGCGTCGTCGGCCAGTTGCAGGCATTGCGCGGCGCGCGCTGCGGACGCCAGCGATCCGAGGCGGGCGTTCTCGCCCTGCCACCAGTAGCCGCTCTCGTTGGCGTGCGGCACGAAGAACTGCGTCGTCGCCTCGCGGCCCGGCATCGCGACGTACTGGCGCGGATACCCCAGCGGGTTCGATCCCGACTGCGTGATCGCCAGCTCGAAGCGCAGGCCGCGCAGCAGCGCCGCGCGGATCTGCACGGCGAGCCCGGCTTCGGGCTCGCATTCGAGGAAGCGCATCAGCGCGAGGTGCGGCAGGCCGGCGTCGCTCGCGTGGAAGAAGCTGCGCGTGCGTGCGCGGTCGCACCACCAGAAGCCGCTCGCATCCTGCTGGTCGATCAGCGCCCGCGCGCGCGCGGCGCCCGCGTCGCGCCAGCGCGCGGCGCCCGTGCGCAGGAACAGCTCGCTGGCGGCCAGGAGCGCGCAGTAGTCGTCGATCAGGTTCTCGGCATGGTCGTCGAGGAACTCCGCGTTGCGGGCTTCGAGCAGCTCGAAGCCGCGGATCGCCGCCGAAAGGGTTTGCTCGCGCGTGAACTCGCCATCGCGATGCGCGCCCGAGGCGCGCGCGAGCGCCGCGATCGCCAGGCCGCCGCCCTGCCGGAAGCCGGCCTGGTAGTCGGCCGACTTGATGCCCTTCTGCGTCGCGTACGAACAGATCTCGCGCTGGTGCTCGTCCTTGCTCCACTTGTCGAATACCGTCGTGTAGAAGAACCCCTCGGGCGACTGCATGCGCACGAGGAAGTCGGCGCCGTGCAGCGCCTCGTCGACGATGCGCTCGTCCAGCCACTTCGACTGCGGCGGCACGCGGTCGCGGCCCGCGAGCAGCGTCCACGTCACCAGCGGCGTCTGCTGCGGGTTCATGAAGTTGGCGTACGACAGGTGCGACAGGTATTTCGAGCAGTCGCCCGACGCGTCGTACCAGCCGCCGTGCACGTCGCGCGGCGCGCGGGTGTCGAGCAGCGGCGCGTGGCGATCGGCGGCGTCGAACAGTCCCGTGCAGCGCTGCGACTTGAAGTAGTGGACGATGTCCGACAGCATCTGGCTGCCGAACAGTCCTTCCGCGATCTCGAACGGCTGCGACTGCACCGGCGGCCAGGTGCCGTCCAGCATCACGGCGTAGCAGCCGGGGACGGTGACGGCGCTGAAGTCGAGCGTGGCGAAGTGGCGATCGCGCCACCCGTCGACCGGCGCCGTCGGCTGCGTCGTTCCCGCGTGCACGATCGCCCGCGTGCGCAGGTCGACCACCGAGAACGCCTGCGCCGCCAGCGGCCGCGCATGCTGCAGCGTGGCCTGCTTGGACGATGCGGGCGCGAAGCCGACGTGATTGAGCAGCACTTGCATGGCGTTCAGTCGTTGGAGGCGGGCGTCGCGGCGCCGCCGTGTTGCGTGAGCCACAGCCGCGCGGCGCCCAGCAGCCCGGCCTGGTTGCCGGCGGAGGCGAGCGCGATGTCGCACATGCGGTAGAACTCGGGCCGCAGCCGCAGCCGCATCTCGGCGCGCAGTTCCTGCAGGAAGGCCGGGCCGCGCGCGGTGATGCCGCCGCCGACGATCACGCGCGACGGGTTGAACGCGAACAGCAGGTTGGCCAGGCCCGTGGCCAGCAGGCCGAACCAGACGCGGACGATCGCGGCCATCTCGGCGTCGCCGAGGTCGCGCGCCGCGAACACGGCTTCGGCGTCGAAGCCGCATCCCGGCCGCGCGGCTTCGGCGGCCGCCGCGAGGCCGCGCGGCGACGCGTGGTCTTCCCACACCTTGCCGTCCACCAGCATGTAGCCCCATTCGCCGGCCGCACCGTTCGCGCCGCGATAGAGCTTGCCGTCGATCACGATGCCGCCGCCGATGCCGGTGCCCAGCGTCAGCGCGAGGTAGTCGCGCACGCCGGCGGCCGAGCCCGTCCAGCCCTCGGCCAGCGCGACGCAGTTGCCGTCGTTCTCCACCACCACCGGCACGTTGAACGCGTGCTCGAAGCTCGCCTTCGGCGACTGCCCGAAGTAGCCGGCGATGGCCTCGACCGCGCCGACCAGCCGGCCCTCGGCCGGATCGATGATGCCCAGCGTGGAGAACGCGATGCCGGCCGGGCAATAGCGCGTCACCAGCGGCCCGGCGATGGCCAGCAGGCGCGTCAGCAGCGCCTTGCCGTCGGGCTCGCTCTGCGTGGCGAGCTGGTCGGAGAACAGCAGCCGGCCGTGCGCATCGACGATGCCGTACTTCACCCAGGTGCCGCCGACGTCGAACGCGAGCACGCGCGGGCCGGTGGACGCGGCGAGGCCGGGAGTGGCGGCGGGGATGGTCTCAGGAGTCATTGGCGGAATCGGAAATGGCAGGTTCATCCCTTGACCGCGCCGGCGGCGAGTCCCTTGATGAACCAGCGCTGCGACGCGAAGAACGTCACGAGCACCGGGATCACGCTGACGACGGCCGCGGCCATCATTAGGTCGTAGCGCGTGGCGTGCTGGCCCATGTACAGGCGCAGGCCGACGGGGACGGTCTGGACGTCGGGCGACGACGTCAGCACCCAGGCGAAGAACACCTCGTCCCACGCGAGCAGGAACACGAACGAGGCGGTGGCGATGATGCCCGGCGCGCTGATCGGCAGCACGATGCGGACGAACGCGCCCAGGCGCGAGCAGCCGTCGATGATCGCGGCCTCCTCGAGGTCGCGCGGGATCGACACGAAGAAGCCGCGCATGATCCAGATGCTGGCCGGCGTGAACATCGCCGTGTACAGGAAGATCATCCCGTGATACGTGTTCATCATCGGCAGGCCGGCGTCGTCGATCTGGATGTACAGCATGTACAGCGGCAGGAAGAACAGCATGCCGGGGATCACCTGCGTCGTGCTCACCGCGACGCTGAACGGGTGGTTGCCGCGGAACCGGAAGCGCGCCAGCGAGTACGCGGCCAGCGCCGCGAGGATCGTGGCGAACAGCGTCGTCAAGCCGCAGATGACCAGGCTGTTGCGCAGGAACGCGAGGAAGTCGACGTTGACCCACATCTCGCGGTAGTTCGACCAGTGCGGCGTGAAGCTCGCGTGGACGAGGTTGCCGGTGACGACGTCGTTGTAGTCCGACAGCGACGCGTAGACCATGAACGCGACCGGCGACAGCGTGAGCGCGACGATCGCCCACACCAGCAGGTTGAGCAGGCGCTGGTTGTTCTTACGCTTCATCGGTCATGCTCCGACGGAAGGTGCGCATCCACACGGCCACGAAAACCAGCATCACGGCCATCATCACGAACGAGACCGCCGCGCCTTCGCCGAATCGCCAGTAGCTGAAGCTCTGGCGCGTGAGCAGCGGCATCAGCAGGTCGCCCCACTCGCCGGGATAGCCAGCGCCCTTGCCGAACATCATCGCGACGATGTTGTACGAGTAGATGTTGTCGATGATCTGGAACATCACCTGGATCACGATCACCGGCTTCAGCGCGGGCAGCGTGATGTTGACGAAGCGCTGCCAGGCGTTGGCGCCGTCCAGCCGCGCTGCTTCGTACAGCTCCTCGGGCACCGCCTGCAGCGCGGCCAGGAAGATCAGCATCAGCACCGGCCACGCGCGCCACACGGTGGGGATGACGATCGCGAAGAAGGTGTTGCTGCCGATCAGCCAGAACGGCTTGTGGTCCAGCAGGTGCAGCACGTCGACCAGCACGTGGTTGATGATGCCCTCGTCGCGCTGCCACATGAAACCCCACAGGGTACCGACCACGTAGGTCGGCACGACCCAGGGCAGCATCAGCAACGTGCGCGCGAGCGCCTTGCCCGGGAAGTCGCGGTTGAGCAGCAGCGCCACGCCCAGCCCGATGGACACGGCGCAGATCGTCACCAGCAGCGAGTACAGCGCCGTGTTGCGCAGCGCGCCCAGCATGCCCGAGTGCACCGGGTTGCTCGGGTCGAACAGCACGCCGCGATAGTTGCGCAGGCCGATGAAGGGCGCGTCCATGAACTGGCTCAGCGTGTACTGGTTCAGCTTCAGCAGCGACATTCGGAAGCCCTGCACGATCGGCACCAGGTTGACGATGACCATCATCAGCGCGGCCGGCGCGAGCAGCAGGTACGGGAATGCGTCGAACCTGCGGCGGCGGCGCGCGCCTTCGCGGCCCGCGACGCTGGCGATCGCGCCCGCCCCCGGCGCCGAGACCGCGGTCAATTCGCTTCCTCCAGCACCTTGTCGGCCTCGACGACGGTGTCGGCGATCAAGGCCTTCATCGCCGGCACGCTGTAGGGCTCGCCGATGCCGGACGACAGCTCCGCCAGCTGCCCGAGGTGCTTGGTGTAGACGGTCTCGAGCGGCCCCCACGCCGGAATCGGCGGATAGGCGCGGCCGTCGGCGGCGATCGCGGTGAGCTTGGCGTAGACCGGATGGCGCGAGGTCCACGCCGGATCGTTGGCCGCGTCGATGCGCGCCGGCATCATCGACGACACCAGCGCCAGCTGCACCTGCGGCGCCTTGCCGCCGAGGTATTTCACCAGCTCCCAGGCCTCGGCCTTGTGGCGCGAGCCCTTGAAGATCGCGAGGTTGGAGCCGCCGAAGAACGTCGCGTGGCCATGCGGGCCGGCCGGATAGGGCGCGACGTCGAAGTTGGATCGCACGACCGAGCCCGGCGGCGATTCGAAGATGCGGCGCATCAGCCACGGCCCCGAGAAGATCACGCCGTAGTCCCCGCCGACCCACGCGCCTTCGAGGATGTCCGAGTCCTTCTCGAGCGCGTTGGACGGCACCAGGCCCTCGACGGCCAGCTTCGAATAGAAGTCGATGGCGCGCAGCGCCTGCGGGGAATCGAGCGCCGAGTGCTTCGCGTCGGGGCTCAGCACGTCGCCGCCGGCGTTCCAGATCCACGGCGCGAGGTTGTGGACAACGTTCCAGTCGTTCTTGCCCGCGTACGCGAGCGCCGCGACGCGCTTGCCGGCCACGGTCGTGCCGTTGATCTTCTTCAGCGCCGCGTGGAAGGCATCCCAGTCGGCGAAGGCCTGCTTCGGGTCGACACCGGCCTGGCGGAAGACGTCGGTGCGGTAGAACGCGGCGCGCACGTCGGCGTACCAGGGCAGGCCGTAGACACCGGGTTGGCCGAACACCTGCGTGGTCTTCCACAGCTCGGGGTAGTACGGCGCGCCGTTGCCGACCTCGGCCAGCTGCGCGGCCGACAGGCGTTCGAGTCCGCCCATGGCGGCGATCGCGGGCATCCAGGTGGTGCCGAGCTCCAGCAGGTCGGGCCCGCGGCGCGACGCGGCAGCCGCGGTGATCTTGTTCCAGCCCGACTCCCAGTCCAGCACCGTCACCCGCACCGTCACGCCAGGATGTCGGGCCAGCCAGGGCGCGATCAGGTTGGGCACGTCGTGCTGCGCGTTGGCGGTGACCGGCATCACCCACATCGTCAGCTCGACGGCCGCGACGTGGTTGGCGCAAGCGGCCAGCAGTGCCCCAGCCACCCACGCGCGTGCCCGGGCGGCGCGTGGGACGGGCGCGTGTTCGACGACGGATGGGCGGGTCGGTATCAATGCGGCCTTCTGTTAAATCAATTTGTTTGCATTATCTCGATCGTCTACGCCGGGGTCAAGCACGCACCGTTGAGGGTTTACACCCTGCGGCGCGAGGACGCCCGGCGGCGCTGTCGAGCTGCACTAGGGTGCCGTCTCGGGCCAGAATGGATATTCCACCGCATCGTGCTGGCGACGCGGCGGACACGGGCGCGACGCCTTGCAGATCTCGCGCCGGCCCTGCGTGGACACAGGGCATCACGACGGCGTCGGAGTGATGGCGGCCGGTCCGTTCGCCGGCGGCGGTTCGGCGTGGACGAGGCGCGAGCCGTCGACGAACATCCTGCGACAGACGCTCCGCCGAGGACGTTCTCCGGCGAATTGTTCGGCCGCAAGCGGCAGGCCTTGGCTACGGAGCGGAATCTTCGGCGAACCGGCGTATTCGGGTTGTCGAGCATTACTTCAATTTGATTATGTTAATACACTCGAGTCTCGATCGGTCATCATGTCTCCGGTGAACAAGCCTCCCGTCGCCAGCCTGTCCGGCACCAATCTCGAATTCGCCCGGTCGCACAACCGGCGCGTCGTGATGGAAGCCATCCGCCTGCACGGGCGACTGACCCGCGCCGACATCGCGCGCCTGACCGCGCTGACGCCGCAGACCATCTCCAACATCGCGAGCGAGCTGCAGAAGCTCGGCTTCCTGAACGCGCTGACGCCCGAGCGCGGCACGCGCGGGCAGCCGGCGACGCCGTTCGTGATCAATCCGGACGGCGCCTATTCGATCGGCCTGCAGATCGACCAGAACATGATGGTCGCGGTGGTCGTCGACCTGTCCGGCAAGATCCGCGGCCGCTGCACGCTGGCCGTCGACCATCCGACGCCCGCGCAGGCGCTGCCGCTGGTGCGCGACGTCGTCGAGACGCTGCGCAAGTCGTCGGACGCCGACTGGAGCCGCGTGCTGGGCCTGGGCCTCGCGGTGCCGGGGCCGTTCGACGTCGAGGGACTGAGCGCCGTCGGCCCGACGGCGTTGCCGGGCTGGCAGGACCTGTCGATCGCGCAGCAGATCGGCACCGCCATCGGCCTGCCGGTGATCATGGAGAACGACGCCACCGCCGCCGCCATCGGCGAGCGGCTGCACGGGGTCGCGCGCACCTTCCGCAGCTTCACCTACCTGTTCATCGGCACCGGGCTGGGCGCCGGCATGTTCCACGACGGCCACCTGTACAAGGGCTCGGGCCACAACGCCGGCGAGATCGGCCACATGATCGTCGTGCCCGAAGGGCGGCAGTGCCCGTGCGGCAACCGCGGCTGCCTGGAGCGCTACGTGTCTTTGCAGGCCGCCTACGAGGCGCTGGAGATCAGCGACCTGGCGCACGCCACGCCGCAGATGCTGCTCGACCCGAGCCCCGCGGCGCGCGCGCGCCTGGACGGCTGGCTCGACGAGGCCGCGCAGCGGCTGCGCCAGGCGGTCAACATCCTCGAGTCGATGCTCGACGCCGAGGCCGTGGTCATCGGCGGCTTCCTGCCGTCGTCGGTGCTGGCCTTGCTGATCGAGCGGCTGGAGCCGCTGCACACCTCGGTTGCGGCACGCCGCAACCGCCAGACCCCGCGGGTGATCGCGGGGCTGGCCGGCCACGACACGGCGGCCCTCGGGGCGGCCGCGCTGCCGATCTTCGACGAGCTCAATCCCAATCTCGGCGTGCTGCTGAAGGCCGACGCGCATGGGTGAACCGGTTCTTTTTTCGTGACGATTTCGGGCTAGTCCAATTCTTATTGGGCATTGCGAACCGGTCGGCGCTTCGGGGTGCCGACCGGCTTTTTTTTGATCGGCCGCGACGCGTTCGGGTGCGCCGCGCCAGGCAAAAAAAGAGGTGAGCCGAGAGACGCGGCTCACCTCCACCCACCGGACTGGAACGACGCCCGCTATCGACTTCGGGCGGGCGGACCCACTCGTCCGCCGTCGTTCCAGATGTCGCGAGCGGGCCCTCAGGACTTCCAACCCGCTCTCCGTGCGACATGGCACCAATGTACTACCAGTTGACCGGCTGGTTATTAGTGCTAACCCGCGAATGCCTGCGAGTGCCAGGCTTGCATTGGTCTTCTCCGCCGCGGAGCCCGGTTCACCATGCGCGAAGGGCACGGCACCTTGCGGCACCGCGCCCCTCGAATCGCCGGCGTCGTCGTTCAGGCCGCCATCACAGGGAGTAGCGGAAGCCCGCGTAGAACTGGCGGCCGTTGGAATACAGCGCCTCGGGCTGGTTGCGGTTCTCGCCGTAGTACTTCAGCGTCGGGTTGTTGAGGTTCAGCGCGTCGAAGGTCAACGTGAAGCTCTGGTTGATCTTGTACTCGGCCGACAGGGCCAGGTTGCCCACGCCGTCCTCGTGCTGCGCGAAGCTCGAGTTCAGGCCCGCGAGGAAGCTGGAGCGGTAGGTGTACGCGATGCGCGTGCTGAACGTGTCGTCGTCGTAGTACGCCTCGAGGTTGTAGGTGTTCTTCGAGTTGCCGACCACCTCCGCGCCGGTCGACGTGCGGCCGTCCGTGAACGTGTAGTTGGCCAGCGCGCCGAAGTTGCCCCAAAGCGCCTGCTGGTAGCCGAGCTCGATCCCCTTGTTGCGCGCCGAGACGTTGACCGGCGAGGTGATCTGGTAGGTCGCCAGCACGTGGTGCGTCTGGTCGAAGAATTCGACCGGCGCCGTGCCGTAGTCGACGTAGGACGTGATGTCCATGTAGAACAGGCCCACCGACAGCAGCGACTTCGGCGCGAAGTACCACTCCAGCGTGCCGTCGTAGTTCGTCGATCGCACGGGCTTCAGGTCGGGATTGCCGCCGCTGCCGGTGTGCAGCGTGTCGTCGAGCGACACGGCCGTCGCGAGCGCGCTGTAGTCGGCGCGCGCCATCGTCCGTGCCACCGCGACGCGGGCGACGAGATCCTTGTTCAGGTCGAACTTGAAGTTCGCGCTGGGCAGCACGTCGACGAACGTGTGCTCGACGAGCGTCGGCGTGTATAGCCCGTGCGAATTGTCGGCTGGCGTCAGCACCACGTTCGGGTCGTTGTTGGAGACGTTGGACAGCGAGCTCTGGTGTGTCTGCACGATGCGCACGCCGACGTTGCCGCGCCAATGCGTGCCGGCCAGGTTGGCCATGGCGTAGGCGGCCGTGTCCCGTTCCTTCACGCTGAACTCGGCGGGCCAGTTCTCGGTGCTCGCGAAGCCGCCATTGTTGACGTACTGGTTCGCCCAGGCCTCGATGTCGGAGCCGTTCAGTTGCCAGACGTTGGTCAGCGTGCCGGGGCCCGCGCCGAAGCCGGAGCCGAAGTTGCTCGGATAGGTGTTGCCGGGCGTCCAGGCCGGCCTCGGCGCGTTGTCGGAGTTGTCGCACGGGCCCGGGTCGAAGCCGCTCGGCGGCTGGCAGCTGTTGTTGACGGGCCAGCTCGTGTTGCGTGCGTGCTGGACGTATCGCACGCCGAACTTGGCCGACTCCCAGATGCCGGAGTCGAGCGCGAGGTCGGCGTCGAGGCTGCCGTACTTCTCGCTGTCGTAGGTGAAGACCTCGTCGTACGCGCCGCCTTCCGTGAACGCGCTCGTGTTGAAGTTGGACACGTCGGCGCCCGGGAACGACAGGTCCGCCGCGCTCATTCCGTGCAGCGTGTAGCTCATGCCCACCGTGCCGTCGCGGCCGATGCCGGCGTAGTAGTCGTATTCGCTCGGCGTCCTGCCGATGCCGTGCGTGTAGCCGATGTCGGACGACAGCGTCAGGCTGTCGGTGGCGCGCAGCTTCGCGGTGAAGTCGCCGTAGTAGGTCTCGGCGCCTTCGTTGGGCCGGTAGAGCGAATCGACCTCGGCCGGCACCGCGAGCGTCAGCCCGCCGGGGCCCGCGTTGGCGATGCCCGCGGCGATCGTGGCCGGCGACCAGCTCGCCGACACCAGCGTGTTGTTCTTGACGGTGTAGGTGTCGGGTGCCGTAGTCTGCACCAGGTTGCCGGGCGCGCTGTAGAAGCTGCGGTTGTAGTTGCTCGCGTTCAGCTTCGAGTAGAAGCCGTTGACGTCCAGCGTCAGGGCCGCGGTGGGCTTGACCTCGACGTCCACCAGGCCGCCGGTGCGCTTGCGCGTCTGCTCGAACAGCGCCGAGTTGATGCCGTCGGGCACCTCGACACCGGCCAGCTCCGGATGGGCCATGGCCGCAGCGTCCGTCGGCGCGATCTGGTAGTAGCCGAACATCTCCTGGCCGTCGCGACGCTCATGGCGCGTTTCCGAGAACGCCTGCAGCATCACGCCCATCGTCCCGGCTTCGTTCTTCCAGTTGGCCAGTGCGTTGAGCTGCGGATCGGTCTTGGCGGCCAGGTCGGCGTAGATCGCCTGCGCGGAGACCTCGACCGTGAGCGGCTTCCTGAAGTCCAGCGGCTGGCGCGTCTCGATGTTGACCGAGCCGGCGACGCCGCCTTCGGGCAGGTCGGCCGTCTGGCTCTTGGCGACCGTGACCGACCTGACGATCTCGGACGGCAGCAGCGAGTAGCTCACGCTGCGTCCGACCACGCCTTGCTGGTCGAGGATGAACCAGTCTCCCGAGGCCACCGCGTGGCCGTTGATCAGCGTCTGCGTCAGGCTGGGGCTGGTGCCGCGGATCGACACCCGGTCGTTCTCGGAGAAGCCGCCTTCGCCACCGGCGGACGACGCGATATTGACGCCGGGCACGCGCTGGATGGCGTCGGCGACGTTCTTGTCCGGCAGCTTGCCGATGTCGTCGGCGGTGACGACTTCGACCACCGAATCGGCATTGCGCTTCTTCGACAGCGAGGCCTCGAGCGACGCGCGCAGGCCGGTCACCTCGACGCGCTGCACGTCGGGGGCGGGCGCCGATGCGGTCGACGCCGGAGCCGCGGCGGCGCCGGCGGCCTGTGCGAGAACCTGCGTCGGCGCGATCGCACCAAGCAGGGCCAGGGCCGCGGCAGCGGCGATCGGGTGTCGGTGTGGAGTCATTCGCCTCTTTCAGTCAAATCAAATGAGTTGATTTAATGAAATATACGGATCTCGACACGACCTGTATCGCTGGTTTTCACTGATGTTTCGCATTCGTGAGACAGCGCGCGATCCGATTCCATCGGCGCGGCCCCGGCGTTGCCGAACATTCGGCAGCGCGGCGGCGCGGCCGGCGCCTCAGCCGAACGAAATCCCGCCGCGCGCTTCGGGCGCAGGTCGCGGCCGGCATCGCGACGACCCGGCACGGACGCGCCCCGCGACGTGCGCGGCGCGCCGGCTCACCACAGGTAGATCTGCAGCGACTTCTCGACGACCTTGGGCGGGATGGCCTGCAGCAGGTCCCGGTGGTCGGGGAAGTTGAGCGCGCTACGGTCCAGCAGTTCGTCCATGCTGGCAAGCTCGTAGCGCGCTTCATCGCGGGTGGGCGGGCGCAGGTCGGTCGTGTCGGTGAACAGGCCGACGCCGGCGAGCAGGCAGTACCACGACATCGTCGGGTAGCCCTTGCCGATCGTGCCCTTGTTGATGCCCGCCACGATGGGACGGCGCGCCACCCATGTCTCGAGCAGCTGGCGCAAGGGTTCCGACAGCGCGGTGTTGGCCGCGTTGGCGCGCCAGTAGTCGGTGTCGGTGCGCGTGTTGGTCTTGTAGTGGGTGACGATGTAGTCGCGCGTGCCTTCGAACTGCCCGTTGACGCGGTCGTTGAAGGCGGTGCGCGCGCCTTCGCCGAGGTCGCCCTTTTCCAGCGCGTCGACGAACGACTGCGCGGTGCGCTGCACGAACAGCAGCGCGGTGGCCTCCAGCGGCTCGATGAAGCCCTGCGACAGGCCGATGGCCACGCAGTTGCGGTTCCAGTGCTTCGTGTAGCGGCCGACGCGCATCTTCAGGTGCCGCGCCGGCACGTCGGCGTCGAGCAGGCCGAGGTGCGTGCGCAGCTCGGTCTCGGCTTGGTCGGCCGAGCAGTGCGCGCTGCTGTAGACATAGCCGTTGCCCTCGCGCGAGGTCAGCGGGATCTTCCACGCCCAGCCGTGGCGCAGCGCCGTCGACACCGTCTGCGACATGAGCGGGCCGGCCTCCGACGTCGTGGGCATCGCGATCGCGGCGTCGTTGAACAGGTTCTCGGCGAACGGCAGGTAGGGCGTCTTCAGGGCCTTGCCGATCAGCAGCGAGGCGAAGCCGGTGCAGTCGACGAAGAAGTCGGCGGCGAGCGTGTCGCCGCCTTCGAGCTCGAGGGCGCGGATGCCGCCGCGCTCGTCCAGCGCCACCGCGTTCATGTGGCGCGCGACGTGGTGCACGCCGCGCTGCGTCGCCTTGGCGTGCAGGAACGACCCGAGCAGCGTCGAGTCGAAGTGGTAGCCATACCAGATGTCGAACGGGAAGCTGCGCTGCGGCTTCGGCGCCAGGCCGCCGGACGCGACGCGCTTCGAGATGAAAAAGCGGTCGGGATGCGCGTGGACGTCGGCGTCGTTCAGGCGCGCGTGGACGTTGTGGACGAACTGCGGCATCGTCAGGTTGTCCAGCATCGACGCGAACGGGTGGAAGTAGCTCTCGAAGCCCGGACGCGTCGACCAGCGGTCGAACGTGATGCCGCTCTTGTAGGTCGCGTTGCACGCGGGCATCCATTCCGATTCCTCGATGCCCAGGCTGTCGAAGAACGCGCGCAGCCAGGGCGTCGAGCCCTCGCCCACGC
>Ga0302314_10005837_pt1 | contig 22378 bp, 15 predicted proteins | sample III_Palsa_N2_3_FD_200533 | JGI IMG/M metagenome (GOLD analysis project Ga0302314, IMG submission 200533) | Peat permafrost microbial communities from Stordalen Mire near Abisko, Sweden - III_Palsa_N2_3 | ecosystem: Environmental > Terrestrial > Soil > Palsa > Peat permafrost | place: Sweden...
CGACAACGCCGGCGTCATCTCCCTCATCACTGACAACAACGGCGGCGAGAACGGCACCAACATCGTGCTCCTCGGCTCGACGACGTTCGACGGCGGCGGCGACGTCTACATGGGCGGCACGTCGCCCTGGGACGACTTCCTCGAGGGCTCGTACCGGAGCGCCGGCTTCACCCTCACCAACGTCAACGAAACCTTCTCCGGCGCCGGTAGCATCGGCAACACCTCCCTGGGCGTGGGACCGCTGAAGATCGTCAACGAAGCGCACGGTGTGATCGATGGCGACAACGCGACCCAGCAGCTGGTGATCTCCACCGGCGGCTACACGGTGGCCAACGCCGGGATCATGGAGGGCACGGCCGCGGGCGGTCTCAACATCGAGGCTGCGGTCGACAACACCGGCACGATCAGGGCCACCGCCGGCGGCGTGGTCAATCTCAGCGGGATCAACATTTTCGGCGGGATCCTGGCGACCCTGGGCTCAGGCGTCATCGACGTGAATGGCTCGGCCGGGGTCATCAACGTCGACAACACCGGCCGGATCGCACTGGGAGATGGCGACGTCCTCTATGTCAGCGGGGCCCTGGTCAACAGCGGCACGATCTCGCTCGCCGGCGCCAATCACGGGGCCAACCTGCAGCTGGCCGGAGCGGTCACCCTCAGCGGCGGCGGCGACATCGTCCTGGGCGGCGCCACGCCCTACGCTGACGCCATCGCCGGGGATTTCTACGCGGCGGGCGGCACGCTTGTGAACGTCAACAACACCATCTCCGGCGGCGGCTCGGTCGGCTTCGGCGGCATCGAAAGCAATCCGCTCGGGGTCACCAACGACGCCGCCGGCGTCATCGACGGCGACAGCGACATCTCGACCCTGACCCTCAACACCGATGGGGCCGGACCGATCGTCAACCTCGGCCTCATCGAGGCGACCAGCGCGCCCGGCGTCACCCTCTCGGGAACCGAGATCAACAACGCCGGGGGAACGATCCTCGCCGCCAAAGGCTCGCAATTCGACCTCAACAACAATGCCAACGTCACCGGCGGCGTGCTCGTGTCGACCGGCACGGGTATGTTCGACATCGACGGCAGCGCATCGCTCACATCGCCGGACAGCGAGGCCCAAATCGAGGTCGCCAGCGACGACATCCTCTATCTGGGCGGGGCGATCGACAATACCGAGACCATTACGCTCACCGACGGCGGGGCGCTGGAGGTGGGAACCGGCGTCACCACTTTGACCGGCGGCGGCCAGGTGATCATGGGCGGGACGATCTCGCCAGCGAACAACGCCATTGGCGGTGATGGCTACAGCAGCACCGATGACGCGTTGGTCAACGTCAACAACACCATCTCGGGCGGCGGCGCCATTGGCGCGGCGGGCGCCACGCTGGTGACCTTCACCAACGACGCCGGCGGCATGATCGACGCCAACTCCAAGCTCGCCAACATCACGTTCAACGCCGGGAGCAGCGGCTCGGTCGTCAACCTCGGCCTGATCGAAGCCACCGGCGGCGGGGCCGTCAGCATCGCCGGGACCCAGGTTGTCAACACCGGCGGCACGATCGACGCAAGGGCCAACTCGATCGTGAATCTCTACGGCAACGCCGGAATCTACGGCGGGGTGCTGCAATCCGGCGTCGGCGGCGCGTTCGATATCGGCGCCGCCTCGTTCACCTCGCTGGAGACCGAGGGTGCGGTCGATCTCTCGGACGGCGATGTCCTCTATCTGGGCGGCGTGATCGACAATACCGGGACCATCTCGCTGGCCGGGGCCGGGCACGGCGCGGCCCTGGAGATATCGGGCGGCGTCAGCCTGACCGGCGCGGGACTGGTGCTGATGGGCGGCTCGACGCCGTGGAACAACGCCATCGATGGCAATCCCTACGCGCCGGGCGGCGTACTCACCAACGTCAACGACACTATCACCGGCGGCGGGTCCATCGGCGGTGGCAACCCGCTCGTCGTCGTCAACGACGCCGCCGGCGTGGTCGACGCCAACTCCGATCTGGCGAATATTACCCTCAACAGCGCTGGCGCCGGGGCGATCACCAACCTGGGACTCATCGAGGCCACCGGCGGCGGCGGCGTCACGATCTCGGGAACCGAGATCACCAACACCGGCGGGACCATCTCCGCCGGGGTGAACTCTGTGATCACCCTCAACAACAACGCCAATATCACCGGCGGCGTGCTCAAGACGGCCCCGGTCGGCGGCGCGATCGATATCAGCGGCGGCGGCTCATTCAGCAACCTCGACAATGAGGGCCTGGTCAACGTCGGCAATGGCGACGCGCTCTATGTGGGCGGATCGATCGACAACACCGGCACGATCTCCCTGGCCGGCCAGGGCGGCGGCGCGCAGGTCTGCATCGTCGGCGCCATGACCCTGAGCGGCGGCGGCACGATCCTCCTGGGCGGCACGGGGCCCTGGAACGACTCCGTCACCTACGACCAGTACGACCACGGGGGCACACTCACCAACGACAGCACGATCGCCGGCGAGGGCTATGTCGGCAACTATATCACCCTGATCAACGGCAAGACCGGCGTCATCGACGGCGTCGCCAACGCCGGCTTCGCCCTCAATGTCCAGAATGGAAACACGACCATCACCAACGAGGGCCTGATCGAGGCTTCGACCGGCGGGGTGACGGAAATCTACGGATTCGTGAACAACACCGGGACCATCGCGGCCAACGGCGGCGATCTGGTCATCAACGCCGGCGCCGGCGGCGTGGGCAAGCTGGCGGTGGATGGGGGCACTCTGGAGGTGGTCACCGCCGGTATGGCCGAGTCGGTGATGTTCGGCTCGGGCGGCGGGACCCTGCAGCTCGACGCCTCGCAGAGCTTCACCGGGCGTGTCAGCGGTTTCTCCGCCTCCGGGACGACGACGATCGATCTGAGGGACATCGCCTTCGTGAGCCCCAGCGAGGCGACCTTCGTCGAAGACGGCGCCGGGACAGCCGGGGTGCTGACGGTCACCGCGAGCGGCAGCACCAGCGAGATCACCCTGGTCGGCGACTACAGCGGCGACACGTTCGTCGCCAGCAGCGACGGCTCGAGCGGCACGAACGTGGTGACGGAGGTGACGCCGGCGCCCGCCGCCTCCCCGCTTCGCCTGGCCGCCGCCATATCCGCCATGGGCGCGGGCGCCGCCGCCTCTACACGAGACGCGCTCGCCTCCCGGCTCCACCCCCTCCCCGTGCTCGCCGCCCACGCCTAGGCGCCGTCTCTCCGCGCGGCCACGGCGCGGGCGAAGGCGCCAAGCGGCGCCGACAAACTCCCTCGATTGCCGCCATGTTCGCCGTTCGGTATCACGCGCGCATGAACGCCGCGACCGACCGCCTCGAGGGAGGATGCGCCTGCGGCGCGGTGCGCTACGCGCTTACCTCGGCCCCGATGTTCGTTCACTGCTGCCATTGCCGCGATTGCCAGCGCCAGACGGGGAGTGCGTTCGTGATCAACGCGCTCATCGAGACCGACCGCATCCAGCTGCGGGCCGGAGAGCCTCATCCGACCACGATGCCGACCGACAGCGGCCGGCCGCACGACGTCTATCGCTGCGCCGCCTGCGGGACGACCCTGTGGAGCGATTATGGGCGCCGCCCCGGCATGCGCTTCGTTCGCGTCGGCACGTTGGACGATCCGGCCTCGGTACCGCCGGATGTCCACATCTTCGCCCGCTCGAAACTGCCGTGGGTCGGCCTGCCGCCGGACGCGCGCGTGTTCGAAATCTACTACGATATGCAGGCGCTGTGGCCGAGCGCCAGCCTGGAGCGCCGGCGCGCCGCGCTCGGTTGATATAACGCGCCCCTGGAGCGCCGTCCGCCCAAGTGGGAACTGGTTGGGCGGTCAGACGCCGCTCTAACTATTGAATCCAGAGCAAATTCTCTCCGACCAGACGATTCGTCTGATCGGAGTTTGCCCTGGTGAAGCGGACCGCGGTTTGCGATAAACAGCGCTTCCGACGCATGTGCCGGCAAGGCGCCCATGACCACCACCCGACGACAATCCAGCCTCTACCTGCTCTCTCTGTTCGCTGTGGCGCCGCTGCTAGCGTCGCGGGCGGCGCTGGCGGCGCGGCCTCAGAAACCCACGACCGACGACGAGGACGCGGACAACCTCCCCAACGTGTTCATCAGCCCGTGCGGCGAGCCGTTCCGCGCCAAGCCCAGCGCGCCCTATCCGATCATCGACTGGTTCAAGAAGGCTGACGCGAACAGCGACGGCAAGCTCGACCACGCCGAGTTCCGCGCCGACGCCGAGGCTTTCTTCAAGAAGCTCGATCGCCACAGCGATGGCGTGCTGAGCCACTATGACGTGCTGGTCTATGAGCACTACATCGCGCCGGAGATCCTCGGCGGCCGGGTGAAGGCGAGCCAGGCGGACGAGCCGCGCCTGTGGCTCGCCCAGATGCCGGGCGGCATGGGCGGCGGTATGGGGGGCCCCATGGGCGGCGCCTCGACCTCCATAGACCCCGGAGGCGACCATCAGGAACCATCATCGTCGAACATGCATTCGCCGCAACTGGACGAGTCCGGCACGGGCGCTGCGCCCTACAGCCTGTTCGAGGAGCCAGAGCCGATCATGACGGCTGACTTCAACGTCGACGGTTACATCCGCAAGGACAATTTCATGAAGGTCGCGGACATGCACTTCACCGCGCTCGACCGCGACAATGTGGGCTACTTGACCCTGGCCACCCTCCCCAGGACGCCGCTGGAAAAGCTGCTGCACAAGTACCATTCCGGAACGCACAAGTCGTAGGGCGCGCGTTCAGCAGCCTGATTTCAGGATGTCCCGCTTCGGCCCGGCGACCACGAACACAGAGTAGGTCTTGCCGGCCTCGCCCGGATCGCCACGGGCGATCTGGCCCAGTGGCGTCACCCGGGCAAAACACCGGGCGAGGGAGGCGGCGTCGACGCGGCGGCTGAGGTCGGCGACCAGGCCCGGCCGGGCCAGATCGGGCGCCTTCACGCCAGTGGACACCATGGTCCAACGGTCGCGCTCGGCGAGTTGCAGGATCGGTGCGCGCAGTGCGGGCTCGGTGGCGAGCTCCGACGCCAGGCCGTAGCTGGTCGTCCCGATCCAGGCCGCGCCGCTCTCACGCTGCAGGCGATCCAGTCTCGCGGCGAAGCTCGGCCAGCCGCGCACGGGGAGCGCCAGGTTGGCGCGCCCGACAACGCTGACCGGCAGGGCCAGATAGGTCAGGAGCAGCCCGCACAGCCCAAACCCGAACGGCGCCGCGGCGGCCGCACATCGGCGCCACGCCGCGGATCCGGCCAGCCGCTCGGCCCCCACGGCGGCGCAAATGGCCAGCCCCGGGTAGAGCGGCGCCGGCCAATGGGCCTGCACGCGATCGTGCAGGCTATGGATAACCAGATAGGCCGCGAACGGTGCGGCCGTGGCGAAGAACAGCGACAGGTCGATGGCAGGATGGTCGCGTCGGCGCCTCGCGAACGCGGCGGCCGTCGCGAACATCGCGATCAGAGGGTTGAGCAGCACCGCCTGGCCGATCACCAGTTCGGCGAGGTGGCCCGGCGCGAAGCGGCTCGCGGCGATACGGCCGAACTGCTTGTCGAAGGTCAGCCAGTGGTGATCGGCGTTCCAGACGATGTTCAGGCTGAACAGCGCCACCGCCACCAGGGCGGCTAGCCACGGTCCGGGCGTCCGCAGCCACGCCCGCCGCCCGGGCGTCCACGCCAGCCAGATCAGCATGCCGGGGGCGAGAAACAGCGCCGAATATTTGGAGAGGGTCGCCAGGCCGGCGGCCGCGCCAGCCGCGGCCCACCAGGCGAGGCTGTTCGCCCGCGCCGCGCGCAGCACGCACCACAGGGTCGTGGTCCAGAAAAGGCTCGCCGGCGAATCGGGGACTGCCAGGAAGCCGCCGGCCGCCACGAGCGGCATGGCGTTGAACCATATCCCCGCCCGGCCCGCGAGCGCGCGCCCTGCCCCCGCCAGCCGCACCAGGTCAAAGACGAGAAAGCTGGTGATCGCGCTCGCCAGGATGGGCGCGAGGCGCACGCCGAGCGAATCGTCGCCGGCGATGTGACGACCAAGCCATAGCCACCAGGCGATCATCGGCGGGTGATCGTAGTAGCCCAAGGCCGGCGCAGCGGACCACAGCCGGTAGTAGGCCTCGTCCTCGGTCAGGTGCGTCCCGGCGCCCACCGCCAGGCGCAGGACGAGCATGGTGGCGACCACAGCCAGCAGCGACGCCGGCAACCAGCGTTCCCCGCGCCCAGCCTCACCAGACGGCGAGCGAGGTGCTGACATAATTCCACACCGCACCGAAGAGGGCGCCGACCACGCCCGCCAGCCACCAGACGCCCAGAGCGTGCTTGACCAGGTCCCCGACCGCGACATTGGCAACCAGTCCCACGCTGCACAGGGCGCAGAAGCGCAGGTAGCCGGTGAGCAGCTTCAGGCCGTGCAAGCGGCGGTCGCGATAGGTGATCTGGTTGTTGATGAGGAAATTGGAGGTCATCGCGGTGGTGGCCGCGATCGCCTGGGCGACGCTGAAGCCGAGCCCCAGGCTGTGGCCAAGCTGCAGCACCCCCAGATGAACCGCCAGGCCGCTAGCGCCGACCAGGAAGAACAGCAGGGCGCGCGGCGGCACGAGATTGCCGCTGAGCCGAGAGACGATCAGGCCCAGGTATTCGATGACGATCCGACGATCGAGCTTGCTCTCCCCGGCCTGGCGCTGCGCGAAGTCATACGGCAGCTCGAGGATGCGCAACGGCTGGGGCTGCAAGGCGATGACATCGAACAGGATCTTGAAGCCCTGGCTGGACAGCCGCGGCGCGACCTCGTCGAACGCCTCGCGCCGGATCATGAAGAACCCGCTGACCGGGTCGCTCACCTCAGCCTTCAGCACCCGGCGAGCCAGCCAGGTCGCGACGTGGCTGCCCAGGCCGCGCACGCCGGAGAGACCCCTCGAGGCGCTTCCCGCGGCCACATAGCGGCTGCCGATGACCAGATCGGCGCGATCGGCGCGCAGCGCCTCCAGCATCGATGTCAGCAGGGTCTCGTCGTGCTGCAGATCCGCATCGATCACGGCGACGTAAGGCGCGGCGCTGGCCGACACCCCCTCGATCACCGCACCGGCCAGGCCCCGCCGGCCGATGCGCCGCAGGCAACTGATGCGCCCGTCGGTCAATGCCAGGGCCTTGGCGACATCGGCAGTGCCATCAGGTGAATCATCGTCGACAATGATCAGCTGCCAGCGTACGCCCGCCAGGGTCGTGGCGATGCGAGCGGCCAGCGCGGGGATGTTGGCGGCCTCGTTGAAGGCCGGCGTCACCACCGCCAGTTCGAAACCAGGAGACTCCTCGCCGGGCGACATGGGCGTGATCGAGATGTGAATCGCCCTCCAGGCTCACATGCGGGGCGGCGAGCATGTATCCGCACGGCCGTCATTCCACTAGTGTTCTCACTTCCTCACCGTCGGAGCAGCTGGACATGGCGTCGGGCGCCGATATCGTCGTCGACGCCCGTGGCCACCGCTGCCCGACGCCAACGCTGAGGTTGCGCAGGGCGATCGAGCAGGCGCCGCCGGGCGTCGTGATCATGCTGCTGGCCGACGATCCCCTGGCCAGGCTCGACGTTCCGCACTTCGCCGGTCAGATCGGCGCCGAGATCCTGAGCGTGGCTGATGGCGAGTCGGGCATGGCGTTCCGGGTGAGGAAACCCGCCCAGTCTAACTGAGTCAAAGACCAGGCAGGCACGCGGCGCGCCGTTGGGGGAGAACGACGCGCCGCCCAGGATCTCAATGGTTCCTGCCTTGATCGTCGCCGCAACGAGGGACGGGGGAGCGCGACGGCGATCAGTGACGGGACGATACCAGCCCTGCCTGAACCGCCGATGAACGCGCTAGAGGGCGCCGGCGGCGCGCAATTCCTCGACCCGCGTGGTCGAGAAGCCCCAGTCGCCGAGGGCCGTTTCGTTGTGGGCGCCGATCGCCGGCGGCGGGCCGGCGATGGCGCCGGGCGTCGCCGAGAAACGGGGCGTCGGCGCCGGCTGGACCACCCCGGCCACCTCGACGAAGGTCTGGCGCGCCACGTTGTGGGCATGCCTGGGCGCCTCGTCCAGGTCGAGCACCGGGGCGAAGCACACGTCCGTCCCTTCCATGATCTCGCACCATTCGTCGCGGGTCTTGCTGGCGATCACCGTGGCCAGGCGTTCACGCAGGGAGCGCCATTGTGGGCGGTTCATCTGCCCTTTGAAGTCCGGATCATTTATGCCCGTCTTTTCAAGGAGAAGTGCGTAGAATTGCGGCTCGATGGAGCCGATCGAGATCCACCCGCCGTCGGCGCATTGATAGGTGTCGTAGAAGTGGGCGCCGCCATCGAGGAGGTTGGATCGGCGCGCCTCCGTCCACATGCCCGACGCCTTCATGCCGTAGAACATCGCCATCAGGGATGCGGCGCCGTCGCTCATGGCGCAGTCAATCACCTGGCCGACGCCCGACTGGCGCGCGTTGAGCACGCCGGCCAGCAGGCCGAACGCGAGATAGAGAGCCCCGCCCCCGAAATCGCCGACCAGGTTGAGCGGTGGGACCGGCTTGTCGTCCGTGCCGATGGCGTGCAGGGCGCCGGTGATGGCGATGTAGTTCATGTCGTGGCCGGCGGCCTTGGCGTAGGGCCCGGTCTGACCCCAGCCGGTCATCCGGCCGTAGACGAGACGCGGGTTGCGCGCGAGCGCGACGTCCGGCCCCAGGCCCAGACGCTCCATCACCCCCGGCCGGAAGCCCTCGAACACCGCGTCGGCGGTCTGCATGAGCTCGAGACAGGCTTCGACGGCGTCGGGCGACTTCAGGTCGAGCGCGACCGAGCGGCGCCCGCGCGCGGTGACGTCGGTGGCCGAGCCGCGGCCCGGGCCCTTGCGGTCGATGCGCACGACGTCGGCGCCGAGGTCCGACAGCAGCATGCCGCAGAACGGCCCCGGGCCGATGCCGGCGAATTCGAGCACCTTCAGGCTCGAAAGCGGTCCCTGACTCATGATGCGGCCTCCCTGTCTGTTCTGTGCGCCCCCGAATAACACACCCCCTGCCCCGTGGTCAGGCAAGCGATGCTTGAACACCGCCGCTCAAACCAATCCTCCCTCCCGTGGGTGGCCAGTGGAGCGGGGCGGGTGGGTTCGTTGGGCTGTGCGCAACCCGCAGAGCCCCACCCTGGCCGCTCCCCATGAAGGGGAGGGAGGAATCGAACTGCGCCGTTGCGCGGCTCCCCTGGGATTGCAAACGCCGCTAGAATGGTGGCCATCACTCGTCAGGAGCTCAATTTTGAATCCGATGTCGCACGCTGGCGGGGGGCAGATGTTCGGCCCGATCATCATTGTCGTGATCGTCGTAGCCGTGATGATCATGCGCAACAGGCGGCCGCGGCCGCTGCGCATCGAGCGCTTGTGGATCCGCCCCCTGATCTACATGGCGATCGTCTCGGCCACCGTCGCCGCGGCGCCGCCGCCGCTCACCGCGCTGAGCCTGCTCTCCATGGCCGTGGCGCTCGCGCTGGGCGCGGCGCTCGGATGGCAGCGCGGCCGTTTCATGCACATCGAGGTTCATCCCGAGACCCATGCGCTCACCACCAGAGCCTCGCCGATCGGCCTGGTGTTCATCATGGCCGTCCTAGCCCTCCGGATCGGCCTGCGCAGCGCCGCGTTCGAGAGCGGCTCGGCGTTCGGGTTCCCCGCTGCGGTCATCACCGACGCCCTGATCTTTCTCCTGGGCGCCATGATCACCGCTTCGAGCCTGGAGATGTGGCTTCGGGCGCGGCGGTTGCTGGCCGAAGCCGAGGCTGCGAAAACCGGGGCCGCCGGCCTCCAGCCCAGGCGCATCCAGGAGCCGATCGTCCGATAAGGAGACGAGCCGTACGGGGCGTCCAGAGGCTTCCCCACATCGGAGGCCGAGATGCCTGCTTCCCCAGCGTGATCGAGCAACGCGCTGGTCGGGTCGCCCTGACCCCTTGACTTGCGGGTTGCATTTTGCAATAATGCTTCTTGTATCCCGTGAGACCTTCCGCACAGCTCCGCCGATCGGCGACTTTCCCGCGAAACACGGCGCCAATGCAACGGATGTGCGCCCGCGCCGAGGAGCGCCTCGCCATGCTGCGGGTGCTGGCCGACGCGCGCGCCGGGCCGCCGTCAGATGGACGCAACTCCCGGAAACAACGCACCAATCGCCGCCAATCACGCGATCTTGCCAATGGTAGCGTATCGGCTGAGCCGCCCCGGTGAGGCGTATCGGCGCGTTGCCATATGTTGCCAAAGTCCTGCCAAGCCGCTGCCCCGGCGCTACCCGGCCGCCGCCATTTGTAGCCCATCCGCTGCCCCGCGGCTGCCCGGTTGCGACCGCCAGGCTGCCCGTGAGCGGCCAGAATCTGCCAATCGCCGTTCGCGATCGCACGGCGGCGCAAGCGATCAAGCCATTGAACAAAAACGTAAATGTCGCGTTGGCGCCGCCCGCTCCCTTCTCCCCCTGCGGGAGAAGGGCCCTCGAGATTGATGTGCGAGATGAGTGTGTCAGCGGGCGAGGGCCGCCCGTCACGCCGGGACGGCGACCTTGGCGAGCTTGGCTAGTTCGCGAAGGATGCGCTCGGCCGCGCCCAGACGCTGGACCGGGATCTCCCACTCGCCCTTGACCACCACCTTCTGGTCCGGGCGCAGGCGCCAGGTGATCTGGTTCTTCTGGATGAACGCCACCAGGCCCGCCGGATTGGCGTAGTGGTCCGCGCGGAAGCTCACCACCGCGCCCTTGGGGCCGACGTCGATCTTGGCCACGTTGGCCTCGCGGCACAGGCCCTTGATGGCGACGACCTTCAGCAGCTGGTCGGCCTCGGGTGGAAGCGGGCCGAAGCGGTCGATCAGCTCCGCTGCCAGAGCCTCGCGATCATCGGCCCGCTCGGCGTCCGACAGCCGCCGGTAGAGGGCCAGGCGCACGTTGAGGTCGGGCACATAGGCTTCCGGTATCAGCACGGCCGCGCCGGTGTTGATCTGCGGCGACCAGCCCCGGTCGAGCGACAGGTCCTCCCTGGGCCCGGCGGTCTTGAGCTCGGCCACCGCGTCTTCCAGCATCTGCTGATAAAGCTCGACGCCGATCTCGCGTATGTGCCCGGATTGCTGCTCGCCCAGCAGGTTGCCGCCGCCGCGAATATCCAGATCGTGGCTGGCGAGCTGGAAGCCGGCGCCCAGGCTGTCGAGGGACTGAAGCACGTGCAGCCGCTTCTCCGCCGACGGCGTGATCGGTTTCTCGAACGGGGTGGTGAGATAGGCGAAGGCGCGCGCCTTGGCCCGTCCCACCCGGCCGCGCAGCTGGTAGAGCTGGGAGAGGCCGAACATGTCGGCGCGATGGACGATCAGGGTGTTGGCCGTGGGAATGTCCAGGCCGGACTCGACGATTGTGGTCGAGAGCAGCACGTCGTAGCTGCCATCGTAGAACGCGCTCATCACGTCTTCGAGCTGGGTGGGCAAGAGCTGGCCGTGGCCGACCGCGAACTTCACCTCGGGGACCTGTTCGCGCAGGAATTTCTCGAGATCGGGCAGGTCGCGGATGCGCGGGGCCACATAGTAGGCCTGCCCGCCTCGGTACTTCTCGCGCAGCAGGGCCTCGCGCAGGGAAACCGGGTCCCACGGGGTGACATAGGTGCGCACCGCCAGCCGGTCCACCGGCGGCGTGGCGATGATCGACATCTCGCGGATTCCGGAAAGGGCCATCTGCAGGGTGCGCGGGATCGGCGTCGCGGTGAGGGTGAGGACGTGCACCTCGGCGCGCAGCGCCTTGAGGGCCTCCTTGTGCTTGACGCCGAAGTGCTGCTCCTCATCGACGATCACCAGGCCAAGATCCTTGAAGCTCACCTGCTTGGAGAGCACCGCGTGGGTGCCGATCACGATCTCGATCTCGCCTTTCTCGAGGCCGGCGCGGGCCTCGGCCGCCTCGGCGGGGGGCACGAGACGCGAGAGCCGGCGCACGCGCACCGGCCAGCCCTGGAACCGGGCGGAGAAGGTCGAGAAGTGCTGGCGCGCCAGGAGCGTCGTCGGGCAGACGAGCGCCACCTGCCGGCCGCTCATGGCCATCACGAACGCCGCCCGCAGCGCCACCTCGGTCTTGCCGAACCCCACGTCGCCGCAGATCAGCCGGTCCATGGGCTTGCCGGAGGCTAGGTCGCCCAGCACGTCGCCGATGGCGTTCAGCTGATCCTCGGTCTCCTCGTAGGGGAATCGCGCGCAGAACTCGTCGAACAGGCCGTGCGGTGGCTCGGTGACCTCGACCTCGTGGGTGGCGCGCGCGGCCGCGATGGCGATCAGGCCCGCGGCCATTTCGCGCAGGCGCTCCTTGGCCCGCGACTTGCGCGCCTGCCAGGCGGCGCCGCCGAGGCGATCGACCTGCACGCCCTCGCTCTCGGCGCCGTAGCGGGTGAGCAGGTCGATGTTTTCGACAGGCAGGTAGAGCTTGGCGTCGCCGGCGTAGTGAAGTTCCAGGCAGTCGTGCGGCGCGCCCATGACATCGAGGGTCTTGAGCCCGTCGTAGCGGCCGATCCCGTGATCGATGTGGACCACCAGGTCGCCCTGGCTGAGGGCCGTGGCCTCGGCCAGGAAGTTGGCGGCCCGGCGCCGGCGCCTGGGCCTAGCCAGCCGATCGCCGAGGATGTCGGTCTCGGAGATGACCGCCAGCATGTCGGTCTCGAAGCCGACGTCGAGCGGCAGGACGGCGCGCTGCGGCTTCCTGGGGTCGGCCGCCTTGGCCGCCTGCCAGTAGGGCGCCAGGGTGATGTTCTTGAGGCCGTGGTCGGCGAGCATCACGCCCAGGCGATCGGAGGAGCCCTCGGACCAGGATGCGAATAGCACGCGCTTGCCGGCCGCCGCCAGGCGCCGGGCGTGGTCGGCAGTCGCCTCGAACAGGTTGACGCTGTCCTGCGCCCGTTCGGCGGCGAAAGTGCGCCCGAGCCTGGCGCCCATATCGATCCCATCCGAACTCGCCTCGTGCTGGAACGGCGTGAACTGGCGACTGGGACGACCGGCCACCCCCGCGTCCCATTCCTCCGCCGGGAGATAGAGCGAGCTGGGCGGCAGGGCCCGGTAATGGCTCTTGCGCTCGGCCTGCTCGCGCGCCTCGAACGCATCCTCGATCATCGCCAGGCGCTCGTCGCGCGCCTCCCTCGCCAGATGATCGATACCGATCAGGGCGCTGGCCGGCAGATAGTCGAACAGGGTCTCGAGACGATCGTAGAAGAGCGGCAACCAGTGCTCCATGCCGGCCCGCCGCCCGCCTTCGCTCACCGTCGCGTAGAGCGGATCGTCGCCCGGCGCGCCGAATGCGGCGAGATAGCCGTTGCGGAAGCGAGCAACGGCCGGCGGATCCAGCAGGGCCTCGCTCACCGGCAGGAGATCGACGGACCTGAGCTGGCGGGTGGAACGCTGGGTCTCGCGATCGAAGGCGCGGATCGATTCGAGCGTGTCGCCGAACAGGTCCAGCCGCACCGGTTCGGCTGCGCCCGGCGGGAAGATGTCGATGACCCCGCCGCGCACCGCGAACTCGCCACGCTCAGAGACCGTGGAGGCGCGCTGATAGCCGTTGACGGCGAAATAGCGTTCCAGATCGGCGATATCGATCTGGTTGCCGACGACGGCGGCGTAGCCCGCCTGGCGCACGACGGCGCGTGGCGGCACACGCTGCATCAGCGCGGGCGCGGACGTCACCAGCAGCGCCGGCTTCCTGGCGTCCAGGCCGCGCGCCAGGCGGGCGAGCACACCCATCCGTTCGGCGGCCACGCCGGTCGAGGGTCCTGAACGGTCGTAGGGCAGGCAGTCCCAGGCCGGAAAATCGATGATCTCCATCTCGGGCGCGAAGAAGGTCATGGCGTCGGTGAACGCCGAAGCCCGCGAGCCATCGCGGGCGACGAACACGCTGAGGCCGCCGCGCGCGCGGGCGATGTCGCCGATGACCAGCGCGTCGAACCCCTCCGGCGCGCCGGAGAGCTCCAACGCCCCTTCAGCGCTGGTGACGCGCCTGATGTCGGATGTGGCGGACACTGGAGTGGGGCCTACCCTCGACCGGCGTGAGCGAACGCGCGCAGCGCGGTCATCAGGTCGTCGTCAAACTCGCGCGGAACCGTCGCGTCGCCGACGATCCAGCCATAGAGGTCGTGGTCCGGTTGGGCGAGCAGCCGCTCGAACCGGTCGAGTTCGGCGGGGCCCATGGCCGGCGCGCGGCTGTCGGCGAACGGCCCCAGGATGAGGTCGGCCTCGCGGAAGCCTCGGCGCCACGCGCGGAACCTCGCCCGGTTGACGCGTATGTCATCCATCGGCGGGCTTGGGAGTCTCGGCGACGTCCTTGAAGTAGGGCTCGACGGGACCCTGCAGCTTGATCGTCATCGGCTTGCCGCGGCGATCCACCGTCGTACCGACGGTAAGCCGCACCCAGCCCTCGCTCACGCAGTACTCGTCCACATTGGTCTTCTCGACGCCCTTGAAGCGAATGCCGACGCCACGCTCCAGCAAGGCCGCATCGTGGTAGGGGCTGTCAGGGTCGATCGCCAGCCGGTCCGGCGGCACGTCACTCATGGTTGGGCCTCTTGCCGCGAAATTCAGGCGCCCTGATATCGATCCCGCGGGCGTTTGACGATGGGTTACGCGCCGTCGGCTCGGTCATTCCATGGCGCCGTTTGCCGCTATAGTCCCCGCGATGCGCCCGGAGAGTCTCTTCCCCCTGTTCGCCCCGGTCACCACGCTGCGGGGCGTGGGACCGCGGGTGGCGCCGATGCTGGAGCGCCTGGCCGGGCCCCTGGTGCGCGATGTCCTCTTCCTCGCTCCACAGGCGATCATCGCGCGCCGGCCCGCTAAGGCGGCGCTGGCCGCCGAGAGTGAGGTGCAGACGTTCGCGGTCACGGTAGAGTCGCACGAGCGGCCTGCACGGCCCTCCATCCCCTGGAAGATTCGCGTGTTCGACGAGACGGGCTTCCTTACCCTGGTCTACTTCAAGGGCCACGGTCCTCACCTGGAGCGTCAGCACCCGAGGGGCGCGACGCGGATCGTGAGCGGCAAGGTCGAGCGGGACTTCTACGGAACGGTGCTGCAGATCGTGCACCCGGACTATTTTATTACCGCGGACCGCGCCGGCGAGATTCCGGCGGAGGAGGCCGTCTATTCCGCGGTCGCCGGCCTGCCGTCGCGTGCGGTGCGCCGGTTCGCCCTCGAGGCGCTCGAACGCGCCCCGGCGCTGCCTGAGTGGCAGGATGCGGCTTGGCTCGCGCGCCAGCGCTGGCCCTCCTGGCGCGACGCGCTGGGCCTGCTGCATGCGCCCAGGGACGAACCCGACCTCTCGCCGGGTGCGCCTCACCGCCGCCGGCTGGCGTTTGACGAACTCCTCGCCCACCAGTTGGCGCTCGCCCAGCGCAAGCAGAATCGCCGCGCCGAGCCGGCGCCCGCCGTCGCACCCAGCGCTCTTGCCGATCGGGCCCAGGGCGCCCTGCCCTTCCGCCTGACCGGAGCACAGCAGCGGACCCTGGCCGAAATCCGCGCCGATCTGGCGTCCGGGCAGCGTATGACCCGGCTCATCCAGGGCGACGTCGGCGCTGGCAAGACCGTGGTGGCCATGCTGGCGATGCTGGACGCCGCCGCGGCCGGCCTGCAATCGGTGCTCATGGCGCCCACGGAGATCCTCGCGCGCCAGCACTTCGAGACCATCGCCGTACCGCTCGCGGCCCAGGGGGTGCGCGCCGTGCTTTTGACCGGCCGCGACAAGGGCGCGGCCCGAGCCGAGAAACTGGCGCAGCTCGCCCAGGGCCGCGCCGCCATCGCCGTGGGCACCCACGCCCTCTTCCAGGAAGACGTGGCGTTCGACGCCCTGGCGTTCAGCGTCATCGACGAGCAGCACCGCTTCGGCGTCTCCGAGCGTGGACGGTTGCAGGCCAAGGGCCATGGCGTCCACCTGCTGACGATGTCGGCCACGCCCATTCCCCGAACGCTCGAGCTCACGCTGTTCGGCGATCTCGATATCTCGCGGATCGACGAGAAGCCGCCGGGCCGCACGCCCGTGGCCACCCGCGCCGCCCCCATGCCGCGCATCGGCGAGGTGGTCGAGCGCCTTCGGGCGGCGGTTGCGGGCGGCGCCCAGGCGTTCTGGATCTGTCCGCTGATCACGGACTCGGAGATTCTCGACGTGGCTGCGGCCGAAGCTCGGACCGCCGCCTTGAAGGCCGTGTTCGGTCCTCGGGTTGGACTGATCCACGGGCGTCTCCCGCCGGCAGAGAAGGACGGGGTGATGAGCGATTTCGCCGAGGGTCGGCTGGCGGTCCTGGTGGCGACGACGGTGGTGGAGGTCGGTGTCGATGTTCCCGCCGCGACGATCATGATCATCGAGCAGGCCGAACGATTCGGCCTGGCGCAGCTGCATCAGCTGCGTGGACGGGTGGGCCGCGGATCAGCAGAGAGCAGCTGCGTGCTGCTGTACGATCCGCCGCTGTCCGACATCGCGACACAACGATTGGACATCCTGCGGCGAACCGATGATGGTTTCGTCATCGCCGAGAAGGATCTCGAACTGCGCGGCGGGGGCGATCCGCTGGGTCTGCGGCAGAGCGGGTTCCCCGACTATCGCCTGGCCGATCCAATCGCCCACCGCGATCTGATCGCCGCGGCCGCCGACGACGCCCGCCTGATCCTGGCCCGCGACCCGGCGCTAACCTCGCCGCGTGGCGCAGCGGTGCAAGTGCTGAGGGAGCTGTTCGACTGGCGGTTGGCCGATGTCCTCAGTGGGTCGGGTTGAGCGGCGGGGCGGCCAACCAGGCCGCCGCGCGCCGCTGAGCGTCAACCTCGAGATCGGCCCAGAACAGGTTGTAGCCCGGGACCCGCAGCCGTTCGGCCCACGAGCCCGATGGTCGCAGCGAGGCTGAGCGCGGCCAGGTCACGTGCAACAGTCCCGATTCGCACTGCGCCCCGACCTGGCGCACCATGAACCCCGGCCGCGCGCCCCATTCGAGCCCGGTGGCGTTGGCGGCGCCGCGGTTCAGCCTCGCCGGCGCATCGTCGTCGTCGGACGCACCCAGGAGCGGGTTGAAGCACAGCGGCGGCCGGCCGCCCAGGCTGACGAGGTGGCCATTATCCTCCCAGACCTTGCTGCGCGTGAACAGGCTGAAGGCGCGGGCGAAGTCCCCTTCCCGCACCGACGCCCACGCCGCCACGCAGCCCGCCTGATCGGGCGCGACGCACGCCGGGACTCGCGCGCGGGCGCCGAACTCGTCGGCCGGAACGATGGTGTCGATCAGATAGGCGGCCACCAGTCGGCGACGCAGATCCGGATCGGGCGCGATCTGCTCGGTGACCAGGCGCGCGGCCAGCGAGCCGCCCTGCTCCACCCCCACGACGATGAACGGTCGGCCGCCGCTGAGATGATCACGGAAGTACTCGAACGCCGCGCGCACGTCGCCGTAGGCGAATTCGCGCGCCTGGATGGCGTCGTCGAACAGGGTCAGCGAGGTGTAGAGGCTCGCCTGGCGGTAGCGGGGCGCGACGATGCGGCCGACGCGGGCGAACGGCGCGGCGTAGTTGGGGGCCATGACCCGGCTGAACACGGCCTGCGCTTCGTGATCGTGGATGGGACCGTTCCAGTCCTTGCCGCCGTCGAAGGTCGTTGGGTGAACGAAGAAGACATCGACTGGGGCGGCGGCGCGATCGGCGGGTCCCGGCAGCATCGCCCAGGCCGAGGCGCGCGCATAATCGGGCGCCGGAGGCGGCTTGTAGACCGCAAAGGGAACCTGCGGATCGAGGAAGGCCTCGAGGATATGGTCGCGCCAGATCAATAGCGCCGCAATGATCACCGCGACGAGCGCGCTCGCGACGATCGCGAACCAGAAGCCAAATCCGCGACGCCGGGCCATGGCCGCTCAGATACCGCAGTCGCGGCCCGCCCGCGAGGCGCGCCTCACAGGTAGGGATCGGGCCTCGACAGGAACCGCTCCACATAGTCCAAGACGCCGTCTTCCAGTCGTGTGAACGGCTGGGAATAGCCTGCGGCGCGCAGCCTCTCGGTCCTGGCCTGCGTGAAATATTGATACTCGTCCCGGATCGCGGGGGGCATATCGACGTATTCGATTCTCGGCTCACGGCCCGCGGCCTTGAACACAGCGTTGGCGAGCTCGGTGAACGAGCGCGCCTCGCCCGAACCGAGATTGAACACGCCGTTCACGTCCGGCCGCTCGCATAACCAGTCCACCACCCGGACGATATCGCGCACGTAGATGAAATCACGGCGCTGGCCGCCGTCGGCGACGTCGTCGCGATACGACCGGAACAGCCGCACGGGCTCGCCCGCCGCCACGGCGGCCCACATCTTGGAGACCATGGAGCGCATGTCGCCCTTGTGCTCTTCGTTGGGCCCGTAGACGTTGAAGAACTTGAGGCCGACGGTCTGCGGCGGCGCTGTCCCACGCGCGGCTTCGCGCGCCACGAACACGTCGAACAGGGCCTTGGACCAGCCATAGGCGTTGCGTGGCCGCAGCGCGGACAGCGACCGGACGTCCTGAGCGTCGTCGAATCCGATCGCGCCGTCCCCATAGGTGGCCCCGGAGGACGCGTAAAGAAAGCGCCGCCGCTGCTCGGCGCACCAGCGGAAGATGTCGCACGAGAGGCTGAAGTTCGTCTGGATGATCTTGTCGGCGTCCTCTTCCATGGTCGAGGACACCGCGCCCATGTGGATGACCATCTCGACGTCGCCGCCCCGCGCCTCCAGCCACGACCACAGGTCTTCGGGAAAGACGAATTCGGCGATCGCGTGCTTGGCCAGATTGCGCCACTTGCCGGACGCCGCGTCGTGCAGGCGGTCGCATACCGCAATATCGAGGAAAGAATTGGCGGCCAGTTCGGCGACGATATTGGATCCGACGAAACCGGCGCCCCCGGTGACCAGGACGATGCGCCGGCTCATGACGCGCTCTCCACCCGCTGCAGGGTTGCGGTGGTGGATTGTCCCTCTACGAAGGCTGCGATCCTCACCTCGCCGCCCCAACCCCTGACCAGGTCCGCGCCGACGATCGAGTCGGCCTGATAGTCGCCGCCCTTAACCAGCAGGTCCGGACGCGCCGCGGCGATCAGGTCGTAGGGCGTATCCTGATCGAACGGCGTCACCAGGTCGACGCAAGCCAGACTGGCCAGGACGAGGGCACGGGCTTCCAGGCCATTCACCGGCCGACCCTCGCCCTTGGCCCGCCGCACCGAGTCGTCGGAATTGAGGCCCACGATCAGGCGATCGCACCAGGAACGCGCCTGGGAGAGATAGGCCACGTGGCCTGGGTGCAGGATATCGAAACAGCCGTTGGTGAAGCCTACCTTCAGGCCGCGCTCGCGCCAGCGGTCCACCGCCCTGACCATGCCCTGGGCGGTGGTGATCTTGGCCTCCGTCGGCGCGCGATGGGCGGCGAGCTCGGCTTCCAGAAGCTCATCTGGTGAGACCGTGGCGACGCCCGCCTTCTCGACCACGACGCTGGAGGCCAGAAGGGCTACCTCGACGGCCTGGTCCAGTGGCGCGCCGCTGGCCAGGGCTAGGCCGACCGCAGCCAGGGCGGTGTCGCCCGCGCCGGCGGTGTCGAACACCTCTGGCGGCGGGCGCCGGAAGTGGCGCACGACTTCGCCGCGAACGGCGAGCGACATGCCCAGCGCCGCCCGCGTGACCAGCATGGCCCCACACTGGCTGAGGTCGAGCGCGACGGCGAGGGCGGCCTCGACCTCGGCGTCCGAGTGGGTGGGCATATCGGTGGCGTAGGCGAGTTCAGCGGCGTTCGGTTTGATGAGGTCCGCCGCGCCGTAGCGAGCCAGACCCCGCGCCTTGGAATCCACGATCACCACCACGCCCCGGGCTCTGGCCGCCAGGCAGGCCTCGATCACCGCCGGCGTCACTGCGCCCTTGCCATAGTCCGACAGCAGGATGGCGCCCACGCTCCTGCTGGCCTCGCCGATGGCGTGCGTCAACTGCGCCTCCAGCGCCCCCTGCACCGGGCGCACATCCTCCCTGTCCACCCGCAGCAGCTGCTGGCCGGCGGAGACGAACCGTGTCTTGGTGGTGGTCGGCCGGCCGGGATCCACGGCCAAGTCGCCGTCTATCCCGGGCTCGCACGCGATCAGGCTCTCCGCCTCACGTGCCGCCTCGTCGACCCCCACGACCCCGATCAGGAAGGCTCGACCGCCCAAGGCGGCGACGTTGCGCGCGACGTTGCCCGCGGCCCCCAACATAACGGTTTCGCTCGAGCGGGCGAGCACCTGCACCGGCGCCTCGGCCGAAACCCGGGTCACTGCGCCGTAGACGAAATGATCCACCATGACGTCGCCGACCGCGGCCAGACGCGCGCCTGCCATGGCGCTCAAGGTGTTCTGCAGGGCGAGGAGGTCCATGCGCGGATTTAGGTTTCCCGTGGCGTTGCTAGTGCGCCCGAGCGACGGCGCGCCGCTTGGCAAGGATGTCGTACTCCAGCAACTCACGCACGAGACCTTCCAGATCCCTCATCGGCACCATGTTGGGGCCGTCGGAGGGAGCGTTGTCGGGATCAGGGTGGGTTTCCATGAACACCGCCGCGACGCCCACCGCGACGGCCGCGCGCGCGAGGACCGGAACAAACTCGCGCTGACCGCCCGAGCGGTCGCCCTGGGCGCCTGGCTGGGCAACCGAATGCGTGGCGTCGAACACCACGGGACAGCCGATCTCGGCGAGAATCGGCAGAGCGCGCATGTCTGAGATGAGGGTGTTGTAGCCGAAGCTGACGCCTCGCTCGCAGGCCATCACATCGGGGTTGCCGGCGGCGGTCGCCTTGGCGATGACGTTGGCCATCTCCCAGGGCGCCAGGAATTGGCCTTTCTTGATGTTGAGCGCCCTGCCCGTCTGGGCCGCGGCCACGATCAGATCGGTCTGGCGGCTGAGGAAGGCAGGGATCTGCAGGATGTCGACCGCCTCGGCGACCGGCGCGCACTGGTCGATCTCGTGCACGTCGGTGAGCACCGCGAGGCCGACCGTATCGCGGATCTCGGCAAAGATCGGCAACGCGTCGCTCAGCCCGATCCCGCGCGCCGCGTTGACCGAGGTGCGGTTGGCCTTGTCGAACGAGGTCTTGTAGACGAGCCCGATCCCCAGCCGATCGGCCATCTCCTTGAGCGCGTGGGCGGTCTCGAGGGCGTGCGCGCGGCTCTCCATCTGACAGGGGCCGGCGATGATCGCCAGCGGCTCGGCGTTGCCGAAGCGCACACTGCGTCCGGATGGACATTTCACCTGGACGACGGCGTTCGGTTTCATGGTAAAGCTTGTGTCTTGATCCGCCCCGCGCGGCGCGGCGTAGAAGTGACCGCAAGGCGATACCGACGCAAGGTCAACGCTGGAGTTCAGGGCAGATGTCCGCCGCGCCACCTGCCATCGTCTGGTTTCGCCGTGATCTGCGGTTGACCGACAATCCCGCCCTCTTGGCCGCCTCCGAGCGCGGCCACCCGATCATCGCGCTCTACATCCTGGATGAATCTCCCGGCCCGCGGCCCATGGGCGCAGCCTCCCGCTGGTGGCTCGACAAGTCCCTGAGGGCGCTGGACGGGGAATTGCGCAGCTTGGGTTGCCCACTGACTCTTCGGCGCGGAGGCGCCCAACAGGTGCTCTGCGATGTCATGCGCGAGACCGGTGCGACGGCGCTGTACTGGAACCGTCTCTACGACGCACCGAGCACGTCGCGCGACACGCGCCTGAAAGCGGGTTTCAAAGCGCGGGGTATCGACTGCCAGTCTTTCAACGCGGCGCTCCTGAACGAACCCTGGACGATCGCCAATGGCGCTGGCGCCCCTTACCGGGTGTTCACGCCCTATTGGCGCGCGGCGCGCCAGATGGCGGCCGGCGCCGCGCCGCTGGGGCGGCCCGCCGAGCTGGCCTGCGTCCCGGTAGCGTCGGAGGCGCTTGACGACTGGGCCCTCCATCCCCGTAAGCCGGACTGGTCAGGCGGCTTCGCAGATTGGCGCCCGGGGGAAGACGGCGCCCGCGCGCGCCTCGAGGCCTTTCTCGACGCCTCTCTGGGCGACTACGCCGAGGCGCGCGACGAGCCCGCCCAAGAAGGAACCTCGAGGATCTCTCCGCATCTGGCGTTCGGCGAGATCGGGCCCCGGCAGGTCTGGGCCCCGACCCTCGCCGCCAGCGGGCGTCAGGGCGCTGGCGCCGCCGAGGCTTTCTTGAGAGAGCTCGGCTGGCGCGAGTTCAACTATCATGTCCTTTACCACCACCCCGAGATCACCGAACGAAGCCTCAAGTCCGCTTTCGACGCCTTCCCGTGGCGGCGCGATCGGCTTGGCCTGCGCGCCTGGAAGCTAGGGCATACCGGCTACCCGATCGTCGACGCCGGCATGCGTCAGCTCTGGGCCACCGGTTGGA
>Ga0302314_10005838_pt1 | contig 22377 bp, 26 predicted proteins | sample III_Palsa_N2_3_FD_200533 | JGI IMG/M metagenome (GOLD analysis project Ga0302314, IMG submission 200533) | Peat permafrost microbial communities from Stordalen Mire near Abisko, Sweden - III_Palsa_N2_3 | ecosystem: Environmental > Terrestrial > Soil > Palsa > Peat permafrost | place: Sweden...
CACTCCCGCCGCCAGCCCGGAAATAACGCTGAACATCTGACCGCCCATCACCGGCCAGATCTTCAGCACTGGTCACATCTTCAGCGCTAGCCAGGCCCGGACCCCGCCCCCGCGCGGACCCCGCCGCCAGGCACATCGCACCAGCCCCACGCCCCCGCGCGGACCCCGCCGCCAGGCATACCGCACCAGCCCCACGCCCCCGGCCGGCCACAACGTTTCCGGTGGCTTGTTGCCTCGTCTGGCAGGGTCCCTCCGCCAGGCCGAGACCGACTGTTTTGTCCTCGTTGTCCGTCAGCGGCGGCCGGCTGCGGGCAGCATCGGGCGTGCGTTCCGTCGGCCCGGCAGGCCGGACTCGCCCACGTTGCGTTCAGTCGGCCGTGACCTGATAGCCGCCCGCTTCGTCAAGCGCCGCGCCGATCGCGTCGTCGGCCAGTGGCTCATCGCTTGTGATCGACACGAGGGAAATACCGCTTGGAACTAGGTCGATGGTTACGGCGGACACGCCGCTGAGGTTCTCCAATTCACCGGTCACCGCGTTCACGCAGTGCCCGCAGCTCATTCCCGTGACCTTGTAAGCCGTCGTTACCATTAGCTGCCTTTCTATTAAATATTGACTTTGGTGTTTAGAATTCAGGAACGTACAAGACGGACGATCGCGTCGGGGACGGTCTGCAGGTCGTCGCGGAGCAGGATCATGTCGGCGGCGCAGATCGCGACGTCCGCGCCGGAGCCGAGGGCAAGCGCGAGATTGGCGGTTTCGTCATGCGACCGCTTCGTCATGCGTGTCGCCGGTTGCGCCCGGCTGTGCGCCATCGCGCCGATCCGCACGGCCGCGGTCATCGGCGGCGGGCTGGCGGACGGACGGGCTGGTGGCGGCGGGTGCAGCGGCCGTCGACCGGACGGCATCGGCCTGCCGGGGCACCTCACGGGCGGCGATGTCCGGGCCGGTCACCCGGGCCGCGTTGCCGCCACTCGGGTGGTCCGGCGGGCCTTCCAATCCTGCGAAGGAGTCCGCTCCGACGGTGCCTTGCCGAGTTCCGGCGCGGTCCTCTCCGGTCACGATGGCGGGTCCAGCGGTTCCGGCGCCGATTGTGCGGTACTGCCAGACGAGGATCGCCGCCCCCGCCAGAGCGACCAGGTGCAGTGCCTCGTCCGCGCCGACGGCCTGCCCGCTGATGAGGTCGGCGATGGCGGTCGTCACCAGCCCGGCGGCGGCTATCCCGCTCGGCCAGGCGAGCCCCGCCGATAGCCTCGGGCGGATCGCGCCGACGGCGAACGCGATGGCCAGCGCCAGGTTGAACGAGCCGAGCTCGTGCGCGGCGTGTATACCCGCGTCGTGGTCGTGACCAAGGAACAGCATGGGTGCGGCGATCGCGAACTGGGCTATCGCCAGCGCGATAAGGGTGCCGCGCTGGGCCAGCCGCAGCCGCCTCATGGGTTCGCCAGCCGGGACGGCCGCCAGTACTCGGGGGGTGAGATCGTGGTCAAGGAAGGAACCACCAAGGCGCGCGCGTCGCGTCACCGCGTGCGCTTGCCGCTGCCACTCACGGCAGGCGGCGCAGCTCGCGAGGTGCTCCTCGAGAGCGCAGGCCGGCAAGCCGGTGTCCTCGCCGTCTATCGTGGCCGACATGACCTCGCGGGCGGTGTCGCAACGCATGCTCAACTAGTGCGGCAGCTGTCTCGTAAAGTTCCCGTACGCCACGAGATTCCTCGCGGTGGCCCGGGCCGATCATGTCCCGCGAGGGTCCGACCGTGGCTGAAGTACAGTAATTGGCCTCAATAGTCCTTGTGTCGCAGTTCCGCGAATACCCCGTACGGGTTTACTGAATACCCCCACCCGGTTTACAGATACGGGCTGGGGGTTTATCGCGGAGCCGGAGTGCTGAATGTTTTCAACACCGCTACCTGCATGATCGCCCTTTTGAACAATTTTTTCTTGCTTTATCGCCGCGAATATTGCGCCGTCGGCAGCAGTCTTCTTATTGTTGTGGAGGCATTCCCCGAGTGGTTGCTCGCCCGCCGGAAACGACCGGCTGGTAGCGGCGGGGCCGCCGCTGTCTGCGTTAAATATCCGAGGAGAGCCCTGATGAGTGAAGTTGCCGTCGCGGGACGCCCTGCCGTGTGGCGGGGCCGGCTGGGCGTGGAGTCCCAGACGGCCGCCGTGAAACCCGATGTCAGGCGGGCGCTCCAGCTTGGACTCGCGGCCATCTGGCTGCTCGACGGCGTGCTTCAGTACCAGTCGTTCATGTACTCCACGGGGTTCGGCAAGATGCTCGCGGGGACCGCCAGCGGCAACCCGTCGGTCATCGCCCGCCCGATCAACTGGGACGCGACCCTGGTCAATCATCATCTCGTGCTGATCGACACCATCTTCGCCACGATCCAGATACTGCTCGGCCTCGGCATCGCCTTCCGCCCGACCGTCAGGCTCGGCCTCGCGGCGTCCATCCCCTGGGCGATCGGCGTGTGGTGGTTCGGCGAAGGGCTCGGCGGGATACTGAACGGCGTTGCGAGCCCACTGAACGGCGCGCCGGGCGCGGTGATCATCTACGCGCTGCTCGCCGTGCTGCTGTGGCCCGCCGACCGCGATGTGTCGGCGCCGTTCGCCGCGGCCCGGGCGGTGGGCGCGCACGTGGCCAGGGCGCTCTGGCTGGTGCTGTGGCTGAGCCTGGCCTATTTCGCGCTGACTCCGGCTAACCGGGCGCCGCAGGCGCTGAACGGCATGATCGCGGGCATGGAAAGCGGCGAGCCCGGCTGGCTGTCCGCGATCGACCGGGGCGCGGCCTCGCTCGTCGCACACCAGGGGCTGGCCGCCTCGATCGCGCTCTCCGTGGCGCTCGTGGTGATCGCCATCGGCGTCTACCTGCCGCGACCGGCCGCCAAGGCGACCCTGGTGCTTGCCATCGTGGTGGCCATCGTGATCTGGGTCGTCGGCGAGGGGTTCGGGATGATACTCGCGGGCGGGGCGACGGACCCCAACTCGGGGCTGCTGCTCGTGCTGCTCACGTTGACCTACTGGCCGGCCGGAACGGTGTCGGCAAGCACAGGGGCCGCACCGGTCCTGTCCGCTGACGCAGCAGGGGAGCTGGTCTGATGACACCGGCCTGGATTCTTGACCTACTCGCCGCCCTCATGCTGGTGGTGGCGGCGGTGAGCGCGGCGCGGCTCGTGATGGCCAGGCCGTGGCGGCACGGATCGGTCATCATCGACACCGACATAGCGCACCTGCTGATGGCCATCGCCATGGCGGGCATGCTGGCATCCAGCCTCCAAACTCTTCCCAATACTGCGTGGGAGGTCATCTTCGGTGTGATGATCGCCTGGTACGCCTTCCGGGTCGTGCTCGACGCCCGGGCGAACGGGGTCCGCGCCCTGGCAGGCGGGCACTGCGCGCCGCACCTCGTGCACAGCGGTGCCATGCTCTACATGTTCCTGGCCATGACGGGTTCTGGCGGCATGTCGGGCATGGCCGGAATGTCCGGGGGGTCGGCGTCCTCGACGCTGTCGGTGAGCGACCCGACGCTGGCGTTCGTCTTCGCCCTTGTCCTGATCGGTTACAGCATCTGGGACCTCGACCAGCTCTCCGGCAGGCGCTACAGCCTGGCGAGCGCGCGTGTCCCGCTTGCCGGGGTCCGCGCGGGCGTCCCGGCGATGGCGGGCGCCGAGTCTATGAACGCGGCGTTCTCCGGACCGAGCCCCACGGGTGCCGTCTCGGGCACCGTCACAAGATCCGGTATCAACAATGACGAGGCCGACGGTAGTCACGCGATCGGCTGCGCCGCCGCCGCCATCGACGGAGGTAATGTCGCGGGCGGCGGCGTCGGGCAGTTCCTCCTGTCGCCCGCGGTCACGGTCGGCTGCCGGGTAACCATGGGCGTGGTGATGACATTCATGCTGCTGATAGCCATATGAAGCTGGTCGGATTCCTGGTCCTGCTCGCCGTGATCTTCATCGCCGCCCATGCGGTCGGTGCCGGTCTCGGTCCGGTGACCACCGGCCATTCCCAGGTTCAATACTCTGGCGGCGGCACCGGCGGTCCTGGCCAGGGCGGCATGAACACTGGCGGCATGAACATGGGCGGCATGAATATGAGCGGCAGTCCGTGACGGGCACCGCTACCGGCGACACGGTTGAGGCCGAGCTGGTCATCACCGGGATGACCTGCGGCTCATGCGCGGCGCGCATCGAACGGCGACTGAACCGCCTCGACGGGGTGGCGGCCAGCGTCAACTATGCGACCGGGCGGGCCTACTTCACCAGCCTCGGCGGGCGGGACGCCCCCGAGCTCATCAGCGTGATCAACTCGACCGGGTACCAGGCGGCGCTGCCGGCCCCGCCGGAGGACGAGAAAGGCAGCGTCGACCCGGCGGCCAGGGAACTGGGCCGCAGGCTCGCCGTCTGTACCCCGCTGGCCGTGGTCGTGATCGCTCTCTCGATGGTGCCCGCCGCGCAGTTCACCGGCTGGCAGTGGGTCAGCCTGCTGCTCGCCGCCCCGGTCGCGGGCTGGGGCGCGTGGCCGCTGCACCGCGCCGCGCTCGCCGGGCTTGGCCACGCGGCGGCGACGATGGACACGCTGGTCAGCCTCGCTGTCGCCAGCTCGTTCTGCTGGTCGCTCTACGCGCTGCTTTTCGGCGGCGCGGGGATGGCCGGCATGCGGATGCCGTTCGCGTTCACCTTCACCGCGGCCAGCGGGCAGACCCTCTACCTGGAGGCCGCGGCCGGCGTCACCACGGCCGTGCTGGCCGGCCGCTACCTCGAGGCCCGCGCGCGGGACCGCTCGACCTCGGCGCTGACCGCCCTGGCGGCGCTCGGCGCCAAGAGCGTCGCGGTGCTGCGCGACGGAGCCGAGCGGCGGGTGCCGGTGAGCGAGCTGGCGGTTGGAGACCTTTTCGTGGTCCGCCTGGGGGAGAAGATCGCCGCCGACGGCATCGTCGCCGAGGGAAGCTCGGCCATCGACGCGTCGCTCGTCACCGGCGAGTCCATGCCCGTGGAGGTCGGCGAGGGTGACCAGGTCACCGGTGCCACCGTGAACATGAGCGGCCGCCTCGTCGTCCGCGCCACTCGCGTCGGCACTGACACGCTGCTCTCCCAGATCACTCGCCTGGTCACGCACGCGCAGGCGAGCAAGGCAAGCGCGCAGCGGCTCGCCGACAGGATCGCCGCCGTCTTCGTGCCCTGCGTGATCAGCCTGGCCGCCGCGACCCTCGGCTTCTGGCTCGGCGCCGGCCTGCCGGCCGCGCAGGGCTGGAGCGCCGCCGTCGCCGTCCTCGTGGTCGCCTGCCCGTGCGCGCTTGGCCTGGCCACGCCGACCGCGCTTGTGGCCGCGGTCGGCCGCGGCGCGGAGCTCGGCATACTGGTCAAGAGCGTGCGCGCGCTCGAGTCGGCTCGCCGGGTCCGGGTGGTCGTGCTCGACAAGACCGGCACCCTCACCACCGGCGCCATGTCGGTGACCGCCGTTGTCGCGGACCCCGGCGTCCCGAGCGACGAGAGCGACGAGGCACTGCTGCTGGCCGGCGCGGTCGAAGACGCCTCGGAGCACCCCATCGGCCAGGCGATCGCGCGTGCGGCCGCCGCCCGGTTCGGCGGTCTGCCGCCCATCACCGGGTTCGCGTCGTTGCCTGGTGCCGGGGTACGCGGCCAGGCCAAGGGCCGCGACGTGACCGTGGGCAGCCTTCGGCTGCTGAGCGAGCAGTCCATCGACGTGTCGGCGGCGCTGCGCGAGGCGGTGGACGCGGCGGAGGACAGCGCCAGGACCCCGGTCCTTGTCGGCTGGGACGGCCGGGCGCACGCCGTGGTGGTGGTCGCGGACCGGCTGCGGCCCACGGCGGCCTCGGCGGTCGCGCGGCTGCGCGGACTTGGCCTGCGTCCCGTGCTCCTCACCGGTGACAACGAGCGCGCCGCCCTGGCGGTCGCCAGGCAGGCGGGCATCGAGGCGGACGATGTGTTCGCGGGCGTCCGGCCGGAGGGCAAGGCGGCGGCCATCAAGGAGCTGCAAGCCACAGGGGAGTCGGCCGTGTTCGTCGGCGACGGCGTCAACGACGCGGCCGCCCTGGCGCAGGCGGACCTCGGCGTAGCGGTTGGCACCGGCACGGACGCCGCGATCGGCGCCGCCGACCTTACCCTGGTCAACGGGGATCCGGAGGGGGCAGCCGACGCCATCGCGCTCGCCCGCGCCACGATGTCCGTGATCCGTGGCAACCTCGCCTGGGCGTTCGGCTATAACGTGGTCGCCATTCCGCTTGCCGCCCTCGGCTACCTCAACCCGCTGTTCGCCGGGATCGCGATGTCGGCGAGCTCGCTGATCGTCGTCGCGAATAGCCTGCGGCTGCGCCGCTTCACCCCGAGAACGCCGTCGCCGTCAACTACTCCCGCCGGCAAGCCGGTCGAGTCAATCAACCCGACCACCCCAACCACCCCGACCAAGGCGGCCCGGTGACCGCCGTCGCCCCGTCCCCCACCCGTGCCGACAGCGGTTCGCCCGGCGGCAGCCGCTGGCTCACCGACCTGGTGCGCGCGGCGGCGGTGCCGCTGATCTGCGCGGCCGTGCTGATCGGTCTGCTGTCCGCCTGGGTCGCGACCAGCGGCGCTGGCACGCTCACGCGCGTGCGACTTGAGGTCACGCTGGCCGCCGTCCCCATGCGGGCCTTCACGCCCCGTGCGGCGGACGCCATCCACGAGGCCGGGACCTACCTGACGATCAGGAACCTCAGCGGTACCCCTGACGAACTGATCGCCGTGCGCAGCCCCGTTGCGGGGCACATCACGCTCTCCACGCGCGATGGCCTGGCTGGCATGCGGAAGGTCGTCGGAACGCTCACCGTTCCCGGGGACGGCACCCTCACCCTGAGCCCGCTCACCGATGACGTGGTGCTTGAGAACCCGGCGCGGTTCGAGGACCGCGGGTCCGTGCCGTTGACCCTGGTCTTCCGTGACGCCGGCCAGATCACAATCAACGCGCCCGTTACCGCACCGAACACCCCGTGAGCCCGGCCCTGGACCGGTCCGCAACGTGTCAAAGGTAACTTCGGCCACACTCTGTCCTGGTCAAGGTAACTTTGACGCACAGGACCCGGGCCGAAGGTAGCCTTTTACCGTGGACGAGTTGACCTCCCTTGCCCGCGCCGCCGGGCGTGGGGATCACGACGCGCTCGCCCTGTTCGTTCGGCAGACTCAGGGTGATGTGTGGCGGTTCTGCGCCCACCTCGTCGACCCGGCCGCCGCCGACGATCTCGCGCAGGACACCTATCTGCGCGCCATCCCCGCGCTGCGCCGGTTCCGCGGCGACGCTCAGGTCCGCACCTGGCTGCTCACCATCGCGCGGCGGGTGTGCGCCGCGGAGATCGGCGTGCGGTCCCGCGATAGGGAACTGGCCGCCCGTCTCGCGGCCGCCCCGACGTCCGGCCTTGGCCAGCCGCCGCCCGAGCCCGGTGCCCAGACGACGGTCGACCTGCTGCTCGCCATGCTCGATCCTGATCGCCGGGCGGCGTTCGTGCTGACCCAGCTGCTCGGCTGCTCGTACGCCGAGGCCGCGGCCGTCTGCGGCTGCCCGATTGGCACCATCCGCTCCCGCATCGCCCGCGCACGCGAGGATCTGGATGCGATGATGAGGGACGTGGCCGAGGGCCCGCGCAGCGCGGGCGGTCATGGGCGCTGACGAGTCATCAACGGTCCGTTCGGGAGAAAAGGCTTTAAAAGCATTAGCCAGAACGGACCCTTGCTTCGCGTGACCGGCCATTGCCCAAGCACCGTGGCGGGCGCGTCCCCCGGTGTCTCTGTCGACGCCTCCCCTCCGGTGACCGTCGTGGATGTGGGAAACTAGGGGCCGACGAACCGAAGGGATGTGCCTGTGGCAACGCGGTCAACCCCGGAACCGGCACCGCAGCCGGTGCTCAGCCCGCCGACGGCGGCGGCTGTGTTCCTCGTGCTGGCCATCGACCCCGGCGGCGAGCGGGTCGTCAACGAGTTCCTCGCCGACCTCTCCGGACTGCAGCGCTCGGTCTCCTTCCGGCTACCCGAGGGCAAGCTGCAGGCCGTCGCGGCGATCGGCGCTGACGCCTGGGACCGGCTGTTCGACGGCCCGCGCCCGGCCGAGCTGCACCCGTTCCGTGAGCTTGCCGGATCCAAGCACCGGGCCCCCGCCACCCCTGGTGACCTGCTGTTCCACATCAGGGCGAACCGGATGGACCTCTGCTTTGAGTTCGCCACCCAGGTGATGGCGCGGCTTGGTGGCGTGGTCACGGTCGCGGACGAGGTGCAGGGTTTCCGCTACTTCGACGAGCGGGACCTGATCGGCTTCGTCGACGGCACCGAGTCGCCGCAGGGGGCGCCCGGCGTCGACGCCGCGATCGTCGCCGCGGTTCAGGAACCGGAGTTCGCCGGTGGCAGCTACGTGATCGTCCAGAAGTACCTGCACGACCTGCCGTCGTGGAACGCGATCACCGTCGAGGAGCAGGAGCGCGTGGTCGGCAGGACCAAGCTCGCCGACATCGAGCTGCCGGACGACGTCAAGCCTGCCAACTCGCATGTCGCGCTGAACACGGTGACCGACGCCGACGGCGAGCAGCTTCAGATCGTGCGGGCGAACATGCCGTTCGGGAATCCTGGCCGCGCCGAGTTCGGCACGTACTTCATCAGCTACGCCGCACAGCCCGCGGTCACCGAGGAAATGCTGTCGAACATGTTCATCGGTCGGCCGCCGGGCAACACCGACCGGATACTCGACTTCTCCACCGCGATCACCGGCGGCAACTTCTTCGCACCGTCCGCGGACTTCCTCGACAGCCCGCCGGGACTGCCGGCGGCGGCCATCGATGCACAGGCCTCCGCCGGTGCACAGCCCGCCGACGTAATCGATGCACAGCCCGCCGAAGCCGTGCCAGGCGACGGCTCACTCGGCATCGGGTCGCTGTCATCTTCCGGGGGAACAGCCTTCCGGCATGGGGGGCTCCAGGCTCCTTCCCACATGGGGGGCTCCCGCCCCCCATCCCCCCTGGCCATCCCCCCTGGCCCCCGTACCCCCCGGCCGCATGCCCGATAGAGAAGCAAAGATATCGGGCATCCGAGAACAGTGAAGGAGCCAGTAATGAATAACCTGTACCGCGAGCTCGCCCCCGTCTCGTCCGCCGCCTGGGCCAGCATCGAGGAAGAGGCGAAGCGCACATTCGCCCGGCACGCCGCGGCGCGGAAGGCGGTCGACGTGACCGGCCCCGACGGGCTGGCGCTGGCCGGCATCGCCACCGGTCACGTGACGCCGATCGAGCCGCCCGCCAGCGACATCAAGGCCGTGCTGCACACCTGGTACCCGGTCGTCGAGTTCAGGGTCCCGTTCATCCTTGAGCGCGCCGAGATCGACTCGGTTGAGCGCGGCGCGCTTGACCCCGACTGGCAGCCGATCAAGGACGCCGCGAAGAAGATCGCTTTCGCCGAGGACCGCGCGGTCTTCGACGGCTATGCGGAGGGTCAGATCACCGGGGTCAGGCCGGCTTCGACCAACCGCAGCCTGGCCCTGCCGACCGAGATCAAGGACTACCCGGACGTGCTCAGCAAGGCGGTGAGCCAGCTCAGGCTGGCGGGCGTGAACGGCCCGTACTCGCTGCTGCTCTCGGCGGACGCCTACACCGCGGTCAGCGAGACCTCGGACCACGGCTACCCGGTCCGCGAGCATCTGGCCAGGCAGCTCGACGGCGACATCATCTGGGCACCCGCGATCGATGGCGCACTCCTGCTGTCCTGCCGGGGCGGTGACTACGAATTCCGCCTCGGTCAGGACCTGTCGATCGGCTACCTGTCGCACGACGCGGAGCACGTCGAGCTTTACTTCACCGAGTCGTTCACCTTCGCCGTCTACACAACGGAAGCCAGCGTCCCCATCACTGCCCCCGCGGAGTGACGGGGACGCTGGCTGTTATTAGGCAGGCCCCGGCTAACTGCTTGCAGGAGTGAACTGGCTGATCCGGGGCGGCGGGTCGATGGCGAGCTTGGCGAGGATGTCGCGCTGGGCGCTGGTGATCTCCGTGCGCAGGCGGAAGGTGCCGGTCGGCCCGGTGAAGGTGCCGGCGGCGATGCGGTCGAGTTCCTGGCGCAACTTCGGCCAGCTGTCGCGGCAGGCGTTCTCGGTAACGCGGGCAAGCAGGAGGGCGAGCCAGCACAGCACGACATGGGCGCGGATGGCTCCCTCCGTATGCTGGTAGCCGGGCCGAGGGTCAATCACCTGCTGCATGCTCCGCCAGCCGCGCTCGACCTCGAGCAGCTGCCGGTAGCGAAGCGCGATGTCCTCGGCGGTCATCGCGGTATCGGAGGCGCGCAGCAGGTACTTGCCGTCGAACTTTTCCTCGGCCCTGACGGCGCTCATGTCGATGCGGAGCTGCCCGCTGGCCGTGACCCGCAGGTACCGGTGCCGACCGTGCCTGGCGACAGTGAATCCGCGCAGTTTTTCCGCCCGCATATCCGAGCTGAGCGTGTCGGTGTCCCTGATGTGTTCTTCGAGGTGGGCGAGCATGCGCGCCCGGACCGCGGCGTCGCGCTCGGCAGCCCCGGAGTCATGGCAGAGCACGAACCGCTCGCCGGAGCTGATCCGGATCTCCATGACCCGCAGGTCGGCGGCGACTTCCTGATAGCGGTCCTGCCGTGACCGCGCCGCCGCCGCAGCAGCAGCGTCGGTGTCGGCGGAACCGGACCGCAGCTTCGTCGCGATGATGTATTGGTTCCTCCCGTCCGCGTGCAGGTCGCGGCGGCTGCCCGCGGTGGTAAAGCCACGGTTGGCGACCCACACGATCCGCGCCGGCGCCGAGGCCCCCATGTCGCTGCGTACCTGGCGGATCAGCGCCGAGTCGGCGGTATTGCCCGACCAGCTCCAGGCCCGGACCGGGATACCGTGCCGGGTAACCGCTACCCCCACGACCTGCGGCTGATCCGTCTCGGAGCTGGTCGGGGCGTCGAAGACCAGGAGGTCCACCTCCTGGTTCGGCTCGTAGGTGACACGCTCGAAGACCTCCCTCTCCACAGCGTCCTTGATCTCGGGCAGCCAGTCCATCGCCTGGTAACAGGCGTCATCGCTGGTGGCGGGAAGGCCGCTGATGATGACGTCCTCGCTGACCCAGCGGGCTGCCAGCTTGGCTGAAGGGGTCAGCGCCCGGTTCGCGACCAGCGCGAACAGCACCCGTTCGGCCGAATCGTCGGTGTGGCGGTCCGCGAGCACTCGGCGCATTGTTTCGCCGATGCCCAGCCGGTTCCACAGCACGTCAAGCGCCCACGTCGCACCAAGCGACCGTGACTCGGTGAACTCCAGATCGAAGTCTGGCACGACATGCCCCCATTTGTCGAAATTATCCGGTGAAGCTCCTATCAGTGAAATTACCCCGCACCGGACCAGAAATTGGTATTAAATCCATCTTCTTAGATGATTGCTGTCGCTGGGGATGATGAATCAGATTCATGTGCTAATGATCTTGCTCACTCGTAGCATTGCCTCATGGACATCCGTGACCTGGATTATTTCCTTGCCTGCTGCAAGGCGGGCAGCTTCACCGCCGCCGCCCGCGAGGTGCACATCGTCCAGTCGGCGATGTCGTGCGCCATCGCTCGCTTGGAGAAGGAACTCGGGGCAACCCTGTTCGACCGGAACGTGAGTCCGCTAGTTCTGACTGAACACGGGGCTGCCCTCCAGGGTCCTGCCCAGCGGATCCTTGAGGCCGTCCAGGCCGCCAGGGACGAGGTCGCCGCCGTCTCCGGCCAGGTCCGCGGCACCGTCACCGTGGGCAGCACGACGCACACCGGCCGGATCGACCTCATCGGCGTACTGGCGGACGTACGCGAGCATTACCCAGACGTGGTCGTCAAATTGCGTACGGCCCAGACTGGATCCGAGGGGTTCGTGAACGCGCTCCGCGCCGGGTCGCTGGACATCGCCCTGACCGCGAACCCATGTGCTAGCGGGCGGCCGCAGGGAGTCGAGTTGCACGAACTATTCAGCGAACCGATGGTGTTCGTATGCCGCCCGGACCACCCGCTGAGCCAGCGTTCCTTGGTCGCCGTACCCGATCTCCGGGAGGAGATGATCCTGCGTCCCCCGCCCGGCTGGGGGACCAGGGTCATCATCGACGATGTCTTCGGCGCCACGCAGTCCGCGTTTGAGATCGGCAGCTACTCGCTGATGGCCGGACTCGTCCGTGAGGCATTCGGGATCACCCTGGTGCCGGAGTCGGCCATCAGCGGAGTCATGCTCGATGGCCTGTGCGCCGTCCCAGTCGATGACGCCCGGCTGCGCTGGACCCTGTTCGCCGCCGTGTGCACCGACCGTCGAATGACCGCCGCTACGGCGGTCCTGCTCCGTGCGTTCACCCAACGGTCACACGTCAACGCAGCGCAAGCTCCCGCGATCGCAACCGTCTAGCTCTAGAGGGCGCGCTGCAGGTGCAGAACGGTCAGGAAGAGCAGCACAGAACCGGTGAGCGGCAGCAGCCCCAGCCAGGCTAGCTGCCCAATGCTGTCGCCAGAAGCGAGCAGCAGCATGCCAAGGGCGAGGTTCCAGATGGCACAGCTGAGGCGCACGACGATCCAGATCCGGGGGTGGCGGTAGTCCCATCGCCTGATCAGAAGCCTGATGAGCGCGGATCGCGGTGGAATGCGCGGGGGAGTGCGAGGAGCGATGGTGTCAGTCGGCGTATACATGGGGATGCCTCCTAAAGAGCTGCGGTGTCGGCTGCTCCGGTCACCTACATCTCGATGCTCGCCCCGCGTGAGCAGGGGATCCAGCGTGTGGCCACCCGAACATTAGGTACGGCTAGTCCGATCCCCTAGGTACGGCTAACACGCCCTGAGTCCGGGTGTCCGCCCCATCGATCGGGGGCCGAAGTCGCGCGAGCATTGAGCTATCAGCGCTCGCGATGCACGCGGTTTACGCGGATACTGGAGTGCAGAAGCGGAGAGTTCCGTCATGGACAGTGCAAGCTCGATCATGGGCCCGCAGGCCCGCCAGGCCGCCCAGGCCGCCCAGGCAGCGCCATCCGCCGTGCGCACCCCAAGACCGGGGTGCTCGTATTCTCGCAGTACATCGAGACCAGGTATGCAGCCGACCTGCTCGGCGCCGCGTCCGGTGGCGGCGCCGCGGGCGTCGGGTACCTGCTCAAGGACCGGGTCGCCGACGTACAGGAGTTCGTCGAGGCACTAAGCCGGGTGGCGGCCGGCGGCACCGCTCTCGATCCCGAGGTCATCACCCAACTGCTCGGCGCCAGTCGCCGCAGCGACGGGCTCGACACGCTCACGGCCAGAGAGCGCGATGTGCTTGCCCTGATGGCAGAAGGCAGGTCCAATGGCGCGATCGCCGCGCTGCTCGTGGTCTCTGAGCGGGCCGTCGAGAAGCATGTCGGCAACATCTTCAGCAAGCTCGGCCTGGCGCCGTCGGAGGCCGATCACCGCCGGGTGCTCGCCGTGCTGCGCTACCTGGAGTCCTGATCGGCCGCACCGCCAGCGTCCCCATCACGACCTCCGCGAAGTGACGGTGACGCTGGCTGCTATTGGGCAGTCCCCTGCCGACTGCTCGCGGGAGTGAACTGGCCGATTCCGGGCGGCGAGTCGATGGCCTGTTTCCTGGCCCGCCAGGCGCGCTCCACATTGAGCATCCGCCGGTAGCCAAGCGCGATGTCCCCCGCGGTCGTCGTCGGGTCGGCCGTGTTCGATGGCCTGGACCAGGCCCGGACCGCAATCCCTTGCCGGGTGACCGCGATCCCCAGGACCCGTGGCGCATCCGTCTCGACGGAGGGCGCGGTGTTGTCGAAGAACAGGAGGTCCACTTCCTGGTCCGGCAGATCGGCGACCCCATCGGAGATCGCCCAGGTAACGCGGAGCAATCGAATATCGTCGAACCTCGAGTCGAAGTAGCACACTACTAACCCCCGTTATCGAAATTATCCGATGAACCTCCTATCCGGGAAATTACCGTGATCTGCACCAGAAATTACCGTTCAGGACATCTTCGAAGATGATTGCTATTGCTGGGGATGATGAATCGGATTCATGTGCTAATGATCTTGCTCGGTAATAACATTGCCCCGTGGATATCCGTGACCTGGATTATTTCCTCGCCTGCTGCAAGGCGGGCAGCTTTACCGCCGCTGCCCGCGAGGTGCACATCGTCCAGTCGGCGATGTCATGCGCCATCGCCCGCTTGGAAAAGGAGCTCGGGGCAACCCTGTTCTACAGGAACATGACTCCGCTCACCCTGACCGAACACGGCGTCGCTCTCCAGGGTCCTGCCCGGCGGATCCTCGACGCCGTCCAGGCGGCCAGTGATGAGGTCGCCGCCGTTTCTTGCCAGGTCCGCGGCACCGTGACCCTCGGCAGCACATTGCACACCGGCCGGATCGACCTCGCCGGTGTGCTAGCGGGCGTACGCGACAAGCACCCCGACGTGGTCATCAAATTGCGCCAGTCGGGATCGGCGGAGCTCGTGCAGGCGGTCCGCGACGGATCAGTCGACATCGCCTTGACCGCGATCCAGCGTGGCAATGAGCCGCGTGGTATAGAGCTGCATCGGCTGCTCTGCGAGGCAATGGTGTTCGTATGCCGCCCGGACCACCCGCTGAGCCATCGTTCCTCGGTCGCCGTCCCTGATCTGAGGGAGGAGACGATCCTGCGCCCCCCGCCTGGCTGGGGGACCAGGACCATCATCGATGCCGCCTTTGGCGCGACCCAGTCCGCGTTTGAGATCGCCAACTACTCGCTGATGGCCAGGCTCGTCCGTGAAGGGTTCGCGACAACTCTGGCGCCGGAGTCAGCCATCATCGGCGAGATGCTCAATGGCCTGTGCGCCATCCCCGTCGATGATGCCCGGCTGCGCTGGACCCTCTCCACGGCCGTATGCACCGAGCGTCGAATGACCGCAGCTACGACCGTCCTGCTCCGTGCGCTCACCCAAGAGTCATACGTCGGCGCAGCGCAGGCTCCCGCGGTCGCGACCGGCTAAGCACATGATCCTGACGCGCCTTACCACCAGCAGCGTTCGAGTGCCTTGGCAGTGCCGTGGGTCTTGTCGAGGGCATCGAGCGCGGTCATGTCCTTCTCGGCCAGGGTGAAGTCGAAGATCTGCGCGTTCTCTTCGATCCGCTCGCGGTGGGTGGACTTGGGGATGACAGGGACGCCGTGCTGGAGGCACCAGCGCAGCAGAACCTGCGCGGGCGTCCGCCCAACCCGCGCGGCGACCTCGGTCACCACCGGGTTGGCGAGGTGGCGGCCGGTGCCGAGCGGGCTGTAGGCCTCCAGGATGATGTCGAGCCACTGGCAGGCGTCAAGCAGCCCGCGCCGGTATTCAAGCGAGCTGAACTGCACCTGGTTGACGACCGGGGCCGTCGTGCTGGCCTTTGTCACCTGGTCAAGATCGGCCTCGCCGAAGTTGGAGACGCCGATGGAGGCGGCGAGCCCACGCTCTCGCGCCTTCTCCATGCCTGGCCAGGCCCACAGCGGCCCGCGCTGCGGCCAGTGCACCAGGTGCAGGTCGACCTGGTCGACGCGGAGCCGCCGCAGGCTCTGCTCAAGCTCCGCGACGGGGTCCTTGTGCCCTGGGTAGAACTTCGTGGTGATGAATACCTCGCCACGGTCCACGCCGCTGTCGTGCAGCGCCCGCCCCACGCTCGCCTCGTTGCCGTAGGCCTGGGCGGTGTCGATATGCCGGTAGCCGAGCTCGAGCGCCCAGCGAACGGAGTTCACGGCGTCCGCCCCGTCGGCCACCTGCCAGACACCAAGCCCAAGCATGGGCAGCTCGTTACCATCGGCAAGTTCGATGGCTCGCCCGTCCCTGGTTACCTGACCAGCTGTCATCGTCGCCTCCACGCCTAGTAGCTAGGGCCAACATTCCGACCCTACCGGTATGCCCCTCTCCCTAACCGCTGCCGCGGGCGCATCAGGACCGCACCTATTACGTGCCCGATGAAGTGCGTCTGGTAGTCGAGGTTGTGTCCCCGGAGTCCGAGGACCGTGACCGGCTGACGAAGCCACTGCGCTGCGCGCAGGCGGGCATTCCGCATTTCTGGCGAGCCGAGGAGAACAACGCTCTGCCCGTGGTCTACGTGTACGAACTTGACCCGGCCAGCGCGACTTACACGATCACCGGCATTCATCACGGTCGGCTTGCTGTCGGCGTCCCGTTCCCGATCGACATCGACCTAGCGAACTTGCCCCGCTAGTCGCGACTGTCGGCCGGATGCGGTTTCGCGGTTCTGGCTCAACTACGTAAAAGCTACATTTCGATCTTCGCTGAGTCACCACAAGGGCCACTCCCGCAACAGGACTCGATAGCGCTGAACATTTGACCGCCCATCACCGGCCAGATCTTCAGCACTGGTCAAATCTTCAGCGCTAGCCAGGCCCGGACCCCGCCCCCGCGCGGACCCCGCCGCCAGGCACACCGCACCAGCCCCACGCCCCCGACCGGCCACAACGTCTCCGCTGGCCAGGACCGCGCAGGCAACCCGCGGGCAACAGGCTCACCCGGCCTGGCCGACGGGGAGCATCGCCTGGGCGGCGTATCTAATCACATCCGGGGTCGGCGACACGCCGCAAGCGCACCTTCCAGGGGCCGGCTGGGTCGGGCAGGTAGCCGTTGATGCCCATGGTGCCGGTGCGGACTCGCCGGATGACGCGCCGCGCGTGGTCGAGGTCGGGCTGTCCCTCGGCATCCTCACGCGGGACGTGATGCGCGGCCTCGACCTGGCGCGCAAGATCCCAACCGGCATCGTGCACATCAACGAGCAGACCGTGGACGACGAGCCGAACGTGCCCTTCGGCGGCATCTTCGACTCGGGCACCGGCACCCGCTTCGGCGGCACCGCCAACCTTGACGCGTTCACGGAGACCCGCTGGGTCACCATCCGCGGCGACATCGCGCCTTATCCCTTCTAGACCTATCCCTTCTAGACCTGCGCCGCGGACGGCTACCCTCATGTTGCATGAGCTCCCAGCCTTCGGCGTCACCGGCAGCGACGTCTCTTCCCGAGATGTCGCTGCCGGAATGGCTGGTGCTCGCGATCCTCGGACAGCAGTCAACCCATGGGTTCGCGCTTGCGCAGCTCACTGCGCCCGGCGGTGACCTCGGCCGGGTCTGGCTGATTCCGAAGGCGGTCATCTACCGTGCCATCGGCCGCCTGCTCGACGCGGAACTCATCGCCGCTGAGGCTACAGAACCCGGCCACGGCGGCCCGCAGCGCACCGTCTACACCGCCACGCCGCGCGGCCGCGAGGCCGCGGACCGCTGGCTGCACAGCCCGGTGGACCACGTTCGCGAGATCCGCTCCCGCTTCCTGCTCAAGCTGGCCCTGCTCGACCGGGCCGGTGAGGACCCCGCCGACCTGCTCCGCGCGCAGCGCGCGGTACTTGAACCCATCGCCCGGGCGATCGAGGCAAGCCACGCGAGCAGCACCGGGTTCGACGCGACCCTGCTCGCCTGGCGCCGCGCCAACGCGGTCGCGGCGCTTGACTTCCTCGACATGATCGCGCCCGCCGCGCCACCGCACCCGTGATCAGGCGGCCGCCCCGTCTCCCCGCCACCTCTCCATCATCATCCGGAACGGTCCCGGCCGCCTCTTCATCCGCATCGCGTCAGCACCGCCGCGCGACGGCGAAGAACCGGTGCGTCGCGTCATCGTAGGCGGTCAGCTCCCACCCGGCGGCGGTGTGCCGGCGCAGCATCCGCTCCGCGAGCGGCTCATCCGCGGCGAGGGCGCGGCCGTGCCTGGCGGCGAGCGCGGCACGCCCCGACGGGTGAAACAGCACGAGCAGGCCGCCCTTGCGGGTCACCCTGGCGAGTTCGCGCAGGCCCGCCTCGGCGTCCGGCAGGTGATTGACCAGGCCGGCGGCGAAGATGGCGTCCGCCGACGCGTCCGCGAACGGCAGCGAGCGGGCGTCGGCGAGTACAAGCGCGGCCCGCGCCGAGATGCTCGCAGGCCGGGCCACGGCGAGCATTTCCGGAGTCAGGTCGAGGGCGATGACCGACCCGGCCGCGCCGACCGCCTGCCGCAGCGGTGGCAGCGCTCGGCCGCTACCGCAGCCGATGTCGAGCACCACGCCGCCGCGCGGTATGGCCGCCTCGTTGATCGCCGCGGTGTACGCGGGCAGGTCGTCGCCGAACTTCGTGTCCCAGGTCGCGGCGCGGCGGGCGAAGAAGGCGCGGGTCTCGGTGAGATACCTGTCCTGACCGGCCACCGCCGCGTGCGGCGGCTCAGGTGAAAGCATGAGATCATCATGCAGATGCGGGAGTTGACCGCGCAAGATGCCGCATGCGAAAGGCAGCTGACCGAATTGCGACGTATATGCGATATCTCCGGTCATCGACGCGCCCGGTACGGCACCGGTAACGTGGTGACCACTGTTGTCTCTTGGGGCACGTCCGACGGAAACGCAGGAGCCAGTAATGAAGCTGAGTGCGCGTAACAAGATCCCGGCCACGGTTGTCGCCGTCAACGAGGGAGAGGCGATCGCCAACGTCGCGCTCGACGCGTGCGGGACGCGCCTGGTCGCCTCGATCACCGTGGAGGCGGCCCGCGAACTCGGGCTCGCCGCGGGCAGCGAGGTCACCGTCATCGTCAAGGCGTCGGACCTCATCGTCGCCGTCGCCGACTAAGCCAGCCGTTAGCTTCTGGATATCACGGTGCCCGTTTTCCGCATCAGGGAGGCCGCCGAGCTGCTTGGGGTCAGCTACGACACCATGCTCCGCTGGGCCGACAGCGGCAAGATCGAGAAGACGGCGGACTCCGCCGGCCGCCTCGCGGTGGACGGCGCCGCGCTCGCCCGGTTCGCCAGGGACCGCGCCGAGGCGGTGGCCAGCGCGGCCGAGAGCGCGCCGGTGGCCGCGCAATCGGTGCGCAACCGGTTCACCGGCCTGATCACCCGGGTGGTCAAGGACACGGTGATGGCGCAGGTGGAGATCCAGGCCGGTCCGCATCGGTTCGTGTCGCTGCTGAGCCGCGAGGCAGCCGACGAACTCGGCCTGGAGCCCGGCATGCTCGCGACGGCCGCGGTGAAGGCGACCAATGTGGCGGTAGAGATCCCGGTGTCCCAACCCCGCAGGCAGGCAGCGCCGTTATCTTTCCGAGATAATTTATTTATCTTTCCGAGACAAACCCTTGCGTTTACGGCCGTCGAGATGTCTCATGGGGACTACCTAACAACCGGGCGCCGGTCATCAACGGCGCCCGCGTGCGGCAGCATTTGGGCAGCTGCAACGAGGTAGCTGCCTCGCCGCGCGGTGAGGAGATGACCACCCATGACAGTGACCGTGGACCACAGCGTCGAAGAATTTACCGGCACGCCCCGCAAGTTGTTCATCAACGGGCAGTGGACCGAAGCGGCCTCGGGCAAGACGTTCGAGACACCGAACCCGGCGACGGGCCAGACCCTGGCCCGGGTCGCCGAGGGCAACTCCGAGGACATCGACCGCGCCGTCCGCGCCGCGCGGAACGCGTTCGACGACGGCCCCTGGGGCCGGCTCACGCCGTCCGAGCGTGGCCGGATCATCTGGCGGATCGGCGACCTGATCCTGGCGCACGCCGAGGAACTCGCGCAGCTCGAGACCCTGGACAACGGCAAGCCCTACGCTGTCGCCCTCGGCGCCGACGTACCGCTAGCCGCCGACATGTTCCACTACATGGCCGGCTGGGCCACCAAGATCGAGGGCAACTCGATCAACATCTCGGTGCCCTACATGCCGGGCGCCAACTTCCACTCCTACACGCTCCGTGAGCCGATCGGCGTGATCGGGCAGATCATCCCGTGGAACTTCCCGCTGCTGATGGCCGCGTGGAAGCTCGCACCCGCGCTGACCACCGGCAACACCGTGGTGCTCAAGCCCGCCGAGCAGACACCGCTGACCGCGCTCCGGCTGGCCGGCCTGATCGCCGAGGCGGGCGTGCCCGACGGCGTGGTGAACGTGGTCTCCGGCTTCGGCGAGACCGCGGGCGCGGCGCTCGCGGCCCACCCGCTTGTCGACAAGATCGCCTTCACCGGATCGACCGAGGTCGGCAAGCTGATCGTGCACGCGGCCGCGGGGAACCTCAAAAAGGTCACCCTTGAACTCGGCGGCAAGTCGCCCAACATCGTCTTCGACGACGCCTCGCCCGAGGCCGTCGAGGGCGCGGCGAACGCGATCTTCTTCAACCATGGCCAGTGCTGCGTGGCGGGCTCCCGGCTGTACGTGCAGGAGGGCCGGTTCGACGAGGTGGTCGAGGGCGTCGCGCAGATCGCCAAGTCGATCAGGCTCGGGCCGGGCATGGAGGCCGGCACCCAGATGGGGCCGCTGGTCTCGGAAGAGCAGCTCAACCGGGTCACCGGCTTCCTGGACTCGGGCAGGGAGGACGGCGCCACCGCCGTCACCGGCGGCGGCAGGTGGGGAGACAGCGGCTACTTCGTCGAGCCGACCGTGCTGACCCACACAAACCCGGACATGAAGGTCGTCCGCGAGGAGATCTTCGGCCCGGTCCTTGTCGCCGCGCCGTTCCAGTCCATCGACGACATCGCCGCCGTCGCCAACGACTCCGAGTACGGTCTCGGCGCGGGCATCTGGACCCGGGACATCTCCAAGGCGCACGCCCTGGCGAAGAGGCTCCGGGCGGGCACGGTCTGGATCAACTGCTACAACGTCTTCGACGCCGCGCTGCCGTTCGGCGGCTACAAGCAGTCCGGCTGGGGCCGCGAGATGGGCCACGAGGTCCTCGATGCCTACACCGAAGTGAAGGCGGTCACGGCACAGCTGTAATCCGGGGAGACAGACTTCCCGGATGGGGGCTCCCGCCTCCTTCCCGGATGGGGGGCTCCCGCCCCCCATTTCCCCCTGGCCCCCGTACCCCCCGGTGCGCTTGCGCGCTGGCCCGATGGAAAAGCAAGGATATCGGACACCCGCGCAAGCGCGGGTGTCCGGGGCGACTCACCATCCCTCAGTCGCCTGCCGGATTTATCACGACAAAAACACCAAGATCGAATTATTGCTGAGTATTTGACCGGTGATGGCCGGTCAAATACTCAGCACTATCGATTTCTGGGCAATACCAGGATCTATATGGGCGGATTGCAAGGTCGAAACGTCACTTTTACGTTCTTTGGCATGGGCCGCAGCCGAGAAGTGGCCGCCGTGACCGCCTGCTCAGACCGCGTAGTCGCTCGGCGGGCGGGCGAGGCTTACGCCGGTGAAGGCGGTGGGCGCCGGGTACTTGCCGAGGACGAACGACAAGATCGCGGCGCGCTGGAACTCGACGGGCTCGATCGAGGCCGCCGAGGGCGGTCTCGTCGATCTCCACGTGCTCTCCTTGGATGGGCATGTCCGGATGTGCCTGGCTACCGACGCAGCCGCCTGTTAAATTACTATTAGTCACAAGATATCGGCGGAGAGTATTTAATGGTTATGTCGGCTTGGTGGCCCGCCATGCTCTCCGTCGCTGGTTTGTTACAAACGCGGGCCGCTACGATGACCGTCGGTACGGACCGCGATGTTGCCGATCCGGCCGCACCTACTGTGGAGGACTGCCGTGACGGGTGCCCCCGACCTGACTGAGCTGGCCGAGGTCTACCGTGACCTGCACGCCCATCCCGAGCTCGCGTTCGCCGAGCACCGGACCGCCGAGATTATCGCGGCGCGGCTGCGAGACCTGGGCTACCAGACGACGACAGGCGTCGGCCGCACCGGCGTGGTCGGCGTGCTGGCCAACGGTGCCGGCCCGACCGTGCTGCTGCGCGCCGACATGGACGCGCTGCCCGTCCTTGAGCAGACCGGCCTGGCCTACGCGTCGGCTGTCCGGGCCAAGGACGCGGATGGCAGGGACGTGCCCGTCATGCACGCCTGCGGCCACGACATGCATGTCACCTGCCTGCTCGGCGCGGCGGCCGAGCTCGCCGCCGGCGCGGGGACCTGGCGCGGCACGCTGATGCTCGTCTTCCAGCCCGCCGAGGAGACCGGCGAGGGCGCGCGCGCCATGATCGACGACGGCCTGTTCGACAGGTTCGGCGCCCCCGACATCGTGCTCGGCCAGCACGTCAGCCCCATGCCCGCCGGCGTGCTTGGCGTTCATCCCGGTCCCGCGTTCGCCGCTGCAGACACCCTCCGCGTCGTGCTGCATGGCCTGGGCGGTCACGGCTCGCGCCCGGAGGCCGCGGTCGACCCCATCGTCATGGCCGCGGCGACCGTGCTCCGGTTGCAGGGCATCGTCTCCAGGGAACTGGCGGCCGGTGACACCGCCGTCGTCACGGTCGGCGCGCTACACGCGGGCACGATGCCGAATATCATCTCCGACCAGGCCGAGCTGCTTCTGTCGGTGCGCACCTTCGATGACGCGGTGCGCGACAAGACACTCAAGGCGATCGACCGCATCGTCGCGGCCGAGGCCGCCGCCTCGGGCGCGC
>Ga0302314_10005839_pt1 | contig 22375 bp, 29 predicted proteins | sample III_Palsa_N2_3_FD_200533 | JGI IMG/M metagenome (GOLD analysis project Ga0302314, IMG submission 200533) | Peat permafrost microbial communities from Stordalen Mire near Abisko, Sweden - III_Palsa_N2_3 | ecosystem: Environmental > Terrestrial > Soil > Palsa > Peat permafrost | place: Sweden...
CTGTGAAGGCAGCGAAGAAGACGGTACCCGTTTGCCCTACGCCGGTCGGGCCAGTCGCGCCTGTGCTCGTCGCAGCGCCGGCGATACCAGTCGGACCCGTGTTGCCCGTGAAGCCTGTCGGCCCCGTATATCCCGTATATCCTGTGTATCCTGTGTATCCTGTGTATCCAGTAGGGCCCGTGTTGCCTGTGGGGCCAGTCGGTCCAATCGCGGAGCCTGGGATCAGGATCGCAGAGAAGAAGCTGTCGCCAGTCACTGTGGCGCCCGCCGCGCCAGTCACCGCTGCAAAGATTTCAATGTAATCTGTCGTCCCGTTTAGGGCGACGACCATGCCGCCCGCGGGCCCCACGGCCGCGGAAGCAGCGACGGGCATCTGGCTGAGCCGCGCAAACGATGATCCATTTTTATAGATGTGAAGAAGCCCGTACCCTGCGGTCGCGCCACTCGTCATGACCACGGTCGCGTTGATCTGATAATCGCCAGCGACCGTCGGTTGATAGCGATTGTTGGTCACGCTATCGAAGACGTTGAAAGCGTCGCTGATCTCGTTATTGAACTGAACTTTGGTGAGAGACGTGCCAATTGCGTTCGTACCGGTCTGACCAACCAGCACATACATCGAATTTACGGAGAGCGCAGCTGGTCCAGTAAAACCTGTAGGTCCCGTTGAACCTGTCGCGCCTGCCAGTCCGGTGTAGCCCGTGGGGCCCGTGGCGCCAGCGGCCCCAGCGCCAGTGGGCCCGGTAATGCTCGCTCCAGTGCTGCCAGTCGATCCCGTCGAGCCACTCGCTCCCACAGCTCCCGTACTGCCGGTGTTTCCTGTCGGACCAGTGTTTCCTGTGAAATTAGGTCCAGTCGCCCCAACATTTCCTTGAGCGCCAGTGCTGCCTGTCGGTCCGGTTGCGCCCACTGTTCCGGCAGCTCCACCAGCGCCAGTTGGGCCAGTAGCTCCACTAGCACCCACCGTTCCAGCTCCTGTTGCGCCGGTGGGGCCAGTCGAAGCAGGCCCAGTCGAGCCGACACCTGTAGGGCCAGTTGATCCGGTGAACCCTGTATTCCCAGTGCTTCCAGTAACTCCACTGGCCCCGGTCGCACCCATAATGCCTTGGACACCTGTCGCTCCTGTCGATCCCGTCGGACCCGTTATGCCGGTGCCACCGCCGCCCCCTCCTGAGCCAGCAGGTCCGGTTGGCCCGATGATGCTCAACATCAGCTGGCCGGTTGTGAGTTGGATGATCTGAGACACGATTACCTACCCGGCACAGTGAACGTCGTGTTCGCTGCGGGCACGCTGAAGCTGGTGTCAACTGCAGTGGCAGTGAACACGACATTGGCTGGCGGCACGAAGAAATACACGTCGTTCATAGCACCCTCAGTTGATAATGATCCCGTGAGTTCGAATTGGCTTGAAGGGGGCAGAAGGCCCGTCGGCGGTGAGCGCGACAGCGACCATGATCGTGTTCGTCGCGGACGCGCCATTCGCGACTGCGAGGCCCGACTGCGTGGCTGTATAGGGCAGGCCGCCCACCGCGAGCCGACACCACTGGCTACCACCGCTCGAGTTATCCACCCCGTTGTTGAACGCCGCCGCGCTGCCGCCGAGCGTGAAGTTGCCGACACTGGCGTTGTCGCTGGTGCTGCAGATGCCGAGGATGTAGTCATCCGGATTGCTGGTGGTAACGCTGATCGATGCAACGCTGGAGCTGCCGAGCGTATATTCCGGCACGCCGAGCGACGGGTTCGCGTCAAATGGTGTCGCGTTCACACCCGTGAAAAATTGTCCAGCGCATGCAGCGTGATCGACAGCGCTCGCGAAGGTGCAGACCACAGTATCCCCTGAGCCAGTGTGGACAGTGCCTGTGGCTTCCCACAGCTCAATCGCCATATAGAAACCATTCGATGCAGTCTGATGCAGCGTCGAGCCGACCTTCGTCCAAGTCAACCCGCTGGTGCCGCCGGCGACGACGCTCGAAAGGGCGACTACAGACGCGCTCTCCCAGGCAATCGCCAGCAGGCAATACTCGGTAGCCGCGACCGTCAATCCGAACGAGCAAGTACCAATAGTGCCGCCAGCGCCGTTGAAAGCGCCAGAGCCACCGCTGTTGTTGCCGAAATCGCCTTGGTATACCGGAGCCGTCATTAGTTCCTCACGACCTTCAACGCGATAGTGAGAAGCGTCGCGTTGTTATTCGACGTGACGTTGAAGCCGAGCACCGTGTTCGCCGCGATCCCGAGGGTCCACGCGGTGAGCGTAGTGTCCTGCTCGATCTGCGCCGCGGTCAGGGTCGGTGGGTCACTTGCGGTGATCTTGTCGCCCACAGCAGGATGCGTCGGCGGCGCATACGTCGCCTCCGAGCATGCGTAAATGTCGACGACCGAGGTGGTCGAAACGTCAGCCATCAGCGTCGCGGATTGGATGGTGCAGGCGAACGGCACGAGGATATAGCCCTTCATGCCCGAGCTAATTCCCGTCCCACCGCCGTCGATCGTGAACTGAATACCGGCTACCTGCGAGGGGCCAGTCGGTCCGGTGTTCCCGGTCGCGCCGGTATTGCCTGTCGGCCCAGTCGGCCCGCCGTTCGGCCCGGTGTTGCCAGTCACTCCGGTCGGACCGGTAGGGCCCAAGCCAGATTGTCCCGTCGGGCCGGTTGTGCCCACGGCAGATTGCCCGGTCGGCCCGGCGTTACCCGGGGGTCCAGTGAAGCCTGTTTGACCGCGCGGGCCGGTGACGCCAGTCGCGCCGAGGCCAGTCGCGCCGGTTGCGCCGGTCGGTCCAGTGGTGCCAGTAGCTGCGGGTGCGCCAGTCGGTCCGGTTGATCCAGTCGCGCCCGATGGGCCGCCAGATGCTCCGGTGGGTCCGACAACCAAAACAACAGGGAATGCCGCGATCGGAGCGGGGCTCTCTACAATGACGGTCATGTCTCGCTCACTCCGTGTTTGACAATAAGTTTGCCCTGCATCATCTGGGTGCGGACGCTCCCCTGGGTCATGATCAGGTCGTAGTCATAGGTGCCACACGGCAGTTCAGACTGGATCGTGGTGTCCGGCACGTTCATGTTGATGATGTTGTTGACGGGGTCAGCGATCGTGATCTGGCCCGCCGCGGAGGTGAACAGCGCCAGATTGGCGACGTCATCGCGCGAGGCCTTGACACCCATTTCCCAGGTGTTCGTGCCGATCTGATAACCGTTCGGGATGGTGAACTGAAACGCATCCTGAAAGGTCGCGTTGTCGCTGATATAGATGTTCACCCATGATGCCGTGAGAGCCATTAGAATGACCTTTCATTCGAGCTGCCGATCGCCGGCACGCCAGACTGCTGGCTGAGCGCGCGGAATTGCTGCGGGAAGCGCCAAGCCTGGGCTCCGACAGTATTCGCCTTCAGTTTAGAAATGCGTGCGCGCGCGATGGCGTCGCGGAAGCGGCGCAGGTGATAGGTGCCCTGCTGCGTGTTGCTGTAGCTCTTGTTCGGCGAGGTCATCATCTTGCCGAGGAGCCCGTCGAGAATGCCGACGTGCCAGATGGGGAGGACCCAGTGCGGCGCGATCGGCACCATGTCGCGGCCGGTCGGGAGCGCCGTGTTGCAGACAAACTGGGCCTGATAGTACCCGTTGGTGTCCGGAATATTCTTTACTGTGACAGTACCGTGGATCGGCATCACCGCGCTGACGAACAACGGCGCCGGCGTGCCGGGCGGGATCGCCTGGGTCGGTAGGAGCGGGATGGTCGGACCCCAGTCGGTCACGTTCTCGAGCCGGATGATCTGCCCTTCCGGAACGTTGACAGAATAGCTCTGCACGTTGGCCTGATAGGGGATGGTCACGAGTTCGGTCCAGCACGAGCTGTCATTGAAGAACTCGCTCAGCACGTCGAACAGCTCAGCCAGGAGTGCCTTTTCAGACACGCCGACCAGCTTGACTTCGGCTTGAAGCATGATTTGACGGAGGTCTTGTTTCTGGATCGGCATCGGTTAGCCCCCCTGTGCGAGCGAGATCGGGGTCGGGCGGACGCCGAGCAACGTATCAGCAAACATCTTCTGGTATGCGCCAGCGCGCTCGTCCTGAATGTCTTCCTGATCGCGCATCAGGGCGTGTGCGATCATGCCGTAGAGGAACCCGAGCCTGAACTGGGGCTCGATGTTGATCTGCGTCCCGTCATTGCCGATCAGGGACTGGACGTCGGATTGTCCGGTCACAAGTCGGTGATAGACGAAAAGGTCGGGGCGCAGCCGGCGGCCCTCGAGGAGGGTGACGTTCATGGCCGTGACAAGATCGGCATCCTGATAGCGATACGGGATCAGCGTGTCCTGAAGCAGAACGCGGCTGTCGTTAATGTAGTCCGTAATCGTCTGCAGCGTGCTGTTCATGGCGCAAACCCCGTTTTCTTCAGGATCAGAGCTAGAACAGCACGCTTAAGAAAACGTTAGGAAGCGACGACGTCGAAGCCGAGGATGGTGAGGATAGCTTGCATTTTCTCGTCGCTCACGATCTCGGGATTGTAGCCCATGACGTAGCGACCGTCCTGATAGGAGGCGCCCTGCCCGTCCTTGATGAAGAAGTGACGTTCGTGGCGATTATCGCTGGAGGACCAAACTTCTAGAGCGAGTTTCATTTCAGACCCCATAAAAAAGGCCCCGGGGACTGTCCCCGGGACCTTTGAATATTGTCAGAAGACGCTTGAGGAACCCTTACGAGTTCGGCGTCACCTGGGCCTGAACGAGTGCCTTGCCATCGACGATTTGATATCCGTATACCTGCAGGCCGCGCAAAATCTGACCGAAGGTCAGCTCGGAGCGGAGGGTCTCTACCTTGCTGATCTGCGAGGCAAAGGTCAGGCCGTGAGCATGGCCAGCGAAGAACGGCCATTCACCAGAGTTGAACTGCGCGCTGTCGGTGCTGTTGTTCGGCAGCAAGTTCGACACGTAGATCGTGAAACGATCGACCATGCCGAGGCGGCCGTTGCGCAGCATCGAGACGCTGTCGCCAGACAGATAGGCCTGACGAAGTTCCGACTGCTTGATCATGCGGCCCGCCCAGGACGGCATGACAACCCATCGCCCGACTTCGGGGATGTTCTGCTCGTCGAGCACTTGGCCCATGCGCATCAGCACGTCCAAGATTTCGATGTCACCCACGCCGGGGTTCTTCGACACGACCGAGAGCGGGGTGCCTTGAACGCCGAGGTTGATGTTGCCGGTGATCGCACCAGCGGTCAGACCCTGGTTGGCAGCGACCATGTTGCCGACGATGCCCGAGAGGACGTCGCTGTCAACGGTGATCTTGAGCTGCTGCGCAGCGTCGTCCGACCACATCGACAGGATATTCAGGTCCGACTGAATTTCCATGACGTCGTCGAGGATCAGGGAGAAGTACTTGCCGTTCCCGATGTACAGCTCGACGGTGCCGCCGGTCGGTCGGTCAAGACCGAGCAAACCGTCGCTGTCGTAGTTGTGGATGGAGATGGTCGGCTTCGTACGAATTTTGACGCGATCGCCCTTGTTCTTGATCTCACCTTCGTAGTCGGTGTTCGAGATCGCGGCCAGGACGGTCGAGGCATAGAATTTCTCAACCAGCTTGCCAGACCAGATTTCGGGAATGAAACCGGTGGCTTGGAGGTTGTTGCCCGAGCTACCTACTGGGTAGATCGCGGGCGAGGAGCCGGCAGTTGCGCCGGGAAAACCTGCTGAAGGAATGGACATAGCGAAAGCCCTCGAACGTTGGGGGCTTTCGATCGTTGATGCGACAAGCCCCGGGATTAACCTCGGATGCGCCCTTCAGCTTGTGCCGCGGTGAGGTCGGCTTCGGTGGCGCGATACAGGTCTTCACGACCGGCATAGAGCCCCTTGCGACTATCATCGTAGAATTTGCTGATTTGTGCGCGGGTGTAAGTTGGCTTGTTCGCGGGCATCCCTGTATCACCGGGTGCCGGCCTTGCCCTGCCAGGAGCTGCTAACGTGTCCAGAGAGACTGCTGCTTGGCGAGGAGGAACAAGATTAGGGTCTTGCTGCTGTCGCTCTTGCGGCGCTGGATTGTACGAGCCCGTGGCGTTTGCTTCCGCGAGGAAGTCTTTGAACAAAGCGACGATCTTCGGGGCATCTGCGCCGCTGAGTGCCTTGTTCAATATCTGTTGTCGTACCTCGCCTGTGTAAATATTCCGTAAAGCCAGCCACGCTTTCCACTGGGTGGTCGCGTTGATCTGGCGCCAGTTCGGGATCGTCTGGGCAACCGAAGCGAACAAATCCCTTTTGACAGAAGAGTTTACGGTCTTTTGCAGGGACTGGTTTTGGGCCCTCAAATCTTCCAATTCGGGGGCAATTGCGGCCCGTGCAGCCCGCTGCGCGACGTCCAAGAAGTCGTCGCCGTAGGTGTTTCGGTCCTCTTCCGTGATCAACTTTCCGTGATCACGACGACTATTTTGCTCCAGAGGCGGGGCTTGCTGGGCGGCAGCAAGGAGCGACTGCGTGGTCATCAGCTCGCGCGCGAGCTGGCGCATCTGCTCCTCCATGGCGCCGTTGGCCTTGACCTGGGCGTTGAAGCGACCCTGCATCGACAGGAAGCGATGCTTCCATGCGTCGGCAGAGACGTCGTTGTCGGCCGGTTGCGCCACGGCCGCGGTGTTCTGAGTTTGTGCCTGCGCGGCAGCTTTCTCAGCGGCTACGCGATCGGCTTCGGCTTGAGCTGCCGCAGCCGCCGCAAGAGCAGGGTCCGGCGCAGCTTGATCTGGTTGTGGGATAGCTTCCTTGAGGGGAGCAGCCGACTGGTTGGGGTCCTTCGGATAAAACTGTTCATGGAGTTTATCCACATTGGCGGCAGCGGCTTTGACGTGTTCGGGGATGCGGACGTTCGGATCGATTGAACCGTCGGCGAGTTGCTGGTTCTCAGATGGCATATGCGTAACTCCGTGTTTGCGCTATGGGCCTGTTACAGGCGCAGAGGGCGGTTTAGCTGGCGGTTGGGCGCGAAGCTGGCAGTATCTGAACGTGTCAAGCAGGTGCAGAAACGCCTGGGCTTTTCCTTGAGCGACGAGGACTTGATCCTGTGGCGCGCTCACTACTGCCACAGTAATTTCGGTTGAATAGGCGTCGAAAACTTCGACAAAAGCGTCCCAGTCCTTCGGGCTGGCAGCGCGAAGGCGAAGGGCACATTGGGCGAGTACGGCTGTCGGCGTCATGCGATCCCGTCGCCCGACCAGCTTCCCGACCCAAGGTCGGTGTTCGCTGGGGCCGGCTGAGCCATTGGGGTTGCTTTGCCGTAGGACTGGAATGATGCGGGTCCACCACCGGTGGCTGCTCCCGGCAGCTCGCGCTGGCTGGAGCCCTTGTCGGGCGTGTTGTCGAGGGCGCTGGGCTTAGAGCCCCCGACCTTGAGCGGTGTCATGTGCTTCTTGAACATCAGATGCCTCCCAGCTCGTTCGCAGAGCCAGTCGTCATGCCGAAGGGATCGGCAGGGGGTGATGCGGGGGAGGCCACTTGCGGCACGCCTTTGCCGTAGTCCCGGGTATTCTTTTTGGGAATACCGCGGGGCTTCGGAGCTGCGCCCGTTTCACCGACCTTGGAGACGTTGCCGATCTTCGGCGCCATCTTCCGGATCGCGGGGCCCATGGGGCTGATCGCGGCCATTAGCGCGCGCCGGTTTGACCAGCGGACGCGGGAACGGCGCCTTCGTAGCCGAACATCTTGGTCGAGCCGCCCTTGGCGAACTTGTCCCCGCTATTTTCGGGGTCCTTGTACGTCTCGCCGGGGGTCGCGGTGCCAGCGGCATCGCTCGGAGCGGTCGTGGTGCGATCGCCCTTGCCGAACATCGGGGTGGTGCCACCCTTGGCGAAGTCGGCGGCTTTCTCATTCTTCTTCAAAAACGCGGCCATGTGGCCCTCCATCGCTAGGATTAGCTGATGGAGGGACCCTGAGGCTTTCTGCTTAAAAACTACTTAATAAGGATCATCAGCTCCTCGGGCTTCGGGGTCACGCAAGCGTGAATACCCGTGATCTCGCCAGCGAGGTTGATCCGGTGGCTGAGCCATTTCTCGTAGGGCTCGTTCAGCTTGTAGGGGCAGGCTTCCTCAATGAAATAGCGGCCACCCTTGGCCAGCGCCGGGGTCAGCATGTTCGCCAGATGGAGCTGCGGCTCGGGGTCGTGGACGGCATCGTCGACGATCATGTCGAACGGCCGGCCGACATTGAAGTCGATCAAGGCCATTGACAAAGACGCCACGTCGTAGGCGTCGGCCAGCGCGGTGTGGATGCGCGGCTGGTCATTGAAGATGAACCGGCTGTCGTTGTCGATGCCGTAAATCTCAGCGTTGGGGAAATACTCCCGCCACACGAAGAGGCTGGCGCCGACTACGTTGTTCGGAATGTCGCGATAGCCGCAGATGCCTACCTCGAGGACTGCCTTGACGTCAAAGCGACGTGCTTCCATCGCCGTGGCATAATAGGCCGTGTAGCCCCACGTCCCTTTATCAGTGCCAAAGCGTGTAAACAGGCTCTCTAAATACTCAACACTCATGATGGTTCTCCAGATACAGGATCATTACACTAACTCCAGATTGTTGAACATGCTGACGTCGTGATCAGCCTTATACCACTTGAATTTCAGCTTGCCCTGTGCTTCGACGCGCGCCCAGGTGTTGACTTCCCACTCGACGTTCTTCGTCGAAGAAATGTGTTTGCGCGCAGCAACGCGGCAAGCGTAGTCGAAGGCATCGACCTGTTTTTTCGGGACGGCGAGCATCGATCCGCAGAACCGCCAACAAGGATAAGCGCTCTCAACCACCTGAGGTCGGTCCCAGCAGCCGGGCGCGTAGATGGCTTTGTCATCGACCTTCTCCATGAACTCATAGATGGCCTGATTGTTGACCCCCGGCAGTCGGAAGATGCCGTAGTCGACCCACACGAGCACGTCGGCCTCCGGGTCCTCGTTCGAGGCCTGGACCAGCCATGACGTCTTCTGGTGGTTGACAGCGTGGTAGGCGAGCGTGTTTTTGCTCGGGTTGTCGTGCTTCGACGACGCCGGCACGAACGGAAGCCCGTTGATGTATTTCATCATCCACAGGTCCGCGGGGTGCTGGTAGAAAGCCTTCTTCCGCACCGGGACGCCGCTGAGTTTTTCTCCCAGCTCGCCATATTCGGCGGCGGTGCGCGGGTGGTTCGGGATCGGTACATAGGCCGTGACGATCTTAGTTCTCATGGAATTTGTACGTCATTCGGGCCACCTCTTCGACGGCCACAGTTGCGACCCAGGCTTCCGCGTCGCGGACACCAAAGGACAGGATCAAATCTTTGTGATTGGGGTGGTAGCAGAGCCCGGTGCAGAACTCGATCTGTCGATCGAAGAAGACGAAGGGGATGCTGAGGCGCTTGAACTCCATTTCCTTGGTGAACCACGCAAAGCGATGCCAGTAAGTCCGCTTGCCGCTGTTCGGGTTGACGGAAGCCTCATGGACCACGGCCATGTAGCCTCCCTTGAAAGGAATAGCCTGCGATCCACCGCTGATCTCTCCGACATATCGGCTGCTCGTTTTTTTCGTCTCGGTGCCATCCTGATGACGGATGCGATCAAGTCGATACACGAAGTCGTGTCCGGTGCCGATCGGCATCCAGTTCTTCTCGATCGAGTGCTCGTCGGTCAGGATTTCCATGTCTCGCGTGTGCACGAACGTGTCGTTGGCGCTGTCGCGGACGAGGCGCCCGCGGATTTGCTGGGGCATCCCGGTCACACACTGCTCGCGCGCGCAGGCGATATAACACAGGTCGCCCTTGTGTCGGTAGAGCCGCATGTCCTCGAGCCCGAGCACCATGTCGTACTTGGCTTCGGGACGGTCCCACAGGATTTCGGCACGGTGCTTGATGCGCAGGTCTTCGCCTAACTTCACGAGGAAGTTCCGTGTGTCGATGGTGTCTTCGTGACAGGTCTTGCCACTGTTTTTGATGATGTAGCGGCCCATGTCGTCCATGACGTAGTTGACCGCGCGAATGTTGCAGAGGATTTTGCCGTTGCACTCCTCCACCGATGGGTTCATCGCGGTGTAGCCGTCTGGCAGCGGCAGCTCGAGGCGCTTCGGCGCGAACGACGTGCAGTATCGGCTCAGTGGCTCGAGATGCCAGAAGAGGTTCGATTTGCAGCTCCATCGGAGGTTTTCTGGGCACGCTGGATCAAGCGCGAGAGCGTCCGTAATCGGAAACGTGCCTGGGCGCTCTGTCTCGTCGTAAAATCCCGCGATCGAATACTCGTAGCGAGCACCATGAGAATAAACAAAATCGTTGACGAAAAGGAAATCATTTGGCCGTGGGATTGCGAGAGCGCGTTTTGCGAAGGTGAGGGCGACATGTGGCTTATCTTTTTCTCGGAAGTGCATAGCGAGCGAGTGGAGTGGCTCGGCGCGGCGTGGGCGCATGTTGTAGGCCTCGAGCATTGAGGCGACGTAGGCATCGGTGTCCCCCATGTCGCGCTCGCACTCGGCAATCATGAACTGCGCGAAGTAGGCCTCTTCGTCCCAGGCACCCAGCGCGATGTGCTGCCGATACATCCGGATCGCGTCATCCGGACGGTTGCTATCCTTGTACGTGTTCCCGAGATAAAACATGTAGCGGCTGTTGTTCGGCTCGTCAATCAGGCCCTGCTCGAGCAACGCAATGTCGCGCGGGAGTTTGTCGGTGCGATTGGCGCCATCGGCATGGTCAATGAACCGGGCGCCTTCGACGACACCGTTGGTCGGCACGTCGATATATTCGTGCGTGACCCCGCGGTAGGGGTTCTTTGGCCAGTCGAGATTGATGATGCGGGTGTTCGCGTAGGTGACGGAGCCGCCGGTCTGCCACAGATTGAGCGCGGTGACGCTGGCGTTGAGCAGCAAATCGAAGGCCTTGGGGTCCGTGACTTCCAGCTGCATGTCCGCGTCCATCATGAGCGCGAACTGGCACCAAGGCAGTGATTGGTGCTTCCGGTGCATCTGGGCGAGTGCATAAGCGTCGTTGCGCGCCGTGGAGAAGTCTTTGAATGTCCCGTGACCGATCATCACCGGCACATCGAACTCGGCACAGACCCGGGTGATTACTGCGACAGTATCGTCGGTGGACCCGGTGTCGAGAATGGCGACGGCCTTGACATAGGGGAGAGCGGAGACGAGAGCGCGTTCGATCCGCGCGCCCTCATTCCGGACGATCATGTTTAGGCAAAGAGATGGTTTCACAGGTGCTCCTCCAGATATTTGACGAGCGCGCGTAGCCGAAGAACATCCGCTATCCCGCCTTTCCCCGCCGCATGGTTGCATCCAAGACAGAGAATACCCCGAATATCAGATCGCCTGCACGGGAGGGGACCAGCATGATCAGTGTGCCAATATCTGCCGCCCGGTGTCGTTGACCCACACACAGCACAGGCATGGCCCTGCGCCGTGAAAAGATCGTTCCACTCTTCGGTCGTGATCCCGTATTTCTTTTTGAGATTATAATTGCGGTCATAGACCCGATGCCATACCGGGTTACGCACGCGAAAGCGCTGCGTTCGCTCGACTTGGGATAAAGACATAGAGCAGTCCTGAGTTGGGGTTCAGGGGAAGATTAACGGTTGATGCTAGGTCCACCGGACGAGATTTTGAGCCACGCTCCGGTGATGCCGTAGAAGATGCCCGTTTGGTTCGTGCCAGTCAAGCCCGTCACGCCGGTATATCCTTGGCCCGTCATGCTCGCGATCCCAGTGCCATTGTTGGCATTCCAAACGGCGCCAGCGATCCCGGGGTCGACGCTCGGGGGTATCCAGAGGCCGGAAGCCGGACCCAACGGGCCCTGCCATTCGCCTTTCTTGCCGGTGCCGCCGGTAAGGCCAGTCGGTCCGGTTGCGCCGGTCGGGTTCACACCGTTCGGTCCAGTCGGGCCGGTCGAGGCACCAGTCGGGCCAGTCGGCGCGGTGGTCTGCGCGTGACCCGTTTGTCCGGTGGGACCCTTCTGCGGTCCCGTCGCACCCAGCGGGCCGGTGTTGCCGGTGTTGCCGGTGTTGCCGGTGTTGCCAGTAGGCAACTTGGGGCCAGAGATGTTCGAGTTGGCCGGGCCGGTGACGCCGGTTGGTCCAGTCGGAGCCTGTCGCGGGCCCGCGGGCCCGGTCGCGCCGGTCGGACCTGTTGCGGTCGCGGTGGTAAGAGCACCCGCCACACCCGTCGGTCCTAAAGCACCGGGGATGTTCTTGGTGTTGATCAGGTCGACCACCTGTTTCAGGATGGCCGGGATCGTGCTGTCGTCGTAGGTGTCGCCCGCCACGATGGGGGCAGTCGGGCCCGTTCCCACAAATTGCGGGGGAGCGGGTGCGATCTCGACGCCGAACACCCGATTTTGAATGATCGGGGTTCGCGGTGATGCGGGAATAACTACAGCCATTTCAGCCTCCTATTAGCCGGCCGAAACAGTGAGGACACCCGCGTTGTTCCAAACCGCGTGGAGAACGTGCGGATCGGCAGTGGGCGGGATGAAGGTCACGACAACGGTACCTGTCGGCCCGGTCGGCCCGGTCGCACCGGTCGGTCCAGCGACACCGGACGGGCCTTGCACGCCGGTCGGGCCAGTGAAGCCGTTGGCGCCGGTCGGGCCAGTCGGAGCTGCAGAGGGGCCAGTGAACGCGGCGCCAGTCGGGCCAGTCGGGCCAGTCGCCGGGCTGAAGCCCGTCGGGCCAGTCGTTCCGGTGTTGCCGGTGTTACCTGTGGGGCCAGTCGGGCCAGTGAGGCCGGTGCCAGCCTGCCCAGTCGGGCCGGTGTTACCAGTCGGGCCGGATGCGAGGCCGCTCGGCCCGGTGTTACCGGTGTTGCCCGTGGAGCCAGTGGTCGACCCCGCGGCGCCGGTCGGGCCGGTGGCCCCAGTCGGACCTCCAACGGAGCCGTTGTTGATGACTGCTACGACTTGTCCGAGGACGTTGCCAAGCATATTGCGATCGTAGTTTCGGCTCGAAAGAATGGTCCCAACCATGATAGTCCCCTGTCAGTTTTATACTGGCCTCACCAAAATCGGTGAACATGCTCATGAGAGTGTCTTAGGTCCGTTAAAATGTCCTTAAGAGCCGGTCGGGCCGACGTAGCCCGAAATGAACACAGTCTTGTGGGCGCCGGTAAAACCGGCGCCGTCTGCCGCCAGCGGATAGACGCGCTCGAGTATACCGCTCGGCCCTTTGCCTCCGGTGTATTGAAGCCACGTCGCATGTCCGCCAGAAAGTCCGCTCATGCCAGTCCAGATGTTAACACCCTTCATGGTTCCTGTAGGTCCGGTCGGACCCGCGAGCACGATCACTGTTTTGAGGGTCCCGGCCATTAGCCTACGCCCCCGGTCACGGGCATCGCGCCTTTACCGGGTTGACTTCCGGTCAAATGCGTCTGCGGACCCATCGATTGCGACAGCTGGCTGGGCTGATTGCCCTGTGCCTGCGCCGCGCGCTGCTGTGTACCGTCGTTGGGGTGCGGCTGCTGGCCCAGGTCCATGCCCGGGTTGTTCGTGGCGTTCTGGGTCGGCCCGGTGCCCGGGGTGCCGACGTGCGCCGGCGGTCCTTCGCTCATGCCTTCGGTCATCGCCAGCCGGCCGGCGGTCAGCTCGGTGGTGATGCGCTGGACGCCCGCTTCGACGCCCTTGACAACCGCCTTCTGAACTGCCGCGTCGATCTCGCCGCCGCCGTTCTGGGCCTGCTGCTTCTCGTCCTGGGCCATTTTGTCGATCTCGTCTTGCGACGGGACGATCTCTTCACCCGGCATACCAATCGTTGTGGACACGGAGCGGAGCACAACGGCACGGCCCTTGATCCCCATGATCTTCTGGTCGGTCGGGTTGTTCGTCGCCGTCAAGAACTCGATCTGGCGCTGGCGCAGCGTCTCGCGCTGGATCGCGACGTTCACACCCTGCACCGTTACACGTTCTTCGCCAGTCAGCAGGCCGCTCGTATCGGTCAGCATAAGCAAATCGAACAGCTGCAACATCGTGCCTTCGATCACATCGCGATCGATGTTTGCACTGACGGTTTGAAGAATTTTCGAAGCGTTGCCCATCAGCATCGCTAGGCCCGAGGCGGTCCTGCCCGCACCACCACCACCCTGCCCACCGACATATTTCGGGATCGCCGATACGTCGTCCGCAATGCTCACAATCTGTTCGTAGACCTGCATCAGCTGCTGGGCATTGCTGCTCGGCATGAAGAAGCTGATCGGCTGTTTCGAGCTGCTCGTCATCGGGTCCGAGCGGACGTGCCAGCGCTTCCATGGGTAAAGGTCCTCCCCATTCTCTTCTGGCGCGAGCATGTCGTCGTTCACGACAACTTGAGGTCCCGACGCGATCGAGATGTTGTTAATCAACGATCGCAGAGTAGCGTTACTAGCTTCTTGCAGGTCGGCAAGAAGGTCCGTCAGCCCGTTGCCGACGGGCGTCCCTGGAACTTTCTCGAACGAAGTGATGAAATACGGATGACGCTGACGCGGAGATGGGCTCAGATGGCACTTGATGACGTGGGAACCAATAATCCAGATTTGGACGTGATAATCGCGCAGCTGATCTGGTACGACCATGCCGTAGTCTTGGAGCATGCGGCCCTGGATGTTGCCGTTGAACTCCATCATCGAGATCATTCCCGACCTATTCCAAGCTGGGTTTTCCCGGCTCTCCAGTACGCTGCGCTCCGCGTCAGTGGTGTCCCAGTTGTCGTAGAGCCCCCCACGGCCGAACTCGTCGAGCACGGCCAAAATCTCGCTCTGATTGTAACCGGGAAGGTCAAGGAGATCATTCAGTTCGCTTCGCGTAACCCGCAGCTTTTCGATAACGTTCGCATTTTCGATATCCGCGACGCCTGGGGTGAACCAGATGTCAAATGGCGACACGCGGTTCCAAGTTAGCTTGGGCTGCTGCTTGACTTGCGGCGGCCCGCCGTTCGGTGGCCACACGACAGTCGGAATTACCTTGACAACCGGGCCTTTGATCACCGCGAACGGGAAGATCGGCAGGTCGACAAGGAACTCCGCGAGCGCGTGGTAGTAGCCCCCCTCCGTCAGCATGTCTTGAATTTTGTCGCCGGCGTCGCGCGCTTGCGAGACAGCCTTGCGTTTGGCGGCGTCTTCAGCCTGCTCGATCAGATTGCGCTTGCGTTCCGCGAGATCGCTCTGCTGCGGCGGCTGGCCTGTGGTCTGCTGCACGCGCTGCGCTTCCTGCTGGATCAGCTGGTCGATCGCCTGAGCGATGCCCGGCGGCACCTGGGGCTGCTTCGGCGGCGCCAGTGACCACGGGATATCTTGGCCCAGGTAAATGTCGCGCAGCAATGAGGAAGCTGCTCGGCACTTCTGCGCAATCACTCGCGCGTAGACAGTTGAGCCACCCCATTTGGTGATCTCCTGCAGCTTGGTTGGGTCGTATTGACCATTGAATGCGCGCAGCGCGGCGAGCATGCGGTTGCTCCAGCCTGCTACGGTGTTGCGGTGGTTCCGGAAAATCTCGAACTGCGACTTGACGTAGCCGGCGAGCTGTGGGTACTGCGGCTGAGCGGCAGTCGCGGCAGTCTGCGCAGCCGCTGCCTTGGCGGATGCCTGATCAGAAAGCTGCTGCTCCAACTGTGCGGGCGGCGTGAACTGGATGACGCCATTTTGGCCGAGATCAGACATTTTTATACTCGCGCTGCGGTTCGAGTATAACTGACCCGGTTCCCCTAAGAACCCGTTAACGGCCTTGCGTCTACCTGTTGTGGTCAACAACAAGGAGCGGCGCAATGAACGCGGATCACAGCCTCAGTCAGTGGTTGGGCAACACGATCGGGGCAGGGACACTGGTGGCGACCTGGGTAGGGTGGTTGCCGACCATCGCCACTATGATCGCGTCGGTCGTGGCCCTGATCTGGTACCTAATTCAGATTTCCGAGAGCGCAACGGTACAACGTTGGGCCCAAAATCGGCGTATCCGCAAGATCGCCCGGCTGAAGGCTCGAGTGATAATGCTGGAAGCGAAAGGCCTCGCGCCCTTGCCCGGGCCGGAAACTGGAGGAGCTGCGCTCCACTAGGTCCATCCGGCAGAGCTGATGGCTTGTCTTTTCTTGGTTCGCGGTCGAAGTCGTCGGGTGATCTCTGGGACGACGCCACCGTGAACAACAGAAGCAACGTACTGCAGATCATCAGCCACATGCGAGAACCCTTCCTTGTCGGTCTTGTCCGGAACCGTCCGGAGCGCGCCGGTTTTCATTTTGGTGAAGCGATAGCCGCCGCTCATGGCGCGGCACAGGAACGGGCACCCGGCCCGCGAGATCAAGAGAGTGGGGCCGCCGTTGGTCTGGCGGGACAGGAGCGCTTCCACCGCGCGCAGCCGCGGCTCGATATCATTCGTCGGCGCCGGGAAACAGGGGAACCCCAAACGAAGTAGGGCATCGAAACAGCTCTCCTCCCCAATACTCCCTTTGGCAATCCCGCTCGGATCGCCAACGACCGCTACCTTCATTCCAAGATATTTTGCTCCGTAGAGGCGCGGACGCAGATTTTGATTGACGTGCTTCTCGAGCCCGACGTTGGTCCCGGGCACCTCTTCGTGCACTAGAAGGCGTCCTAAATGATCCATCTGACATATCAGCGACCAAGGGTTTCGGCCAAAATCTTGGCCAATGAGGAGAGGATAGCTTGGGATGATGAGCGTGTCATCGACGATGTGAAAGTCGGATCGAAAAGTGTTTTTGAAGACCGCGGCTCCTGAAGGATCGTCTCCGTACTCGGCCTTGACGTAGCGGCGCACCCAGTCGCTGTTGTCGCCGAACTGCTCGACAAAGCGCTCATAGTACTTCCTCCCCTGCGCGACCCTTACCGGATGGTCGATCGGCAATTTTATACTCTCTTCGTTTTGCACCAGCCAATTCAAATTCTCGGCATCGGGCGACAGGCCAGACGGCTGCTTGAAAATCTGAATGTCCGGCGGCGGGTTCTCCATATACTGGTGCCACGGCGTCATTTCCGTCGGGAAGTTAGTATCCGCAATCCAGCCGTGCCATGTCGGAGTGCCCTGCGCACCCGAGGGATAGCGGCCCAGACGGCCGGACAAAGGACCAAGCACATCAAGGTCCATTTCGATTGCCTCCGAGAGCCACGCGCCTGTGAGCTGCATAGAAAGTAAGCGAGCCTGATCCTCTGCATTCTCGAGGGGAATAAAGACCCACTCAGAGCGAACGTCACCGAATTGAACATGGAACACTCCCTCCGACACCTTCCACAGCCCGAGGCCGCCAAGCCATGCTTGACAGTCCTTGAGCACGGTGTCCTTCAGCTGCTTCAGGGTTTGCCGGACGATAGCGTGGCGTGTGTATCTATACCCATCGGCGCCCGGCTTCTGCTCCATCGAGCGGCGCAGCATTTCGATCACGGCAGACGTGGTCTTGCCGGACCCAACGGGCCCAGCGATCACGCGGCCGAACGCTTGGCTCGCCATGAACTGCGCGCAGGTGTGCGGGGCTTTGTAGTTGATCCCCATTACATCCGCCCTAGGTATGCGTCGGCATCGGCCCTCCGCGTATCCGTAAACTCTTGCCACGAGCACCATGGTTTGGCGGTCGTCATTGGCTGGAGTTTTCCCTCGAGATAGACTTGCCAATGCGCAGTAATTCCGTGTTCCGGATGGGTGAACCAGAGCGCTTGACTAGGTCTTGAATAAGGCGCGCGTAGTGTGAGGTGAGCATACTCGTCGTAGCCTTTAAGGCTGTTGTTGCAAATGAGGCCCGGCAGCGTGATGTATTGGTGCCAATGGCCAATGAGCAGAGTATCGAAGTCGCGACCAATTTGCGCTTCGCTTCGATGCGTTTTAAGTGTTCCACGCAGGATTGGTCCGAGCGCGCCAATGATGCCGTCGCCACCCTTCGTACCCAGGCTGTCGCCGTGAGTAAGCAGGTATCGATGATCAAAGATATTGAAGGCGCAATCGGCCGTTTCCGGAATGCAGAATTGGACATGTTTGCTCCTCCGGAAGTGCCGAGCGACGCCGCAATAGACGTTCCACTCGTGGGAAGTGAACACGCGCTCCTTCATCTGCATCTTCTTGGTGGAGCGGCCGTGATTGCCGACTACACATGGCACGAACAACTTACCGAAAGCTGAAGCCATCGTCTCGAGCCCGCCGCTGATCAGGTCGATCAAGTCCTCGATCGCCTGCTGCGTGGTGCGGTCGTTGGTCTTCATCAGCTCCTCATGAATGTCGCCACCGAGCATATCGCCGCCCAGAGCGACGATGCAGCCCGGGTAAGTGATCTTTGCGCGACCCATATGGTTGAGAGCAAGATCAGCGGTGGTCTGGACCAGTCGTTCAATGCGCCGCTTGGCGACCCGCTTGTCGTAGATGTTGATGGCCGGCATCCGGACGACTTCGCCGTAGTGCCAATCGGACCAGATGGTAGCTGGTACACCCCGCGCACCTGCTCGACCCTCACGTAAAGTCCACTCGGGAGGCGACGGGTCATAGCCGGCAATCTTGTAGATGTTCTCCCGGATCGTGCGCGCATCGTCCTCGTTGGTGGTGAGGCGCTTGATGGTGGCGCGGGCATCGGCAAGTTCCTGCTGACGGATGCGGATGATCTTCTCGGCGTCATGCAGCTTGTCGAGATCGGTTTTGGTTGGCGCGGATGGCATGTTGGTACTTCCTCTTATTCGATCGCCCCAATGGCGACGTTGCATATCGATGCTTGCGAGCCCGGCCCTTGGGGCTGAGCTCATAGTTGTGCTTCCTCGCGGCAGTCTGCAGGCTGTGATTAACCCGGTGCTGGTTAGCTTTTCCCTTCGGGGTCTGGTTGTACTTCCGGCAGCTCAAATTGTGTTGGCCAGACGCCACCCTGCGCGCCTGATGTATCGATCCCAGCAGCGATCGCCTTTGGCGCTTCTGCTCCAACGACAATTTTTTTGTTTCCGCCGAGGTCAATGTTAATAACGAAACGTTCGCCAGCAGGCGCAGCCCCAGTGTCTCGCTCACCCACACCGGCCATTTTTGCAAAGAGTTTAGCAGCTTCGACGACGCCGGGCAGCTGCTCGCGGTCATTGTGCATCCTAGCTCCCAACCTGGGTAGGGTTTCCTCGAGGATGGTCGAAGCCACAAGACGCACCCGTTCTTGTGAGGAGAGCGGACTATGCCACTCGACGCACGCCGTTTTGAGGGCGTGCTTGTAGAACTCGTTGTGCGTTTCGAGGTACTCATACTGTGTCTCGTTTAAATTGAACCCCGAGAGAACTTCATTTCGGACCCTAATATCCATTGCCACCTCGCGTGCCAGAATAGCGAGATCAGCGTAGCTGAGCGGCGGGAGCGTAACGAGGATTTTAGTAGCCTCAATGGCTTCCGCGGTGAGCGGCGCCTGGATTTTTTCGGGGGCGTCCGAAGCTGGGACAGGCCCAAAACATGTATCGCACCGATCTCCGCTGGAAGATTTGCATACGTGTGGTGATAGGGGAACGGCCGGGGCTGGTTCGATGGTGATGGCATTTGGTCCAGTCACGTTTGACGTATCGGGCTCGGTCCAAACTGCACCGCCGGCAAGCACGTCGTCAAACCCTGTGTCCTCGAGATCGCTCAATTTATCGTGTCCCCTGTTTCTGGGCATTCCTTCAGCCGCTTGACGTACGCGATCAGCGCGGTGGCCTGCTCTGCGCCCAGCTCCTCCACCGCCTTGTAGCTGGCCGCCAGCAGAGGTTCAAGCGGCGCGCCGGCGGCGACCTTGTTCTCGATCACCGCGAGCACCCACAGCTTCCCCAGCGAGTTGTAGGCATCGAGCGCCATCTGCATCCCGATGATATACTCCTCGCGTGTCACCTTGCGATCGTACATGTCGAGCAGCGTGTAGGCGGCGCCGGTCTGGAGCTGCTGGATGTGTTCCTTGGTCACAGGCGCGTGGAGCATGGTGAGCAGCACGTCCTCGTCGATGATCGAGGTTGTCATATGACACACATGATAATGGCAATGACCAATATGATGAGCAGGATGCCGTCGTCTTGACCTTCCAACATCACGCGGCCTCCTTCGTTTCGACGCCCGGGTACGCGGCGTAGGCGGTGGCGTTCTCCTCTAGCAGCTTGATGGCGCGGTCGCGGTGCACGGCCGGCATGGCGTAGCCGGTGCCCCAGATGGTGTCGATCGGGACCTCGTGGACCTTCAGCTTCTTGCGGATGTGAAACATGACCACGTCGACCATCTTCTCGTCGGTGGGCGCGTGGTTGGAGGCGGGGCGGTTCTCTTGCAGGATGATGTGGACCTGCGCCTTGGTGATCTCCCGGCGCTTGATCAGGACGGCGACGACTGCCGACTGTTGTTTGGTGGTCTTGAAGACCCGGGCGCAGATCATCTGCAGCTGGTCTTCGTTCTCGAGGATGGTGCCGGCATATATGGCGCGCTGGCTGCGCGCGCTCCCGGGTGGCCAGTCGTCTCGTGGCAGCTCGCAGATGCGGCCCTCCTCGAGCGCCTCGCGCAGCGCATCATAGAGAGTGTCGCTCGGCACTTTAAGTCCTCTCGCGATGGCGCGGACGGGGATGCCCTCGTCGGCGAGGCGGACGGCGCGCGCCCGGTCGAGTGGGTCGATGTCGAAGATGTTGACTTCTTTGGATGGGTCTTCGGTGATGACGAGCTGCAGCGGCATGGGGGTGTTCCCTCTGGTTGGTTACTGCCACAGTAACTGCCGCCGGGCGAGTGTCAAGAAAAATTAAGTGGACCCGCCGCTGCCTCGTCCCCAACAGACAAGAGTACCCGGTGCTATGCCGGCTTCTCCACGGGCGGGCGGGCCCACTCTCTATTTAGGCTACCTTCCTTAAGGCGTCGTATATGTCAGGATCGTGAACAAAAGTGGTGCCAGGGGCGCGGAGCCGGCCGGCGCCAGCAGGATCACCGTCAGGTAGAGGAGCCACCCGATCAAGAGCACGCACCATGCGGGTCCAAGCTGCAACGAGAGCCTCCATGTCCTCACGAGATGCCGACAGGTTGAACCGGTCAAAGACCTCTTTACACTCGTCGGTCCGATGACGTAGCGCGGCGCGCTTGACCTCGTCTTTGCAGGACTGTGCGGCAAGTCGACACTCCTTAAACATGTTTGTCATCGTCGTCTCTCTTATGCGTGAGCCGCTTGGCGCGGTCGCGCGCGCGTGCAGCCTTCTTACTCTCGATCTTGTCGGCCCAGAGCACAAGTCCGACGAACAGCATGGCGGCAAAGATCAGCTCGCCTGCTAGTCGAACGCTGTCGGAGTTCAAGATCATGTCGCGATCACTTCATTGTGTAGTGAGCTGTTTTGCTCAGCCGGGAACGTGTCAAGGTAGTAAGGTGTTGGTGTCGGGCGGATACATCCACCGCGCCGACACCAACCCCAACCGGAGCACTCATGATGCCCCATTCAGGAACAGACCCACCACCTAGGTGGTAAGCCGGCCGTTTAAGAGCCCTCGACAGTCCCGGAAGTACGGATCGTCGGGGGCTTTTTAGTACGTAGTTCAGGCGGCGTCTGTGATCTGCTCCACATTACCGTTAATTATTTTCGGCGCGTGTTCTTGCCCCAGCTCCTGCGCGGTGTCAAGCGTCGGCTTGGGATCATCCGGCATATTGTGTATATCGCTCCAGTCGGCATCGAGCCAGCCGGCACGGGGCGCCTCGGGGTTAACATCGTCGCCGAAGGGCGTATCGCGTTGGGGGTCGCTACTAACCTCGATACCGACCTCCTCAGCAGGGTCGAAGGTGCCCGGGGGCACGGCCCAGGGTGAAGGGGTGTCACCATCACGCATTCGTGTCTTCTCGTCGCCTTCAAACAGCAGCTTCACGATCTCGTCGTGGCTGAGCCCCTGCTTCTCCAGCTTCTTGTACAGCTTGGCGTTCGGGGTGGCGCGGCGCTCGAACATCTCGTCCTCCGTCATCGGACGGTGGGTGTCGGAGGCGATCGGCATGATGCCGATTTGGAACCTGTATGCGTTCCTCTTGTCACCATTGTCGTCGTCGCCCTTGAAGCGATCGATGAAGTAGTCGGTGACTGCGCCATCGAGCGCCTGGGTGGCATCATGATATGCCGTCTCGAGGGTGACGGCGATGGCGCCGATCAGCTCGGCAGCTTCGATGCGATCCTTGCGGCTGAACTTTTTCTTGGTGAGCGCCTTCACGATATCGGAAACGAACTCGTGGAAGTCCTCGCGCGGGATGTCCATGTAGGGCTCGTAGTCGAGGCTCTCGAGTGGCTGGGCTGGGATGGATGCCATGGGGAAAATCCTGGGTTGGGGTAAGGGTGACACCTTTTTACCCATGCCACCTTAATAAAGTCTTAAGGCTCGGATTTTACCCCCTACATATTTTCAGGCCCCCTCTTGGCGAAGCCAAGAGCGCGGGGCTGTCCAAGCGGGCGGGGGGATAAACCCTCGTGCCCGCTTGGGGTAGCTCTCGCTCTAGCCGTT
>Ga0302314_10005842_pt1 | contig 22371 bp, 24 predicted proteins | sample III_Palsa_N2_3_FD_200533 | JGI IMG/M metagenome (GOLD analysis project Ga0302314, IMG submission 200533) | Peat permafrost microbial communities from Stordalen Mire near Abisko, Sweden - III_Palsa_N2_3 | ecosystem: Environmental > Terrestrial > Soil > Palsa > Peat permafrost | place: Sweden...
CTTCAACAAGCTCAAGCACTTCAGGCGCTTCGCCACGCGATACGATCGGCGAACCGCTTACTACCTCGCCTTCACACACCTAGCCGCCGTCATGCTCTGGCTGCGCTGAATGTCGATTCGTCCTAGCCCGTTCCGGAGTGTAAGGTCCGGGTGAGCCCAGCTCGGGAAATGAGTTCTGCTTGGAATAGATCGGCTCGGCAATTGGCGGGCTTTTCGAAGGATCAATCGCCGTCCTCAGGGCGTCGATGTTTCCGTTCAACGTCATTCCGCATGCTGGAGCCCAAAGCGAGATGCCGGCCGCGCATGCCAACAATAGAGCTATAGTCCGCAATGTTGTCCGCTCCGCGACGTCATCTACCCTGAATAGCAGCGAAGCATCCTGCACGGCAACGTTTCCACAGCGATGCACATTGGCGGCGCTCTGCGGCACAGCGTCCGCGCGGCGCTCAGGTTTCACCGTCAATCGCTTGCAGGCCAGTTTTTCCGAGTTCAGGGCCGGGTCAAGGACGGCGCGTTCCGCGCCGCCGCTTCGCGGTCGCCGAAGGCGATCCTTGACGCGGTCCTGAGCCTCGGAACCAAGCTCCGCCAAGCGATCGATGGCGAAGTGTCGATCTGGGGGGTCAACAAAGCTCCCCTCCCCGTTGAGGGGAGGGGTTGGGGGTGGGGGGTCTCTCCGCGGCAGCCTTGTAGCGGATAGAGCCCCCACCCGGCCGCTTCGCGGCCACCCGCCCCTCCAGGGGGCGGGTACGCTAACTCGCCGCCGAAGCCCCCACCCCCGCCGCGTCGCGCCGGATGCGCTCCGTCATCGCGAAAAGCCCGTTGGAGCGCTGCGCCGACAGAGCGCCGCTGAGGCCGAGGCGTTTGAACGCGGCGTTGGCGTCGAAGGCGAGGATCTCGTCCGGCGCGCGGCCGGAATAGAGCCTTAGCAGGATGGCGATAAGGCCGCGCACGATGTGGGCGTCCGAATCGCCGCGGAATTCGAGCACACCATCAACTCCAGGCTCCGTCACCAGCCAGACCTGGCTGGCGCAGCCGCGCACCTTGTTGGCCTCGACGCGCTCGGCCTCGGGCATCGGCGCCAGCCCCTGCCCCAGCTCGATCACATAGCGATAGCGCTCTTCCCAGTCGCCGAGCAGCTCGAACTCGGCCTCGAGCTCCTCAAGGGCCGCGGCGATGGCCAAGGCAGTCTCCTGGATGACGAGAGCCCGATGTAGGGCCACGCCGCGCCCGCCGCAACGCGGGGCGCGTCAGGCGGCCGGCAGCAGCACCTCGGCGCGCAGGCCCTGGCCGCGGGCGCTGACCAGCCTGAGCGCCCCGCCCATCGCCTCGCACAGCAGGGCGACGATCGGCAGGCCGAGCCCGGCGCCCTCGGTGGAGCGGGTGAGCGCGTTCTGGCCCTGCTCGAACGGGCGCATCAGCCGCGGGATGTCGGCGGGATCGATGCCCTCGCCGTCGTCCTCGATCTGCAGGCGCACGCCGGCCACGCCGCGGCGGGCGCGGAAGCGCACCTCGCCGCCTTCGGGCGAAAAGGTGATGGCGTTCTGCAGCAGGTTGTTCAGCACCGTGCGCAGGCCGCGCTGATCGGCGACCACCGCCGGCAGATGGCCCTGGTTCTCGACCCGCACCTGGATGCGCCGCGCGGCGATCTCGTCGCGCAGCATCTCCAGCACGTCGTCGAGCGCATGGTCGAGCAGCTCGGGCGTCGGGTCGAGATCGGTGACGTGGCCTTCCAGGCGGGCGATCTCCAGCACCTGGTTCACCAGATTCAGCAGCTTCAGCCCGCTCTGGCGCACGTGCTCGGCGTATTCGCGGTACTGCGGCGAGCCGAGCGGGCCGCACAGCTCCTTCGAGATGATCTCGGAGAAGCCAATGATCGAATTCAGCGGCGTGCGCAGCTCGTGGCTGACCATGCGCAGGAACGAGCGCTTCTGGGCGTCGAGCGCCGCACGGCGGCGCGGAACCGAGCCGCCGCCGTCGGGATTGGCCTTGACCGCCGTTAGGGACGCCGCCGGGGGCAAGTCGCCTCACAAATTCCGCAAATGAGGCCGCAGCTTGCGACAGTTCCGCTTACGATTCCGTTTCTATCCACAGGCTCATCCCCAGAGCTAAGTCGCCTGCGAATTGAGCCGCCTCGCGGGGGAGGGCGGCGTCCGGTAACATCGGGGACTCGGAAGAGGCTTGGGCAGGCCCATGATCGCCGCTGACGCGGAAAACCAACGGCGTGCGCTGCGCGCGGCGGCCAACTGGCACGCCGTGTGGGCCCTGGCGCTTGGCGTCTGCGCCCTGGCCTGGCCGGCGGGCGACAGCCTGGCGCTGAACTACGCCCTCGCCGCCGCCGCCGCGCCCGGCTTCGTCGGCCAGTTGCTGCGCTGGTGGCGCGGCGGCGTGGCGAAGACCGTGGTCGCGCTCGCCTGGCCCATCGGCTGCGGCGCGGCGATCCTGATCAGCGGCGGCCTCGGCGGACCGCTGGCGGTGCTGGCGCTGGTCCCCGCGGTCGCCATGGCGACGCTGGACGGGCGGCGTTTCATCGCCCTGGGCGCGGCGCTGACCGTGGCGATCCTCGCCGTGCTGGCGCTGGGCCACGCGGGCGCCGTCCCGCCCTTCGGCCCCTGGCTGCCGCTCACGGTGCTGGCGATCACCGTCGTCGCCCTGGCCGCGGCCCTGCAGCTCGCCGGGGCCCGATCAGCCGAGCGGCGGCGGGAGCTGGAAGCCGACGCGATCCGGCTGCAAAACCTGCTCGACGCCGAGCCCAGCCTGCTGCTGCGCCTGGACGGCGCCGGTGTCATCCAGGAAGTGTTCAGCGGCGCGCTGGAGGATCACGATCTGAAACTGACCGGCCGGCGGTTCGAGACACTGGCCGGCGAGGCGCACCGCGATGCGGCGAGGGCGGCGCTGGTGATCGCGCGCCGCACCGGCGCGGCCAGCGTCGGCTTCGCCCCGCCGCTGGCGCCGGACCGGTTCCTGGCCGTCGAGCTGCGCGGCGTACCCGGAGGCGATTTCGCCGCCACGGTGCGCGACGCCAGCCGCGAGCGCGCCTACGAGGCCTGGCTCGAACAGGGCAAGGCCGACGCCGAACAGATGGCGCTGGCCAAGTCGCGCTTCCTCGCCAACATGAGCCACGAGCTGCGCACGCCGCTCAACGCCATCATCGGCTTCTCCGACATCATGCGCTCGGCGATGTTCGGGCCGCTGGCCGAGCGCTACGCCGAATACGCCGGCCTGATCCACGAAAGCGGCGGCCACCTGCTCGACCTGATCAACGACGTGCTCGACATGTCGAAGATCGAGGCCGATCGCTTCACCCTGTCGCTGGAGCCGTTCGACGCCCGCGAGGCCGTGTCCGCCGCGCTCAGGCTGGTGCGGGTGCAGGCCGACGCCGCCCACATCAGCCTGCGCGGCGCGCTGCCGCCGCAGCCGCTGAACGTCAACGCCGACCGCCGCGCGCTGAAGCAGATCGTGCTCAACCTGGTCTCCAACGCGCTGAAGTTCACCCCCGCCGGCGGCCAGGTGAACGTGCTGGCGCGCGAATTCGGCGGCCGCCTGGAGATCATCGTCGCCGACACCGGCGTCGGCATCGCCCCTGACGACCTGGAACGGCTCGGGCGGCCCTACGAACAGGCCGGCGGCGCCGACCAGCGCGCCCAGGGCACGGGGCTCGGCCTGTCGCTGGTGCGCGCCTTCGCCGAACTGCACGGCGGGGTCATGACCATCAAGAGCATCCTCGGCGAAGGCACGGCGGTCAGCGTCAAGCTGCCGGTGATGGATCTCGAGGCGGAGGGCGCGCCACCGCCGCCGCCCTCATCGCCGCCGCCGATGGCCGCCCCGCTGGTAGCGCACGGCGACAACGTCATCGCCTTCACGCCTCACCGCTGAGCGGTGCGCGGCGGCGCCGGCGGCACCGCCTGGAAGGCGCGCGCCGCGGCGAAATCGCCAACCTCGACATAGGCCGTCCGCACCGTCTCGCCGTCCTCGCCCGCGAACACGAACTCGACCGCCACCGCCTCGCGCGGGTCGAGCCCGGCCAGGGCCTCGGTCGCGGCGGCGGGGAAGCGGAACGCCCAGCCGCTCGCCATGTCGGGCCCGCGCAGATCGTGACCGGCCGGGCTCATCGCCTCGGCGGTGAACACCCGCGTCGCCGAGCGCGGCGGCAGGCGCGCGTCGATCGGCAGGCGGCCCGCGACATCCGCCTGGCGCACATCCAGGTAGGGCCCGCTGGTGAGGGTCGTATCGCGCAGGACCAGCCGCGCGCTGGAGGGCTGGGCGTCGTCGGCGAAGCTCGCCACCGCCATCAATGGCCGCTCGGCGCCGTGGCCGACGAGGCCGAACATCATCGCGTCCCAGCCGAACCGGTCGCGCTGGTAGGCGCGCCAGTGGGCGATCCCGTCGGTCGGCGGCCGCACGGCGGTCCAGGCGTTGAGCTCGCCCGGATAGTCCATGCGGTCGAGGTGGGCGTAGCCCTCGAACGCCGAGCGCACCCGCGCCGCGGCGGTGGCGATGTCGGCCGACTGGCATCCGGCCGCGCCGACCACGGCGACGGCGCGGGTCTCGATCCCGGCCAGGCTCGAAGCATCGACGCCGGAGCGCAGCGCAGCGCCGCGCGCCTGGGCCTTGGCGGCGGCCAGCGCCGCGCCGACGTCGGGCGCGAACAGCCGGCAGGCGCCGTCCGCCGCCGTCATCACCGCGCGCTCGTAGAAGAGGCTGGCCGCCGGCGTGCCGGCCCAGGCGCCGCCGGCCGACGCCAGCGCGAGCGCCATCGCCGCGATCCTAGCCGTTCCCCTGAGCACCAACACGCCGGTTCTCGCTGTTCAGGCCCCCTCGCCTAGGGCCTTATGCTTTCATCCGGGTTACCTGCCCGGCGACTTGGCCGCGACGGATGGTCCCTTGCTGCTCGACACCGACATCTGGGTCTACGCCCTGATCCGCCGCGCCCATCAAGGCGGCGCCTTCGCGACGGTGGGGCGCAAGGGCCACGGCCGCGGCGGCGCGGTGCTGGTCAAGCAGGTGAACCGCCGGGCCGGCGAGGCGCGGCTCTACGCCGAGGCGACGCGCGGCGACGGCGAGCAGGTCTGGATGCAGCCGACCGGCTCGACCAACGAGGCCGACCTCGACGCCTATATCGCCAGAGCCGTGCGCATCGATCCGGACCTCTGGGTGATCGAGATCGACGATCCCGAGGGCCGCCATTTCCTGACCGAGCGAGTGGAGGACGGCTAGGCCCGCGAACGCGGATGCGCCGCGGGCACCCATTCGCAGGCGATACGCCTACGAGTCGAACACGATCACCGAGCGGGCGATCTGGCCGGTCTTCATCTCGGCGAAGGCCTCATTGACGTCCTCGAGCTTGATGCGGCGCGAGATCATGTCGTCGAGCTTCAGCTTGCCCGAGAGGTAGAAGTCCACCAGCCGCGGCATGTCGACCGGGAAGCGGTTGGAGCCCATCAGCGAGCCCTGGATGCGCTTCTCGCCGAGGAAGGCCGCACCCATCAGCGTCACCGTCTGGCCGATCGGGATCATGCCGATGACGTTGGCAGTGCCGCCGCGCGCCAGCATGTTGAACGCCTGCTCGGCGGTCTTGCCGAGGCCGATGGCCTCGAACGAGTGGTGCACGCCGCCCTTGGTCATCTCCATCACCGCCTTCACCGCATCGGTCTCGCCGGCGTTGATGAAGTCGGTGGCGCCGAAGGCCTTGGCCATGTTGTCCTTGGCCGGCGAGGTGTCGATGGCGATGATCCGCGACGCGCCGGCGATGGCCGCGCCGTTGATCGCCGCCAGGCCGACGCCACCGCAGCCGATCACCGCCACGGTCTCGCCGGGACGGACGTTCGAGGTGTGGAAGACGGCGCCGACGCCGGTCATCACCCCGCAGCCGATCAGGGCGGCGCGGTCGAGCGGCATGTCCTTGCGGACCGCGACGCAGGCGTGCTCGTGGATCAGCATGGTCTCGGCGAACGAGGACAGGTTGAGGAACTGCTGGATCCCCTTGCCGTCCTGGGTGATGCGCGGCGCGTCGGATTGTTCGCGGCGCACGTCCGGGCTCTGGCAGCGCGACATGTGGCCGGTGAGGCAATGCTCGCAGTGGCCGCAGAAGGCCGAGAGGCAGGTGATCACGTGGTCGCCGACCCTCACCGTGCGTACCTCGTCGCCGACCGCCTCGACGACGCCGGCGCTCTCGTGGCCCAGCACGGCCGGCAGCGGATAGGGGTAGGAGCCTTCGTAGAAGTGGACGTCGGAGTGGCAGACGCCAGCGGCGACGGTGCGGATCCGCACCTCGTGCGGACCGGGATTGCCGATCTGGACGTCTTCGATTTGTAGTGGCTTGCCCACTTCGCGCAGAACGGCGGCCTTCATGAATACCTCTCCCTGGTTCGAGCTGGCGCGCGTCGTTGGCGCGCCTTCGGATCGCTTATCGCCGTTAAGGCGCGCGCTCGCCAAGCGGATTCGAGAGTTGACATGGAAGCCGCATTGACCTCTGCCTCACGCAAATATCTAGGGACGGATCGACCATGAAACCGATCGTCGGCGTCATCCTGGCCGCCCTCGTGCTCGCCGCCTGCGCCGAAACCCCCGGCGGAACCTTCACGCCCGTGCCGGTGGGCGCGCCGCCGCCGCCACCGCCGCCGCCCAGCAATCCCGACGCCTTCCGCGACTCCGACTTCGCCTGGTCGACGGCCGGCGGCGCCGGCAAGGTGGTCGGCGTGATGGCGTTCAAGAGCGACGCCGCCGCGCACTACACCTGCCAGGCCGTGGTGCTGGCGCCCGAGACGCCCTGGAGCCGGGCGCGGATGCGGACGCTGTACCTCTCGACCACTGCCGCCGACATTCCGGCCGACGACGTGAAGACCCGCACCTCCTCGGAGCACGCGGCCGAGTATGGCCGCTACGTCCGCCAGGCGCCGTGCGACGCCACCGGTCACTTCGCCTTCACCGGCCTGCCGGACGGGGCTTGGTACGTGATCACCGTGGCCGCGCCGGTGGGCGGTGGCGTCAGGATGGCGGTGATGCGGCGGGTGGAGACCAACGGCGAGACGGTGCGGGTGGTGCTGCGCTGATCCCTGGGCGCGGCTGAGGAGGCGCGCGGCATGGCCTTCCACGACATCCTCTACGCGGCCGATAGCGGGGTCGGCGTGATCACGCTGAACCGGCCGGCCTATCGCAACGCCCAGAGCTACCGGATGCTCGACGAGATCGACGCCGCCTTCGAGCTGGCGCGCGCCGACGAGGGCGTGCGGGTGGTGCTGTTGCGCGGCTCGGGCGGCGTCTTCTCCACCGGCCACGACCTCGGCACGCCCGAGGGGATGGCATACCGCCAGGCGCTGGGCGCCAAGCCCGGCATCCAGACCTACGACCAGTTCAAGAAGTACAATCTCGACCTGCTCTTGAAGTGGCGCAACTTCCCGAAGCCGACGGTGGCGATGGTGGAGGGCTACTGCATCTACGCCGGCTGGATGCTGGCGGCGGCGATGGACGTGGTGTTCGCGTCCGAGACCGCGGAGTTCCTGGGCGGCTTCGTGGAATACAACACCATCCCCTGGGACATCGGCGTCCGCCGGGCCAAGGAACTGGTGTTCGAGAGCCGCTTCATCACCGCCGAGGAGGCCGCGAAATACGGCCTGGTCAACCACGTGCTGGCGCCCGCCGACCTCGAGCGCGAGACCTTCGCCTGGGCCCGCCGCGTCGCCGAGAACAGCCCCGAGGCGCTGCGCATGGCCAAGATCCAGATGAACAAGGCCCAGGATGCGCAAGGCTTCACCAACGCGGTCGAGGACAGCCTGGGCGACTACCAGGCAATGATGCACATGCCCGGCCTGCAGATGCGCCTGGAGGGCGAGCGCCGGCTCGCCACCGTCGACCTCGCGGTCAAGGGTCGCCGCAAGGAGCGGTTCGGGCAGTAGCGGTCGCCAGCAGGATCGTCTTGGCGCTGGTCCGTTTGAGGTCGGAGGTCAGCCGGACGCGCGACAGCGCCCAGATCAGCCACTTGGTCGGATCCCAGTCGTACCAGCGAATGCCGTTGCGGTAGTCGCGGGGAAAGGCGTGGTGGAAGTTGTGATAGCCCTCGCCGTTGGTGAGGATGACGCCGAGCCAATGGTCGCGCGCGGAGGAGTTCAGTTCGAACGGGCGACTTCCGAATGAGTGGGCCACCGAGTTGATGAAGAAGGCGCCGTTGAGGACGAGGAAGATCCGCGCCACCACCGGAAACAGGATCGCGTAGGTCCAGCCGCCGATCCAGGCGCCGACGAGCAGCGGGACCAAGACCCCGGACAGGTAGGACCAGACCCGGTAGTGCTCGTGCTGGTGCAGCACGAACCGATCGGCGGCGAGGTCGCGCACGTTGGCGTAGTCGAAGTGCGGAATGCGCAGCAGCACCCATCCGACGTGGGCGTAGAAGAAGCCGCGCTTGATATTGTACGGATCCAGATCGGTGTCGGTATGGCGGTGATGCTGGCGGTGCAGGGCGGACCACCGCATCGCCGACTGCTCGAAGGCGGCGCCGCCGAAGAAGAGCACGATGGCGCGGATCGGCCAGGTCGCCTTGAACGAGGCGTGGGAAAACAGCCGGTGATAGCCCAGCGTGATCGCGAAGGAGCTGGCCAGGGCGTAGGCGGCGAAGAAGGCGAACTCCGCCGCGGTCAGGCCGTATCGCCATAGATAGATCGGGCAGGCGACGAGGGTCACCGCCGTGATCAGGCCGACGAAGATGATGCTGCCGACGCGGTATTTCTTGGCTGGCCGGACGGCCGCCTCCGGCGCCTGTTCGCCGTTCGAATCACGCGCCATACCAAAACCTCTGGCCACATCGCCAAAGGGGGCGGCCGCCCTGAACAATGGCCGCCGTACTAACCCTCCCGACGGCTGCCGTCTCGCTATTTCGTCGAGCCGATATAGACGGTCGAGCTCCAGCGCGGTTCCTTCTCCCCTCGCGGGAGAAGGTGGCCCGGAGGGCCGGATGAGGGGGGGTCGCCACCGGACTCAGCTGTCGCCTAAAGAGTTCCGAGCCCTTACAAGCCGGCGATCGCGGCAGCCGCACCCCTCAATCCGACCGCTTCGCGGCCACCTTCTCCCGCAAGCGGAGAAGGAAAAGAAACTGGGAGATCCCATGACCGACACCTTCCACGCCATCCGCCTCTTCAAGACCGACGCCGGCCAGGAGACCAGGTTCGTCGACCTCACCGAGGCCGACCTGATGGAAGGCGATGTCACCGTGCGGGTCGAATATTCGACCGTGAACTACAAGGACGGCCTGGCGCTGACCGGCAAGGCGCCGGTGGTGCGGGCGTGGCCGTTGACGCCGGGGATCGACTTCGCCGGGGTGGTGGAAAGCTCGCAACACCTGGGCTTCGCGCCCGGCGACAAGGTGGTGCTGAACGGCTGGGGCGTCGGCGAAACCCATCACGGCGGCTACGCCGGCAAGGCGCGGGTCAAGGGCGACTGGCTGGTGAAGCTGCCGGACGGGATCTCGACCGCCGAGTCCATGGCGATCGGCACCGCCGGCTACACCGCGATGCTCTGCGTGATGGCGCTGGAGCGCGAGGGGGTGACGCCGGACGAGGGCGACATCCTGGTCACCGGCGCGGCCGGCGGCGTGGGCAGCGTCGCCATCGCGATCCTGGCCAAGCTCGGCTACCGCGTCGTCGCCTCCAGCGGGCGCAAGACGACCGAGGGCGATTACCTGACCGGCCTGGGCGCCGCCGACATCGTCGACCGGGCCGAGTTCAGCGAACCTGGCCGGCCGCTGGGGCGCGAGCGCTGGGCCGGCGTGGTCGACGCGGTGGGCAGCCACACCCTCGCCAACGCCCTCGCCCAGACCCGCTACGGCGGCGCGGTGGCGGCCTGCGGCCTCGCCCAGGGGATGGACCTGCCCGGCAGCGTCGCCCCCTTCATCCTGCGCGGCGTGACCCTGTGCGGCATCGACTCGGTGATGGCGCCGAAGCCGAAGCGCGAGGCGGCCTGGAAACGCCTGGCGAGCGATCTCGACCTCGCCAAGCTGGCGGCCATGCGCGTCGACGCCAAGCTCGCCGACGCGCCGGAGCTGGGCGTGGCGATCCTCGAGGGCAAGGTGCGCGGCCGCGTGGTGATCGACGTCGCTGGCTGACCGCCCGGCAACCTTTCGTTCAGCACAGGTTCAGCCGCCCGGCGCGATCCTGCACGCCTAAAGCCCAGGGAGCCGATTGGCCCGCCGGACGTTTAGACAACGGACGAAGGAACGCTAGGAGGTTCCAGACATGCACAAGATTCTCACAGCCGGAGCGGCCGGCCTGATGGCCCTGGCGACGCTCGGCGCGACCGCCACCACCGCCGACGCAGCGCCGCACGGGGGCGGCGGCGGCCACGGCGGCGGCTTCCATGGCGGTGGTTCCCGCGGCGGCTATAGCGGCGGATACCGTGGAGGCTATAGCGGCGGATACCGTGGAGGCTACGGCTATCGCGGCTACGGCGGCTACGGCTGGCGCGGCGGCTATTGGGGTGGATACGGCTATCCCTACGCCTGCAACTACTACTACGGCCCTTACTACTGCTACTAGGCGCGCGGACGGAGTCGGCTCGGCCTGACGGCTGAGCCAACGCCGCCCCGAACGCTTTCTGAAGCCCCCCGGCCCGACCTCCGGGGGGCTTGCCATGTGCGGGAAAGCCTGGAATGCCGCTGGCATGACAGAGCGCCCGCCTCGCTTTCCGCCGCTAACCCCGGACGAGATGACGCCGGCCCAGCGCGAGGTCGCCGACGCGATCGCGTCCGGGCCGCGCGGCGGCCTGCGCGGACCGTTCCAGGCCTGGCTGCGCAGCCCGGCGCTGGCCGACCGGCTGCAGAAGGTGGGCGAATACCTGCGCTTCTCGTCGTCGGTCCCGCGGCGGCTGAACGAGCTCGCCATCCTGGTCACCGCCCGCGCCTGGGACGCCGAGTTCGAGTGGTACGCTCACCATCGCCTGGCGCTGGAAGCCGGCCTCGATCCCGCCGTGGCCGCCGACATCGCCGAGGGTCGCCGGCCGGCGTCGATGCAGGCGGATGAGGCGGTGGTCTACGACTTCTGCACCGAGCTGCGCGCCACGCACCGGGTCAGCGACGCCACCCTCGCGGCGACGCTGGATTTGCTGGGCGAACAGGGCGTCATCGATCTGATCGCCGTCAGCGGCTACTACGACCTCGTCTCGATGACCCTGAACGTCGCCGAGGTGGCGCTGCCGGACGGCCTGCCGCCGCCGTTGAAGCCGCTGGCCCGCTGAGGCGCGCCTCGGGGAGACGGCTCATCGTCTTGCGGACAAGGCCCTGGGCGCCGCCATCCTCAAGCCGCCCGCTCGACCGGCGGGTAATACTGCGCCGCCTCCCGGCGTTCGAACATGCCGTAGTCACGGACGTTACGGACCGTGCGGTGGCGAAGCCGCGCGACACCCGCGAAGGTTTTCGGCGTCCAGCAAGCGCAGGCGTCCGCGGTCTTCCAGGACGTGAGCAACAACATCTTGCCGGGATTGGTGATGCTCTCGAACACATCGTATTCGCTCAGCGCTTCGGTCTGCACGTTCAAGCCCAGGTGGCCCGGCAGCAGGTCCGGATGCGCGGAGAAGGTTGCGTCGGAGGCGGGAGAGAGTTCGGTGATCGCCAGGGCCTTGGCGGCGCCGACCACGCTGACGTCCAGGCGTTGCCCGACGACCGAACAACCCTCTGGCGGGTGGCTGTCGACGGTCACTTCGCAGACGCGCAGGTGATAGTCGGAAAAGACGCCGCTGCGGCCCTGTTCCTGAACCTTGTGATGCTCGCCCTGGGTGCGCCAGCGGACCACGGCTTTTTCGTCGCGCCAGGTGGACAGCGACAGCACCCATCCCTCGCGTCTTTTGCTTTCGAAGCGCTCGTTGTCGATGAAGCCGTCGATGGCCTCCAGGATTGGTTTCAGGTGTTTGGCGAGCCCGAGATACTCGTCCTTCTTGCCTGGCGCGGGATGCACCTCGAAGACCACGGCGAACATCTTGCTCTTCCTCTTCGCTTTTCGCGGACGTCAGACGGGAATTGCGGCGACGTCCTCGCCGAGCAGAAAGGTCACGCTCTCGCGCCACAGGGCCGCTCGCATCGTCTCCAGGTGCATCAGATGCGTGCCGCGGCCGATCTTGATGTCGCGCTTCACCAGTGAGTGGCGGAGCGCATCGAACAGCCAGCGCGCATCCGCGTCGGTGACCAGCCCGTCCCAGGCGCCGCGCAGGATCACCACCGGGGCGCTGACGCGCTCGGGTTCGTAGGCGAGCTCGCCGTGCCAGGCCCGGAGAATCTCGACAAACGGCCCGGAGGGGATCTTCACGCCGGCCGGCTCGCGAGAGCGGCTGCGCGGATCGCTATCGAGGTAGCGCCGCGCCCAATCGTCGAAATGGAGCTTCGAGAGCACGGGCGCCTGGTCGACGGGCTGGTCTTCCACGAACCGCGCCCATTGGTCTTCGGCGCCGACGATCCGCCAGGCGGGACCGTCCGGGCGAAGCGCGTACCGCTGCGGATCGCGCCTGGCGATCGGAGCGAACAGCACCAGGCGGTCGATGAGCGTCGGATGGTCGCCCGCGAACCGCCCCACCGGCATCGAACCCCACGAGTGGGTGATTATCGACAGCGAGGAAAAACCTTGGTGTTCGAGGATGAAGCGCACGGCCGCGGCGACCTGGGCGGCGGCGTCCTCGGCCAGGCACAACGGCGGACCCGCCTCGGCCGGCGCCTCCATCTCGACGTATCGGTCGGAATGCCCAAACCCGTAGAAGTCCTACCCCCACACGCAGAAGCCCGCGTCACACAGCGCGTCGCGCCAGGAGCGGCCGTCGAGCCTGTGGGCGACGGACAAGCCGGACGGGAACGTCGCCCCATGCACATAGAGAACCGCGGGCCCGGCCGATCCAGACGACGCGGCCAGGCGTCGCAGGAACAGCCGCATGTCCGGTCTCGGGCCGGGAATTAGGAAATGCTCCTCCCCGTCTGCAAGGGGTGAGATTTCCATCTGATCCTGTTGCGTCGATCTTCGTGCTGACGAACGGGCGGTCCCGTCGGAGGTTCCAGGCGTCAGCCGGCTGCCAGCGCCGCCGCCCGCCGCACCCGGCTCTCCGGCGGCCAGAGCGTCTCCATCTCGTAGTAGATCTCGAACGCCGGGATCTCGGGCGGCAGCACCACCCATGGCAGCTTGGAGCGGGTGAAGATGAAGGCGCCCGGCGTCACCGCGCTGGCTTCGTCCAGCGTCCCAGCCCGGACGAACGCGACGGCCGCGCGCCCGCCATAGTGGCTCCAGAGGGCGACCTGGCAGGCCGGGCAGCGATGGATGATCTGCCCGCGGCCGCTCTCGCTGGGCGTCGCTACGGGCTCGCTGGCGCCCTTCGTCACCTCGACGCGCGAGGTTTCGATGATGGCGTTGACGACGAACGCCCCGCCGGTCTCGCGCTGGCACCAGGTGCAGTGACAGCAGTTGACGAACATCGGCGCGTCGGCGAGCCGATACCGCACCGCGCCACACGTGCATCCGCCTTCGAGGAGGGTGGTCATGGGGGAAGGCTAATCCCGCATGTGACCGGACCTGTCAGCAGGATGCGAAAGCCCGCAAGCGGCGCACGCACACTCACAAGCAAACGCTTAGGCCGCCGCCTTCAGGGTCTCGTCGAACAGGGCCAGCATCTCGGTCCAGTGCCGTTCGGCGGCGTCGCGGTTGTAAACCGGCAGGTCGGGCATGGTGTAGCCGTGCTTGGCGCCCTTGTAGATCGTCACCTCGTTGTCGACCCCGGCGGCGGTGAGCGCCTCGCGCAGCTTGTCCGCCTGCTCGGGCGGGAAGCCGGCGTCCTCGTCTGCGCCGGCGACCAGCACCTTGGCGGTGATCTTCGGGGCCAGCAGGTGCGGGCTGTCCGGCGCGTCCGTGGCGAGGCGTCCACCGTGAAAGCCGGCGGCGGCGGCGACACGGTCGGGGAAGGTCCCGGCGGTGCGCATGACCACGCCGGCGCCCATGCAGTAGCCGGTGATCGCGACCGGACCCGGCTTCACCTCGGGTAATTTCGCCAGGTAGTCCAGCGAGGCCTTGGCGTCGCTGAGCTGCTTCTCGGGATTGGTCGAGCCCATAAGCTTGCCGAACACCTCGCGGCGCTTGGTCTCGTCGGCGAACACCTCGGCGACGTTGATCGGCGCATAGGGCCCGGCGCGCCAGAACAGGTCCGGCAGCAGGGTGAAATAGCCGTCGCGCGCCAGCCGCTCGCCAAACTCGAACAGGGCCGGGCGGATCGCGGGAGCGTCCATGAAGATGATCGCGGCGGGCCAGGGGCCTTCGCCTGAGGGCCGGAAGGTGAAGGCGCGGGCGTCGCCGTCCGGGGTGGGCAGGGCGATCTCTTGCATGGCCTCAAAAATCCTCTCTTGGAAAATTTGGTTTGGGCTAATCCGCCAGCAGCTCGGCGCTCGCCGAATTTACATCCACGCAGCCGGTCAGCGCCATGGCGACGCGAAGCTCCTGCCGCAAAATCTGCAGCATGTGGGTGACCCCCGCCTCGCCCCGCGCGCCGAGCGACCAGGCCCAGGCGCGGCCGATCAGGCAGGCCCGCGCGCCGGCGGCCATCGCCTTCAACACGTCGAGGCCCGAGCGCACGCCGCCGTCCATCAGCACGCTGACCCGGTCGCCGACCGCCTGGGCGATGGCCGGCAGCGCCTCGATGGTCGAGGGCGCGCCGTCGAGCTGGCGGCCGCCGTGGTTGGAGACCACGATCCCCTCGACGCCGAGATCGGCGGCGATACGCGCGTCGGCGACGTCGAGCACCCCCTTCAGCAGGATCGGCCCTTTCCAGTGCTCGCGCACCCAGGCGATGTCGTCCCAGGTGACGGAGGGATCGAAGTTGCGGCCGATCCAGCTCCAGAACTCGACCAGCCGCTTCAGGTCCTTGGCCGCCTCGGCGACCGTGCCCAGCACGTGCGGGCCGCCGTTGATCTGCACGTCCCAGAGCCAGGCGGGATGGGCGAGGCCGTCGAGCGCCTGCGCCGTGCGCTGCGCCATCGTGGTGGCGACCATGCCGTTGCGCACGTCGCGGTAGCGCGCGCCGGGGACCGGCAGGTCGACGGTGAACACCAGCACCGGGCAGCCCAGCGCCGCCGTCCGGGCCAGCACCTCGGCCATGAAACCGCGGTCGCGGATCATGTAGAGCTGGAACCACGGCGGCGCGGCGGCCTCGGCCACCTCGGCGGCGGTGCAGACACCGACGGTGGAGAGGGTGAACGGCACGCCGGCCGCCTTGGCCGCCCGCGCTGCCTGGGCCTCGCCGCGCCGCGCATACATACCCGCCAGCCCCACCGGCGAGAGCACCACCGGCATCGACAGCGTCTGGCCGAACAACGTCGTTGACATCGAGAGCTTGGAGACGTCGCGCAGCACCCGTTGGCGCAGCTTCAGCGCCTGCAGGTCGGCGACATTGGCGGCCAGGGTTTCCTCGGCGTAGGACCCGCCGTCGATGTAGTCGAAGAGCACCCGCGGCAGCCGCCGCCTGGCGGCCGCGCGATAGTCGGCGACCGAGGCTGGGGTCAACTCACGGTCCCGCGCACCGGCCGCGTGGCGGCCTTGGCCGGCGGCCCGACGGAAGACGGCGGCGCCTTCAGCAGATCGGCGACCGCCTTGGTGATCGCGCGCGGCTCCTCCTCGAACAGGCTGGCGAGCTGCTCGGTCATGGCGCCCCCGAGTTGCTCGACATCGACGATGGTGACGGCGCGGCGGTAGTAGCGGGTCACGTCGTGGCCGATGCCGATGGCGATCAGCTCCACCGGGCTCTTGCCCTCGATCTCGCCGATCACCTTCCTGAGGTGCCGCTCCAGATAGTGGCCGGAGTTCACCGAGAGGGTGGAATCGTCCACCGGCGCGCCGTCCGAGATCACCATCAGGATGCGGCGCTGCTCGGGGCGGCCGATCAGCCGCTGGTGCGCCCACATCAGCGCCTCGCCGTCGATGTTCTCCTTCAGCAGCCCCTCGCGCATCATCAGGCCGAGGTTCTTGCGCGCCCGCCGCCAGGGGTGGTCGGCGGACTTGTAGATGATGTGGCGCAGGTCGTTGAGCCGGCCGGGCGACGGCGGCTTGCCGTTCTTCAGCCAGTCGTCGCGCGAGGCGCCGCCCTTCCAGGCGCGGGTGGTGAAGCCGAGGATCTCCACCTTGACGCCGCAGCGCTCCAGGGTGCGGGCGAGGATGTCGGCGCAAACCGCCGCGACCATGATCGGCCGTCCGCGCATCGAGCCGGAGTTGTCGATCAGCAGGCTCACCACCGTGTCGCGGAACTCGGTGTCCTCTTCCATCTTGAATGACAGCGGCGCGGTGGGGTCGATGATGACGCGGGTGAGCCGCGCGACGTCGAGAATCCCCTCCTCCAGGTCGAAGGTCCAGGTGCGGTTCTGCTGCGCCAGCAGCCGGCGCTGCAGCCGGTTGGCGAGCCGCGCGACGACGTTGGAGAGATGGGCGAGCTGCTGGTCGAGGTAGGCGCGCAGCCGCGTCAGCTCCTCGGCGTCGCACAGCTCCTCGGCCGAGACGATCTCGTCGTGGCTGTTGGTGTAGACCTTGTAGGCGGGCTCGGCCCTGCCGCTGTCCTTCAGGTCCGGCCGCGCGGGGCGGTCGCCGTCCCCGGTCTCGAGCTCGTCGTCGGACGGCTCGGCGCTGTCGTCCTCCTCGGTCTCGGTCATCGTGCTTTCGGCGGTCTCGGACTCGCGGTGCGATTTCTCCGAGTCGTCCAGCGTGGCGCTCTGCGGCGACTGCTCCTCGCCCTCGCCTTCGCCCTGGTCGGCGGCGTCGGCCTCGCCGTCCTGGCTCTCTTCTTCCTGCGAATCCTGGTCGGGGGCGTCGGAAAGGTCGTCGCCCAGCTCCATGTCGCGGACGATGGCCCTGGCGATGCGGCCGAAGGCGCGCTGGTCCTCGAGGCTGGACGTCAGCCGGTCGAGATCGGGACCGGCCTTGGCCTCGATCTGCTCGCGGAAGGCGTCGACGAGCGCCTTGGCGGCCGGCGGCGGGGGGACGCCGGTCATCCGCTCGCGCGCGATCAGCGCCAGGATGTCGGCCATCGGCGCGGCGGCCGGATCGACCAGATGGTCGAGCCCTTTGCGCTGGATTGCATGCTCCCAGACCGCGGCGAGGTTATCGCGCACGCCGCCCAGGGCGTTGGCGCCGATCGCCTCGATCCGCGCCTGCTCCAGCGCGTCATAGACCTGAGCGCCCTCGACCGATTTCGGCCGGGCGCGGCCGTGGGTCGCCTCGTCGTGGTGGGCGACGCGCAAGGCGAGCTGGTCGGCGAGGCCGCGGATGCGGGTGGTCTCGGGGCCGGAAAGTTCGCGCGGCGGATGCGGCAGCACCGCGCGGTGGCCGGAAAGGCTGGGCCCGTCGCCGGAGAAGACGACCTCCAGGTCCGGCTGTTCGGCGAGCGAGCGGGCGGCGTGCGCCAGGGCGCGCTTGAAGATCTCGGTGGGGCTCTCCCGCTGGTTCATGCCACGGTCTTACCCAAAGGGCGCGGCGGACGAAACCCTCAGAGGTTCGGTGGCGCGGTGGCGATCGGCGTCTCGTCTGACGCGGCGCCCGGATGGTCGGGCTTCACCGGCTCCAGCCGCCAGGTGCGGCCGTCCGGCGCCTTGGCCTCGTAGGGCCCCTTGGCCTGGGCCGGAAAGGTGACGATCGGCTGCGCCCGGGCGTCGGCCAGCACGATGCCACCGCGGTCGTCCACCATCCAGCCGGCCACCGTCCTGAGCGGCGGGAAGGCGCGGCGGCAGGCGAGCGGCGCCTTCAGCTCGAAGCCGGCGAAACTGGTCTGGCGCGTGAGGGTGAGGGTGCAGGCGACCTTGCCGCCGACTTCGCTGAGCCGCCAGTCGCCCGAGTCGCGAAAGGCGGCCGGCTCGATCGCCGCATGGGCGGCGCCGGTGAGCGTCACGGCGACGGCGATGAAGGCGGCCAAGCGCATGGCGCTCCACTCCCAGACCCCCGCGCGAAGCTTAGCGCTTTTCGGGGCGGAACGCCAATTGCAACGTCTACGGCGGATCAGACGCGATCGAGGATCGCGGTGAGGGTCAGCGCCTGGTTGTTGGTCTCTTCGGCCAGCCGCCGCGACAGCTCGCGCGCACCCACCGGATAGGCCTCGCCGCCCTCGGCGATCTCACCCGACAACCGCGAGACCTCGGTGAGCGCCTGGGCGAGCAGCTCGATATGCTCGCGCGCCAGGGTGCGGGTTTCGGCCTGCAGTCGGCGGATGCGGTCGACCGGCGATTCCGGTTGGCCTTGGGAGGGGAAGACGACGAGATGGCTGGCGGACATGGGAGATATCCCGATTGATGCGAGAGTGAGGTAGGCGCCGCTACGGCTTTGCGCAACGTCGCCACGTCTCGCGGGATTCAATCCGCGGAGCAGAGCCGGGTTCCGGCTGTGGCGCCGTTCCAACCCCGCCGTGACGTTTTCGCCACGCTCGGCCGCCAGGACGAGATTTACTTCGCCGCGCCGCGGGATTATGGCGGCCGCATGCTGCGTTTCGGCCAAGGTTGCTCTGCGAATTCGAACGCCCGCTTGCGGGGCGCGCGGTCGCTCGCGGCTGGTCGATCGACCTAGCAGCGTAACCTCCGCCAAGCCCCGCCGTCGCGGCCGGGGCTGGCGCATTCCGACTGGTCCCCGTCCGTCCGGCCTTCCAGACGAGATGCGACCATGACACCCGAAGCCGAAAAACCGTTCCCCGAGCATCTGCGGATGCCGCCTGTTCCCGTGCTCGAAACCGAGCGGCTGATCCTCAGGCCGCCGCTCCAGAGCGACGTGCCAGTCATCCAGCGCCGCTTCGCCCAGTGGGAGGTGGTGCGCTACCTGACCTCGAACGTGCCGTGGCCCTATCCCGACGACGGCGGCGCCCAGCACTGGGGCCGGATGAACGCCGAGCTGATTAACGGCGAGAAGAGCCATTGGGCGATCACGCTGAAGGGCCGCGACGACGAACTGATCGGGCTGATCACGCTCTGGGCCGACGATGGCGTCTCGCGCGACCAGCGCGGCTTCTGGCTCGATCCCGAGTTCTGGGGGCGCGGTCTGATGACCGAGGCGGCCGACCGGGTCACCGACTATGCGCTGGTCGATCTCGGCTGGCCGCAGCTCTGGCTGACCAACGCCGAGGTCAACCCGGCCTCGCACCGGGTGAAGGAAAAGCAGGGCGCGGAACTGATCGACCGCACGCCGGCCAAATACGTCTACGGCGACGGTGTCCGCGTCACCTGGCGGCTGACGCGAGAGGCGTGGCTGGGGCGACGCGAACGTCTTGCGAAGGGCTGAAAGCGAGGGCGGCGGGTGAGGGCCAACGTCCCCTCACCCCCGATCCAGACCGCCCCCGAGCGGAAGGGCCCGCGACTATTTGGGGTGACGGTGCTTGTGGTCGTCGCCGTCGGTGATGTCGGCGACACGGCCGTCGATGAGTTCGCCGCCGGCGGTGGAGACGATTTCGCCCGCGTCCTGGACGCCGCGCTTGGCCTGGTGGTGCTCGGTCGCCGGTTTTTCCGGCGTCGCCTCTGGGGTCTTGGGATCGGACATCGCGTCACTCCGTGGAAAACTTGTTTCAAGATCGCATGTCGGCGCGCGCCTGTCAGCCCTTGTCGGCGCGCCGGGACCGCGGCGCCTAGACCCGCGGCGCCTAGATCACCGCCGACGAGGCCGATCGCCCGATCGACGCCTTGGGCCGCGAAGGCATCGCCTTCGACATCAAGCAGCTGAAGCCCGAGAACCTCGAGAAACTGATCGAACACCTCACCGACATGGCCATCGACAACGAGCGGGCGAAGGTCAGGGTGTATTGCGAATAGTTTCCTTCTCCCCTTGCGGGAGAAGGTGTCGCCGGAGGCGACGGATGAGGGGTGTCAGCGCGGCGATGTGGGGATTGGCGACTTGCCTCGAAGTCCGCGTCGACACCCCTCATCCGACCCGCTTCGCGGGCTACCTTCTCCCGCAAGGGGAGAAGGGAGCTAAAGATCGAATAGCGCTGGGTCGCCGCCCTGGGCGGCGGTGTTGATGGTGACCGAGCGCTCCACGGCGAAGCGGGTCAGGGCCCAGGGACCGCCGGCCTTGGGGCCGGTGCCGGAGAGGCCTTCGCCGCCGAACGGCTGCACGCCGACCACCGCGCCGATGATCGAACGGTTGACGTAGCAGTTGCCGGCCGGGACCAGGCGGCGGATCTCGGCCTCGAAACCCTCCAGCCGGCTGTGGATCCCGAGCGTCAGGCCATAGCGGGTGGCGGCCAGGGTCGCGGCGACCTTTTCCAGCTCTCCCGGCGCATAGCGCAGCACATGCAGGATCGGCCCGAACACTTCGCGGGTGAGGAAGCCGGCGTTCGGGACCTCGGCCAGGATCGGCGGGAAGAACAGGCCGTCCGGCGCGTCGAGGCGGCGGATCACCTTGGCCTCGCGGGTCAGGCGCGCCGCGTGCGCCTCCAGCGCCGATTTGGCCGCCGCATCGATCACCGGACCAACATCGGTGGCCGGATCGGCGGGATCGCCGATCACCAGCGCGTCCATGGCCCCGGCGAGGCCCTCCAGCAGCTCATCCGTGGTCTCGTCCGGGACGATCAGCAGCCTGAGCCCCGAGCAGCGCTGGCCGGCGGAGCCGAAGGCCGAGAGGATAGCGTCGTCGATCACCTGCTCGCGCAGCGCCGTGGTGTCGATGAACATGGCGTTGAGGCCGCCGGTCTCGGCGATGAAGGGCACGATCGGCCCGTCGCGGGCGGCGAGGCGCCGGTTGATGGCGAAGGCCGTGTCCGAGCCGCCGGTGAAGGCGACGCCATCGCAGCCCGGATGGGCGATCAGCGCCTGACCGACCTCAACGCCGTCGCCGGGCGTCAGCGCCAGCAGGCGCGCATCGAGGCCAGCGGCGTGGAACAGCTTCACCGCCTCGGCGGCGATGCGCGGCGTTTGCTCGGCGGGCTTGGCCAGCACCGCGTTGCCGGCCGCCAGCGCCGCGGCGATCTGGCCGCTGAAGATCGAGAGCGGGAAGTTCCACGGGCTGATGGCGACGAAGACGCCGCGCCCGTGCAGCTGCAGCGAATTGCGCTCGCCAGCCGGGCCCGGCAGGGGGTGCGGTCCGGCGAAGTCGCGCTCGGCGATGGAAGCATAGTAGCGGCAGAAGTCGGCCGCCTCGCGCACCTCGCCCACCCCGTCGGCCAGGGTCTTGCCGGCCTCGCGGGTCAAGAGGGCGACGAGGCGCGGCAGCGCCGCCTCGATGGCGTCGGCCACGGCGCGCAGGGTGCGTCCACGGGCCAGGCCGCCGGCCGCGTCCCACGCTGGCTGAGCCTTGCGGGCGGCGGCGAAGGCGGCGTCGATCTGGGCGACGGTCGCGTCGGCCGGCGGCGTCGGCAGGCCCACCGCGTCCAGCGCCGCGACGGCCCGCGTCAGCCCGTCCCGTTCGGCGGCGATGCTGAGGTCGACGCCGGCGGCGCTCTGCCGCTCGGGCAGCAGGATGTCGCGCGGCTTCGGGATCTTCGGATGCGGCCCCGGCAGGGCGCGGACCGCCGCCAGCGGATCGCCGGCCACCGTCTCGGGCGGCACGTCCTCGTCGAGCAGGGCGTGGACGAAGGAGGTGTTGGCGCCGTTCTCCAGCAGCCGGCGCACCAGATAGGGCAGCAGATCCTCGTGCCCGCCCACCGGCGCATAGACGCGCTGCGGAACCTGGCCCCAGCGCGCGATGGCGGCGGCGTGCAGCGCCTCGCCCATCCCATGCAGCCGCTGGCGCTCGCAGCGCACCCCGCGGCGTTCAGAGAGCGCGTGGACGGACGCCAGGGTGTGGGCGTTGTGGGTGGCGAACTGGCCGTAGAGGTCGGGGGCGGCGGCCAGCAGCCGGTCGGCGCAGACCAGGTAGGAGAGATCGGTCGCGGACTTGGTGGTGTAGACCGGATAGTCCGGCCGCCCGCCCACCTGGGCGCGCTTGATCTCGGCGTCCCAATAGGCGCCCTTCACCAGCCGCACCATCAGCCGCCGGCCGCTGCGCCGCGCCAGTTCGGCGACCTGGTCGATCACCTCGGGCCCACGCTTCTGATAGGCCTGCACCGCGAGGCCGAGGCCGCGCCATTCCCGCATCAGGGTCGGCTCCCCGGTCAGCCGCTCCAGCAGCTTCAGCGAGATGACCAGCCGGTCGGCCTCCTCGGCGTCGAGGGTCAGGTTGATGTCGTGCTCGGCGGCGGCGCAGACGATGCGCAGCAGCCGCGGATAGAGCTCGGCGACGACACGCGCGCCTTGCGTCGCCTCATAGCGCGGATGCAGGGCCGAGAGCTTGACCGAGATGCCGTGGCCCTCCTCCGGCCCCATCCCTCCGGCGGCCTGGCCCACGGCGGCGATGGCGGCGAGGTAGGCGGCCTCGTAGCGCTCGGCGTCGGCCTCGGTGCGGGCGCCCTCGCCCAGCATGTCGAACGAGCAGATGA
>Ga0302314_10005843_pt1 | contig 22368 bp, 16 predicted proteins | sample III_Palsa_N2_3_FD_200533 | JGI IMG/M metagenome (GOLD analysis project Ga0302314, IMG submission 200533) | Peat permafrost microbial communities from Stordalen Mire near Abisko, Sweden - III_Palsa_N2_3 | ecosystem: Environmental > Terrestrial > Soil > Palsa > Peat permafrost | place: Sweden...
TCTTGACGGCCGTGGTCAGCGGGTTGACCACCGGGATCAGCGCGCCGCGGTGGTCCAGCGTGTGGAAGCCGGCATTGCCGCAGACTTGGCCCAGCCCGCCGCATGCGACGACGATCACATCCGCGCCCTCATCGACCATCTCCCGTGCCTGCTCCTTCAACCGGTCGATCATCGGCATTGTGTCCGTCAGAGCCTCGCCGAAACTGTCGACGAAGCGCTTGCGCTCGGCCCGCACCCCGTTGGCGATCAGCCGGTCGGCGAGGCCCAGCTGCTCGATTTGACGGGTCACGTAGGAAACCTGCCCCGGCATATCGGGCACCAGCGCGCCGAACTTGGCGCCGAGTTGCGCTGCCCAGTGGAAGGTCGGTTCGACCAGGCCGAAGATCGGGGTCTCGACCACCGAACGCGCCTGCTTCATCCCCGGATCGTCGAAGCAGTTGATGACGAAGGCGTCGAAGCCCTCGTTTTCGGCGGCGACGATGGTGTCGACCACGGCGCCCGAGAGCAGGAACTCGTAATAGGGATTGCGGTGATATTCGAGACCGTCGGTGCCCAGGCTCATGCCCTTCTCGGGCGCGCGGAAGGTGAGCTCAGTGTCGGGATGCAGCACGCGCCGGCAGCAATTCTCGACATTCTGGCGCGAGATCGGCAGATACTCGTCCGGCACCGGGATGATATTCACCACGCAGATTTTCATGACCGGTCTCCTTACGGGCTCAGCACGACCTTGATCGCGCCGGCGGCGCGGTTGCGCGCCACGTCGAAGGCCTCGACCGCGGCGTCGAGCGGCATACGGTGGCTGATGATGCTGGTGGCGATGGCCGGGTTGCGTGCCATGATGGCGACGGCGACATCGAAATCCCGCACCGCGCCGTTGCGGGCGTAAGAGGCGGAGCTGCGGATTTTGAGTTCCTTGCCGCAGACCTCGAAGGCCGGCAGGGTCAGCCCCTCCCAATAGGTCGCCAGCATCAGCAGTGTCGCCCGGTTGCGGCAAAGGCGCACCGCGTCAGCCATCGAGGATGAGGTGCCGGCGCATTCGATGACGACGTCATAGTCGCCGCTGGCCTCGGCATTGGCGCCCAGCCGCTCGCCGGCCAGCTTCTGCGCATCGTGACGGGCGATCAGTGTCACGTCCGGCGTGATCTCCCTGGCGACGGCAACGGCGCAGAGCCCGATCGAGCCACCGCCGACCACCGCAACCCGATCCGACGATTTCAGATCGACCATGGCGATGCCGTGCACCGCGACCGACAGCGGCTCGGCCAGGCAGGCATCGGCGACGGGCAATCCCGACGGCAGCGGCACCAGGCAGCGCGCCGGAACGATCAACTCGTCCGCGAACCCGCCGTCGCGCCCGAGGCCGATGGTGAAGTTCACGGCGCCCAGCACGCAGTGATTGTAGTTGCCGGAGAGGCAGGCCGGGCATATGCCGCACACCGCCATCGGCTCGATCGCCACCGGCGTGCCGTTCTCGGTGATGCCGGCGATCTCGTGCCCCAAGGTGGCGGGCAGTGGGAAACCGGCGGTCAGCAGGTGCAGATCGGAGCCGCAAATCCCGGTGGCGGCAACCTTGACGCGCACGCCCTCGCCCTGAGGCCGATCGACCTCGACCAGATGGACATGTCCCTGCTCGCAGCGCACCGCCCGCATCGTCTTCCCCTTTAGAACGCAAACATTGTGTTCGCTCTATCTACCGCATTGCAGCCAATTCGGCAGTGGCAATTATTTGTTGTCGGCCGGAGGGTCAGCGGCGCCCTGGCTTTTCGGTTTGGGCTGCTCGGGTCCGAGGAAGAACAGGTTGCGCAGGAAGCCGGGTGCGAACACCGACAGCGGGTTGACCGAAACCTGCGGGTCGTTGGTGGCGCCGGCCACACTGTAGGTCCAACCGAGGAATCCGCCACGGCTGCCGCCGGTCAAGGCATCGCCGATGATGGGAATGGCGGCGACGATCTTGTTAAAGGTGTCGACCGGCACGATCGTGCCCTTGAGCGCGACCTTGTCGCGGTTCATGTCGAGGTCGCCCTCGAAGCTGATGCCAAGCGCGCCGGCCGATCGCCCATCGCGGAGAGTGATCTTGCCGTCGGCATAGCCGATCTCAGCACTCAGCCGGTCGAAGCCCAGACCCTGGCCCTGAACAAGATCGACGAACCCGGTTGGCGACACGGCATTGACCAGCTTGGCGGCAATCGGCGCGTTGGTCAGGCGGAAATTGCGCAGATCGAGCGTACCGGTGGTGCGCCACGGGCTATGCCCGGAATCGGTAGCACCATCGAGATGGAGCGTGCCGCCCTTGACGCCGCGAGTCAGGCCCAGCCCCCAGAGCGCCGCGCCGGCATCGTCGGCGGCGAGGTGAAGTGCGATGGTGTCGCCCGCTGGAAGGTAGCTCAGCGTAAGGGCGCCGCCGGCCGCAGCCTTCAGATCCGCGCGATCGAGGCGGCCGCCCGAAAGCGCCATGGTGCCGGCGACCTGGTCCAGCTTCGTCTCGGCGCCGGTCAGCAGGTGGTCGAGCCCGACCGTCAGTTCGAGATGCGGCGTATGGGTCGGCGGCTGACCGTCCGACTTGGCGTTAAGCAGCGGGGCGGCGTCGAATTGTGCGCCCTTCAGCGACAGAAGATAGGTTTGCGGTGCCCCGGCCTTGGCGTCCAGTGTGAGGGCAAAGTCATTGCGCTTGCTGACGAAGCGGGAGAAGGCGGCATGCTGCAGCGCCCCGTCGGCGCCGAAATCCGCCTGACCGGACAGGTTGAGACTGCCGGCCGCGATCTTGACACGCGGGACGTGCCTGACGGCGTCGCCGTCGAAGACCAGCGAGAGGTCGGTGGTGCCGGCCTCGCCCGCCGGCTTGCGGATGCCGAACCTGTCGATGGTGATGTCCGCCTGGGTGATATCGGCGGTGGCGTCCAGCGTCGTCGTATGCGCCCTGTCGATCGTCACCGCGCCCTTGACCGCGATCTTGCCCTTCACCGCCACCGCATCGGGCGGCGCCAGCATCAGGGCGGCGCGATCGGCATCGTTTGGTTCAGCCGTGAAGGAGATGTGGCTGCGAATATTGTCGCTGGCGATGAAGGATTCGCGCCAATCGAAGCCGACAGGCACGCCGGACAGTCGCGCCGTGCCGGACAGGGTCATGCCGGATTTGTCGAGCGCGATGTCGAGCGCGCCGTCCGTCACGTCGCGGGGGCCGACGACCCCGGCAGCGGCAACGCCGTCGAGCGTCCCCTTGGTGCTGAGCGCGATCTGGCTGAACAGCAGCGTCTTGACCAGCGGGAAGGCGAAATTGGCCCGCAGGTTCAGGCGCCCGGCGACCCCGTCCGGCGCCAGGCCCAGATCGTGGGCATAGCCAAGCGGTTTCATGTCGAGGATGGTCAGCAGGCTTTTCACCGTTCCTTGCGCCGTCAGGCCGATATCGATCGCCCGGTTGTCCCGGTCCAGTCCGGTGATGGCCAGCGCGCCTTTCGACAATGCGATATCGCTCAGCATGCCGCTGTCGATCGTCAGATCCATCCGGCCGGTATCGAAGGTGGCATGGCCGGCAATCGCGCGGATCGGCGGCAAGGCCGGAAAATAGTGGACCTCCAGGCCCGTATAGTCGAACCCGCCGCCGACCGTCGTCGCCTGGATCGATGCGGGATCGTCCTGCCGTCCGGAGGCGACGATGTGAACCGACCCGGTCTTGATGATGCCATCGGGGATATGCGTCGTCACCCAATCCCGGCCGCCGACCGCCATGCCGTGCGGCCAGATCGCATCGAACCGGGCCAACGGAATATCGGCAACGTCGACCTTGGCATCGATCGCAATGTTGGAGCCGTTGAAATCGGCGGTTCCGGCGGCCTTCAAACGCGCATCGCCGAGGTCGATCGCCATCTGATCGAGCACCAGACGCTGCGGAACGCTGGTGAAATGCAGCTTGAGGGCGACGGTCTTCAACGCCAGAGGGACCGGATAATAGGCGGGGAAAATGAACTGCCCCTGCTGGCCGCTGATATCGGCGTCGCCGCTCAGCAGCTCCCCGCCTTTGTCGAGAACCGCATGCACCTTGCCGCTGACCGGGATGGCGAGCGCGGCGAGCGGCGACAACGCTTGTGCCAGCGGGGCGGCCGCGGCGGCGTCGAAATTATCGACATTCAGTGCCAGATGGATTCTGCCCTCGGCGCGAATATAATGGGCCTGCCCCGCCAGGCGGGCGGAATGATGCGGCAGGTCGAGCAGCACGCTGATATTCGCCGCTGTCTGGACAGCGTTGCGGCCGATATCCACATCGACATCCGGCGCCGACCAGCTGATGCCGAGCTTCCGATCGTCGATCGTCACCTTGCCGTCGACCAGATGGACCCGCCGCAGCCGGCCGAACTGGCTCTGGTCGTTCGGCTCCTCGATGAAGCTTTCCAGCACGCCGCCGAAATCGGCGGAGTTGCCACCGGCGTCCGACGGGCCGACGCGCAGCGAGAAGTGATCGTCCTTGTCGCGGACGATGGTGATCTCCGGCTTGTGCAGGTCGATCCCGATCACGCTCAGCCGGCCGAACAGCAGATCCGGCACCGAAATGCCCAGCGTTCCGTCCTGCAAGGCGCCGACCTGCTGGCCGTCCGGTCCCAGCACGCTGACGCCGTGGAAATTGAGGCCCAGCACCGGTCGGAAACGGTGCCACTCGATCCTGGTCTCGGCCAGCTCGACGGCAAATCCGAGATGGGCGTCGTTGATCGACTGTTCGAGATAGGGGCGGATGAAGCGCGCCTCGACCGGCGCCGTGGACAGCCGCCAGATCGCGATGGCCGCCAGCACCAGAATGCCGCCGATCGCAATCCCAGCAATTTCAAGCAAAAGACGGGCAGTCCGATGTATCATGGGCCGGTATATCATCAGCCAGTCCGGCCTGCGCGCACGCGGTTCATTCAAACCCTGTCATGATCACGATTCTCTCCGACACGCTACCACATACGAACGACCCCCTGACGGTCAGGCGCGGCGAAGAGCAGTGGCTCGACCGTGCCAATGCCAGCGGCGACGCGAGAATCATAGGCTTCGCCGCCGAATCGCTGGCGGATGCGTCGATTGGCGCATTGTTGCGTTCGGTCTTCGCCAACAGCCCGTTCCTGACCCAAGAGTTGGCTGGCAATGTCAATTTCGTGCGCGAGCTGGTCGAAATCGGCCCGGATGATCTGTTCGCCCGGCTGGCCGCTGAAACCGCGGAACTGCCGGTCGCGGGCATGGCGACACCGGCAGCGATGGCGGCGCTGCGGCGGGCCAAGCGGAAGGCGGCGCTGCTTGCGGCGCTGGCCGACATAGCCGGCGCCTGGCCGCTGGAAGCCGTCACCGGCGCGCTCTCCCGGATCGCCGAGGTGACGCTCGATCGGGCGGTCATGCACCTGCTGGCGACGCCGCCGTTCCGGCAGCTGCCGCGAGACGGCGAAGGTCTGGTCATACTGGGTATGGGAAAACTCGGCGCGCATGAGTTGAACTATTCGAGCGATATCGATCTGGTCATCTTCTATGACAATAGCCATACCGCCGACGCCGACGAGATCGGCGTCGCCTTCACTCGCCTGGCCCGCGCACTGGTCCGCATGATGGAGGAGCGGACCGGCGATGGTTACGTCTTCCGCACCGATCTGCGCCTGCGCCCCGACCCGGCGGCGACGCCGCTGGCGGTCTCCCTCACCGCGGCGGAAATCTATTACGGCAGCCTGGGGCAGAACTGGGAGCGCGCGGCGATGATCAAGGCCCGCCAGGTCGTCGGCGACCCCGTGGCTGGGGATGCGCTATTTGCTTTTTTGCGGCCATGGATATGGCGTCGCAGCCTGGATTTCGCCGCGATCGAGGACATTCATTCGATCAAGCGCCAGATCAACCAGCATAAGCTGAAGCCCGACAATCCCGGGCTGCTCGGGCACAACATCAAGCTGGGGCGCGGCGGCATCCGCGAGATCGAGTTCTTTGCCCAGACCCAGCAGCTGATTTTCGGCGGCCGCGATCCGAGCCTGCGCGCACCGGCGACCTGCGACGCGCTGAAGGCGCTGGCGGCCGCCGGACGCATCGACTGGGATGCCGTGGAGGCGATGACCGACGCGTATCGGTTCCTGCGGAAGGTCGAACACCGGCTGCAGATGGTCGATGACCGCCAGACCCACAGCCTGCCCACGACCGACGCAGGGATGGAGCATATCGCCGCCTTCATGGGCTTCGCCGACCGGCAGGCCTTCACCGACACGCTGGAGATGAAGCTCAACAGCGTCCATGACCGGTTTTCGGCCTTGTTCGAGAGATCCCCCTCGCTGTCGGGACCGGGCAGCCTTGTCTTTACCGGCGTCGAGGACGATCCCGACACGATCGCCACGCTGACCGGGTTGGGCCTCGTCAATGCCAGCGCGGTCGCCACCGCCATCCGCGGTTGGCACCATGGCCGCTATCGCGCCACCCGCAGCGAGCGCGCGCGCGAAATCCTGACCCAGCTGACCCCGGACCTGCTGAGCGCGCTGGCCCGAACCGCTGAGCCCGACGCCGCCTTCATGCGGTTCGACGCCTTTCTGGCTGCGCTTCCCGCCGGCGTCATGCTGCTGTCGCTTTTGGTGCAGAATCGGGAGCTGCTGGGATTGGTCGGGCGCATCATGGGCATGGCGCCGGCCCTGGCGCAGCAACTCGGCCAGAATCCCAGCCTGTTCGATGAGTTGCTGAGCGCCGACTTCTTCGCCCCGCTGTCCGACGAGCCCACCCTGATCGCCGACCTGGACCGGGCTCTGGCCATGGCCCGCGACTATGAGGATGCGCTGATCCGGCTGCGCCGCTGGGTTGCCGGCCAGAAATTCCGCGCCGGCGTGCATGTTCTGGAATCGATCAGCGACGGCGAAATCGCAGGCCATTTCCTGGCCGCCATCGCCGACGCGGCGATCCTGCGGCTGCTCCCGCTGGTCGAGGCTGAATTCGCGACCCGGCACGGACGCGTGCACGGCGGCGGCCTCGCGGTGGTGGCGTTCGGCCGCCTGGGCGGGCGGGTGATGTCGTTCTCCTCCGACCTCGACCTGGTCACGATCTATGATGCGCCGGAAGGTTCGGTCTCGGACGGCGAGCGGCAGCTGGACGCGCCGCCTTACTATATCCGGCTGACCCAGAGGCTGATCGCCGCGATCACCGCGCCGATGGCCGAGGGGCGGCTCTACGATGTCGATCTGCGCCTGCGCCCCTCGGGCGAAGCCGGACCGGTCGCCGCGGCGCTGAAGGCGTTCGGCATCTATCAGCAAGCCAGCGCCTGGACCTGGGAGCATATGGCGCTGACCCGCGCCCGCGTCGTCGCCGGACCGGCGGGGCTGACCGCCGCAATCGACCAAGCGATCCATCGGATTTTGACGATGGAGCGCGACCCGAAAAAATTGCTGGCCGACGTTGTCGACATGCGCCGGCGCATCGCCGAGCAGTACCCGCCGCGCAACCGGTGGAACCTGAAATACGCCGGCGGCGGCCTGGTCGATATCGAATTCGCGGTCCAGTACCTGCTGCTGCGCGAAGCCCACCACGACCCTGAACTGCTGACGACCGAAACCACCGCCGCGATCGAGCGATTGGCCGCCAAGGGACATATGACGGCGGCCGCCGCGGCGGATTTGAGCCGGGCGGTGCGGCTCGCCTGGCGGATCCAGGGGCTGGTCCGGCTGACCACCCAGAATGCTTTCGATCCCGACGGCGCGCCGTTGGCGATCAAGGCGCTGCTGGCGCGCGAGGTCGCCGATGCGACCGGGATCGCGGCGGATGAGAATGTTGACTTCGCCCGGGCCGAAACCATACTGGATTCCATCCTTGCCGCATCGCGCCGACGGTATGAAGAGATCGTCGGTCCGACCGTTGCCACCCAACCCTCCCCCAAACGAGGTTCCCGATGACCCTTTCCGCAGGCGCCGCTGCTCCGGATTTCACCCTGCCGACCGACGGCGGCGGCTCGGTGACGCTCTCCAGCCTCAAAGGGCAGCAGGTCATCCTCTATTTCTATCCCAAGGATGACACCACCGGCTGCACCGCCGAAGCCTGCGGCTTTCGCGACGCCGAAACCAGCTTCCGCGGCGCCAAGACCAAGGTGATCGGCATCTCCAAGGATTCGGTCGCGTCCCACGACAAGTTCAAGAAGAAGTATGAGCTACCCTTCACGCTCGCCTCCGACAAGGACGGCCATGTCTGCGAGGATTACGGGGTATGGAAGGAAAAGAGCATGTACGGCCGCACCTATATGGGCATCGAGCGCACCACCTTCCTGATCGGCGCCGACGGCGTGATCGTGCAAGTCTGGAACAAGGTGAAGGTCGCCGGCCACGTCGCCGAGGTGCTGAAGGCGGCGGGGGAGTAAGCGGAACGCCGAAAGTGCGAATATCGGGACGACGGTGCAAACGGAGACGCGTGGATGTCCGGGTCAAGCCCACGGGTGTCCGGGTTAGATTTTTCAAAGCTTTACGGCGACAGCCGTGTAACACACCCAAGGTCGCCATGACCGGGCTTGACCCGATCATCCACGCGGCTCCGCTTGTGCGCTCAAGTGAGTTTCGCGCTTCCGGCACCCCGTGGATACCCGGATCAAGTCCGGGCATGACGATTTTAGGTTGAGAAAGCAGTCGTTTACTCAACCGATTTTGCTTAACCGGACGGCCGTGGATCAAACCTGGCCATGACGAGCTAGGGATATGAGGGAATATAACCACACCATACCCGCGCCATGAGATTTTTGCATTGCAGCATACCCATAGCTTGCTAACTATCAGCTAGCTATCCATCTGATAGGAAACATCGGCGCATCAGCGCGGTTGCTTTGTTTTCCTATTCGACGGCGCCAACGATCATGCCCCCTGCAACACGAACCCGCGCGGCGACGGGTCAGCCGAACAAGACGATGATCACCATCGTCGTGATGGCGGCCACGATCATGCAGGTGCTGGACACGACCATCGCCAATGTCGCGCTGCCCCATATGCAGGGCAGCCTGGGCGCGACCCAGGACCAGATCGCCTGGGTTCTGACCTCCTATCTCGTCGCCTCGGCGATCGCCACGCCGGTGACCGGCTGGCTGGCGTCCCAGCTGGGCCGCACGCGGCTGTTCACCTTTGCGCTGGCCGGCTTCACCGTCGCCTCGATGCTGTGCGGCGTGGCGGCGACATTGCCGGAGATGGTGGTGTTCCGCCTTTTGCAGGGCATCTTCGGCGCGGCTTTGGTGCCGATCGCCCAGGCCACGATGCTGGACACCTATCCGCGCAGCGAAGTCGGCCGCGCCATGGGCATCTTCAGCATGGGCGTCATGGTCGGCCCGATCCTGGGGCCGATCGTCGGCGGATACCTGACGGACCAGCTGACCTGGCGCTGGTGTTTCTATATCAACGTGCCGCTCGGCATCGTGGCGATCCTGGGCGCGCTCGCCTTCATTCCCGAAACCAAACGCGTCATCGGCCGCAAGCTGGACTGGATGGGCTTCGCCTTCCTGAGCCTGACCATCGCCGGCTTTCAGCTGATGCTCGACCGGGGCGAGCAGAAAGGCTGGCTGCAATCGCCCGAGATCATGATCGAGGCGGCGTTGATGGTCTTCGGCCTCTATATGTTCGTCGCCCACAGCGCGACGACGCGCCGTCCGTTCTTCGACGTGCGCCTGTTCCAGGACCGGACCTTCGTCCTGTCCAACGCGATCATGACGCTGATCATGCTGGTTTATTACGGATCGATGGCGCTGACCCCGCAGATGCTGCAGGGCGAGCTCAACTATCCGGTGCTGACGGCCGGCCTAGTCATGGCCCCGCGCGGCTTAGGCACGATCGCAGCCATTCTGCTGGTCGGGCAGGTTTCGAAATATACCGGCCCGAGGCTGCTGATCGGGCTAGGCCTGGCGCTCTCCGCGCTGTCGCTCTATCTGATGTCGGGCTGGTCGCTGGACGTCAGCGCGAGCGATATCGTCTGGTTGGGCGTGCTTCAGGGCTCCAGCATCGGCTTCATCAACGTGCCGCTGACCACCAACGCCTTCACGACCTTGGACGATGACCTGAGGACCGAGGCCAGCGGCTTCTATAACCTGATGCGCAATATCGGCAGCGCCGCCGGCATCTCGATCACCTCGGCGATCCTGGTGCGGTCGGCGCAAATCAATCACGGCTATCTGACGGAGTTCATGACGCCGTTCCGCCAGACGCCGATGTCGCCGGGAATGACCAGCACGGCGGGACTGGCGGCGCTCAACGCCAACCTGACGCTGCAGGCGACGATGATCGCCTATATCAACGTCTTCATGATCCTGGCCGTGCTGTGCCTGCTGATCATTCCGGTCGTGCTGTTCCTGCACGTTCCCCGCACGCCGCTGTCGGGCGAGCCGGTGGTGGTGGGAGAATAGTCCGGGCTGCGGCATTTCGCGTCTGCCATCTCCGGCAATAAGACCAATATTGAAGTCCTAGGTCGGCTTCAGCTGACCGATTCCACAATCAATAAGCAGATCAGGGCGAAGACCGCGCGGCCGGCCATTTCCGGCGGCTGGCGCTCGCTCGGTTTGCTGCCAGGTGCCTGCCATGCTCGACGTTATGCCTTCAGCCCGCCCCGTTGCCACTATCCCGCCCTTGGGCGTTGCAGCCGCGGAGCTGTCCCTTGCCATCGGCGGGTTCGCGCTGGGCACCGGCGAGTTCGCCTCGATGGGGTTGCTGCCAAATGTCGCCCGGGACATCGACATTTCGATACCGGCGGCCGGGCATATGATCAGCGCCTATGCGTTGGGGGTGGTGATCGGGGCGCCGGTCCTCGCTGCGACCTTCGCGCGGGCTCCACGCCGGGCGATGCTGATCGGGCTGATGATCCTGTTCGCGCTCGGCAATCTGGCCAGCGCCGCGGCGGCGAACTACGGGTCGATCGTCGCGGCACGCTTCCTCGCCGGCCTGCCGCACGGCGCCTATTTCGGCATCGCCTCGCTGGTCGCGGCATCACTTGTGCCGCCCAACAAGCGGGCGCAAGCCGTCGCCCGGATGATGCTGGGGCTGAGCGTCGCCAACGTCCTGGGTGTGCCGTTCGCAACCTGGGTGGGACAGGTCGCAGGCTGGCGGGCGGCGTTCGGCGTCGTCGCCGCGCTGGGGCTGCTGACCGCGCTGCTCTGCCGGCTGTCGCTGTCGCCGATGCCCGCCGCCGAAGGCGCCAGCCCGCTGACGGAGCTGGGCGCGCTCCGCCGGCCGCAGGTCTGGCTGACGCTCGGCATCGCCGCGGTCGGTTTCGGCGGTGTATTCGCGGTTTATAGCTACATCACGCCGATGCTCACCGACGTAACCGGCATGCGCGAAGCAACGGTGCCGATCCTGCTGGCGGTCGTCGGCACGGGCATGATCGCCGGCAGCCTGTTCGGCGGCTGGCTCGCCGATCGGGGCATCATGCGGGCGATCGGTCTTATGCTCACGCTCAACATGGTCACGTTGGGCCTGTTCTTCTTCAGCGCCCACAGCCCGACGGCGGTGACGATCAACCTGTTCTTGATGGGATTTGCCGGGATGGCGATCGGGCCGGCGCTGCAGACGCGCCTGATGGACGTCGCCGCCGATGCGCAGGCGCTGGCGGCGGCGCTCAACCACAGCGCATTCAACACGGCGAACGCGCTGGGCGCCTGGCTCGGCGGCGTATCGATCGCCGCCGGCTTCGGCTGGACATCGACCGGGCCGATCGGGGCGCTGCTTGCCGCGGGCGGCTTTCTCGTCTTCCTGCTGGCCCGCTTTACCGCGCGGCGAACCGCGCTCGCCTGACGACGCGCGTCAGGCGCCGCCCACCGGCTGCCGCTCGGCCATGGCCTTCTTCAGATAGCCGGTGATGTGCTCGGCGAGGATGTCCTGCTGGTCGGCGAAGAAATGGTTGGCGCCGGGTACGACGCGATAGTCGATTGCCAGGCCGCGCTGCTTGGCGATCTTTTCCGCCAGCTTCGCCACCGCCGGCTCGCTGACCAGATCGTCCTTGTCGCCCTGCAGGATCAGGCCCGACGACGGGCATGGCGCCAGGAACGTGAAGTCGTAGAGATTGGCCGGCGGCGAAACGACGACGAAACCGTCGAATTCGGGCCGCCGCATCAATAGCTGCATGCCGATCCAGGCACCGAAGGAAAAGCCGGCGATCCAGATCGCGCTCGCCTGCGGATTATAGGTCTGGAGCCAGTCGACCGCCGAGGCCGCGTCGTTCATCTCCCCCTCGCCGCGATCGTATTTGCCCTGGCTGCGCCCGACGCCGCGGAAATTGATCCGCAGGGTGGAGAAGCCGGCAGTCACGAACGACTGGAACAGCGTATAGACGACCCGGTTGTTCATCGTCCCGCCATGCTGCGGATGCGGATGGAGCACCAGCGCGATCGGCGCATTGGGCGACTTATTATGGGTGTAGCGTCCTTCGAGGCGGCCCGCCGGACCGTTAATCGTAACTTCAGGCATGTTTTATAGTCTGCTCGATGTGCGGAGCGCCGGTCTCAGCGCCGAAAATGTCCCTGCTGTCGCGACGGTGGCCGCACAGTCGCAACCAACCTAAACTTGACCCTCGGAATCCATTTGCCTATATCCCGATCAACCACCATATCGTAAAAAGCCACCCGATAGCTCGGGACGACCGTTTATCGCGTAAGGAAATTGCGGCGGGCCGCAAGCATATCATAGTGGGCCACGTTGTGTTCAAGCATTTTCTGGATCACGTAGACAGTATCATCGCGCGCGATCCGGCAGCCGGATCGCGTCTCGAGGTCGCGCTGTGCTATCCCGGCCTGCACGCCGTCGTGATGCACCGCGCCGCGCATTTCCTGGCCGAACATAAATTGCTGGTGGCCGCGCGCTGGGTCTCCCAGTTGGCGCGGTTTCTGACCGGCATCGAAATCCATCCCACCGCGACGATCGGCAAGCGGCTGTTCATCGATCACGGCATGGGCGTGGTGATCGGGTCGACCGCCGTGGTCGGCGACGATGTCACCCTCTATCAGGGCGTGACCTTAGGCGGCACCTCGCTGCAGCGTGGCGTCAAGCGGCATCCAACCTTGGGCGACAATGTCATCGTCGGCGCCGGCGCGCATGTGCTGGGGCCGGTTTCGGTGAGCAACGGCGCGCGCGTCGGCGCCAATGCCGTGGTCCTGCACGATGTTCCCCAGGGCGCCACCATGGTCGGCATTCCGGCCAAGGCCTCGCAGGATATCGGCAAGATGGCGCCGGACTTCCTGGCCTATGGCACGCCGTGCAGCGAGAGCAGCGACCCGGTCGCCTGCCTGTTGGCCTCGCTCAACGAGCATGTCCGCGGCCTGACGGAGCGGCTGAAGACGGTCGAAGCGGCGCAGCAGGCGTCGGAAGAACCCGCGCGGCATCAGAACCTTCCCGACGCCGCGGAATAGATTCGCTACACAAGCGCATATGCGCCCATCGACATATTTGGACTATAACGCGACGCAGCCGATCAAGCCCGCTGTCCGCGACGCCATGATCGACGTTCTGGCGGGTCCGACCAACGCCTCCTCCGTCCACCGGCTGGGCCAGCGTGCACGCGGCCGCGTGGAGCAGGCGCGCGCCGGCATCGCCGCTTTGATCGGCGCGCGGCCCGGCGAAATCCTCTTCACTTCCGGCGCGACCGAGGCCAACGCGACGGTCCTGCACGGAACCGGCCTGCGGCATGTCGTGTCCGCCATCGAGCATCCATCGATCCGCGCCGCCGCGACCGACCCGATCGTGATTGCGGTCGACAGCGACGGACTGATCGATCTGGACAGCCTGGACCGCATGCTGGCCGGAATCGGCGGGCCGGCCCTGGTCTCGATCATGCTGGCCAACAACGAGACCGGAGTCATCCAGCCGGTCGCCCAAGCGGCGCGGGTCGTTCACGGCCACGGTGGACTGCTGCATAGCGACGCGGCGCAGGCGCCGGGTCGCATCCCGATCGATGTCGCGGCGCTGGGCGTCGACCTGATGACTTTGTCGGCGCACAAGATGGGCGGGCCGCAGGGCGCCGGCGCGCTCTATATCCGCGACGGGCTGACGCTCGCACCGCTGCTGCGCGGCGGCGGCCAGGAGAAGCGACGGCGCGGCGGCACCGAGAATGTCGCGGCCATCGTCGGCTTCGGGGTGGCGGCCGACCTGGCGGCTGACGACCCGGATCTCACCGCGATGCGCGGCACAATGGAAGCCCGCCTGGCCCAGGCCGCACCGGAAATAGCGATACACGGCGCCCTTGCAGCGCGCCTGGGCAACACCAGTTGTTTTGGAGTGCCCGGCCTGCCGGCCGAAACGGCGCTGATCGCGCTTGACCTCATGGGGATCGCGGTCAGTTCGGGCGCGGCCTGTTCCAGCGGCGCGGTCGAGCCCTCGCCGGTGCTGCTGGCGATGGGCGTCGCGCAAGCGACGGCGCGCGAAGCGATCCGCGTCAGCCTGGGTTGGGCGACGACCCCGGCGGATATCGACCATCTGGTCGAAAGCTGGACGATAGTGTATCGCCGGACGCAAGCCGCATCATCCAAGACCAAAGCGGCCGCATCGAAGCAGGAGTTATCGATTTAATGCCGAAGGTCACCTTTATCGAACGCGATGGAACGCGGCGTGAGTTCGACGCGCCGGTCGGTCTGTCGCTGCTTGAGATCGCGCACAAGCACGATATCGACCTGGAAGGCGCGTGCGAGGGTTCGCTCGCCTGCTCGACCTGCCATGTCGTGGTCGAGCCGGACTGGTACGACCTGCTGCCCGACGCGACCGAGGATGAGGAAGATATGCTGGACCTGGCCTTCGGCCTGACCAGGACATCGCGGCTGGGCTGCCAGATCATCGTCAGCGACGAGCTGGACGGGCTGACCGTCCGCCTGCCCGCCGGCACACGCAACGCGCAGAAGGGCTGAGCCGCTGTCATGACCGCCACCGACACGATTGGAAACGACCTGCCGCCCGGTGCGCGCATTGTCGTCGCCATGTCCGGCGGCGTCGATTCCTCGGTGGTGGCCGCCTTGCTGGCGGGCCAGGGCTATGAGGTGATCGGGGCGACGCTCAGGCTCTATGACGACGGTGCGCTGAACGGCAAGGCCGGCAGCTGCTGCGCCGGGGCCGATATCGCCGATGCCCGCGCGGTCGCCGGCAAGCTCGGCATTGCGCATTACGTGCTAGACTATGAATCCCGCTTCCAGGCCGCCGTGATCGACGATTTCGCCGACAGCTATATCCGCGGCGAGACGCCGATCCCCTGCGTCCGCTGCAACCAGAAGGTCAAGTTCGGCGACCTGCTCGACATGGCGCGTACCTTGGGTGCCGACGCATTAGCCACCGGCCATTACGCCAGGCGGGTCGCCGGGCCGAACGGGGCGGAACTGCATCGCGGCGCCGACCTGGCGCGCGACCAGAGCTATTTCCTGTTCGCCACCACCCAGGACCAGCTCGATTTCCTGCGCTTCCCGCTGGGCGACCTGCCCAAGAGCGAGGTCCGGCGCCTGGCGCAGCACCATGCGCTGCAGGTAGCGGACAAGCCGGACAGCCAGGATATCTGCTTCGTGCCGAACGGCTCCTATGCCAGCGTCGTCCAAAAGCTGCGTCCCGATGCGGTCAAGCCGGGCAAGATCGTCGATCTGGACGGCCAGCCGGTCGGCGACCATCAGGGCATCATCAACTACACGATTGGCCAGCGCCGGGGCCTTGGCGTCGCCGGCGGCGAGCCGCTCTATGTTGTGGCGCTCGACCCCGAGCAGGACCGGGTAGTGATCGGCCCCAAGGCTGCCTTGGCGCGCGACCGGGTGCATCTCACCGAAATGAACTGGCTGGTTCCGATCGCGCCCGGCGACATGCTGGCCGCCGAGGTCAAGCTGCGCTCGGCCCAGCCGCTGGCCGCGGCCAGGGTGACGGCGCTGGCCGGCGGGCTGGCGACGGTCGATCTCGACGGCGCGCAATTCGGCGTCGCCCCGGGCCAGGCTTGCGTCATCTACCGGGACGACCGCCTGGTGGGCGGCGGCTGGATCCGAAGCGCGGAGCGGCGCGGCCTGGCGGCGTGATGAGGCCGGAGCGCTATGACGGCATCGCCATCCTGTTTCATTGGCTGATCGCCACGCTGATCGTCATCAATATCGGCCTTGCCTGGTCGCTGGACAATTTCGACCACCATTCCCCCGAGCACGACCGCATCCTGACCGTCCACAAGTCGATCGGCGCGACGATCCTGTTGCTGGCGGTGCTGCGGCTCGCCTGGCGCTGGACGCATCCGACGCCGGCGCTGCCGGAAACCATGCCACGCTGGAAGCGCATCGCCGCGCGAACCGATCAGGCGCTGCTCTACGCCGTGCTGTTCATCATGCCGCTGTCCGGCCTGATCGATGCCGGGGCGTTCAGCCAGCCGGTCGATTATTTCTTCCTCTTCGACCTGCCGGCGCTGACCGGCCATGACGAGCCGCTGGGGCATATCGCCTTCGCAGTGCATCAGGCCACCGCGCTCATCCTCTACGGCCTGCTGCTGATCCATGGCGGGGCGGCACTGCATCATCATTACGTCCTGAAAGACGGGATTCTGCGGCGGATGCTGACTTAGCCGGGTCGCCGTCCGAATATCAGGACAATTCTTTAGAAATCTGTGGCGACCACACAGGAGCCAGGGCATATTTTGCCCGGTATGCAGACCTACCTCAACCGCCGCGGCTCATTGCCGGCAACCGACGCCGCGTTCGCCGGATTGCGGATAACCGCCCGGCAAAGAAGGCTGTCTGCCTGGTTCTCAGCCTTCGCCGGCTCTGTCCTGCTGCTGCTGACGCCGGCCTTGTGGAACGGATTTCCGTTCATGTTCTACGATTCGGGAGCATTCATCGATCTGGCGACGAATGGCGGCTTTCGGCCCGAGCGCTCGGCATTCTACGCGGCCTTCCTGGGCGTCTTCCAGCCGAGCTTCAGCCTATGGCCGGCGATGGTGGCGCAGGTTCTGCTGACCGTCTCAGTGATGGTGGCCTTCGCCCGCGCCCTGCTGCCCGGCCTGTCGCCCGGGCGCTTCTTCCTGATGGTCGCCGCGCTGTGGGTCGGTACGGGCCTGCCCTGGAAGGCGGCGGACATATTGCCCGATATCCTGGCGCCACTGCTTGTCATTTGCCTCTATCTGCTCGGATTCCACGCTGACCGCCTGTCTCGCTGGCAAAAGGCCGCGCTGATCGCGGTGGCGCTTTTCGCGGCGACCTCGCACGCCTCCCATATCGGGCTGGCGGCAGGTCTGGCCGCGGTTGTGGCGTTCATGCAGGTCGCGGCGCGGTATCGGGCAGTGACATCCCCGTCGCCGCGTTGGCGGTTGCCGGCGCTAGTCTTCACCCTGTCGGTGCTGTTGGTGATGGCGAGCAATTTCATGCTCACCGGCGGCCTATTCGTGAGCCGCGCCGGGCCGGCCTTTATACTCGCCCGGCTGGAGCAGGACGGGATTGTCAAGCGATTGCTCGACGACACCTGCCCGGCATCGGGTTATCGCCTGTGCGCCTATAAGGACAATCTTCCCGCGGATTCGAACGATTATCTGTGGCGATGGGACTCGCCGTTCTGGAAGCTGGGCGGGTTTGCGGGCACTGAGGACGAGGCGACGCGCATCGTCGTCGAAAGCCTGAAACGCTATCCCCTGCTGAACCTGAAGATGGCGGCCTTGGACACCGCCGAGCAATTCGCCTCGTTCGAGACCGGAGACGGAATTGAGCCGCTGAACGGCGTTCCGGTTCCGGCCCTGGAGCGGCACATGCCGCAGCAGGTCGAAAGCTACATGGCGTCCCGCCAGCGCAACGGCGAGATTTCGGTTCGCTGGATCGACGCGATCCAAGTGCCTGTCGGCGCCGCGTCGATCGCCGTGCTGGCGGCGATTCTCGTTATGGCGGCACGGCGACGAAATTGGGACGACCGCCTGTACCTGCCGGCCTTCGTACTGCTGGCGCTGTTGGGCAACGCCTTCATTTGCGGCGCTCTATCCAGTCCGCACGACCGCTATCAGTCGCGATTGATCTGGCTGGCGTCTTTCGCGGTAATCCTGCTGATTACAAAGCGGCGGGGCGAACCGGCCGGACAGGGCGCTCCGTTAACTGATTGACTTATATCCGTCTGCGGACGGATCATCCCCGGATAAAGTAATCGGGGAGGCCGCTCATGCGCGTCATCGATGTCGACAGCCATTTCATGGAGCCGATCGACTGGCTCGAGCAGGTCGATCCAACGCTCGCCAAGCTGATCCCGCCCAGCGACGAGAGCTTTATCGAACGGGTGGTCCAGGGCGTGGTCGGCGATTTGCTCGAAGCTATTCCGCGTAAGCAGCGGCCGGAGAACCCGATCGACCTCTTGGCCCCTTCAGGCAAGCGCAGCCTGCAGGCGCTCCTGGCCGCCACCGCCGGACAGCAGAAGGAAATGATGACCGTCCCGCCGACCGGCTATGACGCCGGGGCACGGATCAGGTTCTGCGACGACCACGGCATCGACATCCAGCTGGTCAATTCGACGATGGGATCGACCCCGTACGTGCTGGCGATGAAGCAGGGCCGGCGCGACCTGGCGCTGCGCGCGTTCCAGGCGTTCAACAGCTGGGCCGCCGGCACCTTCCATGGCCATACCGACAGGCTGATCCCGGTGGCGCTGATCGACATCGCCGATGTCGACTGGGCGATTGCCGAGATGACGCGGATGCGGGCGGCGGGCAGCCGCGCCTTCCAAGTCCGGGCCGATCCGGTCAGCGACACCAAATCCTTCACCCACCCCGATTTCGAGCCGCTGTGGTCGACGGCGGAGGATCTCGGCATGGCGGTGGTCTTCCATATCGGCGCCGGCCGCAGCGAGGTGAAGCATGGCTGGTACTTCAACGGCGGCGATCCCTCGCACTACGCCATCCTGCACCTGATCAACGGTCAGGTCGTGCCGCAGATCGCGCTGTCGGCGATGATCATCGACGGTGTGCTGGAACGCCATCCCAAGCTTGTCGTGATCGTCGAGGAGCTGGGCATCGGCTGGGTGCCCAACCTGATGTCGATGCTGGATTCGGTGACTGTCGGCCCCTATGGCGCGCAGTTCGGCATCGGCCGGGGCGACTACAATCTGCCGCTGAAGCCCTCCGAATACATCACGCGGCAGGTCCGCTTCACGCCGCTGACCTCATGCGACCCGATCCAGCCGACCTTCGGCCAGCTGCCACCGGAACTGCTGGTGTTTTCCAGCGACTTTCCACACCTGGAAGGCCGCGCCGACGCGGTCGCCCAATGCAGCGCGCAGCTCACCGATGTCGGCGACTATGCCCGCCGGCAGTTCTTCGGCGAATCGATCGGCGCGCTGATGGGGCTCTGACGGGTCATTTCCGCTCGCAGATCGTCTCGACTTCGGACTTGGTGATCACGCCTTTGTGATCCTTGTCGAAGTCGGCGAAGTTCTGGGCGACCAGCGCGCGGAACTCGTCCCAGGTGACCGAGCCGTCGAGATCGGCATCGGCCGACATCACCGGGTCGGGCTGGTCCGACACCAGGGCGGCAAAGGCGTCGACCGGCCGGTCGTCCTTGTGGCCGTGGCGGGGCTTGTCGTCATCCGCCGCGTCTTCGAGCCGATCGCCGGGCCGCGCCTCTTCGTCGCTGCCGCGCCCGAGCCTGGCCTGTTCGCCCGGCGTGCTGACGCTGAGATAATGGCCGCCCATCATCTTCAGCCGGTATTTCGACAGCTCCTCCGCCGTCACCTTGCCGTCATGGCGCAGATCCATGAGCTTGTACTGGCGCTCGGCATCCGCCAGCAGGACGGCATGGGTGATCCCGCCAGTGTGGCCGGGGTCCATGCGGTCGAACCAGGAATCGAGCGCGTCTTCGCATTTGTCAGGCCATTGCGGCGGCAGCAGCGGCTCGCCGTTCGGGCTGAATGTCGGCGGCGGCGGCCCCTGCGGCTCGGAGGAACAGCCGGGGAGAACCGCCAGGGCGAAGAAGACAGCGAGATTGCGCATGCGAACCATGGAATTTGAACTCCGGCAGGCGGCCGATCCTGCGGCATGCCAAACAGATGCCGGCCAACCTAACGCCACCCAAGCTAACGCTGAATATCGTTTGCCGCTATAAAGCGGTACTGCAATGAGTACAAACAGCCGAACATCATGGATAGTCTGAGCCGCCGCGAAGCCGCGCGGATCGCGCTGGCGGCGCAGGGGCTGAACCGGGCGCGCCGCCCCGGCCGCAAGACCCGCGCCCATCTGCAGCAGACGCTGGACCGGATCGGACTGCTGCAGATCGATTCGGTCAATGTGCTGACCCGGGCGCATTACATGCCGCTCTTCTCCCGCCTGGGCGCCTACGACACCGCGCTGCTCGACGCCGCGGCCTGGGAGCCCAAGCGCCGCTCGCTGTTCGAATATTGGGCGCACGAGGCCTCGCTGCTGCCGATGTCGCTCCATCCGCATATGCGCTGGCGCATGGCGCGGGCGGAGCGGCTGGAGGGCATCTATGGCGGCATCGCCAAGGTGGTGCGCGAACGGCCGGATTTCGTCGAATCGGTCTATCGCGAGGTCGAGCAGCGCGGCCCGGTCGCGGCCAGTGACCTCGACCGCGCCAACCACAAAGGCAGCAGCTGGTGGGGCTGGACCGAAACCAAGATCGTGCTGGAATATCTGTTCTGGGCCGGGCGGATCACCACCGCCACCCGGCGCGGTTTCGAGCGCGCCTATGATCTGACCGAGCGGGTGATCCCCGCCGTCATCCGCGATGTCCCGACCCCGGGCGAAGCCGACGCCCAGCGTCACCTGATCGGCATCGCCGCCCGCGCGCTGGGCGTCGCCACCGAGCCCGACCTGCGCGATTATTTCCGGCTGGACGTTGCCGATTCCAAGGCCCGGGTGGCCGAGCTGGTCGAAGCCAAGCGGCTGATTCCGGTCGCGGTCGAGGGCTGGCGGCAACCGGCCTATTTCGACGCCGACGCCGTCCAGCCGGCGCGGGTGGCGGCACGCGCCCTGGTCTCGCCGTTCGATCCGCTGGTCTGGGAGCGCGACCGGGCCGAACGGCTGTTCGGCTTCCGCTATCGCATCGAAATCTATACGCCGGCCCATAAGCGGGAGTTCGGCTATTACGTCCTGCCGTTCCTGCTGGGCGAGCGGCTGGTGGCGCGGGTCGACCTCAAGGCCGACCGCAAGGCCGGGATCCTGCGCGTTGCCGCCGCCCATCTGGAAGCCGGCGCCGATGCCGGTCGTACGGCGCGCGAACTGGCCGCCGAACTGCGCCAAATGGCCGGATGGCTGGGCCTGAGCGATGTCACGGTCGAGCCGCGCGGCGCGCTGGCCGCCGAGCTCGGCAAAGCCCTTGAAGTCGCGGCTTAGTTGCGGTCCAAAGAACGCATGGTCTTTTCATACCGTTCTCTCCTTAATCGTCATTCCCGCGAAAGCGGGAATCCATTCTCCCGCCATCGCGATGCTCGACCATGGATTCCCGCTGGAGCCTGTCCTCGGGCTCGCCTGCGGCGAGACCCGTGGGCGGGAATGACGGGCCGAGGAGGGCGGTGGGCCAGCTGTCTCCTGCTGTCGGCGCTGCTCATCTCCCCATTGTCGCGCGCCGCGGTTTCGCCGCAGGAGGCGGAACAGCTGAAATCGACCCTGACGCCCACCGGCGCCGAGCGCGCCGGCAACAAGGATGGCAGCATCCCGGCCTGGACCGGCGGCATCACCACGCCTGCCGCCGGATATAGGCCTGGCCAGGCACGCCCCGACCCGTTCAAGGACGAACGCCCGCTCTTCTCGATCACCGGGGCCAATTACAAGGATTACGCCGACAGACTGCCGGAGGGGCAGAAGGCGCTATTCGAGAAATATCCCGATTATCGGATGGACATCTATCCGACCCACCGGACCGCCGCCCTGCCGCAGCGCGTCTATGACAATATCTTCGCCAACGCGACCCGGGCGAACGCGGCCGAGGAGGGCATCGCCTATGGCGTGACCGGAGCAGTCGGCGGCATTCCCTTCCCGATCCCCAAGAACGGCACCGAGGCGGTGTGGAACCACCTGCTGGCCTTCTGGGGGGCGGCTCGCGAGGACAATATCCGCAACTATGTGGTGTCGTCGGACGGCACGGTGGAACTGTCCAACCAGTTCCATGAGCTGGTCGATTTCCCCTATTACTACCCGGACGCGACGCCGGACAGCTTCGGCGACTATTACTTCCTGCGGCGGGAGCTGTCCGACGCGCCGCCCGGGCTGGCCGGGCGCGGCTATCTGCTGTGGCAGGCGAGCGATATCGCCAACCATCCGGTCCAGGCCTGGCAATATCTGCCGCGCGAACGGCGGATGCGCAAATCCCCGCTGCTGTCCTATGACACGCCGACGCCCGACGGCGGCGGCATCGAGAGCTTCGACGATTACTACGTCTTCTCGGGCAGCCCGGACCGCTATGATTTCAAGCTGCTGGGCAAGCGGGAGATGTATGTCCCCTATAACAACAACCGCTTA
>Ga0302314_10005844_pt1 | contig 22366 bp, 15 predicted proteins | sample III_Palsa_N2_3_FD_200533 | JGI IMG/M metagenome (GOLD analysis project Ga0302314, IMG submission 200533) | Peat permafrost microbial communities from Stordalen Mire near Abisko, Sweden - III_Palsa_N2_3 | ecosystem: Environmental > Terrestrial > Soil > Palsa > Peat permafrost | place: Sweden...
GAGCAGGCTTTTTTACCTCCGAACGACCCACTCTGGCGGGTGTCTGTGGCGTCAATGCTTACGGTGCATCCAGCGCATGTGATGCGTGTCGAGCCACTGGGTGATTCCCCCTCCCGGGTGATCGCGTCTATAACGCTGCGCCTGCAGGAGCGCGACGATCAACAGAGCTATAAGGGCAACTACAAAGCCTATCGTTGACTGAGTCATGGCAGCCTCCTTACTGGGTAGCAACCATGTTTATATTGTAGGACATGCACCGGTCAGAGATACGACCTTAACCGGTAGAAATGCCTCAATACCCAGGCAGCGGACAGTTCACCAGCACATCGAGCACCCAATGCTCTTTGTTTGCCCGGGCTTTACGCTTGATGGTGTAGCCGCGTCGATTAAAAAAATAGAGTTTTCCGGGCTGGCCTATGGCCGCCTCCGTCGCTACTTGATCCAGGTACGTATTGAGTTTGTGGCCCATGCGATCGAAAACTTGCAACGTGATTTTGGTCATCGTAGTTTCTACCCCTTCTTTCATTGGAAAATAGGGTGCGCTCGGTGTTAAGTGCACCCGGGAACCGGAAACGACCGGTTCGCGTGCGTTTGTAGCTTAGGGGTAAACCCGCTGCGGTTGCAATGGCGCATTCGGCAATAGTGCGTTGCGCATTTCCTCTGAATTTGAACCTCTGAATTTGAATCTTTAGGAGCAGTTCTGTGAAAAAGCATAAATCGGCTTTGGCCCTCTTCATTGGCTTGATGCTCAGCGCAGCAGCGCAAGCTGACGTGAAGCAAGCGGCTGATGACGTCAAGGACACGGCGGTACATATCGGCCGGAAAACCGGAGAGGTCGCGAGCGAAGCAGCACATGCCACCGCGCACGCAGCCAAAAGCGTGGCCCATGACGTCGCGAGCGGCGCACGCAAGGGCTATAGGGCGACGAAAAAGGTCGTGACTCAGTCGAAGTAGTCCAGCACGAAACGCGAAACGCTTTTTCTCGGGAGCACTTTGGAGCGTTCGACTCCCCGTCGTTAGAGTCGGGGCTGCATGCAAACAAGCGTTTGCTAACAATATGGCTCGTGTATCCTCAACCGAGGACGCGGCCGCTTCCGCGACACGCTTTCCTTGGGGACACCATGATTTCCAGCTCCCTATTCCCGCACCCCGCAAGATGACCGGGCCGCAGCGCTTCACCGTCCGGCACGTCAGCGTTTACCGGTATTCGGAGCCGGTGAATTTCGGCGAGCACCGGATGATGTTCCGGCCCCGGTCCAGTCACGACCTGCGCCTGGTCACGACGCAACTTCGCATTACACCTACGCCCGTGCGGCTATATTGGCTGCACGACGTGTTCGACAATTCCGTGGCGGTCGCGACGTTCGCGGACCAGGCAACGGAGCTGCGCTTCGAAAGCGAGGTGACGCTCGAGCATTTCGAGGCGCCGCTGCCCGATTATTCGCTCGAACGGTACGCTTGCACCTATCCTTTCGCCTACACGAACGACGAGGCGTCCGATCTCGTGAATGCTCGCAACCGTCAATATCCCGACCCCGATGTCGATGCCTGGGCGCAGTGCTTCCTTGAGCCCGGCGGCTCGACTGGCACGCTATCGCTATTGCGCTCCATGACGCAGGCAATCAAGCGCGATTTTATGTACGTGAGGCGCACGGAAAAAGGGGTCCAACGTCCGGCCGAAACGCTGCAGGCACGCAGCGGTAGCTGCCGCGATTTCGCGGTGTTGATGATGGACGCGGTACGCTCACTCGGCCTGGCTGCGCGCTTCGTCAGCGGCTATATCTTTGTGCCCGATCACGACACGACGCGCGGCGGCGGCGCCACGCATGCGTGGCTGCAAATTTATCTCCCTGGGGCCGGCTGGGTCGATTTCGATCCGACCAACAGCATCGTCGGCAATCGCCATTTGATCCGCGTCGCGGTTGCCTGGAATCATCAACAAGCCCTGCCGCTCTGGGGAACATGGAGCGGTGCATCGCATTCGTTCAATAGCCTCGAGGTCGAAGTGAGCGTTACCGAGCAATACTAGAGGCATCATCCACAGAAAGGTCGCTACGATGAAACTTCGCGTTGGCTATGATCTGATCTACGAGTGTGCGCAACCGACACCGATGATGCTGATGTTGAACACGCATTTTTCCCGCGTGCAGGACGTGCTGGTCGCCGACCTGCTGGTGGTGGATCCGCCCACTGCCATCACGCAGTATCGCGATGGCTTCGGCAATCTCTGCAGCCGGATCGTCGCGCCGCAAGGCCGGATCCTGCTGTCGACAACGGCCTTGCTCGACATCTCGGACCAGCCCGAAACACGCGAGCCCTATGGCTATCAACATCCGGTCGAAGATCTGCCCGATGAATGCCTGATGTTCCTGCTCGGCAGCCGTTATTGCGAGACAGATCTGCTCTCCGATGTCGCCTGGAAACTGTTCGAAACGTCGGCGCCGGGCCGCGACCGGGTTCAGGCGATCTGCGATTTCGTCCATGGTCACATCACCTTCGGCTATGGCTATGCACGCCCGACCAAGACCGCCTGGCAGGCTTATCACGAGCGCCGGGGCGTGTGCCGCGATTTCGCCCATCTGGCCGTGACCTTGTGCCGCGCCATGAATATCCCCGCCAGGTACTGCACCGGATATATCAGCGATGTCGGCATACCGCCGCCCTACAGCGCGATGGATTTCGCGGCCTGGTTCGAAGCCTATGTCGGCGGGTGCTGGCAGACCTTCGATCCCCGCAACAACGTGGCGCGCACAGGCAGGGTGTTGATGGCACGTGGGCGAGACGCGGCCGATGTGGCGATCAGCAATGCGTTCGGTCCTACCAAGCTGATCAAATTCGACGTCCGATGCGAGCCGGAGGTCCCATAGGCGTCGTCACGACCACGGCGCGTGCGCCCCATCGAGGCTGCGATCGAGCTGGAAGGCCGCGCTGATTAGCGCGAGATGCGTGAGCGCCTGCGGGAAATTACCCAACGATTCACCGCTCACGGCGACCTCTTCGGAATAGAGTCCGACATGGTTCGCATAGGCGAGCATCTTCTCGAACACCAGCCGTCCTTCATCGACACGGCCCGCGCGCGCGAGCGCTTCCGCGTACCAGAACGAACAGGCGCTGAAGCCGCTTTCTTCACCGGGCAATCCATCGAGCGTATCGCCACGGGTGTAGCGAAAAATCAGCGGATCAACGCCCAGTTCGTGGCCGATCGCGTCGAGCGTCGAGAGCCAGCGCTTGTCCTTCGGCCCGATAAAACGCACCAGCGGCATCATCAGCACGGACGCATCCAACGTCTTCGATCCCGGCGTCTGCACGAAACTTTCGAGTTCGTCGTTCCAGAAATTTTGGTAGACGTCGCGATGAATGCTGTCGCGCACCTCGAACCATAGTGCAAACGGCGCCGGCAGCGAACGCTTCTGCGCAAGACGCAGCGCACGATCGAGTGCGACCCAGCACATCAGCCGCGAATGAAGCAACGGCCGCGGCCCGTTGCGAAATTCCCAGATGCCATGATCGGGCTCTTCCCAATGCTCGGCTACGTAGTTGACCGTACGCGTCACATGTTCCCAGCCGTCGTGGGAAATCGCCTCGCCGTATTTGTTGAACAGATAGACCGCATCCATCAGTGCGCCATACACATCGAGCTGCTTCTGGTCGCGTGCCGCATTGCCGATCAGCGGCGGGGCGCCACCGCTGCCGTGCAGTGTATCGATGGCGGTTTCCTCGGGCGCGTCTTCGCCGTCGACCGCATACATCACACGCAGCGAACCGTCGGAATGACAGCGCTTGTTACGTTCGGCAATCCAGCGCATAAACGCCTGCGCCTCACCCACATAGCCGAGCCGCAGCAGCGCGTACACGGAAAACGCGGCGTCGCGTATCCACGCGTAGCGGTAGTCCCAGCGTCGCGCGCCATCGGGTGTTTCGGGCAGACCGAACGTGGGCGCCGCGACGATCGCGCCGTATTCGCGCGAACTCAGCAGCTTGAGCAATAGCGCGGAGCGCATGACCACCTCGCGATAACGTCCCCGATAGGTGCTTTGCCCCGACCACTTGCGCCAGAACGCGACGGTCTGCGCGAGCGCGTCGTGGCAGGGCAGGCTCAACTGCACGCAATCCACGGCAGCGCCAAGCACGAAGCAAGCGGTTTGTCCTTCTGCGAGATCGAAATGGGCGACGGCATCGTGTTGGTCGATCGCGAGTGCGACCGTCGCGTGGAGCGCAATCGTTTCGCTGCCGTCGGCGGGTTTAAAGTGAACCGCGTTCTCGCCGTTATGCTCAACTTCATGGCCGATGCGCGCGTAATCGAAGCGGGGCGCGCAGCGCATGGCAAGTGACACGGGCCCGTAGATCGAGCGCACCAGGCGTACCACGCAATTGGGTACGGCCGAGTCCGAGTCAGCGCCGTCAGCCGCGACGGGCATGAAATCGAAGATCTCGCATACCGCGTCGGGCGACATGAAGCGCGTGATCAGCACGTTGGTCTCAGGCAGATACATCTGCTTCAAACGTGGCGCGTCGAGTACCGGTGCAAGGCTCAAACTGCCGCCGCGTTGTGCGTCGAGCAGCGCGGCGAACAGCGTCGGGGAGTCGATGCGCGGGAAGCACATGAAATCGATCTCACCCTGCGTCGACGCGAGCGCCGTGGTGCGCATGTTGCCGATCACGCCATGCGCCTCGATCGGCGTACCTGGGCGTGGTTGTCGATCCCGGTTCGCGGCGGATTTAGCCATTGTCGGCGAACCCTGGATACAAGCTCATGTCACCGTCGACGAATAGCGTCGTGCCGACGACGTAATCGCTTTCGTCGGAGGCCAGCCATACGGCGGCTTTGCCGATGTCCTCGCTTTCGCCGATCCGGCCGTACGGAACCAGCTTCAACAATTTATCCATCGCTTCCTTGGTGTCCCATGCCGACGTGTTGATCGGCGTGCGGATAGCGCCTGGCGCGATCGCGTTCACGCGGATGCGGTGCGGCGCCACTTCCTGCGCCAGCGATTTCATCATCATCTGGATGCCGCCTTTGGACGTCGGATAGTTGACGTGCCCGGTCCACGGGATGATCTGGTGCACAGAGCTCATGCAGATGATCTTGCCGAGCGCCTTCGAAAGCGGCCGCGGACCGCGCCGCAGGAATTCGCGCACGGCGCGCTGCGACGTCAGGAACTGGCCAGCGAGGTTGATGTTCATGACCTCGTTCCATTCGTCCGGCGTCATGTCGACAAACGCGGCATCCTTCTGCACGCCTGAATTCGCCATGACGATGTCGACGGTGCCGAAGCGCTTGCGCACGACGTCGAATATCGTGTCGACTTGTTGCTCGTCGGAGACGTCGGCTTCGATCGCAATGGCTTCGCCGCCGCTTTTCTCGATGCTGGCCACGAGCTCTTCGGCAGACTCGCCATGGGCGTGATAATTGATCGCGACGTAAGCGCCGGCGTCGGCCAATGCTTGTGCAACACCGAAGCCGATACCGGAACTCGCGCCCGTTACCAGGGCGATCTGTCCCTCCAAGGGCTGCGTCATGAGAGTACCTCCTTGTGCGCGTAGGCTTCGGGCGAGGGGCCGCCGTTACGATCAGTGCATCGGGGTTCGCCAGTTCATCGAAAAGCATCACTGGGCTCGTATGCTTGACAGCTGAACGCCGCAGGAGTTCGGCGCCTATGCTTGGAGGTTATGGTTATCCGACTTCGTTACCCAAGCCCGCACGCGTAGCTTTTACACATCGAGCCGATCTTTATACGCGTCGGGCGTGCCTCAGGCGCTGGCGTGCGAACCAGGCCGCGTCCACGCGCGCTGAAGTCCGCGGCATGTTAATTGCTTTTGCAGTAACTTCGTCTGCGCGCGATTTCACTCGCATGCGATTTCGCCCGCACGCACGACGCGTGTTCGCGCGCGACCTGACGTCGCCATTGGCCTCAATCGCTTCACATCAGATGGTTACGTCACGTCGTTACATCACCCGCCGTTACATCACCCGCCGTTACATCACCCGCCGTTACATCACCTTTTGGGACGCACTCTCCTCATGGCCAATCAAACCCGCATCGCAGAAGGCTCGCCGTTTCCGCTCGGTGCAACGTGGGACGGGAAGGGCGTCAATTTCGCGCTGTTTTCGGCGAACGCCACCAAAGTCGAACTGTGCCTTTTCGACGAACGTGGCGAGCATGAATATGAACGCATCGAACTGCCCGAGTACACCGACGAAATCTGGCACGTCTATCTGCCGGACCTGAAACCCGGCGCGGTTTATGGCTACCGTGTGCACGGCCCGTACGACCCGGCAGCAGGCCATCGCTTCAACCCGAACAAGTTGCTGCTCGACCCCTACGCGAAAGCCCATGTGGGCGAGCTGAAATGGGATCCGGCCATGTTCGGTTACACCCTGGATTCAGAAGAGGAAGACCTGAGCTTCGACGAACGCGACAGCGCCCCGTTCATGCCGAAGTGCGAGGTCGTCGACCAGACCTTTACCTGGGAACACCCCATGCGTTTGCGCCTGCCCTGGGAGCGCACGATTTTCTACGAAACCCATGTGGGCGGTTACACAAAGCGTCACCCCGCCGTGCCGAAAAATGCGCGCGGCAAGTTCGCGGGGCTGGGGCAAAAGGAAGTGATCGAACATATCAAGCGCCTGGGCGTGACCTCGGTCGAACTTCTGCCGATCCAGTCGTTCGTCAACGACAGCTATCTGCTCGACAAAGGCCTGACCAACTACTGGGGCTACAACACGATCGGTTTCTTCGCCGCCGATCCGCGCTTTTTCTCGCGCGGTAGCGGGCAAATCGCCGAGTTCAAGGAAATGGTCGACCGGCTGCACGAGGCCGGGCTCGAGGTGATCCTGGACGTCGTCTACAACCACACGGCTGAAGGCAACGAGCGGGGCGCCACCCTGTCGTTTCGCGGCATCGACAACGCGTCCTACTACCGCTTGATGCCCGACGAGCCGCGCTATTACATCAACGATACCGGCACGGGCAATACGCTGAACCTCTCGCATCCACGCGTGCTGCAGATGGTGACCGACAGCTTGCGATACTGGGTGACCGAGATGAACGTGGACGGCTTCCGCTTCGATCTGGCCACGATCCTGGGGCGCGAGCCGCACGGGTTCGACGAGGGCGGCGGTTTTCTCGACAGTTGCCGGCAAGACCCGATTCTGGCCGCGGTAAAGCTGATTGCCGAGCCCTGGGATTGCGGTCCTGGCGGTTACCAAGTGGGCAGATTCCCGCCCGGTTGGGCGGAGTGGAACGACCGCTTTCGCGACACCGCGCGCGCCTTCTGGAAAGGCGACGAAGGCATCGTTGCGGATTTGGCGACGCGGCTGTGCGCATCGGGCGACAAATTCAATCAGCGTGGCCGTCGCCCCTGGGCCAGCGTGAACTTCATTACGGCCCACGACGGCTTCACGCTTAATGATCTCGTCTCGTACAACGACAAGCATAACGAGGCGAACGGCGAGGATAATCAGGACGGCAGTTCCAACAACGGTTCGTGGAATTGCGGTGTCGAAGGTCCGACTGACGACGTCGAAATCCGCGAGTTGCGCGAACGGCAAAAGCGCAACCTGCTGGCTACCCTGCTGCTGTCGCAAGGCACGCCCATGCTGCTGGCCGGCGACGAGTTCGGCAGGACGCAAAAGGGCAACAACAATGCCTATTGCCAGGATAACGAAATCAGTTGGGTCGACTGGGAAGGTATCGACGAGCAAGGCCGGGCGCTGACCGAATTCGTCAGCAACCTGACCACGCTCAGGCACACGCTACCGGGGCTGCGCCGCGGACGGTTCTTGATCGGTGCTTACAACGAAGAACTCGATGTCACCGACCTCAAGTGGATCAGCCCCGCAGGCGTCGAGTTGACCCCCGAGCAGTGGGACGACCCGGCGATGCGATGTTTCGGCATGTTGATCGACGGGCGCGCGCAGGCGACCGGAATTCGCAGGCCGGGCTCCGACGCAACCTTGCTCATTGTCATGAACGCGCACCACGATCTGGTCGAAATAACCTTGCCGGAAATTCCCGGCAGCAATCAATGGACCTGCTTGATCGACACGAACATGCCGGTACGCGACGAATTGCCCGATTTCGGTTCGGGCGATACCTATCAGGTGACCGGCCGCTCCTTGCTGATGTTTGCGCTACAAGGACGCGGCGCCACGCAGAGAATTTTCGACAAGCTTGCTGAAACGCTGGTCGAGAGCAATGGGGCGGAGGACGAAGTGAAGGGTGGAGCGGAAGTGGCCTGAGCGGCATCGCTGACTCGCTCGCGCGAGACACGTTATCATGGGCGTTTGGCTGTCTTGCCGTACTCAAAGCGCAGTACTAAACGCGTGTCGAAACGCGCGTTAAGAGTACATACAGGGTACATGCGGGGTATATACAGCGTATATGTAGCGCAGATACCGTGCAGATACCGCGCAGGCGCCACGCAACTCATCGTTACGAAGGACCGTATCCATGACATCCGGTGTTATCCGCATTCGCGGCGCCCGTCAGCATAATCTCAAAAATCTGGACCTGGACATACGCACCGGCGAAATGACGGTGGTTACCGGACCGTCCGGTTCGGGCAAATCGAGCCTGGTGTTCGACACCCTCTATGCAGAGGGTCAGCGCCGCTACGTCGAAACGTTCAGCGCCTATGCGCGCCAGTTCCTCGACCGCATGGACCGCCCGCAAGTGGACCGCGTAGACGGCGTGCCGCCGGCCATTGCGATCGACCAGACCAATCCGGTGCGCAGTTCGCGCTCGACGGTCGGCACCATGACCGAGCTCAACGATCACCTCAAGTTGCTGTTTGCACGCGCGGCCCAGCTATTCGACCGCGAGACGGCGCACGCGGTGCGCCACGACAGCCCCGAGACGATCTATGCCGAACTGCTCGCGCGCGCGGGCGACAGCGACGCGCGCATGGCGATCACGTTCCCGGTCGAACTGCCGGGCACCACCAGCGTAGACGAAGTGCAGCAGTGGCTGTCGGCGAGCGGTTACACGCACGTTCAGGCCGAGCGCGAAGTCGCGACCGCAACCGGTCCGCGCAAGGTGCTTGACGTGGTGGCCGACCGCTTCCGCTTGCCGCGCGTGGACAAGACGCGCGTGCTCGACGCGCTGGAAAGCGCGCTGCGCCGCGGTGCTGGCCGAGTCAACATCTATGTGCTGGCCGACGAGCAGGCGCCGCAGATCTGGCGCTTCTCCACCGGACTGCACAGCCCCGATAGCGACATCAGTTATGCCGACCCCCAGCCTGCGCTGTTCTCGTTCAACTCCGCTTACGGCGCTTGCGAAACCTGCCGCGGTTTCGGCCGCGTAATCGGCGTCGATCTCGGCCTGGTGATCCCCGATGCGCGCAAGAGCTTGCGCGCGGGCGCCGTCAAAACCCTGCAGACGCCGGCCTGGAAAGAGAACCAGGACGACCTGATGAAATATGCCGCCAAGGCCGGCATTCCACGCGACAGCTCATGGGCCCAGCTCACCGACGCGCAGCGCGACTGGGTCGTCAACGGCTCACCCGATTGGAGCGGCCGGGGCAGCGGTCAGTGGTACGGCATCAAGCGATTCTTCGAGTATCTGGAATCGAAAGCCTACAAGATGCACATCCGCGTGCTGCTGTCGAAATACCGCAGCTACACGCCGTGCGGCACCTGTGGCGGCGCGCGCCTGAAGACCGAGTCGCTGCTGTGGCGCCTGGGTAGCAAGGATGACGCGGACGCGGTGCTGCCGCCGTCGCAGCGCTTCATGCCGCTTGGCGTCGCCTGGCGGCGCGACCAGCTCGAAGCGCTGCCCGGGCTGACCTTGCACGACTTGATGCTGATGCCTATCGAGCGGGTCCGACGCTTTTTCGACACGCTCACGCTACCGAGCACCTTGCTCGACGACGCGCTGAAACTCTTGAGCGACGAGGTGCGCACGCGGCTTAAATATCTCTGCGATGTCGGCCTCGGCTATCTCACGCTCGATCGTCAAAGCCGTACGCTGTCGGGCGGCGAAGTGCAGCGCATCAACCTGACCACCGCGCTGGGCACTTCGCTCGTCAATACCTTGTTCGTACTGGATGAGCCCAGCATCGGGCTGCACCCACGCGACATGAACCGCATCGTTGAAGCGATGCACCGCTTGCGCGACGCCGGCAACACGCTGGTGGTGGTGGAGCACGACCCCGCCGTGATGCTGGCCGCCGATCGCCTGATCGACATGGGGCCCGGGCCCGGCGAGCGTGGCGGCAAGATCGTTTATGACGGCACGCCCGATGGGATCCGCGAGGTCAACACGTTGACCGGTGTTTATCTGGGCGGCCGCAAGCAAGTGGCGGACGCTGCGAGCTGGTCGCGTCGCGCGGTCGATGCGAACACGCCGAGACTCACGCTGGCAGGCGTGCGCGAACACAATCTGCGCAACGTCACCGTCGAAATTCCGTTGCAGCGGCTGGTGTGCGTCACCGGCGTGTCGGGCTCGGGCAAATCGACGTTGTTGCAGGATGTGCTGTACCCGGCATTGGCGCGCCACTTTGGCAAGGCGACCGAGTCGCCGGGCGTCTACGATAGCCTTAGCGGCGCCGAGCGGATCGGCGACGTGATCTTTGTCGACCAGTCGCCGATCGGCAGGACCGCACGTTCGAACCCCGCGAGCTATGTCGGCGCGTTCGACGAGATCCGGCTGTTGTTTGCGAAGGCGCCGCTCGCGCAGCAACGCGGTTATGGCGCATCGACGTTCAGCTTCAACGCGGGCGATGGGCGTTGTCCGACTTGCGGCGGTTCAGGTTTCGAACACGTCGAAATGCAGTTCTTGAGCGACGTCTATTTGCGTTGCCCCGATTGCGATGGCCGCCGTTATCGCGCCGAGATCCTCGAAGTGAAAATTGCGCGCGGCGCAGCGGGCAAACGCGTGCGCGACCTCAGCGTGGCGGATGTGCTGGAGCTGACCGTGAGCGAAGCGGTGGCGCTGTTCGCGAGCGACGCCGAGGTGCTGCGCGTGCTGCAACCGATCGTCGATGTCGGTCTGGAGTACGTCAAGCTCGGGCAGCCGGTGCCGACCTTGTCGGGCGGCGAAGCGCAGCGTCTGAAGCTGGCGGGTTATCTGGCGGAGACCGCACAGCGGCAGCCGGGTAAGGCGATGAAAGCATCGAAGACAACCGGGACCGGCAGCAAGCTCTTCATGTTCGACGAACCGACGACAGGGCTGCACTTCGACGACATCGCCAAGTTGATGCGCGCATTTGGCAAACTGCTCGACGACGGTCACTCGCTGATAGTCATCGAGCACAATCTCGACGTAATTCGCGCCGCCGACTGGCTGATCGATCTTGGCCCGGAAGGCGGCGAAGCGGGTGGCGAGGTGCTGTTTGCGGGCACGCCCGACGCGATCCAGGATTGCGCGCCATCGCATACCGGCCACGCGCTGCGTGCCTACACGCGCTCGGTCGGCATGAGCGCGGAGCGCGCCGATCAGGACGGCGTGCCGCTGCAAGCGGCACTGAAAGCCGCGCGGGCGCGTCGCGAACTAGAAGGCGAAAACGTCATCCGTATCGTCAACGCGCGCGAGCACAACTTGAAATCGCTAGGCGTCGATATTCCGCACGGCAAGTTCAACGTGATCACCGGCGTGTCCGGTTCGGGCAAATCGACGCTGGCCTTCGATATCCTGTTTCACGAGGGGCAGCGCCGCTATCTGGAATCGCTCAACGCCTATGCGCGTTCCATCGTGCAACCGGCCGGGCGGCCGGAAGTCGACGCCGTCTACGGCATTCCGCCTAGCGTCGCGATCGAGCAGCGTTTGTCGCGCGGCGGGCGCAAGAGTACCGTGGCTACCACCACCGAGGTATGGCACTTCCTGCGCTTGCTCTATGTGAAGCTGGGCATACAGCACTGCATACACGATGGCGCCGCAGTGACTTCGCAAAGCGCCGACTCGATCGCCGCGCAATTGCTGCGCGAGCACCGCAATCAACATGTGGGTTTGCTTGCGCCGCTGGTGGTGAACCGCAAGGGCGTCTATACCGATCTCGCCAAATGGGCCAAGGCCCGCGGTCACACGCACTTGCGCGTCGACGGCGAATTCGTCACGGTCAACCCGTGGCCCAAGCTCGATCGCTTCAAGGAACACACCATCGAGCTGCCCGTGGGCGATCTCGTCGTGTTGCCCGAGCGCGAAGCGGCGCTGCGCGAGTTGCTCGCGCAGGCGCTCGATGCGGGCAAAGGCGTGATGCATCTGCTGGCACCGTTGGACGGCCTGGGTGCGGCGATGCGCGCGGGCAAGCCTAGCGCGCAGATCGGCACGGTCAAGGTGTTCTCGACCAAGCGCGCATGCCCGGTGTGCGGCACCAGTTATCCGGAGCTGGACCCGCGCATGTTCTCGTATAACAGTAAGCACGGTTGGTGTACCACGTGCGTGGGCACCGGCCTTGCGTTGACCCGCGAGCAGCGCGAAGCCTACGACGACACGCTGGTTGCCCAGGATGGACGCGGCCGCGAGCAAAGTATTCCCGCCGAGGAGCAAGAGGTCGAGGGCGTGACCGATCAACCGTGCACCGACTGCGGTGGCACGCGCCTCAATGCGGTGGCGCGCGCGGTCAACTTCCACGGGCACCCCATCGTGGAAGTCGCGCAGTGGACCGTGATCGAGGCGCGGCAGTGGGTTGCACAATTACGCATGGTCGGGCGCGACGCCGAAATCGCGCGCGATCTCGTCAGCGAAATCAAGGCGCGACTGGAATTCCTGGAGGAGGTCGGTCTGGGCTACTTGAGCCTGGAGCGCGCCGCGCCCACGCTGTCGGGCGGCGAAGCGCAACGCATCCGGCTCGCGGCGCAACTGGGCAGCAACTTGCAGGGCGTGTGCTACGTGCTGGACGAAGCGACCATCGGCTTGCATCCGCGCGATAACCAGATCCTGCTGGGCGCGCTGCGCAAGCTGGGCGAGAAGGGCAACACGCTGGTGGTGGTCGAACATGACGAAGACACGATCCGGCGTGCCGATCACATCATCGACATCGGCCCGAGCGCGGGCAAACGCGGCGGCCGGGTCGTGGCGCAGGGCAGCGTGGCAGACCTGTCCGCGCAACCCGATTCGCTGACCGGGCGATATCTCGCGCATCCGCTGTTGCACCCGTTGCAACCGCGGCGAGCGGTGGTGCCCGGGTCGGTGTCAAAGCCGCCATCGGCATCGGCATCGGCATCGGCATCGGCATCAGCATCAGCATCAGCGCGCGCACAACGCAGCGAGCCGGCCGTGCCTGAAAACTGGCTGACAGTGCATGGCGGCACGCTTCATAACCTGCGCAGCGTGACGGCCAGCATTCCGCTGGCGCGGCTGGTCGCGCTCACGGGTGTCAGCGGCTCGGGCAAATCGACGCTGGCGCGCGATGTGCTCATGACCAACCTGCTCGATGCAGTGGGCCGTTCGGTGATGTCGTCACCCGCGACTCGGCGTGCTCGCAAGTCGGCGCCGCAAGCGGCCGAGCAAAAAGCCTGGCGTTCCAGCGTGCTGGCGCGCGAAGCGCCGCGTCCTGAATTGAAGGTGACGCACCATTGGCACGGCTGCGAATCGGTCAGTGGCTGGGAGAGCATAGACCGGGTGCTCGAGGTGGATCAGACGCCGATCGGCAAGACGCCACGCTCCTGCCCGGCGACCTACGTCGGGGTGTGGGACGCGATCCGAAAATTGTTTTCCCAGACGCTGGAAGCGCGAGCGCGCGGGTACACGGCGTCGCGCTTTTCGTTCAACGCGGGTGACGGACGTTGCCCTGCTTGCGAAGGCCAAGGGGTACGCACCATCGGCATGAGTTTCCTGCCCGATGTGAAAGTGCCGTGCGACGTATGTCACGGGCAGCGCTTCAATCCCGAGACGCTGGCGGTGACATGGCGCGGACGCAATATCGGCGAGGTGCTGACCATGGAAGTGGACGAGGCCGTCGAATTTTTCGGCCCGATCACGCAGATCGCTCACCCGTTGCAATTGATGAAAGATGTCGGGTTGGGGTATCTGACGCTGGGGCAGCCATCGCCCACGCTGTCCGGTGGCGAGGCGCAGCGTATCAAGCTGGTGACCGAGCTTTCCAAGGTGCGCGACGACATCGCCCGGCGCGGGCAGAAGGCGGCGCATACGCTGTACGTGCTGGACGAACCGACCGTCGGCCTGCATATGGCCGACGTCGCGCGACTGATCGAGGTACTCCACAGGCTGGTCGACGCCGGGCATAGCGTGCTGGTGATCGAGCACGACCTGGACGTCATTGCCGAAGCCGACTGGGTGATCGATCTGGGTCCGGAGGGCGGCGCGGGCGGCGGCAGTATCGTGGCGCAAACCACGCCTGAGCAATTGGTCAAGGTCGCCGCCAGTCATACGGGTGCCGCGCTCGGTCCGGTGCTGGCGCGCCAGCCGTCAGCGGAACCTGTGCAGGAGATGCGCGTGGCGCAGGCGGCCGGAAACTGAAGCTATTTATGTCGCGGGTCCATCGCGTCCCGCAAGCCATCGCCTAGCAGATTGAACGACAGCACCAGCAGGAAGATCGACAAGCCCGGCCAGATCGCCATCCACGGTGCGTTGTCGATGTAGTCCTTGGCGGTATTCAACATGCTGCCCCAACTAGGCGCGGGCGGCTGCTGGCCCAGGCCCAAAAACGACAAGCTCGCCTCGGCGATGATCGCCGTCGCAATCGTCAACGTCGCTTGCACGATCAGCGGCGGCAGCGTATTCGGCAGAATATGGCGTAGCGCGATGCGCCAGTGCGGGTTGCCCACGGCACGGGCGGCTTCGACATAATCCTCGACCTTCACCGACAACACCTGAGCGCGGGTGAGCCGGATAAACACCGGCATCGCGGACACGCCAATCGCGACCATCGCATTGGTCAAGCTCGGTCCGAGGAAGGCGGCCAGCGCAATCGCGAGAATCAGAAAAGGCACCGCCAGCATCGCATCGGTGAAACGCGAGATCAGGCCGTCGACCCAGCCGCCCATGTAACCGGCGAGCAGCCCGATCGGCACGCCCATCGCCATCGAGATGCACACGGAGACGAGCCCGGCCATCAGCGACGCGCGCGCGCCCCAGATAACGCGCGACAGCACGTCGCGCCCGATCTCGTCGGTGCCGAACCAGTAGGCCGCGCTGGGCGCTTTACGCACCGCGGTCCAACTGGTTTGAACCGGATCGTAAGGCGCGATCAGCGGCGCAAATACTGCGATCACAATAAAAAACAATACGATCGCCAGACCCAGCATCGCGCCGCGCCGGCGCACCAGGCGCAGCATGGCGCGCCTGCCGGGGCTCAGTTCGCGCGGCACCGCAGCGGCGGGAGAGGGCATCACAGTGCTCATGGCTTAACCTCGAAGACGCGGATTGACATAGAAATAGGCGAGGTCCGCCAGCAGGTTCAGCACGATGTACACGCTGGCGGTGAACAGCACCACGCCTTGTACGACTGCATAGTCGCGGTTGAATACCGCATCCACGATCAGCTTGCCGAAGCCAGGAATCGAAAACACTTGCTCGGTCAGCACCGCGCCGGACAGCAGCGTGCCGAATTCGAGCGCGCCGAGCGTGATGATGGGCGTGAGCGCATTACGCAAGGCGTGCTTGAGGATCACGCTGCGTTCGTCGAGGCCCTTGGCGCGCGCGGTCCTGACATAGTCGGCGTTGAGCACTTGCAACATCGCGCTGCGGGTATGGCGCATCAGCACCGCCGCAATCGCGTTGCCCAGCACGAAGGCCGGCATGATCATCGCGGCGAGATTGGCTTTGAGATCTTCGAATGGGCTGACATAGCCCGAGGCGGGCAACCAGCCCAGCGACACCGAGAACAGCATGATCATCAAAATGCCCAGCCAGAAATTGGGCGTCGATAGTCCCCACAGTGCAAACAGATTGGCCGCGTAATCCCAGGCCGTGTTCTTGGCGACAGCCGAGACGATGCCGGCCGGAATGCCGATCACAAGCGCGATCAGCATGGCCAGCGCGGCGAGCTCTATCGTGACCGGAAGTTTTTGCGCGATGAGTGCCGAGACCGGTTGCTGGATGCGCAAGGAGTCGCCGAGGTCGCCCTTGAGCACGCCGCCGACCCAGTACGCATAGCGCACCGGCAGCGGCTGGTCGAGGTGCATTTTCTTGTGCAGATACGCGATCACCGTCGGGTCTTGATCTTCGCCCGCGAGCACCACGGCCGGGTCGCCCGGCAGCAGTTGTTGTAGCCCGAAGATAATCAACGTGACGAAGAAGATCGTCGGGATGATCGCGGCCAGTCGCTTGAGTAAAAATTGCAGCATAGTGTTTCCCAATGCGCGGCGGGCGAACTACGCGAAGCCGTGTTCGGCAGCGCGCCCGCACCCGCGATTACATCTTCAAACCCTGAACCCGGATCAGCCCGTCGGGTACAACGCGAAAGCCCGTGAGCTTCTTGTTATAGGCCCACAGCCAGTGCCGATGGAACAGATACACGATAGGCCGGTCTTGCGTCGTCATCGCGGCGATCTGGTTGAAGTATTTCTGGCGCTCCACCGGATCCAGCGTGCTGCGCGAGTGATTCAACAGATCGTCGAGTGCCGGCTTGCAATAGCCTGAATAATTGAGCGGTTGCTTGCAGCCGTAGAAGCTGAACAGGTTGCCGTCCGGATCGGCGCGGCCGCTCCAGTTCAGCACGTAGGCGTCGAACTGGCCTTGGTCGGCGAGCGTGAGCGAAGTGGCAAACTCGGTCGACAGGATCTTGACGTTGAAGCCGGCCTCCTTGGCCATTGCTTGCACCACCTGCGCGGTGCGTTGCGCGTCGGAGGTGGTGGGCGTCATCAAGGTGAAGGTGGGGTTGGGCACGCCGGCTTCCTTGAGCAAGGCTTTGGCGCGCGCGATGTTGCGTTGGGGAATCGGCACGTTCTTCGCGTAATACGGATTGCTCGGCGCAACCCATTGATTGCCGGGGTCGGCTTCACCGTCCATGGCCACTTGCACGATGCCTTGGCGATCCAGCGACAGCTCGAATGCCTCGCGCACACGCGGGTCGCGACCCAACGGATTTTTCTGAGCGAGGTCGCTCTTGCCGAGGTTGATCGTGATGCCTTCATAACCGATTTCGGTCGTGCGCGCGATCTTGAAGCGGTCGTCGCTCTTCAGCCCGGCGATGTCCGAAGGCGCAACGCGCTCGATCAGGTCGAGCTGGCCCGAGCGCAAATTCGCCAGGCGTACGGTGGCATCGGGAATCGGCACGAATATGATCTTGTCGAAATGGATCGCGTCCTTGTTCCAGTAGTTCGCATAGCGCGACAGCGTGATGTGATCCTGCGCAACCCGTTCGGTAAAGCGGAACGGCCCCGAGCACACCGGGTTATTGCCGAAGTTGCTCGGATTAGCCTGCGCCGCTTTCGGCGAGACCATCATGCCGGCGCGGTCGGCCAGCACCGATAACAGCGGCGCGAACGGCTCCGACAAATTGATCCGCACGGTCAACGGGTCGATCACGTCGACGGTGGTCACAGGGCTCAGTTCGCCGCGACGGTTGGAGCCCGGCAGGTTCTTGTGGCGTTCGATATTGAATTTGACGGCAGCCGCGTCGAATTTCTCGCCGTCCTGGAAGGTCACGCCGCTGCGCAGCTTCAGGATCAGACCTTTGTTATCGGGCGTCCATTGATACGAGGTCGCCAGTTGCGGCACGATATTGAGCTTCTCGTCGATATCGAATAGTTTGTCGCACAGCGACGCGAACACGATGCGCCCGACGAAACTGCGAGCGAGCGTGGGGTCGAGCACGTCCGGGTCTTCGGCCAGGCCGATGCGCAGGGTCTGGGCGTGAGCCCCGGCCGCGCAAAGCGTCGCCGCGAGCACGAGTACTGTGCCGAGTTTTTTAAACAATGAACGCTGGAACAATGAGCGTCGGAATAATGAAAAGGTGCGCATGCTTGAACTTCTCCTTCAGGGGCTGCCGGGTGGGCCCGACAGGGGATCGTTTTTATCGAAACCGTCACTACAGAAAAACGTCACTGCGCGTCGCGGCCGCCATTGCCGCCATTACCAGCATTACCGCGTTTACCAAATTTCAAGCGGATCTCCCGCCGATTTCAAGCCGTTTTCGCCTCATGGAGTGAGCGCCATATTCCGGAACGCCGCCTGCAATTTTTCCAGCCGCAGGTTGGGCGCCGGCGTCGCGATCTTCGGCGGCGCGGGAATGTCGCGCCAGAAGTGACAGGCCACGAGATGCCCCGCATCGCCGCTGAGCTGCGGCACTTCTTCGGCACAACGCGCTTGGGTGTAAGGGCAGCGTGTGCGGAACCGGCAGCCCGATGGCGGCTCGATCGGATTCGGCACATCGCCTTCGAGCAGCACGCGCACCGGCTTGATCGACGGCTCCGGCTCCGGAATTGCCGCCAGCAGAGCCTGCGTATAGGGGTGCCGCGGCTGCGCGAATAACTGCGATTTGTCCGCGTATTCGACGAACTCGCCGAGATACATCACGGCCACGTGCGTCGCGATATGTTTGACGACAGCCAGGTCGTGCGCGATGAAAATGTACGACAGGCCCAGGCGCCGCTGCAGATCCTGCAGCAAGTTCACCACCTGTGCCTGGATCGAGACGTCGAGCGCCGAGACGGGCTCATCGCAAACGATCAGGTCCGGTTCCACGGCGAGCGCCCGGGCGATACCGATCCGCTGGCGCTGCCCACCGGAAAATTCGTGCGGGTAGCGCTGCAAATATTGCGACGACAGCCCCACCAGCTCCAACAACTCGGCGGCGCGTTCGCGGTGCCGCCCGGGCGCCAGGCCGTGCAGCGCGAGCGGCTCGGTCAGCGTCTGTGCGACCGTCATGCGCGGGTTGAGCGAGGCGTAAGGATCCTGAAAGATCATCTGCAGCTTGCTGCGCTGCGCGCGTAGCGCGGCGGCGTCCAGGCGCATCAAGTCGGTGCCCTTGAACCACACTTCGCCCGAGCTTGCATCGAACAGGCGCAGCACCAGCCGGCCCAAAGTCGACTTGCCGCAACCCGATTCGCCCACCAGCGCCATGGTCTGGCCGGCGGTGAGTTCGAAGCTGATGCCGTCGACGGCATGCACGACGGCACGGTCGCGGCTGAAGAAGCCACGTCGCACCGGGAAATGTTTGACCAGTTGATTCACGCGCAAAAGCGGCTGCGCGGATGCCGCGGCAGTAACTATCGAAGTCACGCGTTATGCTCCGGCAATGAGTGAGAGGTCGGGTCCACGTGCGAGCCGGCGCACAGCTCCAGCTCCAGGTCCGGGTCCAGTGGCGCTTTCCAGCAGGCGGCCAGATGGCCGCCGCCGAGATCGACGAGCGGCGGCTCGGCAAGCCGGCAGCGTTCTTCGGCGAACGGGCAGCGCGCCGCGAACCGGCAACCCTGCAGGCGCGTCATGGGGGTGGGCACCTGGCCTTCGATCGCGGCGAGCCGGTCCTGATCCAGATGCAGCTTGGGAATCGAGCCCAGCAAACCTATCGTGTAAGGATGCTGCGGTTGCGCAAACAGTGCCGCGACACTGGCGCGTTCGACCACGCGGCCGGCATACATCACAACCACCTCGTCGGCGAGCTCGGCGATGACCCCCAGGTCATGCGTGATCAGCATGATGGCCGTGCCGGTCTGCTCGCGCAAATTGCGCATCAGCTCCAGCACCTGCGCCTGGATCGTGACGTCGAGCGCGGTGGTCGGCTCGTCGGCAATCAACAGGCTAGGCTCGCACGCCAGCGCCATGGCGATCATGACGCGCTGGCGCATGCCACCGGAGAGCTTGTGCGGGTATTCGTCGATACGGCGCTCGGGCGCCGGGATACGCACGCGCCGCAGCATCTCGATCGCATGCTCGCGCGCCTGCGCAGGACTCATGTCGCGGTGACAGCGGATCGCTTCGATCAGTTGGTTGCCTATCGTGAACGCGGGATTGAGCGACGTCATCGGCTCCTGGAAGATCATCGCGATGCGTTCGCCGCGCAGGCCGCGTAATTCGGCCGGCGTGAGCTTGAGCAGATCGATGCCGTCAAAGGTGATGGAGCCGGCGGCAACGCGGCCGATACCCTTGGGCAGCAAGCCCATGATGGAAAGCGACGTGACGCTTTTGCCACAGCCGGATTCACCGACGATGCCCAACGTGCGCCCGGCCTCGATCGAAAAGCTGACACCTTCGATGGCGGCGAATTCGCCACCCTCGACCTTGAAGCAGGTTTTCAGGCCCTGCACCTCGAGTAACGCGGTCATGTGGCGACCTCGTCGCCGCTCATACGGAACCAGCTCATGTCATAACCTCAAACGGCGAAGACAACGCTTCGCAAGACCACTTGCTGCAGGAGGCGCATAGTACGCGGTCCATCGGCCAAGCGGCAAACCACATAGAGTAGTGAAATCCAATATATTTGAATACTGGTCAATTTAGTTTTCGCCTATGGAGGCGCGCAAACCCCATATCGATGGCGTTTTACCCGAGGCGCGCAAATCTGTAGCATGCAGCATGAATTTACAGGGCTACACAGGATTTAAGGCAATGGCAAGCAAGAGGAAGGTGCTAACACTAGCGCCGCCGCCGGCGCCCGACGGCTGGCTGGCCGTCGGCGCGGCCGCTTTGGCGATGGGCGATCAGGCGGCGGCCCTGCACGCGTACGGTGAAGCGCGGCGCCGTTCGCCGCTGCAGCCGCAGGTGTACGTCGGCCTGGCCGCGGTGCTCGATGCGCAAGGGCAGGGCCGCGAAGCACTGGCGCACCGGATGGCCGCGATGGCGCTCGCCAGCCGCTGCGCGCTGGATTTATATAACATCGCCACCGCTTACCTGATGGCCGGGCATAGTGACTCGGCCGAGTCGTGGTACCGGCTGACGCTGCAACTCGATCCCGAATTGGTGGTGGCGCACCGCAATCTCGCCACCTTGCTGCGCGATACGGGCCGCCCTATCGAAGCGCAGCACCATACGGATTTCGCTTATGGGCGGCAGTTCGTGTTCGATAACGACTGCGCCACGGCGCAACTCACGGTCTGGCTGATCTGTGCGGGCGGACGCGGCAACGTACCGCTGGAGCTCTGGTTCGATCACGCCAGCACGCGCCGGATCGAATACTTTGTCGAGTACGTGCCGGATGGAGGCCCGACCACCCCGGCGCAAGTGTTGAGCACGCATGCCTGCCCGCAGCCCGATCTGATTTTCAATGCGATCGGCGACCCCGATGTTGCAGCGCCGGTGCTGGCTCCTTTGCTGGCTTTTGTCGACGCGGCGCAGGTACCGGTGCTGAATTCGCCGCGCGCCGTGGCGCGCACCGCACGCGATTGCCTGCCGCAACTGCTGGACGGGATAGACGGGCTGGTCACGCCGCCCGTGACGCGCATTACCGATGAGCACGAGGCGCGCGCCTACCTGGCGCAGGCCGGGCAACCGATCCTGATCCGTCCGATCGCCACGCACGGGGGCGAGGGCTTGGTGTTGGTCGACGTCGAGGCAGCGCTTGCCGAGATCGATTGGCAAAGCGCACCGGCATTTTTTGTCGCGCCTTACTACGACTACCGTTCGACGGATGGCTATTTCCGTAAATACCGGGCGATCTTCATCGGCGGCCGGCCGTATCCGTACCACCTCGCTATTTCCAGCCGCTGGCTAGTGCATTATTTTTCTGCCGATATGCTGGGGCAAGCGGATAAGCAGGCGGAAGAAGCGCGGTTCTTGTCCGATGCCCAAGCGGTGTTGGGCGCCCAGGCCTGGCAGGCGCTCGAAGCGGTGGGCGCGCGCCTCGAACTCGATTATGCGGGGATCGATTTTGCGCTGCTCGCCGATGGCCGGATGCTGGTATTCGAGGCAAACGCAACCATGCTCGTGCGCCGCGAGCCGCCGGGGTCGGAGCTGGCCTATAAGAACGCGTATATCGCAACGCTGGAAGACGCTTTTCGGGCGATGGTTCAGCGTCGGCTGTCGTAAATATTGTAAAACGCGCAAGCATCGTAAACACTGAGCGTCGTCCAAATGCTGCAAAAGCGGCGTGGGCGCCACACGCGAAAATGACCCTAGAATGTTGATTTATAACAATTTTTGATCATAATGCCCGGGTTGTTGCTGATTAAAGATTTACTTGACGGGCCGCGAGCCTATCCTTATAAACAGGGCGGTACGTTCCATGATAGCCATTCGTGTTTTGTTTCGGGCAGGGCTCGCGACAGCGCGATGCGCGAGGAACGGATCATGGGGCACGGCCCTTTTGTTCAACTTTTAGGAAATAGACTTTATGGAAACCGGTATCGTCAAATGGTTCAACGATGCTAAGGGCTTTGGCTTCATTACTCCGGATGCTGGCGGCGAAGATTTGTTCGCGCACTTCTCGGAAGTCCGTGTCGAAGGCTTCAAGACCCTGAAGGAAACGCAACGCGTTTCGTTCGAAGTCAAGATGGGCCCCAAGGGCAAGCAAGCCGCGAATATCA
>Ga0302314_10005849_pt1 | contig 22351 bp, 22 predicted proteins | sample III_Palsa_N2_3_FD_200533 | JGI IMG/M metagenome (GOLD analysis project Ga0302314, IMG submission 200533) | Peat permafrost microbial communities from Stordalen Mire near Abisko, Sweden - III_Palsa_N2_3 | ecosystem: Environmental > Terrestrial > Soil > Palsa > Peat permafrost | place: Sweden...
AGCTCGTATCGGACGTGCCGACTGTCGTAACCCCGGTCACCGGGAACGGACTCGGGCCACCTGCGTGGCCCACCCGGTCGGCAGCCCACGGCCGGGACGCCGTCGACCGGGACGCCATCGACCAGGACGCCGTCGACCAAGGCGAAGGCCCGGGTGATGTCGGGGACGTTGCCGCCGGTCGTGATCACTTTCAGCGGCGGGCCGCCGCTGTCGCAGATCAGGTGGTGTTTGCTGCCCGACTTGCCGCGATCGACCGGCGACGGGCCAACCCCGGCACCCCCCTTTTCGCCCGCGCGTGGGAGGAGTCCACGCAGGCCCGCGTCCAGTCGATCCGCCGGGCCGTGTTCAACTCCGCGAGCAGTATCCGGTGGACCTGGTCGAACACTCCCGCTTCCGTCCACCGGCACAGCCGGCGCCAGCAGGTCTGCCCCGAGCCGAAGCCCAGTTCAAGCGGCAACTGCTGCCACGTGATGCCCGTGAACAGCACGAACAGGATCCCCTGCAGGCACAGCCGATCGTGCACCGGCCGCGGTCCCGGGGAACGCTCCGGCCACGGCGGCAGGACCGGCTCGATCAGCGCCCACAGCTCGTCATCGACCATCCACGGTGCACTCACACCACCACAACGGACGAATCGTCACACCGGACACGGCCCACCAGCCCACAACCACAAGATCGTGTTACGAGTGTTCAGGCAGAGTCACGCCTGTCATGGAGTAGATCCCTCAGACAGTGATAACCGCTGGAATCTTTCGGCCAGACAGCGGTGATCGGCTTCCCAGAACCAGCCGGGGCTGAGCAAGATCTGGCATAACCCGTCGTGCGCGGGGCCGGGGGGTCAACAGAAATCTCATGAACCAATACATGATTATGCTCTTTCGGCGTCGTCGTGACTGGTTGTGTCTGCCCTTGTGCGCGCGGTGATCCCGCTTTACTTCGGCACTACAGGAAGATCCAATGGTCGACATCACCGGCACCGCTGAAACCACCGATACGTTCTCGAGCTCCCGCAGCGACGCGGAACTGCGAGCGAGCAATCGCGCGATCGTGGAACAGTACATGAATACCCGCGGGCAGGATCGCCTGCGTCGGCACCTTCTGTTCACCGAAGACGGCACCGGCGGTCTCTGGACGACCGAATCCGGGCAGCCTATCGTCATCACGGGCAGAGATCGACTGGGTGACCACGGCCAATGGTCGCTCAAGTGCTTCCCCGACTGGGCCTGGACGAACATCGAGATCTTCGACACGCAGGACCCCAATCAGTTTTGGGTCGAATGCGACGGTGAGGGAGCGATCCGCTTCGCCGGCTATCCCGACGGCCACTACCGCAATCACTTCCTGCACTCCTTCTTGTTCGAGAACGGGAAGATCAAGCGCCAACGCGAGTTCATGAACCCCTGCGAGCAGTTCCGGGCTCTGGGCATCGCTGTCCCTCAGGTCAAGCGGGCCGACATACCGACCTGAACGCCGTTCGCCGGGCGTCTTCTTATCAATCAATGGAGAAGGTCGTTATGGGAAACATTCTTGCCGACATCGAGAGGGCCCAGGCGCGCCATCAGCCCGAATGGGACAATCCGTCACAGGTCGAGCTCGTACGAGCGATGCTGTCATCTGTCACACCGCTGGTGACCGCGGCGCAGGTAGAGAACCTCCGCTCCCACTTGGCCCGCGTCGCAACCGGCGAGATGCAGGTGCTACAGGCCGGGGATTGTGCGGAGGACCCAGCCGAGTGCACCGCTGGGCACATTCAAGGCAAGACCGGACTCATCGACCTGCTCGCCCAGAACCTGGAGACCGCCACCGGCAAGCAGACACTGCGGGTCGGGCGCATCGCAGGGCAGTTCACCAAGCCCCGCTCCAGCCGGGTCGAAAAACTCGGAGACGACGAACTGCCGTCCTTCTTCGGGCACATGATCAACGGGCCGGAGCCCACCCACGACAGCAGGCGTCCCGATCCACTGCGCATGCTCACGGGCTACATGGCGGCGCGGGAGATCATGACGCAGCTCGGGTGGGTCGGGTCAGCACCCCGGCTTGACAGACCTGTTGTCTGGACCAGTCATGAAGCGCTGCTTCTGGACTATGAGATATCGATGCTCCGAGAGCTCGACGGCGGTCAGCGCTGGCTCGGCTCCACCCACTGGCCGTGGATCGGCGAGCGGACCCGGCAGATCGACGGCCCGCACGTCGCGCTGCTCGCCCAGGTGGTCAACCCGGTTGCCTGCAAGGTCGGCCCGTCAATGACCGTCAGCGAGATCGTCGAGCTGTGCGACCGGTTGGACCCGGAGCGGGAGCCGGGCCGGCTTTCACTCATCGTGCGCATGGGCGCCGACCTCGTCGCTGACAGGCTGCCCCGGATCGTCGAGGCCGTGCAGTCGGCCGGGCACCCGGTGGTCTGGCTCAGCGACCCGATGCACGGGAACACCGACAGCGCGGCTGACGGCACCAAGTACCGGCTCGTGGGAACCGTCGCCCGGGAGGTCCGCGGCTTCCGGCGGGTCCTGGACCTGGCGGGGGTTCCGGCCGGGGGACTTCACCTTGAGGCGACCCCCGACGAGGTGACCGAGTGCGTGCTGGACACGGCCGAGTTGGGGTCGGGCCCCGTCACCAGCCTGTGTGATCCGCGACTCAACACCCGCCAGGCCACCGAGGTGGTCTCGGCGTGGTCCGAGTACTGAGATTCCTAGAGAGGGAGCCTTTGATGACGGGAATACCGTCGATCGCGCCTTACAGACTGCCGCCGAGGGATGCGTTGCCGGAGAACACCGTGCGCTGGACCGTCGACCCGGATCGGGCGGTGCTCCTCATCCACGACATGCAGAGCTACTTCCTCAAGCCCTTTGAGGACGACATGCGCAGCGAACTGGTGAGCAACATCGTCGACCTCAAGAAACGCTGCGGAGAGCTGGGGGTGCCGGTGGCCTACACCGCCCAGCCCGGCGGGATGACGGACGGGCAACGCGGGCTCCTGAAGGACTTCTGGGGCCCCGGCATGCGCACTGACGAGGCCGAACGCGCGGTAGTGCCCGAGCTCGAACCCGACGCGGACGACTGGCTGAGCACGAAATGGCGCTACAGTGCGTTCTTCGGCTCGGAGCTGATGCAGCGCATGCGCGCGCTACAGCGTGACCAGTTGATCATTTGCGGCGTCTACGCGCACATCGGTGTGCTGACGACAGCGTTGGACGCGTTCTCCAACGACATCCAGCCCTTCCTGGTCGCCGACGCGCTCGGCGACTTCTCCGAAGCCCGCCACACCATGGCGCTCGAATACGCGGCACGGTGCTGCGCCATGGTGATCCGAACCGAGGACGTGCTCGCATGAGCGCCCTGCTTGAGCAGGCTCTCGCGCTGGAACTACCCGCCTTCGCGATCATCCACCGTCCCGAAAGCGGCTCCCCCGGCACGCTGGACATCCTGACCGGCCAGGTGACCGAGTACAAGTCGCTGGAAGACATCCCGTTGGCCGACGACTCCGGGCCGGGCCCCGCGCTCGACACGCTGGTGCTTGTCCCCTACCGGCAACTGGCCGATCGCGGCTTCGCCGCGCGAGACGACGCCACGCCCCTGCTCGCGATGAGCCTCACCGCTCGCGACACGGTGCCGGTTGCCGAAGCGCTTGGCCGCTTCCCGCAGGTCCCGACGGAATTGACCGGCGGACACTTCGACGTGGACGACGCCGCCTACGCGCAGATGGTGCGCCAGATCGTCACCGAGGAGATCGGCACCGGCGAGGGCGCCAACTTCGTGATGAAGCGCTCGTTCATCGCGGACATCGGCGACTACTCCCCGACCAGCGCCCTGTCGTTCTTCCGGCGGCTGTTGGAGCGCGAGGAGAAGGCCTACTGGACCTTCATCATCCACACCGGCCGCAACACTCTCGTTGGTGCGACACCGGAGCGCCACATCTCGCTCACCGACGGCACAGCCGTCATGAACCCGATCAGCGGCACGTACCGGTATCCGTCCGGCGGCCCCACCTTGCAGGGGGTCATGGAGTTCCTCGCCGACACCAAGGAGACCGACGAGCTCTACATGGTCCTCGACGAGGAACTGAAGATGATGGCCCGGCTGTGCGATGACGGGGGGCGCGTCCACGGGCCGTACCTGAAGGAAATGGCGCGGCTGGCGCACACCGAATACCTGATCGAAGGCAGGACCAGCCGCGATGTGCGGGAGGTTCTGCACGAGACGATGTTCGCCCCGACTGTCACCGGGAGCCCGCTGGAGAGCGCCGCCAGGGTCATCCAGCGCTACGAGCCACAAGGACGCGGCTACTACAGCGGGGTCGCCGCGCTGATCGGACGGGACGCGGCCGGACAGCAAACACTTGACTCCGCGATCTTGATCCGGACGGCCGACATCGATCCCGGCGGCCGGATGAACATCTCCGTGGGGGCCACACTGGTGCGCCACTCCGACCCGATGGCTGAGGTCGCCGAGACCGACATCAAGCTGGCGACCCTGCTCAACGCGCTCAAGTCCGACCATTCACCCGGCTACGCGGCCAACCCGGAGGTCCGCGCCGCGCTGAATCGCCGCAACGAGGGGATCGCGGGCTTCTGGCTCCGGGACACGTATGACAGCGTGCCGGCCGCCGGGGCCTTGCTGGACGGCATGACGGCACTGGTCGTGGACGCGGAGGACACCTTCACCGCGATGCTCGACCAGCAGTTGCGGTCACTGGGGTTGTCCGTGGAGGTCCGTCGCTTCGACGAGCCGTACGACCTGGCGGCCTACGACCTGACGGTCTTCGGTCCCGGTCCGGGAGATCCGCGGATGACCTCCCATCCCAAGATCGCCAAGCTGCGGCAGTCGATCGACACCGCGCTGGCGAGTCAACGGCCGATGCTGGCCGTGTGCCTGAGCCATCAGGTACTGAGCCTGAGGCTCGGCTTCGACCTGCACCGCCGCGAGGTACCCAACCAGGGTGTGCAGCGTGAGGTCGGCCTGTTCGGCGTGCGCGAACGAGTGGGCTTCTACAACACGTTCGCCGCGCACAGCGCGGTGAGCAAGCGAACCGTCGCAGGGATCGGCGTGGTCGAGGTGAGCCGGGACGAGGAGAGCGGCGAGGTGAACGCGCTGCGCGGGCCGGGCTTCGCCTCCGTTCAGTTCCACGCCGAGTCGGTGCTCACCGTCGACGGCCCGCGCATCATCAGCGAGGCGATACAGGGGGTACTCGGTCGATGAGAGTGGATGTCGTCTGGTGGGACCTGGACAGGTCCCACCAGACCGTCGAATCCCTGGAGAAGGATCTTCGTGACGGCTCCGTCGAGCCGTGGCGCGAGGTCAAGGGACTGCGCCTGAAGCTGTGGATCGCCGACCGTGAACGCGGCCGTTGGGGCGCGATCATGTGGTGGGATCCGGATGTTCCGGCCGATCAGCCGCTGCCCCCCAACCGGGCGGCCGAGCTGATCGGGTACGCACCCGACCACCGCACCAGCTTCGACGTCGCAGCGGTGGTCGAGGGGATCGACTCGCTCGGCTTCGCCTTCTCCGCCGGGCCCTCGCTATCGGCACCAGCCGTGGAGCGCTGAATCATGCACCGATACATGGTCGTAGACGCTTTTGCCAGCGAGCCGCTGCTGGGCAACCCGGTCGCCGTCTTCCTCGACAGCGAGGATCTGACCGGTGAGACGATGCAACGCGTCGCGAAGGAGATGAACCTCTCCGAGGTCACCTTCGTGCTGCCGGCCGAGCAGGGCGGCGACGCACGGATCAGGATCTTCACCCCGGTGAACGAACTGCCGTTCGCCGGGCACCCGATGCTCGGCACAGCCTTTGCGCTCGGTCGGACCTGGACACGCGACAGCCTGCAACTCGAGACCGCGATGGGTGTCATCCCGTTCGAGCTGGGTACCCGCGACGGCGCCGCGTGGGTCCGGATGGAGCAGCCGGTTCCCACGTCGAAGCCCTACGATCTCGCCACGGACCTCCTGGCCGCACTCGGGGTCGGGTCATCGACGGCCCCAGTCGAGATCTACCACAACGGGCCGCGTCACGTGTTCGTGGGGTTGAGCGACGTCGAGGCGCTTTCCGCTCTCCACCCGGATCATCGCGCCCTCTCGCGCTTCCCCGACATGGCCGCCAACTGCTTCGCCAAGGCAGACGGGGGTTGGCGGACGCGGATGTTCTCCCCCGCCTACGGCGTGGTCGAGGACGCGGCGACCGGTTCCGCTGCCGGGCCTCTCGCAATTCACCTGGCCAGACACGGGTTCGCCGAGTACGGGCAGGAGATCAAAATTACCCAGGGAGTGGAAATGGGACGCCCGTCGGTCATGCGGGCGACCGCTGAGGGGGCTGGCGAGTCAATCCGCTCGGTCCACGTCGGCGGGCACGCCGTCATGGTCGCCGAGGGGACAATCAATGTCTAGCGTGGAGTCTTTGGTGGACGCAAGTGGGTTTGAATCGCTCAGCGGGAAGGTCGACCTCCCCTTCCCCGAGTACGACCAGCCGCCGTCGGAGCCTCTCCAGTTGGTGCGTAGCTGGCTTTCCGAGGCACTGGAAATCGGAGTCCGCGAGCCCTCCGCACTGGCGCTGGCCACTGCGGACTCCCGCGGCCGCGCCTCCAACCGGGTGGTCGCCATCACCGATGTCACTGACCTCGGTCTGGTCTTCACCAGCCACAGCTGTAGCCAGAAAGGGCGCGAACTCGCCGCTACGGGTTGGGCGTCGGGTTTGCTGTACTGGAGAGAGACCGGTCAGCAGATCATTCTCTCCGGTCCGGTCGTGCTACTGCCCGACGCCGAGTCGGACGCCCTGTGGTCCGCCCGGGCTATTCCGTTGCACGCCATGTCGACGGTCACTCAGCAGAGTGAGCCGCTGGAGGACGTCGAGGCTCTGCGCGCCAGGGCACGCACCCTGGAACTGACCGGAGCGCCCCAGCCCCGGCCGGAGTTCTTCGTCGGCTACCGGCTACAGCCCGTCGTCGTCGAATTCTGGAGCGCGAGCTCGGATCGGCTGCACCGCAGGCTGCGCTATGACCACGACTCGCTCGAGTGGCGTACGAGCCGGCTACAACCGTAGTCCCCGCTCTTTCGACAAACCCTCCTGGCGCTCATGCCCGGATACACCCGACCCTTTCCATGAGGGAGAGACAATGCCTCTTACCGCAGAACAGCTCCTGGATCTTCCGTTCGACGTCCAGCCCGATCCAGAGGAGTTCATCCGCGCCGCCATGGAGTGGCACTTCAATCCCGAGACCGGCTGCAAGTTCTGGCTGGACCGAGCCGCTACTCTCGGCTTCGATCCGCGAGCCGATGTCAAGTCGTACGAGGACCTCCGGCTCTTCCCGAACGTGGCCGCGGAGCTTCGTGACGTCCGTGGTGAGGACCTGATTCCCAGGGGATACGGAAATCAGCCCGACGTGCTCGGGTTCTTCGAAAGCGGCGGCACCACCGGCGCCCCGAAGCGGGTCGTTCTGATGCGGGACTGGCTGGACCGCATGGTGAGCTGGAGCAATGCGAACCTTGACCGTCACGGTGTGCCGCGCGGAGCGAACTGGCTGGGAATCATCCCGACCGGGCCACACGTCGTGGGCGCCCTGTTCCGGGAGCACGCCGTCACGCACGGCCGCCATGGCTTCACGATCGACCTCGACCCGCGCTGGGTGAAGCGGCTCATCGCCGACGGTCAGTTCGGGCAGGTCGACGCCTACGCCCAGCACCTCATCGACCAGGCCGCCGACGTCCTGCGGACGCAGGACGTCGGCCTGCTCACCATCACGCCGCCGCTGCTGGAACGGTTGTCCAGGGACGAGAAGCTGGTCGCCCTGGTGAACGAGCGGGTGAAGTGCATCCGGTGGGGAGGTACTCAGATGGACGCCGACTCCCGGCGCATCTTCAAGACCGAGGTGTTCCCCGAGACCGCGCTGTGCGGCGAGTACGGAAGCACGATGATCATCGGGGTTGCGGGCGAGCGTGCCGGGACCTCCGTCGACGATCCGTGTGTCTTCGACTCGTTCTCCCCGTACGTGACCTTCACGGTCGTCGATCCGAAGACCCTTGAGCCGGTGCCCTACGGAGAGCGGGGCCGGGTGCTGGTCAACCACGTCAGCAAGTCCTTCCTGCTGCCCAGCAACCTGGAACGTGACCTTGCCACTCGCATTCCGCAGGTGAACGGCCTGGTCGGGGACTCGGTCGCTGACATCTCCACGGTCGCGGTGTTCGAGGACGAGGACGTCATCGAGGGGGTTTACTGATGATCGACCTTCCCGCGCTCGGTGCAACGGGCGCCTTCCGCGCCAGCAACAGGCAGACGGTCACCGATGTGGCAGGCACTGCCCTCGCCGAACTGAGCCTCGTGCCGCCGTTGTATGTCAACCGCACCATGGCGGCGCTGCGTCGAGGCAGCATCATGCCGGCCGACGAACGGGCCGACGCGATGATCCGTGCGGCCACGCTCTTCGCGACCGCGACGATCGACGGCCTGACCGTCGAGGAGTACCAATACGCTGTCAGTAGAGTCGGTGGAGTCCCGATCTCCTCCGTCGTCACAGCGACCACGACGGTCGCCGAGCGGGTGGCGAAGGCTCATTCGAGCGTCCAGTACGCGCGCCCACGGGGGGCGGTTGACAACTGGCGCGATCCGCTGACCCGGACCGGGCGTTCGGTGTGGGCACGGCGCGGAGACGTGTTCGCCGTGCACGCCGCGGGCAACCATCCCGGCACCCACAGCATTTGGCCGGAGGCACTGGCGCTGGGCTACCGCGTCGCGGTCCGCCCGTCGAGCCGCGATCCCTTCACCCCGCACCGGCTCGTGGCGGCACTGCGGAGCGCGGGATTCGCCGACGACCAGGTGGTGCTCCTGCCCACCGACCACGCCGGTGCCGACGCCATTCTGCGCGGCGCCGACCTGGGGATGGTGTACGGCGGCGAGGAGGTGACCCGCAAGTACGGCGAGGCCGCGACGGTGCTGCCGCAGGGGCCTGGTCGGTCGAAGATCCTCATCACGGCCGATGTGGACTGGCGCGACCACCTGGACGTGATCGTCTCCTCCGTGAGCGGCCACGGCGGGACCGGATGCGTGAACACGACAGCTGTCTTTGTGCAGGGCGACCCGGCTCCGCTCGCCGAGGCCCTCGCGGCGCGGTTGTCCGCCGCGATACCGTTGCCGCCCGAGGACGACAAGGCCGTACTCCCCGTACAGCCGGTCGCGATCGCCAAGGCGTTCGAAACGTACCTGCTGAAGAAGGCGGCGGGCGCCCGGCCCTGGCTCGGCGGCGACGGCATCGTGGGCGAACTCGGGGACGGGAGCGCCGCGTTGCTGCCGGCCGTCTTTCAACTCGACGATCCAGCCGCCCCGCAGGCAGGTGTGGAACTGCCGTTCCCTTGCGTGTGGATCGCGCCGTGGACACCCGAGGCCGGTACGGAGCCGCTGAAGAACACGCTCGTGCTCAACGCGATGACCCACGACACCCGGCTCATCGACCGCCTGCTCGACGAACCGACCATAAGCAACCTGTACTTGGGAAGCCAGCACACCCACTGGATGGATCCCTCGGTACCGCACGATGGCTACCTTGCCGACTTCCTCATGCAGAACAAGGGCGTCATCCGGAACTGACTCCCCCGTGCCTGTCAGCCGCCACTGAAGGTGGTTCTGGCGACGCTCACGTTCGCACCGTGAGCGCGGTTCCGATGTCGCCCGCGGCGGCTCGCCACCGGGACGCCCCCTCCGTCCAACGAGATCGAAAGGGTCCTACCTTGTCCCACTTCGTCGAACCCGCCGACGTCCTGATCGTCGGCGGTGGGTCGGCCGGCGCAGTGCTCGCCGCGCGCCTGAGCGAGAACCCCGCCCGGCGCGTCGTGCTGCTTGAGGCCGGGCCGGACTACGGCCCCACCCAGTTCCCCGACTCGCTGCTCGACGCCAACCGCATCGCCGATCTCGATCACGACTGGGGATACACCTCACGGGGTGGGCGACTGAGCCCCGCGATCATCGCTCTGCGCGGCAAGGTGATGGGCGGGAGTTCCGCCGTCAACGCCGGCGCCGCCCTCCGCGCCCGCGCCCGCGACTTCGCCCGCTGGGCCGAGAACGGGCTCGACGACTGGAGCTTCACCGACGTCCTGCCGTACTTCCGCGCCCTGGAGAACACCCCCACCGGCCAGGACGAGTTTCACGGGCGAAGCGGGCCGATGCCCGTGCGCCAACTGGCCGACTCCGAGCTGACCCCCGCGCATCGTGGCTTCATCGACGCCGCAGTCGCCCATGGCCACAAGCGGATCACCGACTTCAACGGTGCCGAGCAGGACGGCGTCGGAGCCTTCGCGGTCAACGTCGTCGATGGGATCCGACAGAACACCGCACTGGTCTACCTCACCGCTGAGGTGCGCGCTCGCCCGAATCTCACCGTGCACGGTGCCGTCGCCGTCGACCGGGTCCTGTTCAGCGGTAGCAGGGCGACTGGAGTGGTCACCGCCGACGGGGCCGTGCACAACGCCGACGAGGTGATCCTCTCTGCCGGGACCTACGGAAGCGCGGCGATCCTGCTGCGCTCCGGCATCGGCCCGGCCGGCGAACTGGCGCCGCTCGGCATCGAACCCCTCGCCGACCTGCCCGTCGGCCAACACCTGCAGGACCACCCTTTCTGCCCCACGGTCTATGCGCTCGCCCCGGGGCGAGGGGAGATGGCTCCGGCCCTTGGCGCGCTGCTGTGGACCGCCTCCAGCGAGGCCGCGGACGGTGAACTCGACCTGAACGTCGTCGCCGTGCATCCCAACGGGGCTCCGTTCATGCCCCCCGGCGGCGTCATCGCCCTGTCCACGGCTCTCGTGCTCCCCGACGCGCGGGGCACGGTGCGCCTCACCAGCCGCGATCCGCTTTCCCAACCCTTGATAGACCACAACTACCTCGGCACCGAGCGCGACCGCCGACGCATGCTCGAAGGCGTACGAATCGCCCGTGATCTGGCCCGTGACCCGGCACTCGCGCCGTCACTCGCCGGGCTTCTGATGCCGCGTGAACTGCCCGACGACGCCGAGGAACTGACGCGGGTGATCGAATCCGGCCTCTCCATCTACGGTCACCCCACCTCCACCGCCCCGATGGGTGCCGCCGACTCGCCTCAGGCCGTCGTCGACTCCCGCGGAGCCGTGCACGGACTCGCCGCCCTGCGTGTCGTGGACGCCTCGATCATCCCGTACGTGCCCTCCAGCGTCACCAACCTCACCACGATCATGCTCGCCGAACGCATCGCCCACCTCGTCTACAACCACTGAACCAGAGGCTGCCGAGAGGCCGGCCACTCACCTCGAATGCTGGGGCCGAGCCCCAGGCCCCGTGTCCCCGCACGTCACCGCCGCTTCCCTAGCCGAACTCGACGGGAGTTCAGCTAGGGAAGCTCGGGATGGAGGCTCCGAACCCGCGTCAGGCTGAACTGCTACGTCTGGGGCTGCTGTGCAGGAGCGGGCTGGAGGCTTTCAGGGTCCTCTGGACAGGACTTGTTTCGAGCATGCGGATGGAGTCCAGCGCGCTGAGCCTATGGGCCAGGTAGTCATGCAGTTCACTGGGACTCTTGCACAGGACGAGGGCCACCAGGTTGGTTGGGCCGGTGGTAGAGGCCAGGAAGGCTAGTTCCTTGTGTTGGATCAGGGTGCTCGCTACCTGGTTCAGGTGCGCGGGGGCGACCGACATCCACAGCAGGGCTTGCGTGGTGATGCCGTATACCTCCGCACTGATCTCGACGTCGAAGGTGAGCATGCCGCTGGCCTGTAAAGCGGCGAGTCGGCGGGTAATCGTCGAGGAAGACTGGCCGGTCTCGGCGGCGAGGTCTGTGTAGCTGATGCGGCCGTTGTTCTGCAACGCGGACAGCAGCTGCCAGTCCGCCTGGGTCAGGGATGAGCGGGACTTGGGCTCGTCAGCGCCATCTGACGAGTCGAGTGCTCGGCGCAGTTGTTCCTGCTGCTCGTTGGTGAGAGCGGTAGTGTGCCCCTGCCATGCGGTGGGTCCGCCTAGATAGGTGTGCAGCAGGCGGTGCGCCGACACCTCGGCGATGTTGGCCACACGAGGGATCTCGCGGAACAGCAGCGTATGGTGCGCATCGGAGCTCATGACGAAGCACATTTCGGTTCCCCCGGACATGAGCCGCACCCAGGTGGTGTCGTCCCGCCGAGCCAGGCTCTGCGCGACACTCTGAGCGGTGTTCGGGCTGGCCGTGAGCCTCAGAATCCACTTCCCACCTGACGGTCGCCGCGGGTTCACCACCCCGACAACGCGAAGCGACAGCTCACTGCTCAGTCGCCCGTAGCGACGGGCGACTGTTTGCGTGGAGACGCCCAGAACCTCGGCGATCCGGCTGAACGGCGCCCGACCGTCGATACGCAGCGCGTGAATAATACAGTGGTCCAATTCATCGACTGCGGGGACCGTTGGCTCAGGAAAATCGCCCACTGGCCGTCTAGGGCCATGGGCGCTCAGCAAGGCTTGCTCAGCACGGTTTGCGGCACCAGTTTTCCTCGGATAGCATAGGATGAGGACCTCGTCGATGAACTTGGTCGATGAACTTGGCTGCGGGCGACGGAGTTTTTCATCACCAGGGCCCCGGTGAGTTCCGTTCCGTCGTGGTGGTCAGTCAGTTCTCGTGATCGGTCATGCTCCGCCGGACTTGGCGCGCGGGCATGGAGTCGCACAATGGTGGATTGAGGAATACTCGTTCGGTATCACCAGCCCGTCGGGCTCGAACGCGGGACCCAGCGGTCCGTCAACAGGTGTGCCGCTCCGCCGAGTACCGGCACCAGGTGCTGGCTGACACCTTCGAGGAGGGGCACCGCCAGGCCCGCACTACAGGCGTGCCTGGGAGCCTCTCCACCCTGCACGACCCGGCATTCCAATGCAGCCGCTGCCACTACACCAGTCCCCCCGACCAGTTCATGAACTACTACGGACCATGACCATATCACCACGAAGTGGACATCAATAGGCCAACAAGAACTCGCCGGTGGGTCCTGACTCATCGCCAGGGCTCGGTCGGCGGAATCCACTAGGTTCAATCTCGTGGCCGAGTGTACATGTTCTCGCTCTTCGTGGGTACGGCGGTCCGCCCAGGGAGCTGACGATCAATAACTTCAGTGTTCTGTGGGGTGGTTGGGTCGCAGGATCCCAGTGTGATGCAGGGGATCGAGGCGGCGCCGGTGGAGAAGTTCGCACGATTGCTGCCGCATCTGCAATGAGCGACGTCGGCGCCTGGCACTCGGCGCGGATGCGCGGGCGCTGGGAAACGGCGGGGTCCGTGCGGTGGCGCGTGCCGCAGGTTTCGGAGGACACCGTCTCGGGGCACCGTCTCGCGCGGAGCGGCTGAACCTGAACGCAGGGATGTCGCCCTCGGTGCGCGTGCGTCGGCCCGGGCGGGACGCCAGCGGCTGCGCGAGAACGACCCCGGCCTGGTCACCGCGCTCTTGGCGCTGGTGGAGCCGGGAAGCACGGAGATCCGGGACGCCCAGTTCCGCTACATCAACGCCAAAGTCTGCGAGTTCACGCAGGCAGGCGAGCCGGTGGTCAGTGTGGACACCCATGCGACGGGGACACTTCGGCGCTCGCCGTGGTCACCCTGCGCCGCTGGTGGGAGCCGGGAGGGGGAGCTCGCCGACTTCATCCACGCGGCCGGCCTGGAGGTCATGGTCTGCCACTTCCCTCCGGGGACATCGAAGTGCAACAAGATCGAGCACCGCACGAGTGGCACGGCACCTGGAACTACAGCATCCGACCCAACCGCTTGGCCCCGAACCCCTGGGGCCGTCAACGGAGGCATCAGAGCCAGAAAAACGAATCGTAGACACACGGCCGGCGATCATCGCCCCGTAGGGTTTCAAGACCGCTTCACCGAGCCTGAACCGAGCTTCCTTCGCTGAACTCCGTCGAGTTCAGCGAAGGAAGTGGCGGTGCCATGCAGGAACGCGCGGCCCGGGGCTGGGCCCCAGAGTAAACATCCTGATTGATCGTGAAAACTCGAAGAATCCACGAGCAATCGAGGTTTACGAATAATCGAGGTCAGCCGGCCAGCTTCTCACCGGTCGTGATGAGCCTGCGGTATTCCTTGGCGTCCAGGACGAGGTCCTCGTCCGACGGGTCGAACATCACTCCGTAGACGGCGTGAAAACCCTGGTAGTCAAGCTGGCAGAACTGCAGCGTTTGAGTGACCGGGGCGAGGTACTCCTCAAGGGTCCGTCGGGCGAGGCCCTCCGCGGTGTAGGTCTCCAGGGTGGTGCCGGCCGTGATGGCCAGCCAAGCCTTCTTGCCGCGCAGCTCGGAGGCGGAGCCGTCGAAGGTGAAGGCGAAACCGGGAACCAGCACCGCGTCGAACCAGGCCTTGAGCATCGGGGTCACATTGTACCAGAAGACCGGGAACTGGAAAACGACGGTGTCGTGCTCGCGCAGCAGCTGCTGCTCGCGTGCGACATCGATGTTGAAATCGGGGTAGGCCTGATGAAGGTCGTGGACGGTGACGTTGTCCAAGTCCTTGATCTCGACGAGCCGAGCGGCGTTGGCACGGGATTCCGTGAGGTTCGGGTGGGCGACAATGACGAGGGTGCGATTGGTGGTCACTGGCTGTTCCATTTCTCGTGTAGGACGCGAACCCGTGTGCGCCCTTACTGTCAATGCTGGCGAGCCGGGGGGCCGCGGCCGCAGTCATGCGCTCTTCCCGAGTGCCTTCAAAGGGCGATCGCTTTCGGAACGAGCGGCTGCGTCTCTTAGTAAAGGCGGTCAGTGACCCGAGCGGCATTTATCACGCGATATTGGCGGACTCATTCCACCGGCGACCGTCCGGGTGGTGGATATTCACGCTCACCCCCGGCGCCCCAGGGCTCGGCAAGTCCGCTGGTGTCCGGTTCGTGACGGTCTGTCGGGCGGGGCGGGCCGGGAAGCGTGACAGGCACGGTCTCCCAGATCATCGCATCATCGCCGGCATCGCCCGCTCCTGACCAGCTCCGCCGGGCAGCGCCGGTGCTGTCCGGCGAGGCCCCTGGCCTGCTGAGACGTCTCGCTGCGGTGCCGGACCCGTGTGATCCGTGCGGGATGCGCCACCCACCGGCCGTCGTCCTCGCCCTGGCCGCGTGCTCGATCCTGGCCGGGGCCACCTCCCTACTGGCGGTGGGCGAGTGAATCGCCCACGCGCCCACCCACACGCCCGCCCAGCGCGGCGTCCGCCGCGATCCGGTGCTCCCCGCCCGGCAACGGCCCTCCCGGTCCGCGGTACGGCGGCTGCCGGCCCGGATCGACGGCGACGCCCTCGACGCGGCGGTCGGGCGCCGCTCGTGGACCGCCGCCCCCATCCGGCCGGTCCGCGCGCGCCGGCCGCGGACGGCAAGAGCCTGCGGGGGCGCCGCGAAGGCCGACGCCCCGCACACCCAGCGCGATCACGCCGCCTACCCGCCGGGACGCCAGGCCCACTACATCGTCATCGTCATCGTCAAGGGCACCATGGCGCGGTCACCGCACGAGACCCGTTCCCACGCCTCCTCCGGAGCCTGTGCGATCAGGGTCTCGACGCGGTTGCGGCCCACACTGGACTGGGACTTGGGCACCGCCAGGACGTAGCCCACACCGCGGCCTGCTCCAGCGGGCGGCGGACGCGGCCCTCCTGCCCGCAGGCGGCGTCCGCGGGGACGCCGGCGATGGGCAGCGGGGACGCCGGCGCGCGCAGCGCCATGTCCTTGAGCCTGGTTGCGAGGTGCGGGGACTGGGTGAACAGGTCGGCGAGTACGTCCGGGTGGCGGCGGCGGAACCGCGCTGTCGAGCGGAAGTCCGGGGCCGGGGGTCGGCGGCCAGGTGGCGGAACGCGATGTCGTCGGCGCATTGCGCTCGATCGCCCGTGAGGGGCGGACCCGGTGGTGTATCCGTAGATCACAGCAGACGCGGCATCAGCCGGGGGTCGTAGGGCGGGTAGCCGCGCTTCTCGGTGTGGTCGGCTCGGATCGCGGCCAGATCCAGGACCTCGTCGACCAGGTCGGCGACGAACCGAGCGAGGTGGTCCTGGGGAAGTCAGCCGTCCAGTGACGGGGGCAGCGGCAGGGCCTGGTGCGGGTCGAACGCCCGGAACTGCTTGTCCGCTGCCGCCCCGCGGCCCTGTGGCGGCCTCTTCTCGACCGGCTCGACCTCGAACAGTCCACTTCCCCTGCGCATATCGCCATCATCCCGAACGAATAGTCAGAAAACACGGGCGGGTAGCCCACTGCCGGGACGCACTCCTAGCCGGCGGGCATTCCCGCTGAGGCGTCCTCCAGCGTCCTGCGCAGCAGGGCGACGGTGGACGCCAGCCGCTCCAGCGAGTCGGCCGTCAACGGCTCGGCGAGCCAGCAGCGCAGCCCGTCCTCGAACGTGGGCGTGGCGGCTGTCAGCAGTTTGCCGCCGTCGGGGGTCAGTTCCAGCAGGGACGAGCGGCGGTTGCTGGGGTTGGGGCGCCGGACCACCCATCCTGCGGCCTCCAGGCGGTCCACCCCCTTGCTGGTCGCCCCGACGGTGATGGCGGCCTCCTCGGCCAGGTCGTTGACCCGGCAGTCGTCCCGGGTGTCGATGATGCGCAGGAACTCGTACTGACCCAGCGTCAGACCGTGCTCGGCGCGCAGTCGTTCGCCCAACGCGTTGTAGAGCCTGGTCTCGTATCGGATGAGGTCCATGAACACCTGCGTGAGGTCGGTCACACTCTGCTCCAGATTCGCGGGAATGTTATTCCTAGAAATATAGTTCCTAGTGAAGAACGTCACGTCATCTGGAGGATCGCATGAGCAAGGCACAGCGCGCGACAGTCGACACCCTGATGCGGCAGGCCCCGTTCGACCACAGCCGCCCGCCGGAGCAGCTGCGCAAGGACTTCGAGGCCCGGATGACCGCGGGCCCGGCTCCGACCGGGGTGACGGTCACCCCCTCCGTCCTCGGCGGGCGTCCCGCCCTGACCGTCGATCCCGAGGGCGGCCCCGCCACCGGGACGATCATCTACTTCCACGGCGGATGCTGGGTCTTCGGCTCACCCACCACGGCCCTGCGGCTCACCGCAGCGCTGGTGCGCCGCACCGGCGTCCGCGCCATCTCGGTGGACTACCGGCTCGCCCCGGAGCACCCCTTCCCCGCTGCCGTCGAGGACGGCCTCGCCGCCTACCGCGACCTGCTGGACCAGGGCGTCCCGGCCGAGCAGATCGTCCTGGCCGGGGAGTCGGCCGGCGGCGGCCTCAGCATCACCACCCTGCTCACCGCCCGCGATGCCGGACTGCCGTTGCCGGCCGCCGCGGTCATCTTCTCCTCCAGCCTGGACGCCACCTGCTCGGGCGAGAGCATGACCACCAAACACGACGCCGACCCGGTCTTCACCCGCGCGGAGCTGACCACCGTCTTCGCCCACTACCTGGCCGGACAGGACCCCGACCAGCCGCTGCTGAGCCCCGCCCTGCACGCCGACCTGACCGGACTGCCCCCGCTGCTGATCCAGGCCGGCTCCAACGAGGTCCTGCTGGACGACTCCACCCGGTTGGCGGTCCGGGCGGCCGGGGCCGGGGTCGACGTCCAGCTCGACGTCACCGCCGACGTCCCCCATGTCTTCCAGGGCTTCGCGGGCCTGCTGGACGAGGCCGACGCGGCCCTGTCCCGCGCCACCAGCTTCATCACCGCCGCACTGGCCCGCACCTGAACCGTTCCTCAACACCGCGCGATACCGAGTCCCTAAAGCTTGTCGGTTCCGGAACCGTGCATTCCATGCCCATGCCTCCCGCATGCGGGATGCTCCCATCGACGACTGGAGTACTGGTTGGTACTCCGCACTGATACTTGTTTGACGCTTCGGGATCCGGGATGATGTGGCTGTGGCCAATCGTCCTGCTGCGGAGTTGGTGTTGCGTGAGGGTGACCGCGGCGAGTTGGAGCGATTGACCCCCTCTCGATGAACCTCGTCGTAAGCTGGTTATCCGTCGCCGAACGACAAGCCATCCACCGCGGCACCCGCACGTCGGTCAAAGGCCTCGACGCCAAGCTCCGCACCTACCTCGACGGCTGGAACGACCGCGCCCAGCCATTCACTTGGACCAGGACAGCGGACGGCATCCTCAAGAAGGCCAACGGTAAGAAGATCTCAAGCGCGGAGCACTGGTCGACGACAACTCGCATGAGACCAGCAGGATCACGCGACACTAGAGAAGGCTGCAAGCAATGAAAATCCGAGACCTCCACAATGAATTCACCGCGGACCGCGCCGCCGCCGAGCGCGCCTACTACGGGAAATTCCTCACTCTCGAAGGAATCTCAATCCGAACGGGCGAAAGCCAATACGGCACGCCAGTGGTGGAGGTGTCAGATGTCATCGGAGGCCCCCACCTCGCCATCTTCGTGCTGCCGTTTGACCACCGAATCAAGGAATCATTCCGGCTTGTGCGAAGCGTCCCCCTGGGCGTCACCGTCACCGTCAAGGGAGAATGCCGGGTCTTCAGCGAGGACGGAACGGTCCTGGTCATCAAGGAGTGCAAGCTCCTCACCCCGTGAGTCCCTGCCGGTCATTTCCCAGAGCGGCAAACGACCGGCACACGTGAGGTCCGTCCAAGCTTGATCTTCAGCCTGCGCGGCATGCACTGCTTCAGCAGTGTGCCCGCCAGTGCTTCCCCGAGCCTCCGGTACGGCAGCGGTTGCCGCCTGCGGGCCGTCCCCGGCTGCCCTCTCCGTCGCATCGGCGCGGAGCGAGCCCGTGGATCAGGCTTCGGTCCGCCGCGCAGTCGACCCAGGAGTCCAGGGCGACCTGCAACCGCTCCGCGAAGTCGGTCTTCCCGACCATCCGGGCCCGGGCTTCGGCCGCGTGCTCATAGGTCATCCGGTCGTAGAACCCCTGGATCAGGAACTCTTTGCTCTTTTGGTAGCAGTAGGCATGTGGGAGTCGCGGTGTGCACCGTGCTCGTTCCGGTTCAACCGTAGGAGCACGGGGGCAGGTAGAGGGCTCGGGCAGCCCAGCAGGCAAACGGGCGCCCCGGTGAGGAGGAAGGCTGTGCGGCGGCGTGGCTGCCCGAATCGGCGGGCGGGGGGCGAGGTTGGGTACCCCCGGCGCTCCAGCGGCTTGGCATCTGCGCGAAGCCGCTCGCGGAACGAATCCGAGTCGGGGGCAACACAGATGATCTACCTCTGCACGACGCTCTCGATCAGCCGACCGAGCAGAGACCTCATGTCGTCATGATCGTCCAATGCCAGGAGCGCACGCTCGTGGAGTACCTGGGCAGTCTCAGCGAATTTCGCCCTCACAACGGCCTCCGGCCAAGGGACGAGTAGATTGCCGAACGCCCGCGCACTGAGTTCTCGGGAGTGCTCCCCCTGGGCGGCCGCGGCCAGGCCGGCACTGCGAGTACGGATCTCGTGAAGCAACCACCATTGATCCTCTGTATCCCGCGCTCGGACCGCCAGCGTCCCCCTCTCAGTCCTCGCGTCCCCCCGCATGTCCAGGACGACACTGGCGGTTCCCTTCCTTGTAGCGATGAGCAGTTGTCCCAGGGTTGCCGCGGCAGCGCCGCGGGGCTCACGTTCCTGGCGACGCCAGTGGGGAAATTCGGCGTTGAGGACGTCAGCGGTGGCCACCCGCACACCACCCTGGCGAATCGACTCATCCTCGATACCGCTTGGACGGCCACCTCCGGCCTTGGCCTGACAGACATCGCCGAGACGAATGGTCCGCGATCCGGCGAATGCACGCCATCGATCAAAGTTCGCGTCCGCCAAGCGGATTGCCGCCCGGGCGACTTCCATGCTCGCATCAGCCTTCTGTTCCGCCAATGACAGCGTGTCGAGATACCGGCGTCTTGGATCGATGGGCGGGAGGGGGACATGCAGGTTCGCCAAGGAGCTGACGCTGAGGGTCGGCTGAGCAAATCCGCTGGCCTCCCCGGCGAACCACTGGCGGACGCGGGATGACATGAACCAGTAGCGGAGCCAGTCGATGAAACCCTCGCTCTGGGGGGAAGGTTCGCATCTCACGACTCCAACGGAGCGTGCCGCATTCCATCCCTGCTGCCGTTCGGTGATCACGGCGGCGTCACCCACTCGGCCGACCAGCACCAGCACCAGGTCGCCCGACTTGAGGCAGGTTCGGGGATGCTGTTGATGGACGTCAGGTCTGATCATCATCGGTGCGTTGTCGAGAATCCGCCCTGCGGCGATGTCCTGGGCCTGGAGCATCCTGATGCCGTTCGCGTCAAAGCGCTCGGGCCGGACCACTCCGTACGTCACCGTAACTCCCGGCACGTCCCTCAGTCGGCACCACACCATGCCATCCGTCGGCCAAGCGGCACTCCAAGCCCCTTCATAGGAATTCACCACCGGTCCAGTGCCTCCAGGAGCAGGGCGTCGAGCTCCTGCACACGCTCGATGCGGGCCAAAAGACGGTGAGTCAACTCGTGGATCTCACTTTCGATGTCGGATTCATCGCTCTCGTGGCGGAGGTATCGCGTAGGGGTCAGATCAAAGCCGTTCGCCTCGACCTCGGCTCGACTGGCAGCCGCGCACCATTGGTGCTCCGCCCATAGTTCATGCGGCTGGAATGACTGCCAGTCGGACGATCGCCATGACCGCACAGCCTGAGCGATCCGTGTGACTGCCGTGTTCGGAATCTCCCAGTGCCCACGGTTGACCTGCTCGGCCATCGCACGCGCATCGATGAAGAGCGTCTGATGGCGTCGGTCTCGCTCTCCGTCATTGCCGATCCCGCCTTTACCCCTGCTCAGGACCCATAGACAGGCCGAGACGCGCAGATGCGGGAACAGCCCGTCCGGGAGCATCACGATCGCGTCGATCACATCGCCCTCGACCAGCTGGCGCACGATCTCCCGTGCAGCCATACGACTGTCCCGAGTACTGCCGGCCGGCATGAGCACGCAGGCCCGGCCATTGGGCGTCAGCAGCGACACGGCATGTTGCAGCCAGGCGAAATTGGCGTTGGACCTGGGCGGCCGCCCGAACGGCCAATCCCGACGCTTGATCTCGGCATCCGATGCCCAGCCCTTCTGGTTGAAGGGCGGGTTGAGCACGACGACATCACTGTCGGCTGCCGCACCCGGAGAATCGATGAGGCTGTTGGTCGGCCCTTCCCCGAGCTGCGCGTGCAGTCCGTGGGCGAGCAGGTTCATGGTCGCAACCTGCCGCGCGCCCCGGCTCATGTCGCGCCCTGCCAATACCAGGCCCACGCCATCGCGCGCAGCCTGCACGTACTCCGCTGCGGCTACAAGGAATCCGGCCGAACCGCAGGCGGGATCGAAGACTCGCTCCCCGGGGCGTGGGTCGAGCAGGTTGACGACCAGGCGCACCAGAGAGCGAGGAGTGAAGTAGGCCCCGGCTTCCCCTGCCGTCCGCGAATGGCGCTCAAGTACAAGGTCGAACAGCTGAACCAGGTCACCCCTGGCCGCATCCACCGCCAAGATCAACGAGTTGAGCGCCTCGCCGGTCTCCTCGGTGGGGTGCAGGATGAAGTCACTCATCTCCCAGGCCTCGGGCTGGGCCGTCATCTCGCTCGCCCACTGACGGAGGGCAGCCTCCAAGGCTTGATCAACAGACGCCTCAGCGTCCTCGCCTTGGCCGGCCCGGGTCTTGAACCAGGCCCATGGGTCCTCGACCGCATCGGGGCGCCTGATGATGCGGAGTAGAAGCATGCGCAGCACGAACTGGCATGCCGCCGGTGAGCCGATGCGACTTGCGAGCGCGTCGACGGCGGCCCAGACCTCGTTGTGGTACCGCATGCGATCGGTCGCATTGCGGTTGCGCAGATCCGATCCTGGTTCCCGTCCGACGTTCACAGCGCTCCCAACGCACTTGCCACCATGAGGCCAAGAGTCATGGCTGCCCCGAACGACATGCCCCCGCTCTGTACGGCCCCGACGTATGAACCACCGGCCAAGCACGTGAGGATCCCGGCGACCAGCGCCACAATCATCGCGAACATGCCCACGATGGCCACAACCACCACCTTGTTGTAGTGCATCGCTCATCCTCCCCGCCCGAAGGACTCGGGCTGCTGCGAGTCACGTGGCCGGAATCCCCGGCCGCATCCCCGACCGTAGGAGCAAGTCGGTCGCACTACTACAGCACCCAGTTTGGGATACACCCATGCGGAGGTTATGTCCGCATCTGGGACACGTCATGCCACGGTTCGGGCCGGCGAACTGCCTCCATCGGCGTCACCTGAGGCACTTTCGCCTTCGCTTGACAGGAATGCGCTGTCAGAGCAGCGCACCAAGGCTTGGATCGTGGCGAATACCGGGCAGGAACGCCAGGCCGATCGGCACACTTGCCCCGGGTCCCAGTCCGCGCCGAGTGCGTTCTTCCTATACTGGCCATATGAACCTGAGGCTGGAGCGCGCCGCGCTCGTCGCACTGCTGCGGCGAGGCGACCGGTCCTGGC
>Ga0302314_10005852_pt1 | contig 22341 bp, 29 predicted proteins | sample III_Palsa_N2_3_FD_200533 | JGI IMG/M metagenome (GOLD analysis project Ga0302314, IMG submission 200533) | Peat permafrost microbial communities from Stordalen Mire near Abisko, Sweden - III_Palsa_N2_3 | ecosystem: Environmental > Terrestrial > Soil > Palsa > Peat permafrost | place: Sweden...
TGCTGGCCGACTTCTACGAAGACGACCAGGAACCACCGGCGCCGGCGGAGGGCCGATGCCCGCCCTCATGATCACGAAGGTTTGATCCTGACGAAGGAAAACACCCTATGGGCCGCGTCGCCAGATAAGCCGGCCTTGGCCGCCCCGTGGCCCCGGCGTCTGGTCAACCGCCGGCCCTGCCGTCTGGGGCGCTGACCTGCATGATTGGGTGTCGTGAGCCGCAAATAGCGGTACTGCCAGCACCCAATCTTCCCGAGCCCGGGCACCGAAGCGGGCATAAGCCAATAAATCGGGCGGCCATGACCGCGGCGGCACGCCCGAGACGGCCAACTTGCTAACCGACGCGGCCCTACGGTGACAAACCCTTCGTGATCACGCCCTCCGCCGGGCCGGGGGCTTGACCTTGACGCTGCGTCAGCCCTCCATGCTGACGGCATGAGCATCCCGGCAGCAGCCAGTCAGGTCCAGGAACCCGCCATCGCCGTGCGGGGCCTGGAGAAGTCGTACACGGAGCTGCGCGTGCTGCGCGGCGTGGACTTCGAGGTGACGCGGGGCAGCATCTTCGCTCTGCTCGGCTCGAACGGGGCGGGCAAGACCACGGTCGTGCGGATCTTGTCCACGCTACTGGCGGCCGACGCCGGGAGCGCCCGGGTCAACGGCTTCGACGTCACCGCGCGGGCCGCCAGCGTGCGCGAGTCCATCAGCCTCACCGGGCAGTTCGCGGCGGTCGACGAGATCCTCAGCGGGCGGGAGAACCTCATCCTGGTCGCCCGGCTACGGCACCTCGAGGACCCGGGCGCGATCGCGGATGACCTGCTGAGGCGCTTCGCGCTGACCGAGGCGGGCGCCCGGCGGGCGGCGACGTACTCCGGCGGCATGCGCCGCCGGCGGCACCACCGTCCTGCTCACCACCCAGTACCTGGACGAGGCCGAACACCTCGCCGACCGGATCGCGATCCTGCACCAGGGCCGGATCATCGTCAACGGCACCCTGGCCGAGCTCAAGCGGCTGCTGCCGCCCGCCACGGTCGAGTACGTCGAGAAGCAGCCCTCACTCGAAGACGTCTTCCTCGCCGTCGTCGGCGACTCGGGCAGAAAATAAGGAGCGGCAATGGCCCCCCAGCGTTTGTGGGCGACACCGCTCGGCGACACCGCCGTCCTCACCGGACGGACCCTACGCCACGTCACCCGCAGCCCGGACACCATCATCACCACCGCGATCATGCCGGTCGCCATCATGGTGATGTTCGTCTACGTATTCGGCGGCGCGATCGACACCGGGCCGGTCTCGTACGTGGACTACATGCTTCCCGGCATCCTGCTCATCGCGATCGCGTCGGGCATCTCCTACACCATCTCGCTCGTCGTCGTCGTGCTGGTCGCCGTCGCCATGGGCTTCCGCTCCGGCGCGGGCGTGCTGGCCTGGCTCGCGGTCGCCGGCCTTCTCATCCTGTTCACCCTGGCGCTGACCTGGATCGCGGTCATCCCCGCGCTCACCGCGAAGAGCGCGGACGGCGTGAGCGTGTTCTCCTGCCCGCTCATCTTCCTGCCGTTCATCAGCTCGGCCTTCGTCCCCACCCGCACCGTGCCAGGCCCGGTTCGCGCCTTCGCCGAGTACCAGCCGACGACCTCCATCGTCGACACGATCCGCGACCTGCTCGCCCGCCAGCCGGCCGGGACCGGTACCTGGACCGCGCTCGCCTGGTGCGCCGGCCTCCTCGTCGTCGCCTACGTCCTTGCCGGCGTCTGCTACCGGCGGAGGAATCTCCTGAGCCGGCGGCGTCCGGCCCGGGCGAGTTGAGGGCAGGATCAGGGCATGCTGACAATCGGTCAACTGGCGGCGTACGCCGGCGTCACGGTGCGGGCGGTGCGGGCGGTGCGGGCGGTGCGGCATTATCACCAGATCGGACTGCTGCCCGAGCCGGAGCGGGACGCCTCGGGCTACCGGCGGTACGGCGCGACCGCCGTCGTGTCCCTCATCAAGATCCGCGCCCTGGCCAACGCGGGCGTGCCGCTGTCGCGCATCGGCCAGATGCTCGAGGCCGACGGGCCGGCCTTCGCCGAAGCGGTCCAGCGGATCGACCGCCAGTTGCGCGACGAGATCGAACGGCTGGAGACCAGCCGCGAGCAGGTCGCGCGGCTCGCCGCCGGGGACAGCCTGGCGCTCCCGCCTGAGGTGACCTCCTACCTCGACCGGCTCCGGGAGATCGGGGCGTCCAAGCGGATGGTCGAGAGCGAGCGGGACGGCTGGATCCTCGTCGCGGCCCGCTGGCCCGATGTCATCCCCGGGGTTATCGCCGGGAAGCACGCGCAACTCGATGACCCGCAGCTCGTCCGGCTGTATCGGGTCCTGTCGGAGATCCTCGAAAGCGACGCGGCCGACGACTCGCGTCTGGAGGAAGCCGCCGACATCATGGCCGGCCTGGACGCGCTCACCGTCGAGTCTGACCCGCGCTCGCAGCGGATGCTTGACCTGCTGCGCGCGCGGGGCTGGACCGGCTGGAACCGGACGGAGCGGCTGGCCCGGCCGCCCGGCTGACCGCCGACAGGCTCAATAGATGACGGTCAAAGAATCTTCAGATTTTCTTCAGTATTCGTCGCCGGCGTGCTCGGATTCGTGTTCGCCCGCATCTTCGCCGAGCCGGTCATCAACAAGGCCATCGCTGGTCTGGCTGATCGCCGGGTTTCGGCTTCCTCGGCGTGTACCTGCTGCCGTTCGTCAAGTACCCGGCCGACCCGTCGGCGATCGGGCACACGTTCACCATCGTTACCCGCGGCCAGCTCTACCTGACGATGGTCGGCAGCTCGCTGGTCCTGCTCGGCCTGGCCGTCTACCCCGGCTTCGACCCCGGCGTGCTCTGGAAGTTCCGCTGGTACTCGATCCTGAACCAGCTGCTCATCTGGACCAGCATCGCCCTGGTCTTCGGCGCCTTGCTGGACCGGTTCGTGGGCGGCGCGCTCCCGGCCCCGCAGGCCGAGCCCGAGCCCGAGCGCGAGACGGTCGGGGCATCATAGGAGGGGAAGCGCGGTAACCGCCGTCGCACCGCCGAACGAAGAGAGCTCGCGTGCCGCAGGACGTCCTGGCCAGCCTGGCGGCGCTCGGGCCCTTCTTCGCCGTCGACTCCCACCTAGCCGGGGCCGACCCCCATCCGCCGTGGCGGCCGCTGCGCGAGCTCACCGACCACCCCGACCGGATGATGGACCGCATCGGGTCGGTGCGGGCCGCGCTGGCCAGCCGGGGTGGCCGGCCCGCCGGTCAGATCGAGCCCCGGGTCGCCGGATCGGTCCTGCACCTGGGTATGGTGGCCCGCCTGCTCGCGCCGGCGCTCGCCGCCCAGGCCGGCCAGCACCGGCTCGACCTGCGGCTCGGCGAGCTGTGGTGGCAGGACACGCTCGGGGGACCGGTGCCGCTGTCGGCGCCGTCGCCCGCGGCGTCGCCGGCCCGGGAGCGGGATGACCCGTCCGCCGGGCCGGACCGCGGCCGGCTGGTCGATGACCTGATCGCCCCGATCACCGCGACGGTGGCCGGCCTGGTCCCGGTCTCACCCCGGGTGCTCTGGGGAAACGTGGCCTCCGCCGTCAACGGCGCCGCCCGCCAGGTCGCCGCCCAGCGCCCGGACCTGGGGGAGCGAGCGTGGGCGGTCGCCGCCGCGTTCTTCGCCAGCCCGCGGCTCGCGGGGGAGCGCCACCCGCCCGGCCCCCGCTTCCGGCGCTCAAGCTGCTGCCTCATCTACCGGATCGCCGCAGACGGCCCGCGCGCCGTCTGCGGCGACTGCGTCCTAGCCCCACGTTTTTCGATTTGATCGTGCCGGCTGCCAGGAGATCACGAGCCGGGTGTGCCGTTTGTCCAGCACGTAGCCGGCGGGCAGGCGGGCGTCGGGGGTCCCGGCGGGAAGGACCGTCAGCCGCGGCCGCGGCCGCCCGGCACCGTCCCACGCGCGGATCCGCTCGGCCAGCAGCCGCGCCGCCCCGGCGGCGCCGGGTCCGTGGCCGACCGCCCCGAACTCGTACCGGGCGTCCGTTCCGGCCGCGCGGCGGGGCTTAGCCCGGTAGGCGAGGGTCGGCCCGTGGATGATCGCCGGGGTCCCGTGCGGCCAGGGCAGGTTCACGATGCCGCTGTCGATGGCCTCCTGGCGCGCGGTGATCAGGCAGAAACCCGGCTGGGCGGGCGGCTCGCCGGCCATCTGGTAGTCCCAGCCCAGCTGATCGCACAGAGCCGCCGTCCGCGATGCCTGCAGCCTGACCTGTTCGTCGTCCAGCCGGGCCGGGTTCTTCACGTCAAGCAGCAGGGCGCTGCCGTCGGCCCGGCGGGCGAAGACGTTGGGGACATGGTGCCAGGGGCCGTGCTCGTCGGCGGCCTCCAGCTCCATCGGCTGGCTGGAGAACCCGGCGACGCCCGCGTCGAAGTCCAGCAGGGTCAGCCACTTCTCCTCCAGGTGGCTCTCGAACTCGACCAGCTCACCCGTGGTCGCCGCCCAGTACCGGCCCGGCGTGTGCGCGATGTCCCGGTAGGCCGGGATGTTACGTGCCATCCGGCCGTTCTCGAACGGCACCGCCGCCGCCTCTGCCAGACCCACGTAATGCTCATCACCGCCGGCGTCGATATAGCGGACCATGGCGACGCCAGACCCGCGGCTCCGCTTGCCCGCAGCGCCCTGAACCAGCCGCGCTTTCCTCGTCACGCGTCCCCCTGAACGCATACTGCTGGCCTTGTGCCACCCACTAGGCCGACCCGTCAGTCACAAATCGCGTTCAGTATCTCACCATAAGCAAGATCATTCGGATGAAACTCACGGGAAACGACTCCGCTGGAATGGCCCGAGGTCACGCCCGGCGAGTACGTGCCCGAAGCTCCAAACTTGAGCTTCGCGGCGATCGCCTGGTAGGCGGCACCCGGCCCGGACCGTCCACCACAGCTCTCGCTTAGCAGCGCCGACGGCGCTACGCTGCTGTGCCGTGCAGGAGACGCGCCTCGACACTGCCCGGATCCGGGCGGCTCGCCAGGTAATCGACCCGGTTTTCCTCGACACTCCGCTGTACCGCTGCGAGGCGCTGGAACCCGCCCTCGGATGCGCGGTGAGCATCAAGCTCGAAACGGCGAACCCGGTCCGCAGCTTCAAGGGCCGCGGCACCGAGGTGGTCGCGAGCCTGCTCGCCGGCAACGGCCCGCGAGCCGTGGTGTGCGCCAGCGCGGGCAACCTCGGCCAAGGCCTCGCCTGGTCAGGCCGCCGCCGGGGGCTCGACGTCACCGTCGTGGCATCCCGCTTCGCGCCCGCGGTCAAGCTTGACCGCATCCGCGCACTGGACGCCAGGCTGGAACTGGTGGACGGCGACCACGAGCTGGCTCGCGAGCGGGCGGCGGCCATCGCGCGACACGACGGCATCCGGCTGCTCGAAGACAGCCTGCACATCGAGACCTGCGAGGGCGCGGCGACCATCGGCCTGGAACTGGCCGGCACCGCGCCGTCGTTCGACACTGTCCTGATCGCCCTCGGCGGCGGGGCAATGGCCACCGGCGTCGGGCACGTGCTGAAGGACCTGGCCCCCGAAGTCGAGGTGATCTGCGTCCAGCCGGCGGGCGCGCCGGCCATGACCCTGTCCTGGCGCCAGCGGCGCGTCGTCACCACCGGCCCGACCAGCACCATCGCCGACGGCGTCGCCGGCCGACGTCCCATCCAGGCCGTCCTGGACGACCTCCTCCTAGTCGCCGACGACGCCGTCCTGGTCTCCGAGGCGTCGATCATCGCCGGGATGCGGATGCTCCTCGACCACGCTGGCCTCGTCGTCGAACCCTCAGCCGCGCTCGGCATCGCGGCAATCCTCGAAGACCGTGACCGCTTCGCCGGCCGGCACGTAGTCACCATCGTGTGCGGCAGCAACGTAGACGTAGACGCCTACCACCGCTGGGTCGGTGAGGCTCCCATCCACAGGTCTTGACAACTGCTCTCAGCAAGCCCGCTCTAAAGTACGAAGCGCTTGCTCTAAAACGTGCTCTAAAGAAGCTCGAACAGCTCTAAAGATCAGCGGTGTCCTACATCGACGGTGGTCACCGACCCGCTGGCGCCCACGACCTCACGGAGCAGGGCCGCGTTGTAGCCGCCGCTCCCGATTTCCAGTACCCGCATGCCGGGCGCGATCCCGGCCTGGCCGATCATCATCGCCTGGAGCCAGGGAGCCGCCAGGACCAGGCCAAGTGCCGCATGCCGGGCGGCGATCTGGTCGGCCATCGCCGCGCGCAGGCTTTCGGCGCTCGTAATGCCGGGCATGCGGCCTTCTTTCCGGGGGGTGGCGCGAAGCCACGGCCCGTTCACAAAGATTGGTGTGAGCTTATTCTTTTGAATTCGCCGAATACCGGCCCGCGCGGCGATCTAGTGGCGGTCGCGAGGCTTTCGCCATTGCGCTGACCGCGCTGTCGTAGAGGTGCTGCAAAAGGATTTTGCGGTCATCCTGGAGCCACGAGCCACCCGCGCACCGGTAGCCGCGGCCACGAGCACGGCGGCGATCACGGGCACGAACAACACCACGAGCACGACCATAGCCAGGATCACGATCACTACCACGGACACGGTCATGATCACGGACACGACCATGACCAGGGCCACGGGGACGGGCTGCTGGCCCGGCTGCGGCACGGGCTGCGGCCGCACTCGCACGAGGCCACCGACCAGGTGGACGCGGCGATGGAGGCCAGCGCGGAAGGCATGCGGACGCTGTGGATCTCGCTCGCGCTGCTGGGGGTGACCGCGCTCATCCAGGCCGCGGTGACCGTGGCCTCGGGGTCGGTGGCGTTGCTTGGCGACACGCTGCACAACGCGGCCGACGCGCTGACCGCCGTGCCGCTCGGGGTGGCGTTCGTGCTCGGCCGCCGCCCGCCGAACCGCCGCTACACCTACGGCTACGGGCGGGCCGAGGACCTGGCCGGGATCGCGGTCGTGCTGGCCATCACGGTGTCCTCGGGGCTGGCCGCCTACGAGACGATCACCCGCCTGCTGCACCCGAGGCCCGTGACCGACCTGGCCGCGGTCGCCGTCGCCGCGCTGATCGGCTTCGCCGGCAACGAGCCGGCGGCCGACCCGGTCGTCGGCCTGCTCATCACCGTGGCCATCCTGGCCGTCCTGGGCCAGGCGGCCCGCGCGATCTACCAGCGGCTGATGGACGCCGTCGACCCGGTTCTCACCGACCAGGCGGAGCGGACCCTGCGCGCGTGCGACGGGGTGCTGGGCACCGGCCAGATCCGGCTGCGGTGGATCGGGCACCAGCTCCGGGCCGAGTGCGAGGTCGTCGTCGCGGCCGGCCTCAGTGCCGCGCAGGCCCACCAGGTCACCCTGGACGCCGAGCATGATCTGCTGCACGCGATCCCGCGGCTGGCTGGCGCGCTCGTCCACGCCGACCCCGATTCGGCGGGCGCGGACCAGCACGACCTGCTCACCGATCACCGCCAGGCCCCGGCGGCCGGCCCGCGCTAGACGGCCAGGGAGTTCCCCGCCCGGAGCATCAGCTCCGGTCGATGCTCACCCGAATCTTCGCCGCTTCCTCCCGGAGCTTGCGGGCCTTGCCCGCTCGCCCGCCGATGGACTGGTTCAGCGCCTCGATGTTCAGGCAGTGCGCCAGGTTGTCCAGGGAGTCCGCCAGGGCGGTGTCGTAGTAGCCGGGGCTGGCCGCGGCCAGCCGCCGGTAGACGGTGACGCCTTCCCGGGAGGAGCCGATCGCGTCGGACGCGCGGCCAACCCCCACGTAGGCGATGCTGAGGTTGGTCAGGGCGCTGGCGAGGGCGGGGCTGTAGGTGGCCGCGTCGGCGCGGGCGAGCTTCTTGTACATGCTGACCGATTCATCGGCGGCCATGAGCGCCTGGGCGTGGCGGCCCAGCTCGCCAAGCTCACCGCTGAGGTTGGACAGCACGGCGGCGAGGTCTGGCCAGTAGCGCGCTGGGTCGGCGGCGGCCAGCTTCCGGTAGGCACCGGCCGCCTCCTGGTCGACGGGCACCGCGTCGGCGTGGAGCCCCCGCTCCGCGAGCCAGATGCCCAGGGAGTGCAGCGCCCGGGCGAGCCCGGGACGGTAGCGGTCGGGACTGGCGGCGGCGAGTTCCCGGTAGGCGGCGACGGCCTCGCGCTCCGCGCCCAGTGCGTCGTCCGTTCGGCTCAGCTCGGCGAGCCGGGCGGCGAGGGCGTGCAGGCTCTTGGCGATACCCGGCCGGTACTGGTCGGGGTCAGGGTCGGCGGCGGCGAGTTCCCGGTAGGTGGCGACGGCCTCTTCGATGGCGGGCAGGGCCTCGGCCGGGCGGCCCATCTCGGCCAGGGTGATGCAGAGGTTGGACAGGGAGCCGGCCAGGTTGGACCGGAAGCGGTCAGGGTCGGCGGCGGCCAGCGTGCGGTAGGCGGTGACGGCCGCCTGGGCGAAGGGCAGGGCATCGCCCGCCCGGTCCAGGTGGAAGAGCCGAAGGCCGAGGTTGGACAGGCCGACGGCGAGGTCGGTGCGGTAGGGGAGCGGCCGGGCGGCGCTCTCGCCCTTCTCCGCCGCCGCCTTCTCCGCCGCTTCCTCCGCGAGCGGGCCGATCGGCCGGGGAAGCCCCGCGAACCCGACTCCGGTGCGGGCGAGGTCAGGATTCGCGGTGGTCAGCTCTACCCGGATGGCGAGGGCCTCCTGGCCGGCGTCCGCCGACTCGGCCGGGCGATCCTGCTTGAGCATCAGCGCGAAGCTGAGGTCGGTCAGGGCGTTGGCCAGTTCGGACCGGTAGCGTCCGGGGTAGTCGGCGGTGAGCTGCCGGTATTTGGCGACGGTTTCCTCGGCGGCGGATAGTCTCTCGGCCAGGTCGGCCGCCGCGTCGCCCGGCGCGGAGAGGCGGTCGGACGCCACCGCGCGCTTGTCCCGTTTCATGTCACTATGATGGCGCGGCCGCTGACACCCAGTAAGGCATGGGCGCGGAAAAACTGCTCAGATCCCGAGAAATAACCACAACCGGGTCGGGGCGGCGCGACCGCTGTGGCGGTCAGTTCAGCGTCGCCGGGCGGCCCGGGCGGTCACGCCGTCGATGACCACGTCGACGGCGAAGCGGAACCGCTCGTCGCCATCGCCGGCGACCATCCGCGCGGCGTTCGCGGTGATCAGCGGGAACCGGTCGGGCGGCAGGCCGGCGAGGGTCGCGCGGATCGCGGCGGCCTGATCGCGGCGGTCGCCGTCGCCGCGGCCGCGCGGGCGGCGCACGTCGTCCTCACGGGCGGTGGCGGTCACCAGCAGCACGAGGATGTCGCAGGCCCAGGCGGCGTCCTGGGGGTCGAGGCCGCCGGCCAGCAGGAGGCCAAGGAGGTTCTCGGTCAGCAGCAGGACCGCCTCGCTGGTGGGCGGGTCGGCCAGGGTCAGCGCGCTGATCCCGGGATGAGCGGCCAGCGCCTGGTACATGCGCGCCAGCAATGAGTGCAGCTGGGCGCGCCAGCGGTCCGGGTCAGGGTCCTCGCGCTCGATCGTGGCGATGACCCGGTCGAGCATCGCCCGGAGCAGGCCCTCGCGGCCGGCGACGTAGACGTAGAGCGAGGCGGCTCCCGTGTCCAGGGCGGCCGCGACCCGGCGCATCGAGACCGCCTCCGGGCCGTCCGCCTGCAGGATCGCCAGGGCCGCGTCGACCACCGCGTCCTCGCTGAGCGGCGCCTTGGCCGGGCGGTCGCGGGTCGAGCGCTGGCGGCCTGCGGGGTTCATCGGTGGCGGACCTCCGGGCGGGAAACGTGGCGTACCGGACTCTACTCGACAAGAACGCCGTCCGTCACGTACGCTGTTCGTACAGAACAGTGTTCGTTACGGACGCTGTACGACCTGATTGAGATCGGAGCGGATGATGAAGGCAGCCCGGTTCAGCCGGTTCGGGGGCCCGGAGGTCCTGGAGATCGTGGACCTCCCCGACCCGCATCCGGGTCCCGGCCAGGTCCGGATCGCGGTGCGCGCGGCCGGCGTCAGCCTGAGCGACTGGAAGAAGCGCCGGGGCCTGATGGATCCGGAGCTCCCGCAGACCATGGGCTATGAGGCGGCGGGCGTCGTCGACGAGCTCGGCGCGGGCGTCGCCGACGTGGCCGTCGGCGACCGGGTGTTCGGCTTGTCCGCCGAGGGGGCGGCCCAAGCCGAGCTCGCGGTGCTGTCCTACTACGCGCCGATCCCGCCATCGCTCGACTTCCCCGGCGCGGCCGCGCTGCCCGCCGCCATCGAGACGGCCGCCCGCGCGCTTGACCAGCTCGGCCTGGGAAGCGGCGGCACGCTGCTCGTCAACGGCGCCTCCGGGAGCGTCGGCAGCGCCGCGGTGCAGCTCGCCGTGGCCCGCGGCGCGCGGGTGATCGGCATCGCCAGCCCGGCCAGCCACGATTACCTGCACTCGCTGGGAGCCGAGCCCGTCGCCTACGGCGAGGGCCTCGCCAGCCGGGTTCGCGCGCTCGCGCCCGGCGGCGTCGACCGCGCGCTCGACGTCGCCGGGAGCGGGGTGCTGCCCGAGCTCATCGACCTCGCTGGCGGCGCGGAGCACGTCATCACGGTGGCCGACTTCGAGGGCGCGCGAAAGTACGGGGTGCGGTTCAGCCGAGGAGACGACGGCCGCGCGCTCTACGTGCTCGCCGAGATCGGCGGGCTGATCGAGTCCGGGCGCTTCGCGCCCCCGGTCGTGCGGACGTTCCCGCTCGCCGAGGTCGCGGAGGCGCACCGGGTGAGCGAGCAGGGCCGCGTGCGCGGCAAGCTCGTGCTGCTGGTCGGCTCATGAGCTCGGACACGTCGCTACGCGCGGTCCGCGGCGACGGTGCCGCGCCCGGCCGGACCGGCGGCCCGAATCGCTGGCTGGCCCTCATCGTCTTGAGCCTCGCCCAGCTGATGGTCATCCTGGACTCCACCATCGTGAATATCGCGCTGCCGACCGCCCAGCACGCCCTGGGGTTCTCTACCGATGACCGGCAGTGGGTGGTGACCGGGTACGCCCTCGCGTTCGGCAGCCTCCTGCTGCCCGGCGGACGGCTCTGCGACTTCTTCGGGCGCAGGCGGCTGTTCATCATCGGCGTGTCCGGGTTCGCGGTCGCGTCGGCGGCGGGCGGCGCCGCGAACGGGTTCGCGCTGCTGCTGGCCGCCCGGGTCGCCCAGGGCGGGTTCGCGGCGATGCTCGCGCCGGCGGCGCTGTCGATGCTGTCGGTGACGTTCGCCGGCGACGCGAACGAGCGCGGTCGCGCGTTCGGGATCTTCGGCGCGATCTCGGGCGCCGGCGGCGCGCTCGGGCTGCTGCTCGGCGGCGTCCTCACGCAGGACCTGTCCTGGCGGTGGTGCCTGTACGTGAACCTGATCATCGCCGCGGCCGCGTTCGCCGGCGCGCTGGCCTTCCTCCGGGACGGCGGCCGGCCCGAGCGGGTCCGGCTCGACGTCCGCGGGACGGTCGTCGCGGTGCTCAGCCTGGTCGGCCTCGTCTACGGCCTCGGCAACGCTGAGTCCAGGGGCTGGACGGACTTCTGGACGCTGGGCCCGGTGATCGCCGGCGGCGTGCTGCTGATGGTCTTCGTGCTGATCGAGCGCCGGGCGAGCCATCCGCTGCTGCCGCTCCGGGTCGTCCTGGATCGCGTCCGCGGGACGGCGTACCTGGCCGTCGGCATCTCCGGGACCGGGATGTTCGCGGTGTTCCTGTTCCTCACCTACTACCTGGAGGAAACGCTCGGCTTCACCCCGATCGAGACCGGCGCGGCCTTCCTTCCGATGATCGGGGCGGTGATGGTGACGGCGGTCTTCTCCGGCTCTGTCCTCCTGCCGCGCACCGGCCCCCGCCCGCTCGTGCCGGTCGGCTGCGTCCTGTCCGCGGCCGGCCTGGCGATGCTCACCGGCATCGCGGTGAGCTCCAGTTACGCCGGGGGCGTCCTGCCGGCCCTGCTCGTCACCGGCCTCGGGTTCGGGATGATCTTCGGCCCGGTGCAGAACGCCGCGACCAGCGCGGTCTCGCCCGGCGAGGCCGGCGTGGCGTCGGCGATGGTGAACACCGCCCAGCAGATCGGCGGGTCGATCGGGACGGCCGTGTTCAGCTCGCTCAGCGCGACGGCGGTCACCGGCTACCTGGGGGCGCACGCCGCGACGGCGAGGCGCCCGGCGACGATCGCCGACGCGACCCTCGCCGGCTACCACCTGGTGTTCTGGGCCGCGGCCGCGGTGTTCCTCGGCTGCGCCGTGGTGGCCGCCCTCCTGTTCCCGAGCGGGCTCCTGCCGTTCACCCCGGATGCCGGGTTAAGGTGCGAGGTGGGGGGCGATGAGCCGGTTCCTCCCGGAAGACGCGTTCCGGACCATCTGCGTCTCGCGTCCCGGCTACCTCGGGACCCCGCTCGACCCGGCCGACCCGTCGAACGACCGCGAATCGGACCTGCTCGCCGCGGTCCTCGACGCGGCCGGCGTGGCCCGCGCCGGCGTGCTGGCCTGGTCCGGCGGCGGCCCGGCCGCGTACCGGCTCGCGGTCCGGCACCCGGAGCGGGTGTCCGCGGTCGTCGCGATCGCGGCGGTGAGCGCGCGCTGGGTCGCGCCCAGGCCCACCGCCGCCGACCGGTTGATGTTCGGCACGGGCGCCGGCGGACGGCTGGTCGCCTTCTTGTCCCGGCGGGCGCCGGGACAGGTGGTCGGCGGCGCCCTGGCCAGCGAGGGGTCGGTCCGAGGCGCGGAACTCCGCACCCTCACCAGGCAGGCGATGGCCGATCCGGAGCAGCGCCGGCTGATCCTGGAAGTCGCGCTGACCGTGAACACCGCAGGCGAACGCGAGGCGGGCTGGCGCAACGATGTCGCGAACTTCGCCCGCATCGGCTCAATCGACCTCGACCTCGACCTCAGCCTCGGCCGCGTGCGCTGCCCGGTCCTGCTCGTCCACGGCGACGCCGACACCGACGCGTCGGTCGACTACAGCCGCTCGGCCCACGCCGAACTGCCCGACAGCACGATCGTCGTCATGGAGCACGGCACGCACCTCGCGTTCTACGCGCACCCGCAGGCCCACGAGGTCCAGGAACAGGCACACAAATGGCTCTCTGACCGCACCTGACCGTGCCCCGTCAGTGACCGATCTCGTCCAGCTCAGCCAGGTCCTGGCCGGAGAGCGACAGCCCCGCGCCGGCGGCGTTCGCGCGCAGGTGCTCCGCTGACGAGGTGCCCGGGATCAGCAGGATGTTCGGCGACCGGTGCAGCAGCCAGGCCAGGGCGACCGACATCGGCGTCGAGCCCAGCCCTGCGGCCACGGCCGACAGGGCCGAGGACTGCAGCGGGCTGAAGCCGCCAAGCGGGAAGAAGGGCACGTAGGCGACGCCCTGTTCGGCCAGCATGTCGATCAGCTTGTCGTCCTGGCGGTAGGCGAGGTTGTACAGGTTCTGCACGCAGGCGATCGGCGCGATGGCCTGGGCCTCGGCGACCTGTTCCGCCGTCGCGTTGCTCACGCCGAGGTGCCGGATCAGGCCCTGGCGCTGGAGTTCGGCGAGCACCGCGAACGGCTCGGCGAGCGAGCCGGGCTGGGGCCCGGTTGCGTCGCCGAGCCGGAGGTTGACCAGGTCGAGCACCTCGAGGCCGAGGTCGTTGAGGTTCTCGTGGACGGAGCGGCGCAGGTCCTCGGGCTGCCGGGCCGGGGGCCAGCCGCCCTGGGAGTCCCGGGTCGCGCCGACCTTGGTCACGATGTGCAGCGATTCCGGGTACGGGTGCAGCGCCTCGCGGATCAGCTGGTTGGTGACCCGCGGCCCGTAGGCGCCGCTGGTGTCGATGTGGGTGATGCCGAGGCCGGCGGCCGCACGGAGGACGGCGAGCGCGCCGTCGCGGTCGGCGGGCGGCCCCATGACCCCGGGCCCGGCGAGCTGCATGGCGCCGTAGCCGAACCGGGTGACGGTCAGGCCGCCCAGTGCCCAGGTGCCGCCGGGAAGCGAAGCGGAAGACATGCTCATGCCCCTGTCTCTCTGTTGTCCTTAGTGGGTGCTGGTGCCGGGCGGCACCGTGCATCACTATGGTCGGGTAGCTTCCTGATGGGAAGTAGGCACCTCGGAGTGCGTAACGCACTCCTGGTTGGAGGAGTGGTCGATGGCAACGGTGACGGCGGCCCAGAAGCGGGCGCAGGCCAAGGCGGAATACGACGCTTTCCTGGCGGGCTGCCCGAGCCGCAAGCTGCTCGACCGGATCTCCGACAAGTGGGTGACGCTGATCTTGTGCGCGCTGGGCAGCGATGGCTCGCACCCCGCCGCCGGCCAGCCCCGGTCGATGCGCTACTCGGAGCTGGCCCGCCTGCTGGCCGGCGTCAGCCAGAAGATGCTCACCCAGACGCTGCGCTCGCTGGAGCGCGATGGCCTGGTCACCCGGACCGTGACGCCGACCGTGCCGGTCACGGTCTGCTATGAGCTGACCAGCCTCGGCCTGTCGCTGCACCAGATGATGCGCGGCCTGAAGACCTGGGCCGAGACGCACATGGACGACGTGCTCGCCCACCGCTCGGTGTACGACACCCGCACCGTCTAACCGGGCGTCTAGGCGATCTTGCGGTGGTAGGTGACCATGGCGAGGACGTACCCGACGACGAGGAGGCCGGCGCACCAGGCGAGCGCGGTCCAGATGCCGGAGCTGACCGGCTGCCGGGCGAGCAGGTCGCGGATCGTGTCGACGATCGAGGTCACCGGCTGGTTCTCGGCGAAGGCCCGCACCGGCCCGGGCATGGTGCCGGTGGGCACGAAGGCCGAGCTGATGAAGGGCAGGAAGACGATCGGGTAGGAGAAGGCGCTCGCGCCGTCCACGGTCTTCGCGGACAGGCCGGCGATGACGGCGATCCAGGTCACCGCCAGGGTGAACAGGATGAGGATGCCGGCGACGGCGAGCCAGGCCAGCACGCCCGCGCCGGAGCGGAACCCCATGGCGACGGCGACGAGCACGACGAGCACGAGCGAGATCAGGTTGGAGACGACCGAGGTCAGCACGTGCGCCCACAGCACGCTCGACCGGGCGATCGGCATCGACTGGAAGCGCTCGAAGATCCCGCTCTGCCGGTCGGTGAAGAGCCGGAACGCGGTGTAGGAGATGCCCATCGCGATCGTGATCAGCAAGATCCCGGGCAGCAGGTACTTCACGTACGAGCCCGATCCGTGGGCGATCGCGCCGCCGAACACGTACACGAACAGCAGCATGAGGGCGACCGGCATGACCGAGACGGTGATGATGGTGTCCAGGCTGCGGGTGACGTGGCGCATGGAGCGCCCGGTCAGGACGGCGGTGTCGCCGAACGCTGTCGCCAAAAGACGGTGCGTGTTCATCGTTGCTCCTTAGCTGCCGGTGGCGCTGTCGGTGGTGTCGTCGGTGGTGTCATCGCCGGTGATGGCGAGGAAGACGTCTTCGAGGGTCGGCTGCTTCTCCACGTACTCGGTCTTGGCCGGCGGGAGGAGCCGCTTCAGCTCGGCCAGGGTGCCGTTCGCGATGATCCGCCCCTGGTGCAGGACCGCGATCCGGTCCGCGAGGTGCTCGGCCTCGTCCAGGTACTGCGTGGTGAGCAGCACCGTCGTGCCCTGCCTGGCGAGTTCCTTGACGCTGTTCCACACCTCGATCCGGGACTGCGGGTCCAGCCCGGTGGTCGGCTCATCGAGGAAGATGACCGGCGGGTTCCCGATGAGGCTCATGGCGATGTCCAGCCGGCGGCGCATGCCGCCGGAGTACGTGGACACCGCCCGGCCGCCCGCGTCGGTGAGCAGGAAACGGGCGAGCAGGCCGTCGGCGATCACCCCGGCGTCCTTCAGGTGCCGCAGCCGGGCCACCAGCACGAGGTTCTCCCGCCCGGTGAGGATCTCGTCCACGGCCGCGAACTGCCCGGTGAGGCTGATGGACTGCCGCACGTCGGCCGGCCGGGTGGCGACGTCGAAGCCGTCGACGGTGGCCGTCCCCGCGTCCGCCCGCAGCAGCGTGGACAGGATTTTCACGACCGTGGTCTTGCCCGCGCCGTTGGAGCCGAGCAGGGCGAAGACGCTGCCCTTGGCCACGTCGAAGTCCACGCCGCGCAGCACGCGCAGCTTCGGGTACGACTTCTCGAGTCCCTGCACGCGGATCGCCGGGGTCAGTGGGGTGGTCATCGGGATGTCCCTTCGTTTCTGCTTGTCCGCGGTGGTCCGGGTCAGGCGCCGGGGCGCGCGGCCCGCCGGATGAGGACGTCGGCCCAGTTCGAGCGCAGGTACAGCTCGATCGTGCGATCGGTGCCTGCGGCCTCGGGGTCCGGGGTGAGGTCGTTGCGAACGGCCCCGTGCGCGGAGACCGCGTCGACCCAGGCGGCGACGCCGGCCGGCACGCCGACCTCGACCTGCGCGTGGTTGTTCTCGAGGCGGAGGATGCCGCCCTCGGCGTCGAGCACGCGGATCGCGCCGTGGGCGCTCCGGGCCGTGACGTCGCCGAGCGCCCGCTCGATCGTGAGCGGGCCGGAGGTGGCCACGTCGACCTCGCCCTCGGCGGTGCCGAGAGTGAGGGTGCCGTGGGCGCCGCGGAGGCGGGCGGCGCCGGCGACCCGGCCGATCCGCACGTGCCCGTGGCCCGCGGTCAGGTCGAGCTCGCCGTCGACCTCGGCGATGTCGACCTCACCGTAGGGCACCTCGAGGGCCAGGTCGCCGACGCGGTCGGCCCGGACGTTGCCGTACTTGGCGGCAATGCGGGTTGCCCCGAGTTCGCCTTGGACGCGCACGGATCCGAAGCCGGCCTTGATCTCGGCCCGCGACCCGGCCGGCAGCTCGACGCGCACGTCGACCGTGCCGTTGGGCCCGAGCAGCTTGAGCCGGGGCGGCACGCGCACGCGCAGCCGGTTGCCCTCGAACGTGACCGTCGCCTGGCGGGCGAGCGCGACATCGCCCGGGCGGCCGGGATTGGTGGGGGTGACCTCGGTGGTCGTGTCGGACCGGTCGGACGCGACCACTTCGATGTGCCCGGCGCTGACGTCGATGTCGGCGTCGATGGGGGCGGGGGACGCAAATGCGGGCATGGCTGATCTCCAGAGGGCATGACGGACTGGTCCCGTCGCGCGACGGGACCGCGGATGGTGCGGGGCAATGGCTAGCGGACCCAGCCGGTGAAGCTGTTTCCTGACCGCGACTCGCGCTGGGCGGTGCGGCGGTTCTTCGGCTCGAGCGCGGCGGCGATCGCGCGGACCAGCCAGGAATTCACCGACAGGCCGTCCTCGGCGGCCGCCTTGTCGACGCGGGCCTTGAGCTGGTCGGGCAGCCGCAGCGTGGTACGGGAAGTGGCGGTGTCATCGGCCGCCTCGGCGGCCAGCGCCTCCGCCGGGCCGGGCCCGGATGCGGAGGCGGGACCCGAGGCCGGGGGAGTCTCCGCGAACTCGGCCCCCGCCGGCCGCGACACCACGAACTCGGGGTCGCGGCCGCGAAGCCGCACGTCGACGGAGCCGGGCGCGAGCTCCCTGGTGATCTCGCTGGCGGCATCGCTGAATGCCTCGAGAAGCATGAGGCGGGCCGCCGCGTCCAGGGCGGCGCTGAGGCGCTCGGCGACGGCCAGGACATCCTCGCCCCCGCTCTCCGCGGCGGCGGCGAGGTGCTCACGGAGGTCCGTGACATAGCGATCGAGTTCCATGACGCCATCATGACACCATCGTGGTGTCATTGCAACCCCGGGTGGTGTCACGGCGTGAGGAGGCCGGCAACCAAGTCGCAGCCGTGCACCGGTGGTGGTTCCTGGTCGGGCACGTCACCCCGGCCCGGTACCAGCGGCGCTCGACCCGCGAGCTGATCGAGCGCTACGGCGCCCGTGCGGCAGTACCGCGGCCTAGAGGCTGACCTGGGCGACGGCCACGAAGTTCTGGCTCATGCCGATCAGTGACGGCTCGGCCTCCAGCAGTCGGAGCACCGACAGCACGTGCTCGCGGCCTTCCGGCACGTCCAGGAGCGCGGACAGGCCCGGGAGGAGCTTGACGCTCCCGCTGGCCGCGACGAGAAGGCGCTGCTCCAGGCCGGCGTCCCTGATCTCGCCGGTCAGCTCCTCCGGGCGGTGGAAATAGGACGTCGTGAAGCTGGCCGGGTCACCGCCCGGATTGCGGTACTGCCCGTCCGCCAGGAACCGGGCCGTGTCATCGGCCCGGCCGGGACCGTCCGGCCGGGCGCCGGCCAGCTCCTCGAAGACCGGGTAGAACCGCGACAGCGCCTTCGCGACCACGATCCCGCCGGGCCGCAGCACCCGGCGGGCCTCGCGCAGCGCGGTGACCCGGTCCGCCCGGCTGGTCAGGTGGTAGAGCGGGCCGAGCAGCAGGACGGCGTCGGCGCTGTCGTCGGCGGCGGGCAGGTCCCGGGCGTCGCCGGCCGAGACGCCGGCCAGCGGGGCGCGGGCCAGTCGGGATGCCGCTGCCGCCTGCTCGACGTGCAAGGGCACCGGGTCGATCAGGTGCACCTCGTAGCCCGCCGCGGCCAGCGGCAGCGCGTAGGCCCCGGCCCCGCCGCCGACATCCAGGATCCGGGCCGGGGCCGCAGGCAGGTACCGTTCCAGCAGGTCCCAGACCCGCAGGAACTCGATCCGCTGGGGCCCGGAGGCCAGTCGGCCGCGTTCGGCGCCGTGCTCGTAGTAAGCGAGGATCTCCGCGTCCACCATGCCGAGCACGATAGGCGCCCGGAGGTCGGCCCAGCCACCGGATTTCCGGTTGTGCCGGCCGTCGCGGGGCCGCGGCACCGGCACCGCCATGCGCCAGGTCATCGCCGCCTTCGCTTTCGACCACCTGGACGCGCGGCGGGTGACGTCGGCGGCCTTCACCGACAACGCGGCATCGATGGCGGTGAGCCGGAAGGTCGGCTACACCGAGAACGGCGTCGACATCTGGGCTCGGGACGGAAAGGCCGTCCCGCATCAGCGCTTCCTGGTCTCATCCCCGGGCCTGACGCGCTACGAGCACCCGCTGGCGGTGACCGGCCTCGCCGCCTTCCGCCGCTCCATCGGCCTGAACGCTGTCGCCAGCCACGAGAACCAGTTCAAGATCATTTAGCGAACGTGACCGTCGTTTCCGTCGCCCTGGCGACGGAAACGACTGTCACTTGTTCGATCTTGGGCGTTAGGGCAGGAGATATCGCCAGCGGTGGCGATCATCCGCATGCCGCGGATGAGCGCGATCGCACGGCCGCCGACTCCAGGCGCAGGACGTCGCCGGGCTCGCCGTTCTCGTGGAAGCGGACGGTGCGCATGGTGCCGCTCGCGGCGTCGGCTGAGGTCATCGAGGGTTCCCTTCGTGCCAGTCGAGTGCTCAGTCCGAGGAAGAGAACGAGAAGTAGTCGCCTGTCTCCAGGTCCTCGAGCAGCGTCGCGTGGACCGGCGTCCAGCCGAGCAGCTCCTGCGTCCGCGTGCTTGAGACCGGCGCGTCGGTGGCGAAGGCCCGGGCCAGGAACGGGTTCTCCAGGTGCGCGGCGGCCTGCTCGTGGGTCACCGGGACGGTGGGGATGGCCAGGATCGCGCCGATGCGCTCGGCGACGCTCCGGATCGGGATGGCGCTCTCGCCCGCGCCGTGCAGGGCGCTGCCCGCCGGGGCCTTCTCCAGGGCCAGCCGGAAGAGGGTGGCGGCGTCGCCGCGGTGGATCGCGGGCCAGCGGTTGGTGCCGTCGCCGATGTCGGCCGAGACGCCGGTCCGGCGGGCGGCGGCGATGAGGATCGGGATGAACCCGTAGTCGCCCGGGCCGTGCACGGTCGGCGCCAGCCGCACGACGCTCGACCTGACGCCCTGGCTGGCGAAGGCCAGGCAGGCCTGCTCGCCCGGCAGCCGGAAGCTGGCGATCGACTCGGGGTCGGGCGCGTCCGCCTCGGTGCTGACCCGGCCGGCGGGCATGACGAACGTGCCCGACGTGGCGACGAACGGCTTCCCCGACCCGGCCAGGGCCTGGCCGAGGGTCTCGATCGCGGTGCGGTCGCGCCGGATCAGGCCCTCGGGGTCGGCGAAGCTGCCGCCGAAGGCCATGTGGATGACGCCGTCGGATGCCCGGGCGCCCGCCCGCAGGCTGGCCAGGTCGTCCAGCGAGCCGGGCAGCGGCTCGGCGCCGAGCCGCTTCAGCCGGTCGGCCGCGTCGTCCGACCGGGCCAGGCCGGTGACCGTGTGGCCGGCGGCAATAAGCTCGGCGACGATCGCCGGTCCGGTCAGCCCGGAGCCGCCGGTGACAAAGACGTGCATGCTCGTCTCCTCGCGGAAAAACAGATAGGCTAAGCGGATCGTGTTCCGCTTATAGGGCCACGATAGCACAAGTGGAGCGTGATCCGTTTTGACTGACGTGGATGCCCGTGCCCCCCGGGCCGACGCGGCCCGCAATCGCGATACGCTGCTCGCCGCGGCCACCCGGGCCTACGCGTCGGCCGAGACCGAGCCGTCCATGCGGGCCATCGCCCGCGAGGCCGGCGTGGGGATCGCCACGCTCTACCGGCACTTCCCGACCCGCGAGTCGCTCGTCGACGCCGTCTACCACGACCAGGTCGAGCGCCTGACCGCCGGGGCGCGCGACCTGCTCGGGCAGGTACCGCCGTCGGCGGCGATGCGCCGCTGGATGGACCTGTTCGGCGACTGGCTGATGACCAAGCACGGCATGACCGACACGCTGCTGGCCATGATCGACTCCGGCGAGATCGCCCTGGCCCAGACCCGGGCCGAGCTCCTCGGGGTCATCACCACGATCCTCGACGCGGGCGCCGCGGCCGGCGACCTCCGGGCCGACGTCAGCGCGGAGGACATCGCCTCCAGCCTCATCGGCATCTTCACCGTCGCCGGCAAGCCCGGGCAGCGCGCCCAGGCCGACCGGCTCCTCGACCTCCTCATGGACGGCCTGCGGCCCCGCCCCGCGGGCGCCTAAGGCTCTAGGCGCCTCAAGCCCCCAGGTGCTTAGAGCGCGACGCCCAGTTCCGCCAGCAGCCGGGCCCGCAGCCCGGTGAACTCGGCGTGACCGCGGTCCCGGGGGCGGCCGAGCCGGACCGGGAGGTCGACGGTGATCGTCCCCTCGCTGAGGACCAGGACTCGGTCGGCCAGCAGGATGGCCTCGTCGACGTCGTGGGTGACCAGCAGCACCGCCGGGTGGTGGCGCGCGCACAGGTCCTGGAGGAGGCCGTGCATGCGGGCCCGGGTGAGCGCGTCGAGCGCCCCGAACGGCTCGTCGAGCAGCATCAGCTGGGGCTCGCGGACCAGCGCCCGGGCCAGGGCCACCCGCTGGGCCTCGCCGCCGGACAGGGTCACGGGCCAGGCCCGGGCGTGGGATTCCAGGCCGACCTCGCGGAGGGCGGCCAGGCTTCGGTCCCGGAGGCGGCCGCGTTCGTTCGCCCGACCGGTTGTGAGACCGAGGGCGACATTCGGCAGCACCCGCTGCCAGGGCAGGAGCCGGGGCTCCTGGAAGACCACGGCGCGGCGCCGGGGGACGAGCACCTCGCCGCCGTAGTCCGGGTCGAGGCCGCCGAGTATGCGCAGCAGCGTGCTCTTGCCGGTGCCGCTGCGCCCCAGGAGCGCGACGAACTCCCCGGGCGCGATCGACAGGGCCAGGCCCCGCAGGACCTCGCGGCCGGCGAACGAGCGGGTCACGTCCTCGGCCGCGACCGCGACGTCCGCGGGTGCCCGCACTCCAGTGGTCATCGTCAGGCTCCCTTGAATCCGTGGCGCCAGGCCAGCAGGTACCGTTCGAGCAGCCGCACGATCGCGTCGGCGACCAGGCCGAGGACCGCGTAGATCGCCAGGCAGAGGAACATGATGTCGGTCCGGTTGGTCGTCTGCGCCTGGTTGATCAGGTAGCCGAGGCCGCTCTGCGCGTTGATCTCCTCGGCCACCACGTCGACCAGCCAGCTGCCGACCAGGGCGAAGCGCAGGCCGACCAGGAAGCCGGGCAGCGCGCCGGGCAAGATCACCTGCCGGACCAGGCCGAGGCGGCCGAGCCCGAAGGTCTGCCCCGCCTCCACCAGCTTCAGGTCCACGCCGCGGATCGCGGCGTAGGTATTGATGTACACCGGGAACAGGCAGCCCAGTGCGATGAGGAACACCTTGGGGAACTCGCCGACCCCGAACCAGATGATGACCAGGGGGACGAGGCCGAGGATCGGCACCGCCCGCGCCGCCTGGATGACCGGGTCGAAGAGGTCCTCGGCTGCCCACAGCAGCCCGCACAGCACGGCCAGCAGCACCCCGGCCGCCACCCCGACGACCAGGCCCTCGGCGACCCGCTGCAGCGAGATGAGCATGTTCGACTGGAGCACGCCCTGAGACCACAGCTGGCGGGCGGCGTCGAGCACGGCGATCGGCGAGGCGACCTCGACGCTGCTGAACACGCCCTCGGTGCAGACGAGCTGCCACAGGGCGATCACCAGGAGCGGGCCGAGCACGCGGCGGGCCGGGCGGGGGACGCGGACCCGCCCGGCCCG
>Ga0302314_10005853_pt1 | contig 22341 bp, 18 predicted proteins | sample III_Palsa_N2_3_FD_200533 | JGI IMG/M metagenome (GOLD analysis project Ga0302314, IMG submission 200533) | Peat permafrost microbial communities from Stordalen Mire near Abisko, Sweden - III_Palsa_N2_3 | ecosystem: Environmental > Terrestrial > Soil > Palsa > Peat permafrost | place: Sweden...
GAGCTGGCTCTCGATGCCCACCTTAGCGACGATGAAACCGTCGCGAAGATGGGGCACCCGGCTTTGAGGATGGTCCCCGGCTTTCGTGAGTCTTAGTGGGGGTCGACTGTGGGGAAGTTGCTAGTGGGGTGGCTGGGGTCGACGAAGATGGGGCCCTGGTTGTCGCCGGGAAGGCGACCCAACTGGCGCTCGGCCTGGACGTCCTCGTTGATGATCGGGAGCGAAGGGAGCTTGGCGGTGTGGCCGGCCTCGCGGACGACAGCTTCGGCCTGCTCGAGGACCTCGTCGACGGTCATGGTGTACATCTCGCGACCGTTGTCGTAGCCGGACTCGACGAGCGACTTGAGGTAGCGACCGGCGATCTGGGCGGCGAGATAGTCGGTGATGACCTTATCGGTCTTGCGCTTGTGCTCGACCCAGGCGATGTTGGGGAGCGCGATCCAGACGGCGCGGCCATTGACGGCGAAGCGGACGTCGGTGGCGTCGGCGTGCCGGGTGGCGATGGCGACGATGGTTCCCTTCCAGGAGCAATGGAGCTCTTCCGAGGTCCAGCGGTCGGTCACTTTGAAGTCTTCATACATGGAAACAGAGTAACAGTTTCCAGTTGTCCGTTCTCAGTTGTCAGGGAAAGACAGGGAAGGAACGGTTCAGGCGACGGTGAGGAGGTCGGGGAGGAGCTTGAGGGTGCGGTCGAAGGCTGAGGTGTCGCCGAGGACGCGGGCGAGGACGAGAGAGCCTTCGAAACGGACCATGGCCTCCTCGGCGCGGTGGCGGGCCTGCACGGGGGTGAGGCCGCATTCTTTGGCGATCTCGACGTAGGCGTTGAGCCAGGACTGCATGGCGGCCTTGAGGCCGGTCTTGAGTTCCGGCGAGCCGCCGGGGATGGAGAGGACGTCGATGACGCAGGACTTGGTGCCGCCGCAGTAGAGCTCGCGGAGGCGCTCGACGACGCAGGCGACTCGCTTGCGCGGGGTGCCGGGACCGGCGAGCGGTGCGGCGATGTTGGTTTCGAGCCATTGGGAGACAGCCGTGGCGACGGCGAGGACGATCTCGTCCTTGCCGCCGGGATAGCGGTAGTAGAGGCTGGCCTTTTCGAGGCCGGTGGCGTCGGCGAGCTGTTTGAGGCTGACGCCTTCAAAGCCGTAGGTACGGAAGAGGTCGAGGGCGGTGATGAGGAAGGCTTCGTCGGTGATGATGCGGTTGGCCATGATCGATTGTGCTCCTCTCCGATGTCGCTTCCGATGACTTTTCTATTTTAGATACCGTCCGGTCGGTTGGGATGCAGGAAGAGAAAAGAAAATTATTTCTGCAACTTTACCGAACGGTCGGTAATCTAGTGTTCCAGATGCAACGAATTCAGGCCGGTACGCTGGCCACAAAAACAGGAGAATGAACATGTCACGTTTAGCCATTGTTGATCCGAATACCGCTACTGGAAAAGCCAAGGATTTGCTGGATGCCGTGAAGGCGAAGCTGGGGATTGTCCCCAATATGACGCGGGTGATGGCAGACTCGCCTGCGGTGCTGGAGGGCTATCTACAGTTCAGCGGGGCGCTGAGTGGAGGGTCGCTTGAGCCGAGGCTGCGGGAGCAGATTGCGCTGTTGAGCGCGCAGGAAAACCAGTGCAACTACTGCCTCTCCGCACATACGGCGATTGGGAAGATGGTGGGGTTGAAGCAGGAGGAGATCGTGGCGAGCCGTGAGGGCAAGGGCGGCAACGACCAGCGGACGGCGGCGCTGACGTTTGCCAAGGCGGTGCTCGAGCGTAAGGGACAGGTGAGCGAGAGTGAGATTGCGGCGGTGCGGGCGGCGGGATACTCGGATGGCGAGATTGCCGAGATTATCGCGCATGTGGCGCTGAACGTGTTCACGAACTACTTCAACGTGGCGACGGGGGTCGAGGTCGACTTTCCGAAGGTCTCGTATACGGAACTTGGTGCGTAAGTAGTTGTTCCAAGCAGAAAGGGTCCACGAGATTTCGTGGACCCTTTTGCATGGAGGAGGTGCAGTGGGCTAGATGCCGAGTTCTGTGCGGATGGCAGCGGCGATGGCTTCGGCGTGGTGGCGCATGCGGGGTTCGGATTCGGCTTCGATCATGACGCGGGCGAGGGCTTCGGTGCCGGAGTAACGGATGACGACGCGGCCGGTGTCGGCGAGTTCGTGCTCGGCGGCGGCGATGGCGGCGACGACGGTGGGGATCGTCTCGAGAGGACGCTTTTCGCGGACCTTGACGTTGACGATGACCTGGGGGAAGACCTTGAGGTCGGCGGTGAGGTCGGCGAGGGACTTGCCGGAGCGGTGGACGATGTCGAGGAGGAGCAAGGCGGTGAGGATGCCATCTCCGGTTGTCGACCGGCCGTTGAAGATGATGTGGCCGGACTGCTCGCCGCCGAGGGAGGCGCCGGTGGCAAGCATCTGCTCGAGGACGTACTTGTCGCCGACGTTGGCGCGGAGCATGGCGATGGAGCTGCGCTTGAGGGCGGCTTCGAGGCCCATGTTGGACATGGTTGTGGCGACTACCGTGGCGTTGGCGAGGAGGCCGCGGGATTGCAGGTCGCGGGCGGCGAGCAGGAGGACGGCGTCGCCGTTGACGACGTTGCCGAGGTGGTCGGCGAAGAGAGCGCGATCGGCGTCGCCGTCGAAGGTGATGCCGAGGGAGGCGCGCTGGGCGACGACTTCTTTGGCGACGACGTCGGGGTGGAGGGCGCCGCAGTGCTCGTTGATGTTGCGGCCGGTGGGGCTGGAGTGGGTGATGTGGGTCTCGCCGCCGTGGCGGGAGGCGAGCTCGGCGAAGAGCTGGGGGGCGATGGCGGAGGCGGCTCCGTTGGCGCAGTCGACGACGAGGGTGAGGTTGGCGAGAGAGAGATCGGGGACGGAGGCGAGGAGGAAGCGGATGTACTCGGCGCGGTCGCGGTCGTTGACCTCGGGGGCCTGGGCGGTCTCAGGGGTGGGGAGGTTGGTGGGGATGGAGGACGACTCGAGCTGGCGGAAGATCTCGGCTTCGATGGCGAGCTCGGTGGAGTCGGGGAGCTTGAAGCCGTCGGGGCCGAAGAGCTTGATGCCGTTGTCTTCCCAGGGATTGTGGGAGGCGGAGATGACGATGCCGGCGGAGAACTTGTGGAGCTGGGTGAGGTAAGCGACGGCTGGGGTGGTGATGACTCCGGCGTTTTCGACGGAGGCTCCACCGGCGTCGAGACCGGCGGTGAGGGTGGCGGCGATCCAGGTGCTGGACTCGCGGGTGTCCATGCCGAGGAGGACGCGGGGGCTATGGCCTAGATGGTGGGCGAGGGCGAGGCCTACGGCGTAGACGGTGCGGGTGTCGAGCGGGGACTGGCCGGCGACGGCGCGGATGCCGTCGGTGCCGAAGAGCTTCTTCATTGATCGGACTCCGATTTCGTGGGTGCGGCGGGTTCGGTGGTGAGGACCTGGGCGGTGAGAGTGCCGTGGGCGAGGCGGGCGCGGATCTGCTGGCCGGGGTGGGTGTCTGTGGAGGAGCGGAGGAGGGTTTCGGCTCCGGCTGCTTCGGCATAAATCAGGGCGTAGCCGCGGTTGAGGACGGCGAGGGGCGAGAGGGCCTGGAGGCGGGTGGTGAGGGAGTTGAGGCGCGTGCCGTGGAGAGCCGGTAGACGGCTGGCGAGGCGGGAGAGCGAGACGGCGCACTGGTCGAGCCGATGATGAGCGGTGGCGAGGCGCAGGGTGGGGTCGTGGCGGCGCAGGCGGGCGGTGAGGAGGGAAAGGCTGCGCGTGGGCGATTGCAGGACGCGGCGGGCGGCGGATTCGAGGCGGTAGTGGAGGTCGTCGATGCGCTGGTCGCGGCGGTTGACGGCATCGCGGAGACGGCTGAGGACCTGGTCGGCGGAGAGGCGCATGTAGCGCTGGCGGGCGTGGAGGAGCTGGTAGCGGCCTGCTCGGTGGACGCGGGCGGCGAGGGCGGCGACGCGGTCTTCGATGCGGTGCTGGGCAGAGGTGACGAGCTCGGCGGCGGCGGAAGGGGTGGGGGCGCGGAGGTCGGCGACGAAGTCGGCGATGGTGAAGTCGGTCTCGTGGCCGATGGCGGAGACGATGGGGAGATCGCTGGCGGCGATGGTGCGGGCGAGGGACTCGTCGTTGAATCCGGCGAGGTCTTCGAGGGAGCCGCCGCCCCGGGCGAGGATGATGAGGTCGACTTTGCCGGGGCCGCTGCTGTTTGCGTGCTGGTTGAAGTAGCGGATGCCGGCGGCGACCGAGCCGGGGCAGTTTGCGCCTTGCATCGAGGCGGGGTAGACCAGGAGGTCGAGGCGGGCGTGGCGGCGGCGGATGACGGTGACGATGTCGCGGATGACTGCGCCAGTGGGCGAGGTGACGATGCCGACACAGTGCGGGAAGGCGGGGGGGGGGCGCTTGCGGGCGGGGTCGAAGAGGCCCTCGGCGGCGAGGCGCTGCTTGAGCTGCTCGAAGGCGAGCTGGAGGGCTCCGGCGCCGCGTGGCTCGAGAGTTTCGGCGATGAGCTGGAGCTGGCCGCGGGAGTCGTAGATGGAGATGCGGCCTTTGACGAGGACGGCGAGGCCGTCGGCGGGGCGGAAGCGGAGGAGCTGGGCCTGGCGGCGGAAGAGGACGATGGGGAGCTGGGCTTCGCCGTCTTTGAGCGTGAAGTAGATGTGGCCGGAGGGGGCGGGGCGGCAGTTGGAGATCTCGCCTTCGACCCAGAGGTCGGTGTAGGTGCGCTCGATCTGCTGGCGGATGTCGGTGACGAGGGCGCGGACGCTCCAGATGCGGCGCTCGGGGAGGTCTATGGAGGTGGGCTTGGGGGCGGGGCGTTTGGGGGCTTGCGCGGGAACCGGTAGAGGCTCTGGAGCTTGCGTTGGAGGATCGGCTCGCGGGGCTTCGAAGGCGGCGAAGAGGTCTGGTTGATCGGGACGGGAGGGGCGGACTGTTGTTGTGGGACGGCCGGGAGAGGTGCGGGCCTTGCGACGGAGGCTGGCCAGGGTGTCCGGAGTCTTGTCGCCACGATGCATACCGCCTGAGTCTAGCACCGTGATGCGGATGGGTACGGTGCTCGGTATCGGCGATGGCGCTGGCCGTATTGGCTCCCACATCTCAAATGCGAGATGTGGGGCCCCCTGGGTCGGTGGCCGATCGAGCAAGAACAGGCAACGGCACGGGTAAATTCGGGGGTCTCTCCGCTGCGCTCCTCACGGTGAGGTTGCGAGAAGCTTCGGTCGAGATGAGACTGCGATTGAAGATGGGGCACCCGGCGGGATGTGGGGTTTACGTCCCACCCTTGACGATGAAGCTGTCAAGGATGGGGCACCCGGGGCCTGTCGCGCGATCACAAGCAAAAGCAGATCCTCCCGCTACGCGGAAGGATGACAAGATTCTTGGGGTATTGAGAAGGTGAGATTGGGAAGGTCAGCTTGGGAAGGTCAGCTTGGGAAGGTGAGCTTGAGAAGGTGAGGTTCGGAAGGTGAGGTTCGGAAGGTGGGACTGGGGTTGGGAGGGACGGGTTGGGAGGGAGGGGCTGCAGTTGGGAGGAAGGTCAGGCGATGGCGAGCATGGCTCCGGCTTCGCGGAGGAGTTCTTCGGGGCGGCAGGGCTTGGTGAGGATGTGGGTGCGCTGGGGCATGCGGGCAATCTGCTCGCGGACGCTGCGGAGGTTCGAGTAGTAGCCGGTGAGGACGAGGACGGGGCAGGTGGGGCGCTCGTCTGCCAGGGCCTGCATGAGAGAGATGCCGTCGCGGCCGGGCATCGAGATGTCGCAGAGCAGGAGCTGGGGGTCGAAGGTGCGGGCGCAGTTGAGGGCGTCATCGGCCGAATAGCTGACTTTTGCGTCAAAGCCATGCTTTCGAAGGATGATTCCCAGCGTGTCGGCGGTGAGGCGCTCGTCGTCGACGACTAGAATGCGTTTCATGGGGGGAGGTCCTCGCAGTCTTATCTAAAACGATGCGCTGCCACAAAGTCTCTGTCAAACAAAACCGAAGGGTATTCTTTTGTACCGTTGATGAGGTGCAGCAAAACGGGCCTTGGGATGCGTGAAACAGTGCGTCGTTGCTGGCGATTCGCTGCCCGAGCTGGGGTTTGACGAACCGGTTGCGCGGGTATGGATCGCTGAAGAAGCGACCTCAATCAGATAGTTATCGGTACTGGAGCAGAAACGAAGAGCGTTTGGGACTGGATTTCGGAAAAATCTACCGCTCGACAGGGATTTTTTGAGCGGGTTACCGGGACGAAAAGGGAGTGCGTGGAGGGTATGGTGCGAATTGCGGCGCTGCTGTTGGGTTTGTTTTTTGGTCTTGGCGTGGGACTCGATGCGTTCCAGACCACTGTTCTGCCACGGCGGCCTTCGGGGCGCTGGCGGATTACGCGGCTGTTCTTCATTGTGACGTGGAACCCGTGGTCGGCGATTGCGCGGAGGCTGAAGGAAAAAAATGTGCGCGAGGAGTTTTACAGCGTCTATGGGCCGATCTCGCTGATTCTGCTTCTGATCATCTGGGCGGTGCTGCTGGTGGCGACGTTCGCACTGGTGTTTTTCGCGATGGGATCGCCGTTCCGGGAGACGTTTAGCAGACCGGACACGACCGCGTGGAGCGAGTTTCTGAGCGACCTATATGTGAGCGGGACGACGCTGTTTACGCTGGGGCTGGGAGACGTGGTGCCGAAGCTGCCGCTGGCGCGTGGGCTGATTATCGTCGAGGCCGGGGTCGGGCTGGGATTTGTGGCCATGGTGATCGGCTATCTGCCGGTGTTGTATGGGGCGTTTTCCAGGCGCGAGGTGAGTATTGCGCTGCTCGATGCGCGGGCGGGATCGCCGCCGACGGCGGGCGAGCTGCTGCGGCGGCATGGGTTCGACGGCGGCGAGCAGGAGATGATTGCGCTGCTGGCGGAGTGGGAGCGGTGGTCGGCGGAGCTGCTGGAGTCGCATATCTCGTACCCGGTGCTGTGCTACTACCGGTCGCAGCATGATAACCAGAGCTGGTTGTCGGCGCTGACGGCGATTCTGGACACGTGTTCGCTGCTGATTACCAGCGTGGAGGAGACGCCGGTACGGCAGGCGCAACTGACGTTCGCGATGGCGCGGCATGCACTGGTGGATCTGGCGCTGGTGTTCAAGCTGAAGAGCCAGAAGTGCTGGAGCCTGCCGAAGCCGGACCGGCTGCCGTCGAGTGACTTCAGGCGGCTGTGTGGGCTGCTGTCGGATACGGAGATTCAGCTGTGCGGGGATCCGGCGTCGGAGGAGCGGCTGAAGACGATTCGGGCGCTGTATGAGCCGTATGCGCAGTCGCTGGCGTACTACCTGGGGATGCCGGTATCGAACTGGGTGGCGGAGCCGAAGAAGACGGATCAGTGGGGAATGGTGGCGAGTCTGAGGACGCGTCCACCAGCGGCGCGGAAGGCTGGTGAGGTTGTGGTGGGGACGCCGGTGCGGGATCTTCACATCGATCATGCGGCTTCGACGCGACTGCATGATGAGGAACACAGGTTTTAGTCAGTTGTCAGTTGTCAGTTGTCAGTTGTCAGTTGTCAGTTGTCAGTTGTCAGTAAGAATGGTATTCACGGGAGGGCCTCGCGAAGCCCAATACATATCCCGAAGGGATCGCACCGCGCGCAGCGGGCCCGTCCGGCAGGACATGCTTCTTATCCCCAAATGCAATAAGCCAGCCGCGAGGGCTGGCTTATTGCGTTTGGAGCGAAAGAGGTACGTTAGCGAGCCTGGATCGCGCCGCCCTGCGGACCAGCGGGAGCCGGGTTGAGCTTCTGGGCGGCGAGCTGGCCGATGGGTCCCTTGGCGTCCTTGTCCTTGAGCTGCGCGTAGATCTTCTTCGCGAGCTCGGGCTTGCCTTCGGTCTCGTAGAGCTCGGCGAGCTGAAGCTGGGCCAGGCCTGCGGGGACGGTGGTCGTGGGCTTGTCGGTGAGCTGGGTGTAGAGATCGATGGCGTCGGAGTCGCGGTTGGTCTGGCGGTAAAGCTGCGCGAGCGAGAGCTTGGCGAGCGCGCCGAGATCCTGGTTGAAGCCGCCTGCGACCTGCTTGAGCGTGGACTCGGCGGAGGCGTTGTCGCCCGCTTCAATGTAGGTGAGACCGGCGAAGTAGAGAGCTACTTTGCCCTTAGGGGTGAGGCCGTAGCGGTTGGCGACGTCGAGGAACTCGGCGTTTGCGGACTTGGCGCGAGCGGCGACGGAGGGGTAGGTCTTGACGCCGGGAGGCACGGGCTGGCCGGGCTGGGCGATCGGGGACTGGTAGTCCTGCATGGCGGCGCCGAAGGCAGTGGAGGCCAGCTCGGAGCGGCTGCTGTAGAGGACGAAGCCGCCGACCACGAGGACGATGACGACCAGCAGCAGGCTGGCGGTCACGATGACGGAGCGGCGATTGGCGCCGGCCCATTCGAGGCCATGCGTGGTGGTGTCGATGAACTGATCGTGCTTGAGGGCGGCTTTGGTCTGTTGATCCACGGTGATGGCTCTTCCTTCTCGATGGTTCGGGTTCGGTCGGCTCGCGGCGGCTGGTTTGCCGGAAGACCGGGGTGGAGCTGTCCGGCGCGAGGTGCAACGCGGAACTTCCAGTCTAACAGCGGGTGAAGGCTTCGCGCTCGGGGAGGGCGCGGGATGGGGTTACCGGGAGGGCGATTTTGCCGAAAGCGGAGGAGCTTGTAGGTTATAGGGATGTCCCGGATTGCATACCTTTTGGTTCACAGCGTTCTTGTCGGTTCCCTCACCTGCCTGATTTCGCCAGGCTTTGCCTTGGCGCAGAACGCGCGCCCCGCTGCTGCTGCGGAGAAGACGCCCACGCACGCCGATCTGCTGCGCGGCAACTATGGCGAGTTTCGCGCGAACAATGATCTGCTCTCGTATGACCTCGACATACGGGTCGATCCGGAGAAGAAGTTTGTCAGCGGGAAGAATGCGATCAAGTTCAAGATGCTGGCGGATGGGTCGCGCATTCAGCTTGACCTGACCGATGCGCTGAAGATCGACAAGATCGCGCTGATGGATGGGAAGAAGGATGGGGCGGAGCTGAAGTATGAGCGGGACTCGGGTGCGGTGTTCGTGGATTTTCGGAAGCCGCTGAAGAAGGGGCATACCTATACGGTCGACTTCTACTACTCGGGCAATCCCGTGGAGCAGGGGCGGTTCGGCGGGATGACGTTCAAGAAAGATCCGGCGGGGAAGGTGTGGATTAACACGGCGTGCGAGGAGACGGGCGCGAGCGTGTGGTGGCCGAATAAGGATCAGTGGCGCGATGAGGTTGAGTCGATGCGGATCAGCGTCGCGGTGCCGAACGGGCTGATGGATGTGTCGAATGGGCGGTTCATGGGGAAGAAGGATCTTGGCGATGGATATACGCGCTGGGACTGGATGGTCCACTACCCGATCAATAACTACGATGTGTCGTTGAATATTGGGGACTATACGCACTTTGGCGAGACGCTGGGCAAGCTGACGATGGACTACTATGTGCTGCCGGCGGATCTCGATAAGGCGAAGGTGCAGTTTGCGCAGGCGAAGCCGATGATCCAGGCGTATCAGCACTACTTTGGCGAGTATCCCTTTATCAAGGATGGATACAAGCTGATCGAAGCGCCGTATACGGGCATGGAGCACCAAAGCGCGGTGACGTATGGCAACCACTTCAAGAATGGGTACTACGAACGCGACTGGACGGGTGTGGGGATCAGCCCACGGTTCGACTTCATCATCATTCACGAGAGTGGGCATGAGTGGTTCGGCAATGCGGTGACGGCGGCAGACATGTCCGATATGTGGATCCATGAAGGATGGACCACCTATCTCGAGGGCTTGTATGTCGAGTATCTCTATGGCAAGGCCGATGGGCTGAAGTACAACAACGGCTACAAGAAGAAAGTGAAGAACGATCGGCCTATCCTGGCCTCCGATGGAAAGGGTGGAACGCTACATGGCGTGAACGCGCAGCCTTCACAGGACCAGTACTTCAAGGGGACGCTGTTCATCAATACGCTGCGCAGTGTGGTCGATGACGATGCGAAGTGGTTTGCGATCCTGCACGACTTCTTCCAGCACTTCAAGTATCACAACATTCTGACGGAGGATGTCGTTGCGTACTTCAATGAGAAGACGGGGATGAACCTGACACCGATCTTCGACCAGTACCTGCGGCACACGGCGATTCCGACGCTTGAGTTGAAGTTCGAGGATGGCGCGGTGAGCTATCGGTGGAAGGTGGATGTAAGTGGATTCGCGATGCCGGTGAAGGTGGGAGATCCGGCGAAGTGGGAGACGATCCATCCGACGGAAGAGTGGCAAGGGATGAAGACGCCGCTGACGAAGGAGAGCTTCCAGGTGGCGACGGATCTGTACTACATCAACGTCGATAAGCAGTAGAACGCAGGCAGGCAGTAAGACGAAGGCACGGGGTTCGAAGCGTCAGGCCGCAGTACGGGCGACCACTTCGAGCACCGTGCCTTCGAGCTTTTGCAGGTGAGCGACGATCTCGAAGAGGTTCTTTGCCTGCGGGTTTCCGGAGGGGCTGAACATGCGCATGAGCGTCTTCGGAGAACGGCCAAGATCTTCGCCAAGCTTCACGAAACCTACGGTTCCGTTGATGTATTTGCGAAGAACGGACTTTCCCGTATCGACATCGCCTGCGAGCATGGCACTGAGTGCTTCACGCAGGAGCGCCTTGCAAAATTTGCCGCTTTGATCGAGGCGAGATTTATGGTCTCGTTGAAGCTCCTGGTCAGGGTCATGGTTTTTCAGTTTAGCGGTAGCACAAAAGATACCATTCGCTTACTTGATGTCGCGCCAGTTATGGCCGACGCCGACCTCGGCGACGATGGGGATGGAGAACTCGGCGACGTTCTCCATCTCCTGCCTGATGAGTTGCTGCAGCTCTTCGGACTCTTCGGGGACGACGTCGAAGAGGAGTTCGTCGTGGACCTGAAGGGTCATGCGGGACTTCAGTTTGCGGCTGATGATCTCGCGGTCGAGGGCGATCATCGCAAGCTTGATGAGGTCGGCGGCGGTGCCTTGTAAGGGAGTGTTGACTGCCGTGCGCTCGGCGAAGCCACGCATGTTGGGGTTGCGGGACTGGATGTCGGGGATGGGGCGGATGCGGCCGAAGTGGGTCTTGACGGCCTGGTCGCGGCGGACGGTTTCGAGGGTCTCGTCGATGAAGGTGCGGACGCCCTTGTAGCGGTCGAAGTAGGTCTCGATGTAGAGCTTGGCTTCCTTCTGATCGATGCCGAGCTGGGCGGCGAGGCCGAAGGGGCTGATGCCGTAGACGATGCCGAAGTTGACGGCTTTGGCGCGGGCGCGGACCTCCTTGCTCATCGTGGCGGGATCGACGCCGAAGACCTCGGCGGCGGTGAGGGTATGGATGTCCTGGCCAGTGCGGTAGGCGTTGAGCAGGAGGGGATCCTGCGAGAAGTGGGCCATGAGGCGGAGTTCGATCTGAGAGTAGTCCGCCGAGATGAGGAGGTTGCCGGGGGCGGCGATGAAGGCCGCGCGGATCTCGCGGCCGAGGGCGGTGCGGATGGGGATGTTCTGGAGGTTGGGGTTGGTGGAGGAGAGGCGGCCGGTGGCGGTGCCGACCTGGTTGAAGGTGGTGTGGACGCGGCCTTCGGAGTCGGCGAGGCCGGGGAGCTGCTCGGTGTAGTTGCTGCGGAGCTTGGCGAGCTGGCGGTACTCGAGGACCTGCGCGGGGACGGGGTGGTGTTCGGCGAGTTCTTCGAGGACGTCCTGCGCGGTGGAGACGACCTTGCCCTTGCCGTACTTCATGGGCTTGGGGAGGAGCATCTTGTTGAAGAGGACGTCGCCGAGCTGCTTGGGGGAGTTGATGTTGAAGCGGTGGCCGGAGTCCACCCCCATGGCTTCGCCAGCGAGTTGGTAGATGCGTTCGGCGAGGGTGTCCATGTCGACGGCGAGGCGGGAGGACATGGCGCTGAGGACGGTGGAGTCGATGCGGACGCCGGCCTGCTCCATGCGCAGGAGGACGGGGACGAGTGGGAGATCCATCGTCTCGTAGAGGTGCTTGAGGCTGGCGGCTTCGACCTGCTCGCGGAGGGAGTGGGCGAGGCGCTGGGTGGCGTTGGCGGCTTCGGGGAGGAGATGCTCGACTTCTTTTGGCGTGGGCTTCTTGGGGACGGGGGTGAGGGCGCGGCTGGTGAAGCGGGCGGTGACGTCGGCGAGGGTGTGGGAGCCGTGCGTGGGATTGATGAGGTAGCTGTACAGCATGACGTCGTCGCGGACGCCGGCGAGCGTGATGTCTTGTGGTTCGAGCAGGCGGAGGACGGCTTTGAGGTCGTGGACGTGCTTGGGGAGGGAGGCGTCTTCGAGGGCTTCGCGGAGGCCGGGAGAGTCGATGGGTACGACGAGGGCGCTGGCGTCGTCCGTCGAGAGGCCGAGGTGCAGAGAACAGGGCTCAGGGAACAGGGAACAGTCGGCGTTGGGGTCTTGCGGCGTGGGTGCGGACTTTGGCTCGGGCTCTGGAGCGGCGAAGAGGCTCATGGTCTCAGCGGGTGGGGGCTCGGCTTCGGAGTCGGCGGTGGCGTCTTCGGTGGAGATCTCTTCGGAGAGGGCGCGGATGTCTTCGAAGACGGCTAGCGTGAGGCCTTTGAGTTCGCCGTTCACATCTGGAGTGCGGGCGTCGCTAAGGAGGGCGGCGATCTGCTCGGGCGTTGGGGTGAGGGTGTAGGTGATGGGGGTGTTGTCGACAGCGGGGGCCAGCTCCTTGAGGAGGGTGGTGAACTCGAGCTCGGAGAAGAGGTCGCGGCAGGCGGCGTTGTCGACGGGCTGGGTGCGCATCTGCTCGATCTCGTAGTCGATGGGCACGCTGGTGTGGATGGTGACCAGCTCCTTCGAGAGAAGGATGTTGTCGCGGTTGTTCTGCAGGGACTCGCGGTAGGTCTTGCGCTTGATCTGGTCGGGGGTCTCGATCGCGGCGTCGAGTGCGGCTTCGACGGTGCCGAACTGCTGGATAAGCTCGACGGAGCCCTTGTCGCCGATGCCGGGCGCGCCGGGGATGTTGTCGATTGCGTCGCCGCGGAGGGCCATGACGTCGATGACCCGAGTGGGTGGGACGCCTAATGTGGATTCGACGCCTGCGCTGTCGAGGATGAGGTTGTCTTTGGTGGGGTTGAGGATGACGACCTGCTCGTTGACGAGCTGCATCATGTCCTTGTCGGAGGAGACGACGAAGACCTTGTGGCCTGCGGCGGAGAGCTTGCAGGAGAGCGTGCCGATGACGTCGTCGGCCTCGAAGCCTTCGTAGGAGAGGATGGGGATGCGGAAGGCTTCGAGGGCGCGGCGGATGTAGGGGAGCTGCTGGGCGAGGTCGGCGGGCATCTCGGCGCGGTTGGCTTTGTAGCCGAGGTAGTCGATCTCTTCGAACTGCTGGGTCTTGATGTTGAACTTGCGGACGGACTTCATCTCCTTGGCGCGTTCGTCGCGGAAGACGGGGCCGGAGAGGTCGTAGACGGCGGCGAGGAGCTGCGGCTGGAAGTCCTTGCGCAGCTTGTTGATCATGTTGACGAAGACATAGGTCGCGGCGGTGGGGATGCCGGTGCGCGTGGACATGGGGCGCTGGCGCTGCATGGCGTGGTAGGCACGGAAGATGAAGGCCATGCTGTCGAGCAGGTAGATGGGGGGCTTGTTTTCTGACATCGCCTTTTAAGAATAGACCCTTGAAAAGCGCCCTGCGCGGGCAGCGACCACTTCGCGGTGCGTGATCGCTTCGCGTGGCGCTTCCGTTGGGCGCGAATAGAATTTTTGTGCCGACCAACGGGAGGACTGCGCGAAGCGGTATACGCACCACGAAGTGGTCGCTGCCCGCGCAGGGCGATTTTGCTTTTGTCGCTAGAGGATTAGCATGCAGTCGCCGTAGCTGAAGAAGCGGTACCGCTCGCGGACGGCGTGAGCGTAGGCGGCGAGGACTGCTTCCCTGCCCGCGAAGGCGCTGACTAGCATCAGGAGCGTCGATTGCGGGAGGTGGAAGTTGGTGATGAGGCCTTGCACGATTTGAAAGCGGTGACCGGGGCTGAGGAAGATGCTGGTCTGGCCGCTGTGTGGGGCGAGCGGGCTGCCGCTGGCTTCGCGGGCGCAGTGTTCGAGGGTGCGGGTAGAGGTGGTTCCGGCGGCGATGATGCGGCGGCCTTCAGACAGGGCGGTGTTGATGGCTGCGGCGGTTTGCGCGGGGAGGGTGTAGTGCTCGGCGTGGAGGCGGATCTCGGCGAGCAGGTCGGCGCGGACGGGTTGGAAGGTGCCGAGGCCGACGTGGAGGGTGAGGTACTCGATCTGGACGCCTTTGGCCTTGAGGACGCTAAGGATCTCGGGGGTGAAGTGGAGGCCTGCGGTGGGCGCGGCGGCGGAGCCGGACTGGTTGGCGTAGACCGTCTGGTAGCGGCTGCGGTCTTCGAGGGCGTCGTCGCGATGGATGTAGGGCGGGAGCGGCATGTGGCCGATGCGGTGGAGGGTGTTGTGGAAGGCTGTCTGTGGCTCGCTCTTCCCTTCTCCGTTGCTCGATTGGGTCTGGAAGCGGAGGGTGCGCTCGCCGAAGTCGGAGGCGGTGAGGACTTCGGCGGTGAGGAGGAGTTCGCTGGTTGTGGGGTCGGTGAAGTGGAGGTGTTCGCCGGGCTGGACCTTGCGGCTGGGCCGGACGAGGGCCGACCAGATGTTTTCGTTCGATTCGGAGGGGAGTTGCTGGGTGAGGAGGACTTCGATGCGGCCGGTGGGGTCGGGCGAGCTGGACTGGGTGTGGAGGCTGCGGGCGCGCGTGGCGTAGAGGCGCGCGGGGAGGACGCGGCTGTCGTTGAGGATTAACAGGTCGCCTTCGCGGAGGTGGTCGGGGAGGTGGGTGAAGCTCGTGTCGGTTAGGTCGCCGGTGCGGCGGTCGAGGGCGAGCATGCGGCTCGAGCCACGGATCTCGGGAGGAGCCTGGGCGATGAGGTCTTCGGGGAGGTCGAAGTGGAAGTCGGTTACGCGCATTCTTTTCCTGGGTGGTGCCCCCCTTTACCCTGGCGGGAAATTCGGCAGAATCAGCGGGTTACAGCAAATCTTCGAGCTAAAATACTCTTTCCAAAGAGGTTATAGCTAAAATCGTCGGTCCAAACGGGTTACGGGTTAAGAGCGGAAGCCCCGGACGATTTGCCGGGGCTTTCTCGATCTCTAGTTCAAGGATAGCAGGTTGAGGGGATCCTTTATGCCTGGTTTATTGCGTTTGTTTTGTGTGGTTTAGGTTGGATTGGGGGTTGACAGGATTTTGAGGAGGCGGATTGAGGGAAAGGCAGTCAAAGGCAGTAAAAGGCAGTGAAGTGCAAGTGCGGGAACCGTAACGGCAAAAGCAAATCCTCCCGCTGCGCGGAAGGATGACAAGATTTTCGGGAGGGATGTTGGGTGGTGGCGGGGGGAGTTGTAGAGGCGGAGGAAGATGAGCGGGGACGGTCGTGCTGCGCTCGATGCGCATCTTAGCGACGATAAAGCCGTCGCGAAGATGGGGCACCCGACCTCGTGGCAGGACACCAGACGGTGTTGAGGGTATACGTCCCACCCTTCGACGATCGAGCTGTCGAAGAATGGGGCACCCGGGCATTGGTGTTGCCGGACGGACCCGCTGCGCGCGGGGCGACCACTTCGTGGTATGTGATCGCTTCGCGCGTTGCTCCCGTTGGTTGCGGAGAAGACTGTGCTGAGCAACGGCGGGAGATGAGGCTTAGTTGGTTTGATTGGCCATTTGGACGGATTGATCGAGGGCTCGTTGGACGGTTTGTTCGGTGACTTCGACGATGGGGACGTGGGGCGGCCAGGTGACGAGGACGCGGGAGAAAGGCTTGGGGATGAGGAACTTGTCCCAGGTTTTTAGCTGCCAGGCGCGGAGAGGGAGAGCGTAGAAGGTGCCGACCGGAGCACCGACGAGCTGGGCGAGTTGGGCGGTGCCGGGCTTGGCGACCATGCTGGGGCCCTTAGGGCCGTCGGCGGTGATGGCGCAGCGATGGCCATGGTGGTAGGCCTCGGCTATCTGGCGGAGGGCGATGGAGCCGCCACGGGTGCTGGAGCCGCGGATGGCTTTGAAACCGAGAAGCTCGACGGTGCGGGCGATGAGTTCGCCGTCGAAAGAGCGGGAGATGAGGATGGCGATATCGAGATTGCGGAACTTGTACGCGCAGGCGATGAGCGAGCGGTGCCAGAAGGCGAAGACGGTGGGGCCAGGGAGGGTGTAGCCGGGGGGCACGCCGGGGGCGGGGATGTCTTCGTAGCGGAGGGTCGCGCCGAGGAGGCGGATGAGGAGCGCGGCGAGGTGTGGGACGATGGCCAGGGTGAGGCGCTGGGAGCGGGTGTAGGGCACGGGGTCAAGTTTACTTGCGAAGATTCTGAAAAGCGCCCTGCGCGGGCGGCGGTCACTCCGTGACATGTAATCCGCTTCGCGATGGTGCTCCCGATGGTCGCAACTGAAGATTGTGCCGACCAACGGGAGGACTGCGCGAGGTGGTTACAAGTCATGATGGGACCGCTGCCCGCGTAGGGCAATTTTGCCTCTAGCTGTATTTAAGCCACCGAAGGATCTCGGGGAGGTTGGGGCGCTTGCCGTACATGAGGATGCCGACGCGGTAGATGCGGGTGGCAACCCAAAGGACGGCGAGGATGGTGAGGATCAGATCGGCAATGGCGAGGGCGATCTGCCAGGCCGGTGGCTGATGCACCGCGATGCGGGTGAACATGATGAGCGGCGTGCAGAAGGGGATGAAGGAAAAGACCAGTGCGATGGGGCCGTCGGAATCTGTGACGACGCGAAAGATGATGGCGGAGCAGGCGATGATGGGCATCATCAGGAAGGTGTTCATCTGCTGGAGCTCTTGTTGGGAGCTGGTCATGGCGGCAAAGGCAGAGCCGATGCTCGAGTAGAGGATGAAGCCGAGCAGGAAGAAGATGACGAAGAAGATGGCCTGCGACGCGGTGACGGGGAGTTTGGTGCCGCTTGAGAGGAGGCCGAACTGCATGGCGACTGCAGCGGCAATGAACCAGATGCCGACCTGGGTGAGGCCGACAGAGCCGACGCCGAGAACCTTGCCGACGAAGAGCTCCGAGGGGCGGACGCTGACGAGGAGGACCTCGAAGATGCGGGAGGTCTTGTCTTCGAGGATGGAGCGGCCAACGTTCATGCAGTACTGGACGATGACGAGGTACATGAGGAAGAAGCCGGTGTAGGCGATGCCGAAGGCGGCAACGGCGCTGTCGGATTTGCCCGCCTGCGAGCTGTCGAGATCGATGGGGGCGAGGAGGGCGTCGACGTCGGAGGCACCCATGCCGGAGTGGGTGAGGCCTTCGCGGGTGAGGACGCGACGGACGGCCTGGGCGATGTCGCCTTTGGTGGTGATGTCGGCCTGGGACTTGGGGACCCACTCGAAGGTGGGACGTTTTTGGCCGGGGGCTGGGTCGGTGACCCAGAGGTAGCCGTCAAGGTCTTTGCCTTTGAGCTGCTCATTAAGCGTAGTGCGCGTGGTTGCGACTGCGGGCGAGATGACTTCGACGGAGATCTTGCGATCTTTGTCGGACTGCAGCTCGGATTGGAGGTCGGTGCCGAACTGAGCGTCGGGGGTGACGACGGCGATGCGGGAGGAGTTGCCGCGCTTGCCGTTGATGAGGACGGAGCCGAAGATGAGGCCGGCGATCAAGACCGGGATGAGGATGGTCATGATCATGAAGGCGCGGGCGCGGATGCGCTCGAGGTACTCGCGCTTGGCGATGAGCCAGATGTTATGCATCGACTTTGCCTCCTACGGCTTCGATGAAGATCTCTTCGAGGGTGGGCTCCATGACTTCGAAGCGGGAGATGCGGGCCATGGTGATGGCCTGGGCGAGGATGGCCTGGGCATCGGCTTCATTGTCAGCGGATGGGCGGAGCTTGATCTCGGCCTGGCCGCTGTAGTTCTTGGCTTCGGCGATGGCGGGATGCTGCAGGAAGGCGTCACTGCCTTCGAAGGTGATCTGAACACGGTTGCGGGGGTAGCGGGATTTGACCTCGCGCATGCCGCCGGAGAGGACGAGCTTGCCGCCGCTGATGAGGGCGATGTTGTCGCAGAGCTTTTCGACCTGATCCATGCGGTGGGTGGAGAAGAGGATGGCTTTGCCTTCTTTGCGGAGGTCGACCAACGTGTCTTGCAGGAGTGTGGCGTTGACGGGATCGAGGCCGCTGAAGGGCTCGTCCATGATGATGAGATCGGGCTCGTGGAGGAGGGCGGCGATGAACTGGATCTTCTGCTGCATGCCCTTGGAGAGCTCTTCGGTCTTCTTGGGGATGGCCTCGGTGATCTCCATGCGCTCGCACCAGGCGTGGGAGCGCTTGAGGGCGGTGGCTGCATCGAGGCCATGGAGCTGGCCGAGGAAGACGAGCTGCTCGATGACCTTCATCTTTTTGTAGAGGCCGCGCTCTTCGGGCAGGTAGCCGACGCGGTTGAGCAGCTTGCGCTCGAAGGGCTGATTGAAGAGCGAGACGGTGCCGGAGTCGGGGACCGTGATGCCGATCATCATGCGGATGGAGGAGGTCTTGCCGGAGCCGTTGGGGCCGAGGAGACCGAACATGGTGCCGGGTTCGATTTTGATCGAGAGACCGTGGACGGCGACCTTGGAGTCGTAGGCCTTGCGGACATTTTCGAGTTCTACGATGGGCATGAGGTGGGTCGGTTCCTGCGGGATGGGATAGGGCGAGTTTAGCAGGCACTTCGTGCGGTGTACCGCTTCGCGTGGTCCTTCCGTTGGTCGGCACAAGATTCTGAGTCGACCATCGGGAGGAGCGACGCGAAGCCCAAGACACACCACGAAGTGGTCGCCGCCCGCGCAGGGCGTTTCTTATCCTTCGACTACGAGGGGCTCAAGCTTGCGTGCGAGGCGGCCGCGACGGACGTAGTCGAGCGCGAGGACAAGCGTAAGGACCGTGACGGCGGCGCTGGCGATGGGGAGGGTGCGGTAGCCGAAGCCTGCGGTGAGGAGGGCTCCGCCGAGGGTGGCGCCGGTGGCGTTGCCGAAGTTGAAGGCTCCTTGATTGAGGGTCGAGGCCAGGTTGGGGGCTTCGGCGGCGTGCTCGACGATGCGGGATTGGAGCGGGGCTCCCGCGGCGAACTGGATCGCGCCCCAGATGAGGATCATGGCGACGGCGGGGATCGTGTAGGGCTCGGCGAGATAGAGGACGCCGAGTGAGGCCAGCAGGACGAGGAGCGAGCCGACGAGGAAGGCGACGGGGCGCCAGTCGCTGAGCGCGCCGCCAGCCAGATTGCCGATGGTGATGCCGACGCCGAAGAGCAGGAGCGTGAGGGTGACGCCGTGCGGAGAGACGTGGGTGATGGTCTCAAGCGTGGGGGCGACGTAGGTGAAGACGCAGAAGAGCGAGGCCGAGGTGAGGACGCTCATGAACATGACGAGCAGGACCTGGGGCTGGCGAAGGACGCGGAACTCGTGGATCAGGCCCGAGGTTCCGTGGGGCTGTTTTGGCACGAGCCAGAAGAGTGCAGCCGCGGCGATGAGGCCAATGGGTACGATCGCCCAGAAGGCGGAGCGCCAACCAAAGGCCTGGCCAAGCGCGGTGCCTGCGGGGACGCCGAGGACGTTCGCGAGCGTGAGGCCGGAAAACATGAGGGCGATGGCCTGGGCGCGCTGGTTGCGCGGAACGATGTTTGCAGCGACGATGCTGCCGATGCCGAAGAAGGCTCCGTGGCAGAGGGCGGTGAGGACGCGGGCGGCGAAGAGGAGATTGTAGGTGGGCGCGATGGCGCAGGCGAAGTTGCCGAGGGTGAAGATGCCCATGAGGAGGAGCAGAGCGAACTTGCGCTCGAGGCGCGCGGTGGCAATGGCGACGAGCGGCGCGCCGATGGTGACGGAGAGGGCGTAGCCGGTGACGAGGACTCCGGCTTTGGGGATCGAGACGTGGAAGTCGTCGGAGAGATTGGGGAGCAGGCCCATGATGATGAACTCGGAGGTGCCGATGCCGAAGGCGGCGACGGCGAGAGCCATGAGCGGGGTGCGGCGGAGGATGTGGATGGCGTCGGGATCGGCTGCGGAACGCTTGAAGTTGAGGGCTTCCATTCTTCTATTGCACCACATGGAGTGTCCAGAGAGAAAAGCGCCCTGCGCGGGCGGCGGTCCCATCGTGACTTGTAGTCGCTTCGCGTGGTGCTCCCGATGGTCGGCACAAGATTCTGCTTGCGACCATCGGGAGCATTACGCGAAGCGATCACATACCACGAAGTGGTCGCTGCCCGCGCAGGGCGTCTTTCAACCCCGCTCGACCAACCACCGCTCGACCTCGCCTAGACTGTGCACACGCAGAAACTCCCCGCCACACTCTTTCGTCTCCGTCTCTCCCATCAGAAACGCCTGCCGCAGCCCCGCCGCATTCGCCGCCCCCACGTCCGAACACCGGTCCCCCACCATTACCGACTCCGCCAGCTCCACCCCAAACTCTCGTGCCCCGCGCCGCAACATCCCAGGCCCAGGCTTCCGGTCTTCATGCTCCTGCCGATAGACCCCCACCCCATGCTCCGGGTGATATGGGCAGTGATAGACCGCGTCGAACCCCACGCCCTCCCGGGCGAACTCCACCGCCATCCACCCCATCAGCGCATGAAACTGTTCCTCGCTGTAGTACCCGCGCGCGATCCCCGACTGGTTCGTCACCACGAAGATCCTGTACCCCAGCTCCCGCGCCGTCCGGCAGAGCGAGAAGATTCCCGGCACGAACCGCACATCCTCCGGCCGGATCAAAAAACCGATCTCCTCGTTGATGACCCCATCGCGATCGAGAAACAGCCCCCGCTCTACATCTTGTCCAACCGTCAAAGCTCCTCCACCACGGCCCGCAGCGAATCCTCCCACCGCATCATCGTCCAGCCAAACGTCGCCTCAAGCTTGGCGCAGTCCAGCCGCGAGTTCTTCGGCCTCTTCGCCGGCGTCGGATACTCCTCTGTCGTGATCGCCTCGATTTTCGCCAGCTTCACTCCCGGCTCTTTCTCCCCCAGCAGCCGCACTCCCTCCGCCGCGAACCCGAACCAGGTCGTCTCCCCCGCGCCACCTGCGTGATACACCCCGCCTACACGGGCAACGGCATCAGCAACACTTCCACCCGAAGCCTCAGCAAAGCCCATCACATGCCCGGTCAACCGCGCGAGATCTCTGCTCCACGTCGGAGCGCCATGCTGATCCCCCACCACACGCAGCGTCTCCCGCTCCCGCGCCAGCTTCAGAATCGTCAGCAGAAAATTCTTCTTCGCCGCCCCACCGGTCGCGTCGTACACCCAGCTCGTGCGCAGGATTACATGCGCCGCCCCTGACCGTGCCAGCTCCACTTCCCCCGCCAGCTTGCTCGCCCCATAGACGCTCGTCGGCTCGGTTGCATCGTCTTCGCGATACGCCCGGTCGCCCTCGCCATCGAACACATAGTCCGTCGAAAAGTGAATCACCGCCGCGCCCAGCGCCTTGGCTTCCTCGCCCATCGCCCGAACCGCATCGCGATTGATCGCATACGCCAGATCCGGCTCACTCTCGGCCTTATCTACCGCCGTGTACGCCGCCGGATTCACAATCCACTGCGGCCTGACCTCGCGAACCATCGCACGCACAGCCGCTTCATCGCTCAGGTCAAGCTCCGCCCGCGAAGGCGCAATCACCTCATACGAAAACCCCGAAGACCCCGCAAGCAGGCGTGCGATCTCCCCGCCCACCTGCCCTGAAGCACCCGTCAACAACACCCGTCCCGAACCAGCCATCAGTACACCGGCTCGCTCAGCAGCCCACGCAGATACTCGCCATAGCTGCTCTTCTTGATCGCATCCGCCTGCCTGGTCAGCTCCTCCGCGTCGATATACCCCAACCGATACGCGATCTCCTCCGGACAAGCCACCTTCAGCCCTTGCCGCTTCTCGATCGTCTGGATAAAGTTCGACGCCTCCAGCAGCGAGTCATGCGTTCCCGTATCGAGCCACGCGATCCCGCGCCCCATGATCTCCGTCCTGAGCTGCTTTCGCTCCAGATACCACCGATTCACATCGGTAATCTCGAGCTCGCCACGCGGCGAAGGCTTCAGCGACTTCGCGACCTCCACCACCTGCTTGTCGTAGAAGTAGATTCCCGTCACCGCATAGCGCGACTTCGGCTTCAACGGCTTCTCTTCGAGCGACACCGCGCGCCGTTCGCTGTCGAACTCCACCACGCCGTACCGCTCCGGGTCAGTCACCGGATACGCGAACACGGTCGCCCCATCCTCGCGCGCAGCCGCGTCCTTCAGCGTCTTGGCCAGATCGTGCCCGTAGAAGATGTTGTCGCCCAGCACCAGGCAGCAGCCTTCGCCTGCCAGGAACTCCTCCCCCAGCAAGAACGCCTGCGCCAGCCCATCCGGCGACGGCTGGACGA